>Ga0209013_10006121_pt1 | contig 10257 bp, 10 predicted proteins | sample Cruoilmetagenom2_FD_187291 | JGI IMG/M metagenome (GOLD analysis project Ga0209013, IMG submission 187291) | Oil polluted marine microbial communities from Coal Oil Point, Santa Barbara, California, USA - Sample 2 (SPAdes) (version 2) | ecosystem: Environmental > Aquatic > Marine > Oil seeps ...
CTTTCAGTAATTACCTGTTAGATCAAAGAACGAGATGCTTCACTTCGTTCAGCATGACAGGTTCCTCCTTGCTGTCATTCCTTCGCAGATTCACGACTCACTCGAAATGACAAAGCGAGGGTACGCCCGGAGGTGAACCTCCGGGCTGCAAGTAAAAGGGTGCGGTAGCACCCTCGTTGTCATCCGGTAGTTAGCGTAGTACTTTTGTCGAGTGACACTTTTACGTAAGGTGAATATACTAAATCTGTGTTTTTGTTGACGTAAAGCTCATGTTGGTGTCACAAACGGGGACCAACATCGTTATATAGATGGAGATCCCCAAAAGGGACACGCTCACGAGATCGGAGGATTGACGATGAAATCGACCAGGATTCTAACCAGCTTGTTACCCCTCGCCGCCTTGGTGATCAGCAGCCTTGCCTGCAATTTACCGGGTTCTGGAGCCGCTGCTCCTGAAGATGCGGTTCAAGCAACGATTAATGCAGTTGAAACGAAAAGGGCTTTGCAGGAAGACGAGGAAGGGCCGCCGCCGGGGCCAGGAGGTGAAGAACCGACACAAACGCCAGTGCAAGAACCGACTGAAGAACCTTCTCCCACGCCGAAGCCGACCTTCACTCCCCTGCCAACGGCAACGGAGATCCCCTGCGATCGCGCTGACTTTGTTACGGATGTGACTGTCCCTGACGGCTCTGATTATTCGCCAGGCGACGTGTTCACAAAAACGTGGCGGTTGAAAAACACGGGATCCTGCACCTGGACTTCTGGTTACGACCTGGTTTTCGACCACGGCGACCAGATGGGCGCGCCTAATGCCGTCCAGTTGACCAGTGGAACGGTCGGTACGAATCAGCCGGTGGATGTCTCCGTACAGCTCACTGCGCCGGGAAGCGAAGGGAATTACAAGGGCTACTTCAAGCTCCGCAATTCACAGGGGGTGATCTTCGGCATCGGGGCGACGGGAAGCGTGGCTTTCTGGGTGGAGATCGAAGTGCTGGGACCGCCTGAGCCAGACTTCACAGTGAACTTCACGAACACCGGCCTTTGTTTACCACATTACGCCACTTTCAAGGTGAAAAACACCGGTGACTTCGCTTTCGAATGGGCGCGGATATATATTCAAGACTTGACCGCCAGCACAACCTTATATGGACCGGGCACGAACCCGTCGCCTTTCCTTGCCTCCAGCAGCGATTGTCCGCCAGGCGCGAGCGCAATGGATCCAGGTCAGACCCGGTATATCGCCGCATCTATTGGCTCACCCGTGCCCAGTGGGCATAACGCGCGCTTGACGCTCAAGCTATGCACGCAGGACGGAGGGGGAGGGCAATGTGTTGAAAAAACCACCGATTTCACGGTGCCCTGATCTTTGATAGCCTTTCGATTTCATGAAGCGTCTCCCCGCAGGATTATCCTGCGGGGAGATTTGTTTTACGGGCTGTTATGGTTTGTTGAGGAAGTTGGTGGTATTGGCTTAAGGGGATAATCGAGTGGGCTGCGCACTGCGAAAGGGCCGCGTTTGAGCACGTGCGTGTAGATCATCGTGGTTTTGACATCTTTGTGCCCAAGGAGCTCCTGAACGGTGCGTATGTCTTGACCGGCTTCGAGCAGGTGAGTGGCGAAGGAGTGACGGAAGGTGTGAGGCGTGACACGTTTTTGGATATTCGCAAGCTGAGCTGCTTGTCGGATGGCGCGCTGCAACGCGTTTCGACTCGCGTGGTGGCGACGGAGAACGCCGGTTCGGGGGTCAATCGAGAGGCGGGGAGAGGGGAAGATAAATTGCCAGATCCACTCAGCAGCGGCGAGTGGGTATTTTCGTTCAAGCGCTTGGGGGAGATGGACCAGGCCGTTGCCCTCGTTCAGATCCTGTTCGTGAATTCGTTTTGTGCGTGAGAGTTCTCTTCGGAGCGGATGGATGAGCTTTTCCGGAAAGATCGTTGAGCGATCGCGACTACCTTTCCCGTCGCGTATGATGATGGCGTGTTGACCAAAATCGAGGTCCTTAACCCGCAATCGCAAGCATTCAGAGAGGCGGAGGCCGCCTCCATAGAGGAGTTGGGTCATCAATCGGTAGCGACCGGTGAGGCAGTCGAGAACCTGGGCAACTTCTTCTCTGGTCAGAACTGTAGGCAGGTGTTTGGGTCTGCGGGCGCGAATGTTCTCGAGTGGAAAATCAAGGGGCATTTCGAGCACGACCTTATAGAGGAAGACGATGGCGTTTAAAGCTTGATTCTGGGTTGAAGCGGCGACATTTTTATCGATGGCGAGATGATTGAGAAAGGCTTCAATTTCCTCTTTGCCCATTTGGCGGGGATGTTTAAGCTGGTGGAAGCGTATGAAGCGGCGGGTCCATTCGATGTAGCTTCTTTCTGTTGAAAGGGAATAGTGCTTGCGTCTGAGCGTGGCGCGGACTTGATCGATGAGTTTCCGGCGATATTTGGACATCGTGTGCACCCCCTGGATGGTGACTCGATTCGAGATGATATACTGGATCGGAATGGACTAAGCAAAGACCGCTAATGCGTATAGCATGCCTATTGAGTTGAAAAAACACCTTCTACTATGTATAGTACACTGGAATTCGAAGATTCCGGCAATTAAGACGTTAAAATCCCCCCAAGGGGTGAGGTAGGGGCGGGTTTTGAATATACTCATATGTTAGGCACAATTCTATTTTTTTTAGATAGATATCAAGGATTACGAATGTCTGTAGATTGGGGAGTAATTCCATCGCAACCAGATAATCCGGGTTTCCAGGAATGGTTTAGAGATGCTGGACTTGATATTCCCTCAAGTACGGGGAGATATCCAACATTTGATGAATTTATGAAAGTATTGAAGTCGTTTAGTGATAATAAAATTAAAATTGATCAAATAAACGATAATCTATATGAAATTATCTTTGGTGAAGTCTCTTCAAGTGATTTTGCACAGATTCTTGGAAGTAATCAAGAAGATGGATTGTTTCACTTCCAATTTCTAGGGTACAGCACTAAAGAGATCACTATGCTTAAAATCCTTCGTAAGACTTCCAATGTCTGTGGTCCAATAGCTCTTTATGAGTCTCATAATGCAACTCCTGTTCTAGTAGATGAATCAACTGATATCGAAGAAGCGCTAATGGATTGGAAAATACGTTACAAAAACAGGCATCCTGTTGAGGGCAATGATACCTAATATGTGCTGTGCCTAACCATTCGCTGGAACGGACCGGGGATGCTACGCGATTTGGTAACAAAGTTGTATGGTGTGAGTGTGGGAAAAAGGTAGCGATCGGGAAGCCCCCGGCCGCTCAGCTCGCGCCGTTAGCCGGCATTACTTAAGTTGTTCCTTTATAAACTCAAATCATCAATTCGGAGAGATAAAGGAGATGAAAATGAGAACACTCACTGAAAAGCCATGGCGATTCGTCATACTCCATCCTTCTCGGGTGAAGATCGGGAATCGTGCGCTGGCCATTCTAGCTGTGTTACTAGTAGCAGCCCTGGTCAGTTTGAGTAGTTGTGCCATTTCTGACACCACGAAGAACCGAGAGACAACAGTCACTGCTGAGATCGACCAAATATTCGACGATTACATCACCGCCTTCAACAACAACGACCTGGAAGCCGTTGAAGCCGTGCTTGACGATGATTACATGATATATGAGACAGGGTGGCATCGAACCGCTTCCGTCTCAACCCCACCATATCCAACTGATAGAGAATCACTCCTTGAATTAACTGGACTGACGTATCAGATAGAGGAAACCCAGTGGGAGAGATTGGGAGAGGCGATTATGACTGGTGATGACCCCTGGCTTGTTTCCCAGGTCATACATGTCACGACAAACAATCCCCTATACCCGAACGGAATAGAGGGTGTATCAATCCTGACAATCATTGACGAAAATGGAACTCTCAAAGTCGCTCGTGAAGTCTTCGTGGCATTTAAGGTGAAGTAGCAAACACTCGAATTCTAACGACCAGGGCGTTAGTGCTCAGTATCGGACATGCCCTCCGAGCGTTCAAGTGCCATAGCATGCCCAGCTAACTGCTAGTAGCGGCGGTTTAGTTAAAGTGGTTAGGGAATAAACCAGAATGCCGGCTAACCATTCGCTGGAGCCGACCCCGCGGACGGCGCGATTTGCAATTGATGGTTCTGGTCATGGTATCTTGAGAAGCAAGAGCAGGACCGAGCGGGGCGGCTCAGCTCAAAGCCGTTATGCCGAATTATTTACTCGGACGTAGAGTGAACACTTAGGAGGAAAGAGATGGAATTTAGCGAACTTCTCCGACATGCTGAAAAAGCATTAATCGATCTCGATGCCGAAGCATTAGTTGCTGCTTACGCGCCAGAATTCCTTCTTGAAGATCCTGCATCAGGAAATCGGATATCAAATAAGACTGAGCTAAGGGAATATTATGATCGCCTGTTTGCTGCACCTGATATTTCATTCACTGATGTAAGCTTTTTCACTTTGGGAGAGAGGGCTGCAGGTCAATGGACCTGGTGTGGTAGATCCAAATCAGGACAAAAGTTTGCTATTCGAGGGGCATCACTTTTCAAGCTGAGTGAGGATGGAATTCGAGAGGAAATCCTGTTTTATGATCCGAAATCCGCGGACACATAGTCACTATTCAGCCTAACCATTCGCTGGAGCGGACCCGGGAATCGTGCGAGTTTGCGCAAGACTTGATGTATTATCGAAGTTGAAAGCGGGCCGCTCAGCTCAAAGCCGTTATGGCGTTTTTGTTATCGCTCGTTTTTCATAGGATATTGAGGTAATGTAATCTGGTATTGCACTCTCATTAATACATTTTTCGCAATATTCATCAACCTACTTCTATAAGGCTGTCAATATTCTTCATTAAAACCAAAGCTGAAAGGGGCGACTCAATGTCTGATTCTCGCGTATCAAAATTGGCGAAAATCCTTGTGCACTACTCTACAAAAGTACAAAAGGGGGATAAGGTACTGATTCGTGGATATCCACTCGAGCCGATTGGATCACCATTAGTTATTGAGGTGTTGAGAGAAGTTTTAAAAGCGGGTGGACATCCGCACTTCTTCATTGATTTGGAAGATATTTGGTACTACTTCCTTAAGGAAGCTTCGGACACACAATTACTTGAACCTGGAATATTTGAGAAGTATGCGGTGGAGAATATTGATGTAGATATCCGAATCAGTGCTCAGTCAAATATGCATTATCTAGCGGGTATTGACCCGGCCAAACTAACTCTTTTGAGACAAGCATACTCCGAGCTTTCTGATCTGTGGTTCAATCGCTCTGCAAGTGGTGAGATGCGCTGGGTCGCGACGAGATTTCCTTGCCCCTCCTATGCCGATGCAGCTGAAATGAGTCTTCCGGATTATGAGGATTTATATTATGGTGCTACCTATGTAGATGACGATGATCCAATCCAGAAATACAAAGAAATGGAAGAAATGCAGGATGAATTGGTTGCTTGGTTAAAAGATAAGGATCAAGTTCATATTGAGGGTGAAGATATCGACATAAGCATGTCAATAAAAGGAAGACCTTTTGTAAATTGCTGCGGTATACACAATATCCCAGATGGTGAAATTTTTACTGGACCTATCGAGGAATCCGTGAAAGGAAAGATAAAATTCTCCTTCCCATGCATTTATGCTGGCAACGTAGTCGAAGGAGTTGAGCTTGAATTCGATAATGGACAGGTAACCAAGGCAACAGCTGAGAAGAACGAAGATTATCTGCTTGAAACCATTAACACTGATGAAGGTGCAAGTTTTGTAGGAGAGTTTGGCATCGGTACTAACTTCGAAATTGACAAGTTCACAAAGATTATGTTGTTTGATGAAAAGCTAGGTGGAACGATTCACCTGGCGCTAGGACATGGATACCTGGAAACAGGATCGAAGAATAAGAGTGCAATCCATTGGGATCTGCTTGCCAATATGCACGACGGCAGAATAACTGTTGATGGAGAGCTTTTCTACGAAGCAGGGAAGTTTAAAATCTAGACTTACCTCCACCTTTACGCCATAACCATTCGCTGCAGCGGACCAGGGAAGCGCGGCGAACTGTTATCGAGTGATCACACCCCTGGCCGCTGAACTCAAGACCGTTATGCGGTGAAAATTAATTGGGTAAGGGAGAATTATATTTTAGAGGAGGTTAGCTATGAGTAATCCCACTAATATGGGTTCCGTAAAACAAGCTTCTTTAACCGTCATGGTTGATAACAAGGCTGATCTTATCGTTGAGTCGTCTGACCAGGTAAAGTATTTTACCGATGAGCCATTATTAGCGGAGCATGGTTTTTCTGTACTTATTCAACTTGAAGATTCAGAAAGCAAGATTTTATGGGACGCTGGGGTTTCAAGAGTCGCTTTGATGGAAAATTTCCGTCGAATGAAGCTAGATGTAGCTTCAATAGAGAAAATTGCTTTAAGTCATGGACACTTAGACCATTACGCAGCAATGACAGATTTGTTAGTGGAGATGGACTTACTGCCTCAAGATAAGGAGTGGGATGCCTCTGTCAAGGCAGAGGAAATTAAGGAGTGGATAGAAGGATCTCGGATTCCAATTGTTGCACATCCTGCAGCATTTCGTGAACGTTGGGGGCAAAAGGATGATGACACCCTGGTGGGTCCATTTCTGCCACCTCCTGATCAGGAATGGCAGGCTGTAGGCGCAAAGATTGTTCTCTCTGAAGAACCCCACCAGCTTGCGCCCGGTTGCTGGACCACAGGTTATATTCCAAGGAAAAGTTTTGAGAAGACTGGACGATCGAAGAAACTGCGATATCGTAAGGGCTCAAATTTTGTCCCTGATGACCTCGAGGATGACCAGGCTATTGTGATCAATATCGAAGGGAAAGGCTTGATCATACTATCTGGCTGTGCACACTCTGGCATTGTGAACACCATTATGTATGCGAGTGAATTCTTTAATATTGATAGAATCTATGCCGTCATCGGAGGATTCCACTTAGCCAGAGCAAGTGATGATGAGATTAAACAGACAATTGAATACATTCGCAGCATAGAACCAAGTTTAGTAATCCCGAGCCACTGCACAGGATTTAGGGCGATAAGTCGATTTTCGCAGGAAATGCCCGACGAGTTTATCGAAGGGGTGGTAGGCACAACATACCTGCTGTAAAAATTCACCGCATAACCATTCGCTGGAGCGGACCCGGGAATCGTGCGAGTTTGCACAAGACTTGATGTATTATCGAAGTTGAAAGCGGGCCGCTCAGCTCAAAACCGTTATGCGGCAATAATAGCGAAAGGTAGTTGATATGAAGAAAATGCTATATGTAATTCTGATTATGCTCATTCTTGCAGCTTGCACATCTGTGGAACCGCCGCCGACCCTAACTGAAGTGCCACCCGCAGACACCAAGGCTCCCCCATCGATGACTCCTTTACCGCCCACTCCAGACCTAACCGCTGATTGGCAGACTTATCAGAGTGAAAAGTATGGATATTCTTTCAAGTATCCGCCAGATTGTTTTTATGGGCCTATGCCTGGGGATTGTAAACAAAAGCCACCAGAAGAAAGACGTCCAGAGTGCTTATGCTTCTTGAACGGTGAAAATCCAGACGAGGTATCCCTGGGAAAATTGATTATCGAGGCTGATACTGTATCAGGTGCGCCATTCCATATCTCTCATTACGACACCCCGGCGTATAACCCCCCCGAGGGGGAAGATTGGGTCAAATGGTTGAAAGAAACGTGGTCTTACCTATCTGATGAAATGCCTGATGAAGCAAATCAGACTTTCGGCGGACTTCCAGCTGTCCGCATTTATACACCCGGAGGGGGAGGAGGATCTTCAGCGGAGAATATCTTCGTTGTAAAGGATGGTAAACTGATCCAAATCAGCATGATAAATGTAGAAGTTGAAGAAGCACGAGAATTCTATGAGCTAATCCTGGCCACATTCCAATTCAGCGAGTGAGAGAAAATTAGCATTTTGTCCGATTCAATCATCTCGATTCATGATTCCAGGGAAGGTTATTGCCGCATAACCATTCGCTGGAACGGACCGGGGATGCGCGGCGAAGTTGTGTGGAGAATTGCGAAGTAATTCTCGTGTAAGCAAGACGAAGTCTTGCGACCCCCGGCCGCTCAGCTCAAAGCCGTTGTTCGGACTAAACAAGGATGAACTAGTGACAATCAAAACATTGTTGCCAAAACAGAATGTTCCGCCATATAGACTAGATCAATGGATGGAAAAACGCGAAGACATTAAAATGCGTTTCCTCGATAATATTGGGATGCCAGACTTTTCCAGGAATACACGTGAAATTGAAACAATTGAAACAACCTACTGCGAAAACTATGTAAGGCACAAATTGCGCTATAGTGTGGGAGAGAACGAAGAAATTCGTGCATACCTTTTCATTCCTCCTGGGGCAATAACGCCAGGTCCTGCAATTGTAGCCATGCACCAGTGGAATGATTTTGGGAAAGATGAAGTTGCAGGACTTTATGGAAATAAGGATTATGCTTATGGTCATGAGCTTGCAATACAAGGCTATGTAGTTCTTGCTCCTGATTGTCTCACCTTTGGCGAAAGGATCTTTCCTGGCAAAAAGATGTTTGACCCGGCGCCATTTTATGAGAAGTATCCGAATTGGTCGATGGTAGGAAAAGATGTTGAAGATTCAATGTCTGCTATTGATGTTTTATGCAAGTTTGATTTTGTTGACAAAACTAAAATTGGAGTGATAGGACACTCACATGGGGGTAGTAATGCAATTTTTGCCATGGCTTTAGATGATCGAGTGTCAGTTGGTGTTAGCAATTGCGGAATGTCTGTCATTTCTGAAGAAGAAGAATGCCTAGAGTGGTCAACAGAAGAAGGATATATCTATTTTCCTAAACTCAGAAAATATTTACTTGAAGGAAAGGATCTCCCATTTGATATTAATGAGGTGGCTGCACTGATTGCGCCAAGACCATGGCTCAATATATCCGCATATTATGACCAAACCCTAGGAAATCAAGAATTTCTAGCCGAAGTTGGTGTTCAGTTCAATCAAGTTTATAAATTGTATGGCAATCAAAATCACTTCTCCTATTTTATGCATGGCAACGACCATTCATTTCCTAGGTTCGCAAGAAAGTTAGCATATGAATGGCTGGATAAATTCTTGAAAGAATAGGAGGGGTCCGCATAACCCTAATTGCACCTGAGATGGTAAACGGCGCCAAAAGCTAAGTTTGTTCACAGTTAGCAAAAGGTTCGGGGCAAAGGCGGCAGGCAGGTGAATATCTCGTTGTGCGGCTAAAGGAATGAAATATGAGCAATCAATACCAAATTGATTTGGAAAAATATAGTTTACAGAGATTCAAGAAGAGTCTTCAAACACGAGACATGATTCCTAGTCGATCACGTTTGAAGGATGAATTGGACGTCAGATTTCAAATACTGGAAGACAGAGGGATAACAAATCTAAAAGAGCTAACTGATGTGCTGAAAACAAAGAAAAAAGTTGAACAATTTTCCCAGGAAACGGGTTTGTCAATCGAATATCTCACTCTGTTAAATAGAGAAGCGAAAAGTTACCTTTCAAAGCCAATACGATTGGATAAATTCCCTGATATACAAACAAGATATTTGGAAAGATTAGATGAAGTAGGCATACGAAATTCAAGGCAACTATTTGTTGAAGCACAGAACAAGAATAGGCGAGAACGATTGTCGAAAGAAACAGATATCCCACTAGAAGTGTTGAACGAACTGATAGGGTTATCTGACTTATCTAGAATATATGGAGTCGGACCGGTATTTGCCCGAATGATGTATGATGTGGGCATCAAATCAATCAAAGAGTTTATAGAATACACGGCTGACGATTTCATTAGAATATACGAAGAACAAACCCAGAAGAAAGCTGATTTTGGTGTCGGTGAGATTGAATTTAGTCTCGAATTAGCAAAAGAGCTAGATATCGCAGTGGAAATGTGAATGGGAAAAAGATAGGATTGAGTCATTGCGGAAAGCCGCACAACTCCGCATGAAGCGATGCAGCTGCGCTGCGAGGTACGCGGCGCGAAAAGTCAAAACAGGTAGGTGGTTAGAGCTAGTTGCGTGGCAAACACGCTGCGCGCTTATGCCCCCATTAGGCGGCTTCACAGACATTGACAAGGAGCGATTTATGTCGAAAGATGAACAGTTTATGCGTCGGGCTATTGAAGTCGCCTTGAGTGCTGAACAAGAAGGCAACCCACCGGTTGGTGCAGTCATTACCCATAATGGTGAAGTGGTGACCGAA
>Ga0209013_10006122_pt1 | contig 10254 bp, 9 predicted proteins | sample Cruoilmetagenom2_FD_187291 | JGI IMG/M metagenome (GOLD analysis project Ga0209013, IMG submission 187291) | Oil polluted marine microbial communities from Coal Oil Point, Santa Barbara, California, USA - Sample 2 (SPAdes) (version 2) | ecosystem: Environmental > Aquatic > Marine > Oil seeps ...
TGACGTGCTTGTTCTTGGGCAGATTGCGATGCACCTCTTCAAGGTAGTACATGGTGGCTCCGGGCAGGACGGCTGACCACAATGGCACGGTGCCATCACCAGCGTCGGGGCCTTCTTCCTTCCAGATCGCGTCAAACACCAGCTCTCCGTCGGGCCCAAAGCTGCGCTGCATGTCCACGATGGTTGCCTTGTTGCAGCCGGCAATCTGTGTGATCTGAACCTGGGGGTCAGACTCTGCCAGCAGCTTGTGGAACCTGGCCCCGGCCTCAAGATAGTCCTGGCGGAGGCCTTCCAGATCCCACGCCCCGGCTTCGTAGATCTGCCAATTGGCGGCATAGGGACGGTGGGCGGGGAACAGGTCGCGTGGCGCGGGCACCAGCTCATACACGCTGGGCATATTCAGCAGTAACCGGCGCGTCACATTCTTTTTGTTGAGCTTGGCGGCGAGGGACATCATGCTGTTGCCATGGATCAGGTTCGCCACGGCGCCAGCCGCGCCAAAGTGGGGAGTGCCGTGCATGATGACGTGCTTAACCCGACGCTGGGAGGACTCCGGATAGCAGGCCAGGTAGGCCCGCGAGACCAGCCCGCCCATGCTGTGTCCCACCAAGGTGAACTGCCGGCCGGGGCTATCGCCTGCCCAGCGCTCCAGGCACTCGTGCAGGAGTGCCGCATTCCAGGCGATGGGCCGGCGCCAGTCGTAGGGAAACTCGAAGAGGTCGGTCTTGCGACGCAGGGCCAGGCCGATCTTGGTGTAGACCATCTTTTCCAAGCCAATGGGGACGGCGTCGATGGCCGGTACGCGGTCGTGGGTGCCCTCCTCGTTTAGCTCAAGGTAGTTGGACTGGCCTTTCAGAAACAGGAGGGGGTTGATCCACAGCAGGGTGGTCACACCGCGGATGCTGCTCAGCAGCGAGCCCATCACTCCCGGCAGAAGCACCACGGCCTCGCGCAACCCCCGCGCCAGGGGCTCTCTGGACAGCGCCTGCATCTCGGACATCTCTTCGGCGCCGAAAAACTGCTCCGCCGCGGCGTCATCTGTTCCGGCCTCTAGGCGGTCTTCGATCTGTTCCAGAGACATCATTGACCATGCAGTCAATAGGTCATTCGTATTCACAGCTTGCCTCCTTCTACTCAGCTTGGACAGGGACCTCAGATCATCGCGGATGCGATACAGGTCCTCGGCCAGGGCGGGATCCACCGTCGAGGACTCGGCCCCGCGCGCTGCGACAGCCGCGGGATCCTTCCGGTCCATAACCTTATCAACCTCATCGGCGATGGCCTGGGCCTGGGCGGGATGCTTGTGAGAGAGAGGAAAAGCTCTGTCTATCGGCAGTGATGGGGATGACGCCAGCGTCCAGCAATTCCCTGGGCGACAGAGGTTCGTCGCTGGCAGGATTCCAGACAGGCCCCGGTTCTGCCAACAAGCTTACCACGAAACATAAGGGATGTCAAGGATGTCTTCAGCGTGCTGGTACATCGTGCTACACAAAGACGCAAAGGTCGCTGAAAAGCTGTAGATTGCGAGGATCTTGCCCCAGGAATCGATCTTTTGCTTGTCTGATGCCAGATCTTTAGGACTTTCTCCGCCAGGCAAGCCCGGAGTGGCCGGCGCCCACTGTCATGGCTCAAACACCGTGAGGCTCAATCGACAGGGACAGGTCCTTTGCCAGACTCGGGTACAGCACATCTTTCGGAGGGCGTGGATAAAGTTCATGAGGTCCCCATGTGACTCCTAGTGCGGCAACTGGTAAGATTCGGTCAACGCGATTGAGATCATAATTGACCAGCCTCGGGGTGGGTGATGGGAGTGAGAACGAATTCCTGGCCTGACGCAAGAGTCAGAACGCCGACATTTGACAAGCCTACCGGGATCGGCTATAGTTTCGCTGGGAGGGGAGCTAGGATGCAGCCTGCTGGCAACCGATCTAGGAGGAGGCAGCCATAGCAACGCGGTCTAGGCCTATTTCGCTTTCTCACCCCCGTGACCGCCTGGGCCGGTGGCTGGCTGTGGGAGTGGCAATGTTGGCGCTGGCAGTCTATCTGGCCACCCTGGCCCCGGGTCTCACCTTTAAGCACCACGGCACCGACAGCGGAGACCTGATCACGGCGGCCCGGACGCTGGGCGTACCACATCCCACCGGCTATCCTACGTATACGCTGCTGGCCTGGCTGTTCAGCAAGCTGCCGGTGGGCATCATCGCCTATCGCGTAAACCTTCTGTCGGCGCTTTGCGCCGCCTGCGCCGTAGGGCTCCTATGCCGTACAGCACAACACCTGCTCCCAGATGACCGCTACAACCTGCCCGTCTCGGCAGCCGCCGCGCTGACCTTTGCCTTCTCTCTCCTCCTCTGGTCACAAGCCGTGATCTCCGAGGTCTATGCACTGCTGACGTTTTTCGCAGCCCTTCTTCTCTGGAGTCTGGTGCGCTGGCGGGAAGGTAGTGGCGATTGGGCACTCTGGCTGGCAGCCTTTGCCGTGGGCCTCGGGCTAGGCAATCACCTGACCCTGGCATTTGCCGTCCCCGCATCGCTGTTTCTGATCTGGGGGAGAATTCGTGCAGAGTGGAAGAGATTCCTTCGCCCGCAGATCATACTCCCGACGCTGGGGTTCTTTCTTTTGGGCCTGGCAGTCTATGCCTATCTGCCCCTGGCTGCCAGCCGCCACCCCCCGGTCAACTGGGGCAATCCCCAGACATGGGACCAGTTCATGTGGGTGGTTACGGCCGAACAATACCAAGGATTCGCGTTTGGTCTTGAACCGGAGCATATCCCCGGACGTGTCACGGATTGGGCCCAATTGATAGGAACGCAGTTCGGCTGGTGGGGTATGGCCTTCGCCCTGCTCGGTGGCTGGAGTTGGTGGCAGCGCGACCGGCGATTTGCCATCTTTTGTCTGGTCTGGCTGCTGCTCGCCGGCGTCTATGCGTTCTTTTATAACACTTTTGACTCCCAAGTCTATCTGCTGCCACCTCTCCTGCTACTCGCGATCTGGTGGGGTGAAGGGGCCCGCTACCTACTGAACCTGACCCAACGACTACGGACTGGATGGCAGAATCTGGCTCTGACCATCATAATTGCCCTACCCTTCCTGTCGCTGGCCCTGAACTGGCAAGACGCTGATCTGAGTGATGACCTTTCCGTCCATACTTACATCCACCAGGTGCTAGAAGGAGTAGAAGCTGAGGGCCTGGTTATTGTCCGGGGCGATGGGCCCACATTTGCTCTGTGGTATGCTGTCTATGCCGAAGAGCAGCGCCCCGACCTGGCCGTGGTCAGCGGCCCACTCTTGGCCTATATCTGGTACCGGGACCTGGTGCGACATTTATACCCTGACCTTAGGCTGAACGAGCCTCATGGCACGGATGTGACAACCGATGACCTGGTTCGCGACCTGATCACGAGCAATTTCATCCGCCGGCCAATCTATGCCACCGATCCTGCCGCGCCGTGGGAGGAGTGGTTTGACTTTTCGCAGGAAGGGGAGAATCCAGTTCATCGTGTCCAGATCAAGACCGTGTGGCAAAGCGGAAACTGACACCGGAACCTGGAATCGAGTCCTTGTCAGGCCAATTCCACACCTGCAATAAGAGAGACATGCTCCAGGTTGAGGAAGCATTCCAGCACAAGCCTGATGGTTCGTGCCCGAGGAGGCAGATCACTTGACAAACAACACGAGCAGGCCATGGCATATCATCATTGAGGGGGCCATCGGCGTGGGCAAAACGACCCTTGCCCGCATGCTGCGGGATCACTATGGCGCCAAGCTGCTGTTGGAAGTCTTTGAGGAGAATCCCTTTCTTGCCGATTTCTATGGAGACCGCGAGCGGTATGCGTTTCAAACGCAGATGTTTTTCTTGCTTAGTCGATACCGGCAGCAGCTGCAGGTGCCTCCTTTCCTGGAACAGGGGCATCTTATCACAGACTATATGTTTGACAAAGACATGTTGTTTGCCCGCCTCAATTTGAAGGACGACGAGTGGGAGGTCTACCATCAAGTACAGAGAGCGCTCGCCGATCATATTCCAGCAGCGGATCTGATCGTCTATCTACAAGCTGACACCGACGTCCTGATGGGCAGAATCACGCAGCGTGACCGGACCTACGAGCGAGACATGGATCGAGCCTACATCGACGAGCTGCGACAGGTTTACGAACAGTTCTTCTACGAATACTCCGAGGCCCCGGTACTGGCGGTTGATACCAACCAACTCAACATCATTACCCAGGCAGACGATTTCCAGTCGATCCTGGAACGCATCAGCGGAGCGCTGCAGCAAGGTACATTTCAACGAACCCTGCCAGAGTTTGAGCTTTTCTCTCCCAGACCCGGACAGAGACCCAAAGACCGCCAGATGATAGAATATCAAGAGTTCCACGTCGAACTGGACAAGACAAAAGGATTCAACACCAACGTGTATTTCAACTATCTGTGCTTGAGCGAGGAGATGGGTGAGCTGGGGAGTGAACTGGCGAAACTATGGAGGGCCCAAGATGCAAGGGTGGCAGTTGGTCAATCCGCAACGCAAGCACTTCAGCACGCGCTCAGTGACAGGCGGGAAGCTCTGGAAGCAGAATTGGCAGACTGCATGGCCTATCTGCTCAAGCTGGCCAACTATACAGGTGTCGATTTAGACGCGGCCTACCGGGGAAAGATGAAAACCAATCAAACCCGGGACTGGGCCTCTGAGCGTGACACATAGAGGCATCAACCTATCTGCATGGGTATAGGAAGGTCTTTGACAAGAGTTTTTTGAGTCTTTCCCTTTATGCCATATCCTTCCCTTTAAGTATTTTATAATATAGTAGTAGTAGTAGGCCCTGTCTATATGTGGAAAAGGCTCTATTATGTAGGCCCATAGTCCGTCCCTTGTGGGGTGCTTTGCTCCAACTACTAGACCTGGGTTCTCCCTTCCAAAGCGGCTGTGGATGAAGGTCTGGAAAAAGCCGAGGAAGAAGCCCATCCGCCGTGAAGATAGGATGAAAAGCTCCAAATGGAACAAGTTGTCCACAAAACGGTTGGGTTTTCCACAGGTTTTCCCTAGTTATCCACAAGTAAAGATGGAGAAAGCCAGCCCTTCTCTGAGTGTGCTTCACAGGGTGCGGTCCCCTGGATCCATCAGGGAGGGACGGAGATGGGGCAGGAGGGTTCTGCGTGAAAAAGCATTCACGTTCGTTCAATACCAATCGACATCGACAGCAGACACAATCCCGGCTCGTCATTGGCGGCCTGCTGGTTATGCTGGGGGTTGGTGGTGGTCTGGTATGGTTGATCTATGGGGGGACTGCGGCGGTTACAGCTGTAGCCTGTCTGTTGGGGGGAGCAGGCATCTTTGGCCTGCTGTGGTTGATCTTGACCCTATTGGAACTGTGGGTCAAAGAGGATGAGCCTTGAGTCTCACACGGGAACGAGGTCTGCGCTGGCGTAGTGCGGCTCTCAATGGCGTCACAGCGTTATCGGAGTGTCGGCCTGCTGGCACTTGTATAGCCTTCCGGTCTGGCCACCACGATCACTCGATGAGAATTGCCCGGATATTCATAGGGCCAGCACGTGACCAGCGTTAACCTCTCGTCGCCGCCAGGCATGATCCACTGGGCGTTCTGCTTGCGAACCTCCAGCGGCATCCCCGCCTCTTTCAGGATGTATTTTTCGGTGACGTTATAGGTGTAGGGGGTTTCGCCCGCGTATATCGTGATCTCGTCACCCATGGCCAGATCCACCACATGGCGAAAAACCTTGCCATCGATGTTGTGGTGACCAGAGACGACCACGTTCTCCTGGTGTCCCGGCAGCGCCGAATTCATGTGCCAGCCAGCGGCGTTCTTGGGTACGACCCATTCAGACACCAGCGTGCCCTTCTGATCCACCATCTCCCAACCCATCGGTACGACTTGTGCATCCATTTTGATTGACGGAGCGACGATGCGCGAGGGCGGCTCCTGGGCCATGGGCGGCAGGGTGGGAGTGGGCGTTAGTGTAGGTGTAGGCAGGGGTGTATTCTCGGGAGGTTGCACGGTTGGTGTCTCTGTTGGCGCCAGGGTTGTGTTTTTTTTGGCTCCTGGGAATACGGGCAGTAGATCCGGCGTTGGACCCGTAGCAGGCGACTTCAGGACCGGGAGTGGTGTAGGGATTGGGGTATTTGAGGGGGCTGCTTTTGATGGCTCAGTCGCGGTTGGCTGCGCTGCTTCAGGCCTGGTGTCCGTGGGACGAATGGGCGCGGTGATGGCCAGCACGACAGCTCCCTCGTCGCTGATGACGGGCGGAGGTGGCGCGTTGAGCCGCGTCCGGATGCCCCATCCCAAACCAGTCAGGATGAGCACGCACCCCAAGATTAGCATGCCCCGCGAGAGGGCTGGAATCAGGTTTTTCATATAGAGCAATCGTATCCCAACAGAAAGGATAGACATTCCCCGCGACAGGGCCGGCGGTATCTTTTGCACGTCGAGCAATCCTATCCAAAATGCAGTCCCTTGTCAAGTCAAGACGGACTATGGTATAATCCAATCACATCTGAATTCTACTTTGGAGGTGAGTCCATGTCTGTTGTAAAGCTTACGTACCACAGCCACGCTTGCTTTAGCGTTTCCGTGGGGGATACAGAGTTGTTAATCGACCCGTTCCTGACTGGGAATGATATGGCAGATGTCAGCGCTGATAAAGTCGAGGCCGATTACATCCTTGTCTCGCACGGCCATGGCGACCACGTGGGGGACACGATCGAGATTGCCCGGCGGACCGGGGCCATGACGATTTCGAATTTCGAGATCCAGAACTGGCTGCTGGCCCAGGGGCTGGAGAGGACCCATCCGTTGCACATCGGGGGAGGGTGGGATTTCCCCTTTGGGAGGGTCAAGCTGACCATCGCTCACCACGGCTCGGCCCTGCCTGATGGCTCGTACGGCGGCAACCCGGCCGGGTTCCTGTTGACCCTGGATGGCAAAAAAATCTATCACGCCTGCGACACGGGACTCTTTTATGACATGAAGTTGATCGGCGAGGAGGGCCTGGACGTGGCCATCCTGCCCATCGGTGACAACTTTACGATGGGGCCCGATGACGCGCTGCGGGCGGTCAAGCTCCTGGAGCCCAAGGTAGTGATCCCCATCCACTATGACACCTTTGACGTGATCAAGCAGGATCCGCATTCCTTTGCTGCCAGGGTGGAAGCAGAGACATCGTCGCAGTGCCTGGTGCTCAATCCCGGAGATAGCTATCGATTGTGACCCCCAACTCGAACGAATCCTCACCATGAGGAATATGCCTGTACCCCTGATGGTGAGGATTCTTGTGGGAGTCGATTGGCCGGTGGTAGGCCAGCCAAACCATCCCTACATCAGCCCAAACAGCAGGTCAAATATGCCTCTGATGAGCAGGGCGGTCAGAATGGATACACCCCAACTGATCACGACGGTGACGATGGCCTTCCCTGTATCGAACTCCATGGCCTCGCGGATGGCGATGACACCGGCGATCAGTGACAGGATCATGCCTGCAAAGGGAAAGATCCAGCCTATGCAGGGGATGAATCCGAGGAGTCCCAAAAGCCTCGGGGCGCTGGCGTAGCCCAGCACGCGCAGCATCTCCTGAATGTCGGTCTGTCCTTTGAATAAGATGGTCCCGACGAGATAGGTCAGGACCGACCAGCCGATCCAGCCGATCAGGATTCCATTGACAATCCAGTCGACGAAAAACCCGAGAAAGGCTGTGCCTGCATCAACCTGGGCGATGAGCAGGCCTCCGGCGCCGCCCAGGGCCGCCAGAAAACTTACCACGACGACGATGATGGCCGCCTGTTTCAGCGCCTCCCGGTCTTGGGCAATCTCACGGAATACAGTCCAATCCAGCCGAATAGCGCGAACGATACGATCTACCACAGTTTTCCCCCTTTCTCTGGACGAATCGGAGTCTTGGCCTCCACTTTGCCTCTATACGAACACCGGCTGATGAGGTTTCACCCATTTCTCATTGCCAGATCTTGTCCAGATCCAGAACTCTCTGTCTCTGGAATGAATAGTACCATAGCGCCCCCGAATAGTCAACGCCGGAATGGGACTCCCTATCCCCGGTTCTGTTCCCTGGGCTCTGCTGGACCTGGCCCAGGGAACCACCCGTGTTGCCCGCCGGCAAAGTTGATGCTATAATGGGGATACCACCTGGAGGAAACTAGAGCAATGCCGGAACGCACCAACGAAGAATGGCTGGCCGACCTGCGAGGCGCGGAGCAATCCGCGGCCCTGGCCGATCTCCGCGCCTTCCTGGTGCGTGGCTTGGGCTATGCCCTGGCCAGCCGTAGAGACGTTGATGATTCCATCATCGAGGATTTTGTGCAGGAAGCGCTCCTCAAGATCCTTGGCGCGCTGGATACCTTCCGCGGCGAGAGCAAGTTCACTACCTGGGCGCAAAAGATCGCCGTGCGCGTGGCTTTTACCGAGATGCGCCGGCGCCGCTGGCAGGATGTGTCTCTGGATAGCATTGTTGAGGCCCACGATCTGGACTTTGTGCCCGACATGATGATCGACCCCTCGGCCGGACCGGACCAGCAGGCAGCGCAGCACATTTTCCTGGAAACCCTGCAACGCCTCATTGCCACGGAGCTGACCGACAAACAGCGCCAGGCCCTGGTTGCCGTGCGGATCCAGGGCATGCCCCTGGAAGAGGTTGCCCGCAGGATGGGGACCAACCGTAACGCGCTCTATAAACTGCTCCACGATGCGCGCCAGCGTCTCAAGCGCAAGATGGAGGCAGAAGGATTGACACCCGAAGAGATGCTGGCTGCCTTTGGCTCGCCGGGGTAAGAAGGGCAGCCAGTTCTGCCTCAGAGACAGAAGAGACGGTGAAGGGATTTGGCATGAAGTTGAATTGGCAGTCGCTCAAGCGCAACATACTCGGTGTCGGGCCATCCTCCTCAGGCGAGGGACTCGATCCGGACCTGCTCAAGGAGATGGCTCGGGGTATTGCCACCACCCGTCCAGACGAGATCGGATGCGCCGAGTGTTTTGACCAGATGGATCAGTTTGTGGAGATCACGCTGGCTGGCAAGGATTCCTCCCAGGCGATGCCCCTGGTACAGGATCACCTGAACCGCTGCGGCGATTGCCGCGAAGAATTTGAGGCGCTTTTGGCCGCGGTGAGTGCTGTCAGTTGATCCCTCCGCTGTTGAGCGCGTAATAGGCAGGAGGTTCACTTCCTCCTTTCTTCTTTCTCCCCCGGTCATGTTCTTCCTGTGAACAAGCAGCTTTCGTCCGTGGCTTGACATCTCCCCCATACAACCGGCGGTAAAGAACATGGTTGTCTCCTGGCCCAACATGCCGGACTCGGGAATTATCCAGGTACGACTTTGATGTTTCGCAATTGGCTAGAATTCTTCCCGCCTTTGTCATCATGGTGGACCAGCCCCCAGGTAAGAGAATGAGATCTGGCAACATCTATCAGAGTAGCACGGATCTCTTGTAGAAAGGCTGTTGTGCGCACGGGGGCCGGGGCAATCCATTCAGGGACAATCTACAGAAGGACATGGAAAGGAGAAACCAGCCGTGGAAAATTCTAGCGTTCTACTAACGGTTGACCAATGGCTCGCGTTCTTGCGCATCGGCATCGGCTTGTGGTGGGTCAAGAGCGTGTTGCACAAAGAGTATCCCAAATTTGTCAAGACGGGCATGATGAGCTGGACCAACTCCTTGTTGGACAACCATCCTGTCCCAGCTTATGCTGGCATTGTCCGTCGTATCATCAACTTTCAACCTACCATATTCCCTTACCTCATTGTTCTGGGCGAGGCCGCCGTAGGCATTGGCCTGGTTCTGGGCTTCCTGACGCCTCTGTCGGCGCTGGTGGCCCTGCTCCTCAATACCATGTACATCACCGTGGCCGGTGTCCGGCCTAAGGATATCTCGGTCAATCCAGGATTTCGTGTCGACCAGGGGCAGAACTGGGTCATGATTGTGTCCGAGATCGTCATCCTCTTTGCTGGCGCCGGCGCGGTATGGAGCATCGACAGCTTGTTGGGGATCGGCTAGCGATTACAATAGTATTAGGAGGAACCGGCATGTCATACGAAATCGTTTTTCCAACACTGGAAGGATTTGAGCCGACGCGACAGACCTTGCATCTCTACAGCCGCATTATCGCGGCTGTGCCGCGGGCCCACGGCGAGTTCCATCCCAAGTGGCGGCACATCAGCTTGAGGGTGCAACCTGACGGCCTGATCACCGACAAGGTGGGCCTGCCAGACGGAGGTGAACTCCGCCTGAAGAT
>Ga0209013_10006123_pt1 | contig 10253 bp, 8 predicted proteins | sample Cruoilmetagenom2_FD_187291 | JGI IMG/M metagenome (GOLD analysis project Ga0209013, IMG submission 187291) | Oil polluted marine microbial communities from Coal Oil Point, Santa Barbara, California, USA - Sample 2 (SPAdes) (version 2) | ecosystem: Environmental > Aquatic > Marine > Oil seeps ...
AGTCTATTGACATTTTACACATTGTTGGGCGATCGTATTTCTATCTAGATTATTAAGCTTTATCGAATTCACTTATTTAAGTTTTTTTATCAATGTTTTGAAGCGTGGCTCATTCCGAAGAGAATCATAATCTGGATCATGCTCAATCCATTCTTTGTTCCCATATCCTTTTTCGATAGTAATTTCCAGCAAGCTCATCGCTTTATCCTTATTGCCATCTTTTGCAAAAAGACATATTCCGTTAAACAAAACTCCACCATCTTCTGGGTACAACTCTAAAGCCTTGTTTATCCATTTTAAAGCTTCCTCCTTTTCTCCACTTTCAAAAAGCGAAACAGATCCCAAAGAAAGTGCTCTTCTATCTGTTGGATTAAGTTCTAATTGTTTCCTGACTCTTTTGAGACCTTCTCTCCTTGCGTCCTGTTCTTGATTGTCTCCAAGTATTTTTAATGACTGAGCAAGAAGGAGTAAACTTTGAAAATCTTCCAGGCTAACTTCCGATGCTTTAAGAAACATTTTAGCTGATTTTTCAATCTTACCACGAGCAAAGCACAACCTTCCATATCGATAATATGCATCAAATGAGTTAGGGTTTAATCTTATAGCTTCAACAAATTCCTTTTCAGCTTCATCATATCTTTTATGTAGTAAGAGAACAAAACCATATGACGAATGACTTTCGGCCATGTTTGGAGATAAAGAAAGTGCTTTTACACCATGACTTTGGGCTGTCACCAAATCTGCATTATTTCCTCCATACCATTGATAAATATAGGAATGCACATTTGAAAGACCAGCATATGCAGGAGCATAACTGTGATCAATTTCAATCGCTTTTTCAAACATTTTTTTTGATTCCCCCAAATCTAATTGGTGAAATAATTCACGTCCTTTGAGAAAATACTCATAGGCTTCAATAACTGTTTTCTGAGGCCGGATAACCTCTTTTTCATTCCTGGTTAAGAAGCCCTTTAATTCAGTAGCAACATTTGTTGCAATATCTTCCTGGATTGAAAATATATCTTCAAGCTCACGATTATAACGGTTTGTCCATAATTGAGAACCATCAGAAACTCTCACTAGTTGTGTGGTAATTCGCAACTGCTTGCCTGATTTGCGTACACTGCCCTCTAGAAGAGTCAGAACATCTAGAGTTTTTCCAATTTCACGAACATCGAGGTTTTTTCCTTTGAATGAAAATACAGATGTCCGTGCAATAACGCGTAGATTGTTTAATTGAGCTAGTGTATTAATTATCTCCTCAGATATTCCATCACAGAAATATTCCTGTTCGGGGTCATTACTCATGTTGACAAAAGGCAAAACCGCTATACTGTTATCCACTGTTGGAGCAGCTGATGTTACATGTGCGACAATCTCACTCCCCTCCATCAATACCTGATACAATCGTACAGGTCGGCTGACATTCTTGAGATGCTCCTCCTTTACAAAATGAGTCTTTACATCCTGTTTGTTTGCAAGATTGTTATGAACAGTCTCTGAGATAAAAATAGATCCCGGAGCAGCTGAGGATTGAATTCGTGCTGCGATATTGACATCATTGCCAAAGACATCACCATTCTCAAAGACCACTTCTCCCAGATGAATACCAATGCAAAGTTGAAATTCATTTGTAGTATTGCAAACTTCCATTATTTTGATCGCAGCACTGACCGCATCCGATACATTATTAAAGGTGGCCATCACCCCATCACCCAATTCTTTGATCCATCGGCCATTGTATTCCTTGATGATGGGTTTATGGATTTGCCTGTTCTTTTGTAATATTTCGAAGGTCTTTTTTTCATCACTACCCATCAAAGCCGTGAAACCTACGATGTCGGTGAACATAATTGCGGCAAGTTGGCGAGATTGTGACATTTAATATAGGTACATTATTTCTTAAATATAAATATTAATTTATTAGTTAAATCGAAAATTGTATGACGAACAACTCGTTATATCTTAATATTTAATATCGCTTATCACAAGATTCAAAGTGCTAAGACTTTTTTCAATTTTATTTTGTCTATTGAGCTTTGGAAACAACAAATGCCAGTAGCAGATGTAATGCAACAGCAAGAAGTACCCTTAGCTAAGTTAGAAAGTGAATAGAGCCAATAGTTTTTGGTTTATAAGTAAATTGATATGGCCACCACCAGGGCTATCGCACTTAGGATCATTATTACCGAAATAAGTTTTAAAGCAAATTTAAACCAGATATCAAAGGAGATCCCTGCTATAGCCAAAACAGCCATTAAGCCCCCGTTGGTAGGGATGATAAGGTCCATCATCACGGCACCATATTGATAAGCCAAAACACATACTTGCCTGGAAATCCCTATTAGATCAGACAAAGGGGCCAATATGGGCATCGTTAAAACCGCCTGACCCGAGTAGCTGGGTACAACAAAATGAAGTAACGATTGAGACACCATCATGGAAATGGCCGACAAGCTTTTCGGAAGATATTGCATAGGGGTAAAGAGACCGTATATAATGCTATCAATAATCATCCCCCGCTCAAGGATTATAGAAATACTGCTTGATAAGCCAACAATCATTGAGGCAAAAATCATGGCTTTAAAGCCTTCAATATAAGCTCGACTTGTGCCATTTACTCCAAGTTTTCCAATTAACCCCACCACTAAGGCAAGTATAAAAAACTCGGCAGACATTTCATTAAAACCCCAATTATGCTGTAATATGCCTATAATTAAAATCACAAATGCCAATGCTACCAATCCAAGGATTATGGCACTTCGGGGATTCAGGTTCTTTTTTTCAAAAACGTGCTCTTCTTCATCAATAACCTTGTTTTTATTTGCATATCTGATCACCATAAACATCCATAGGCAAAATGCAATGGCCATTATAACCAAACGGAAACCACTACCCGATAAAAACTCCAGGCCTGTTTCTTTTTGCGCGATAACTACAGCAAAGGGGTTAATAGGACTAAAAGCCGCTCCCAATATTGCAGAACCATAACTTATAGCAACTGCCACAAAAGAATTGTAGCCCAGTCTGGATGATAAATACAAAAGCACAGGAGTCATAGCAATAATTTCCTCCTGTAATCCACTTAATGCACCCCCGGTAAGAAAAGCCAGGGAGACCACAATTAAAGCTATTTCTTCCTTTCCTTGCAAAAGCATCGTTAAAAATTCAATGCCGTCTTTTAAAGCTCCGGTTCTTTCTATAACATAAAAACTACCACCAATTAAAAGTATAAGTGCAATTAAATCTGCCCTGGCAATAAACCCTTCCGGAATGGACATGAAAGTATCCCATGCAGATACAGATGGCGCATCTATCTCCTGGTAGGAATTGTTTACAACACTGAGCTGATTGGTTTCCGGATTGATTACCCTCTGGTATTCCCCCTGGGGAATGATATAGGTTAATATCGCAGCAAATAGAATAAACCCAATCATAATGACAAGGGCATTTGGGAAGTTTTTCATTTATTGGGAAGTTTTAGGATTAAAAAAACAAGCCTTCATTGTCTTATGAAGGCTTGTTCATTTTTTTAAACAAGATAAAATTAATTATTGCTGCTTAGATACATCATCAATCCGGTGAAATCTCCGTAAACCTGTTGCGTTAAGATTTTACCCTCGGCGTCAAAATCGAAAGACTCATATAAATTAATAACGCCGGTTTTGGCTTCGGTTGAATCTGTGGCAGGCATTGTCACTTCCCAGACGCTGTAATGGCGAACGGAACCATCTGGCATTCTGGTATCAGCATTAACTCCAGGCAATAAAACGGGCGGATCAGTTAACATTTTAAAATCTAAAGTTTCCCACATTTGCTTGTCGCTTGCTTTCATTTCATCCAGGGTGATGGATTCTTTTTCAGCTCCAAAGGTAGTTTCGAGCATGGTAAATTCTTTTGCATACATTGAGTAGTCCAAATTTTCATTTTGAAACCCATCCAGATTAGCCAATACCGTTTTTGAATTTGCTTCAAAAGCCTCGTTGGCAGAATTGTCAACTTCAGTTTTGCATCCCAATAAAATAAGAGCAAAACACAGATAAAAAAATAAAATTCTCATAATGTTGATTTTTAGGTTGATTTAAGCCAGAAAGTTAGCAATAATAATTTTTGTAATGGAAGTAGCCGATAAAATATTAAGGGAATGCAGTTATTTTCTTTTTAAAATTTTAAACAATTAGCCAGGGAACTGCAAAACCAAATAATATTGAAATTTAAATGATTATATTTAAGAAGGCCGAAAATGGAAATATGAAAAGCCATTCTACACTTATCTTTCTCCTGCTTTATTTGTCAACTGGCCATTTCATGTTTCCCCAGCAGGCTTATAACGAAAGTTTTGAAGAAACTACAGAGTTATTTAAAAATCAGGAACAACTGTCTTTAAAACTAAAATTCTCAGCTAAAAACCTCAGGGAGAATACCAACGACAGCACGTATGTAACATCAGTGTTATGGTACAAGGATGCAAATACAGAATGGGATTCAATAGATATTAAACTCAGAGCCAGGGGTAATTTTAGACGGGATAACTGTTATTACGTTCCATTGCGAATTAAACTAAAAAAATCTGAAGCAAAAGGAACGCTCTTTCAGGGAAACAAAAAACTTAAGGTTGTGCTGCCCTGTTTGGAGGGGAGAAATGGCAATGACTATGTTATAAAAGAGTACTTGGCCTACAAATTATATGAAGATATTTCGCCCTATCATTTCAAAACCAGATTATTGGAGCTTGAATTCCTTGAAGAGAAAGGACAGCGAATAAAGAAGCATCAAATACAGGGGTTCCTAATCGAAGACATAGATAATGTAGCAGACCGTGTACATGGAAAGCAAATTAAAAGGGTTATTCATCCGCTACAACATGATGCTACCTATGCGGTAGAAAATTCATTTTTTGAATATATGATAGGTAACACCGACTATTCCACAAGAGTTCAGCACAATCAAAGGCTTTTGTTCATAGATGATAAAATTATTGCGATTCCCTATGATTTTGATATGTCGGGACTGGTTAATACCCATTATGCCACAGTCTCAAACATCCAGAATATCCCCACTAAAATAGACTATGTTACACAGCGTGCCTATAAAGGCTATGAACGTGATGAAGCGCTATTTCAAGAAGTGCGTAAAACCTATTTGGACCATAAAGATCAAATATTCGGGACCATAGATAGCCTTAAGACCTACTTTCAGGATCCACAACAGCTATCGACAGCCCGTGAATTTATTGAAGGGTTTTACAAAATTTTAGAGGATGACAAAAAATTCGAGAGAAATATACTTAACCGCAGCAGGGTTAAATAAGAACGATTATCAAAAGCAGAAAGCCGGTGCAGATTTGCTTTTAACTTTCTTTATAGTGTCATAAAAATTAATCTTTTGCAAGCTCCTCATCAATTAAAGCCAGGATATCGTTTATTTCTGTTATAGCTGAACTATAGGTCTGATTTTTTTCTTTCATAACCCTGATCAATAAAATCACAAGGTTTTGAAATTCGTTGGAAAAGACAAGGTCCGGGTCAACGACTTCAGCGGAAGCAAAATTTACGGCTGAAGTTATATTGGGGGCGGCGAAGTTCATCATCACATCGTAATGAATATTTTCCATTCTGTTAATATAATTATAGCGTTGTTCCAGGATTCTAACCTTGTTGATAATCCTTTGGTTGCGCAATAATTGTATTTTCCCACTGTTTACCAAAGTCTCATAAATATTGCCTTCACGATCAAAATCGGAATAATTGGCAAGTTTTGTAGCTATAATGCCCAGGGTATCCATTTTGGTGTGGTCATTGGTCAAAATAATTTCTTTGGCATATTCAAACTGCACCATATAGCGATTGTTATAACCTGTCTGATTCTGAATTAGTTCTTTATCTCCAAGTATTTGGTTTCTGATATTTTCATAGGTTTTTATCTCTGCATTTTTTTTAACCCTGTCTTCATTCCAATTATCTGCTTGAAAGGCAAGAGTTATGCCAATCATCACTAGCAGTATTTCACCAATGGCATATAGCAGGTAATTTTTTACGTTTTTTTCCTGAATCAATTGCTGCCTAATCCCTTGAAATAATTTCATTTTGGTTTAAATTTTAATCTATTCAGTTGAAAGATAAACTTTATGAATTTACTAAAGTATTTTGGGGAACCAAAGTTTTGCTAAGTGGTTTCTTTATAAACGGATAGTTCCGCTTTAACTTTAGAGGATCGGCCTTTAAACTAAACACCCAAAACAATAAACTTCCTGCTCATCTACTTATTTTACCAAAAGTAACAGATTGAAGAAGGGAAAGCAGCCCTAAAAAGGGATAAAAATTTTTGTAAATTGAAATTTGATAACTTGAGTATTTAAGCCTGCAAATTTCATATACCTCAATATTATATTAACGGGTAAAATGTATTGAGCCATTCTGTCATGGATATCGATTTGGACTTCTAAATGGAGAATAGTAACCCTTGTTCTCACAAAAATATTACATTATGTAGCGGAAGGCATGCGCAACCGGGAAATTGCTGAAAGACTTTTCAATTCTGAGGAAACCATTAAGAAACACATTTACCATATGTTTCAGAAGTTGGAGGTAAAGAACAGAATCAGCCTGGTAGCAAAAGTTAAAGAAAAAGGGTTTGTAGTTTGATAAATAGAGATATGATAGCTTATCTTAGTAAAAACATATTGCAAAATGAACTTAAGTTTTAAGATAATGAGCAACATTCACTTGTTTGATTTCCTTCCCCTGTGGATTATTTTCTTTTGTCTAATCGGGTTTATTTTGTTATCTACCTGGATTGGTGTAGTATTTGTTCGTTCAAGAAAAGAAAGCCGTAAGAAGAGTACTGAATTCGGTCATTTGAACTCAGTAGTTGGGGCAATACTTGGATTAGTTTCGTTAATTCTTGCCTTTACCTTCAATATTACATTAGCACGTTTTGATGCCAGGAAAGACTATCTTCTTCAGGAAGTGAATGCTATTGGAACAACCTGGTTAAGAGCCGGATTTATCAGTGAACCACGAAGCTCTGAAGTAAAAGATTTATTGCTGGAATATGTCAGGCTTAGGGTTGAAGCGGGAAAACAGACCGAAAAAATTCTGGAAGTAATTCCCCAATCCAATAAAATTGAAACTAAAATATGGTTCCATGTTAACGAACTATCAAAAAATGAACCCCGCAATGATATTTTCAATGCTTTATTTATTGAAGCGGTAAATGAAATGTTCGACGATCAAACCAAAAGAACAACCGCAGCCCTATCTTATCGAATTCCTACATTCATTTGGATTTCATTCTTTTTTCTGATCTTGATTTCAATGTTTGGGGTAGGTTCTATTTTTGGTAAAAAGAAACAAATAAATTGGCATATAATCCTTGTATTAGCTCTCGCTTTGGGAATAGTTATTGTGACCATCATTGATCTTGATAGCACATCAGGGTTAGTTCATATCAACGATGCCCCAATGTTTGATTTGTACCAAGGAATGTTGAATGAATAGACTTCTGATTTTGCTGAATATTTTTTGGGCTATTACTGTCTAAAGTTTTGTTTTGAGGTTGATACTAAAGACCTGGGGCAATCGGTTATCTCTTACTTGATTTTGCCATATTTTTATACAAAATTGAGTATTTCTTTCCGTGATTTTAGCAATCCACCCTGCTTTGTTCCATTTTAAATGAAGCAACAGCTTTAAGGCATCTCTATTTTCAGATCGTATGTGCTTTATTAATATTAAAATACTTTTAAATTTCAATTGAAGGTTTGAACCAAATGAATAATTTGGGATTCTTACTCATCAATCATACTTATTTTCTAAACCTTGGATTTAAACACCTGATGTTATGTTTTAACTAGTTAACTTGCCGTTTTTTATCTTTCTTTTACTTTTGATTTTACAAATTTCCATCCAAACACAAATTTTAGTTTACTGGAATTCATGGACCCCTTATTTCCATAACCAAGTGTCCAAAAATCCAATACATTTTCGGCATGAAATTCCATATAAAATTTAGGAGTATTATAACCCAAAACTATGTTTGCATAGGCAAACATCTCCCATGGTTCATCAGCCTTGTAGCGGATTGTTTCTGTCTGGATATTTGAAAAATGAATTCCGAAACCGGGAGTAAGTACAGCAAGTACATGGAATTTTTTTGAGAGTTTTAGAAAATAGGCATATCCTCCGGAAATGCCTACCGCAAATTTTTCCACATCCACTATTTGCGCCTCATCATTGAAAAGATCTTTAGATGATTCTGTAACAATAGTTGAATCTCCCTTTACTCTATGATAATTGAAATAAGAACCTGCAAGAAAACTGCCGTCACTTTTTGGATTATTGTTCACTCCTGTTTGGATATGATTGAAGGGCTGAACCTCTGAATTAAATATATGCAGGTAACTCAGAGAAGTTACGAATGAACTTATGTCCCTTCTGAAAATACCCGGGTCATTAATAGAAGTATTCCTTACGTTAAAGCCCTTATAGTGCTGTATCTGAAAAACGAAATATTCCTGCTTTAACAGAATATTACCCTGTACATCAAACCGATCAGTAACTTCCTCCTTATTCGATTTTATATTCAGGATCAGATCAAGAACCAGCTTTGAAGATGCAAATCCAACTCCTACGCCACCTGGATTATTGGGAGTATATAATAAGGTGTTTTCGGAGTTGCTTAATTTGAAATTATCATCTTTAAAATTGGCAAGAGCACGGATAGACATATGACTTTTATCCCCGTCAATAAACATAGTATCAATTAAAGCCTTAATTCCTTTTCCTTTTTTATGCTGAAGCGAGTCTTGGCCAAAAAGCATTCTTGGAAAAGGAGTCATTACCAGAATAAAAAACACCAAACATCGATAGAAGCACATGCGACAAACTGTATTTAATGACCATAAATTAAATAAAAAATAGCGCAACCATAACTAAACCGCATAAAATCTACCACTTTATGAGGTTTGCCAATCCCCTGTTAGCAACTATTTTTTCTCTAAGCACGTTACAGAGATTTGCTTTAAAATATTAGAAGATGAAAGTTGAGAAAGAAAATGAATTCAGTTTTATAAAACCAGCTATTTATAAATTAAAGGTATACGGTCGTTTAAACAATAACTGGTCCGAAAAATTAGGAGGAATGCGAATTACTGAAACACGATCAAAAGAAAATAATACAGTTTCCGTACTTGTAGGCCAAATTAATGATCAAGCAGCGTTCACTTTTGATTTGCACAGAGGGTTTATTAGGATTATCTAAATCCTGTTAGTTAGCGGAAGGAAATAAAAAAAGGGGAGCGCACAGAGTTCACTTTTGATTTGCACAGAGGGTTTATTGGGAAAAGCATGATTATTGCCACAATACATGATAATTATCATGGTATAAGTGTAATAACCACTACATTTTTGTATTAAAGCCTGGGTAATATTATACTGAAAATTAAGTTAAAAATTAACCTTAAATAAATTGAATAATTATTCAATTAACACTAAAACTTTTATCATGAAAATCAAGAAATTTTTTACACTATTATTATTGACAGGACTTGTTTTTTCCTGTAGTGACGATGATCCGCCCCCGCCGCCGGCGCCAGTTCTATCCACTGAAGCAAATATCCTGACTTTTACCCTGACGGATCAGACAGGCCCGGCTACCCTTAATGCCTCCGCTGCGACAGTGGAAATTGAAGTCGAAAACGGCACGGATTTGTCGAGTCTATCTCCTGCCTTTACAGTTTCTGCAGGGGCTTCAGCCTCTCCTGCTAGTGGAACTTCAGGAGATTACAGCAGTGCAGTAACCATCACGGTTACGGCCGAAGACGGTACAACCACCAAGGGATGGACCGTGAATGTGACCGAAGCTCCTGCTAGTACCACTGATATCCTTACCTTCACAATGCCGGGACAAACATCGGCAGCAGACATTAATAGTGATGATCACACCGTGACTATCGAAGTTGCTGAAGGGACCGATGTAACAAGTCTTGCTCCAACATTCACCATTTCCGAAGGAGCAACATCAGATCCTGTAAGTGAAACAGAGGGAGATTATACCAATCCTGTTATCATCACAGTTACAGCCGAAGACGGAACAACCTCACAAGATTGGACCGTAACTGTATCCGTAGCGACTGGCCAGGGTGATGGAACAGATATCCTGACGTTCAGCTATGCTCATGAGCAGCAACCTGCGGTTATCGATGCTGTAAACCATACAATCGATTTGGTTGTGAAGAATGACCAGGATTTAAC
>Ga0209013_10006124_pt1 | contig 10251 bp, 6 predicted proteins | sample Cruoilmetagenom2_FD_187291 | JGI IMG/M metagenome (GOLD analysis project Ga0209013, IMG submission 187291) | Oil polluted marine microbial communities from Coal Oil Point, Santa Barbara, California, USA - Sample 2 (SPAdes) (version 2) | ecosystem: Environmental > Aquatic > Marine > Oil seeps ...
AAATCAGCAGCCGTATTTGGCCTTTGCTTCCCGTCTTCTGGCATGTAGAACCGGTTCGGTGTATCCATTGGGTTGTTCTGTGCCTTTAATGACAAGATCCAGTGCCGCCTGAAATGCTACACTGTTGTCGAAATCCGGTGCCATATTTTTATAGGCTGGATCATTAGCGTTTTGTCGATCAACCACTTCGGCCATTCGCTTCAATGTTTCCATGACTTGCTCTTCACTGCAAATGCCGTGGCGTAACCAGTTGGCTATGTGCTGGCTCGAGATACGCAATGTGGCTCGGTCTTCCATTAAACCTACATCGTGAATGTCAGGCACTTTGGAACAACCTACGCCATGTTCTACCCAGCGTACGACATAACCGAGTATGCCCTGAGCGTTATTATCCAGTTCCTGTTGAATGGTTTCGGCAGATAGTGTTTCATCACCCAAAAGCGCAACTGTCAGAATATCGTCCAGCTTGCCGCGTTTTTTACCCACAAGTTCTTGCTGTCGTTCAGCTACATTTACTTTGTGGTAATGCATAACATGCAGAGTTGCCGCGGTGGGTGAAGGTACCCAGGCACAGTTGGCACCGGATTCAGGGTGACCAATTTTTACCTTCATCATTTCTGCCATTTGATCAGGTATGGCCCACATGCCCTTGCCTATTTGAGCTTTACCTTTTAAGCCCGCAGCCAGACCAACATCTACATTCCATTCTTCATAAGCTTTAATCCAGGCTTTTTGCTTCATTTCACCTTTGGGTACCATGGCACCTGCTTCCATGCTGGTATGAATTTCGTCGCCGGTTCGATCAAGAAAGCCGGTATTAATAAAAATAACCCGGTCTTTGGCCTGGCGAATACACTCTTTCAAATTAACGGTGGTTCTACGTTCTTCATCCATAATACCCATTTTCAGGGTATTGGTTTCCAGTCCCAGTGCCTGCTCAATGCGAGCAAATAATTCCACCGTAAAAGCCACCTCATCTGGGCCGTGCATTTTGGGCTTAACAATATACACACTGCCTTTACGACTGTTTTGATAAGGGCCTGTGCGTTTTAAATCGTGCATGGCAATAAGGGATGTCATCATGCCATCCATAATACCTTCGGGTATTTCATTACCGTCTTTGTCTAATATTGCGTCATTGGTCATCAGGTGTCCGACATTACGAACCAGCAACATGCTACGGCCTTGAAGCTTCAGGCTGCCACCATCGGGGCTGGTGTATTCGCGGTCGGCGTTCAGGGTTCGTTGCAGGGTTTTTCCGCCCTTTTCAAATGACTCATTTAAATCGCCTTTCATCAAGCCTAACCAGTTTCGGTAGATAAGTGTTTTATCTTCGGCATCCACCGCGGCAACAGAGTCTTCGCAATCCTGGATCGTTGTTATAGCCGATTCAAGAACAATGTCCTTAACCGAAGCAGGGTCGTCCTTACCAATGTTATTATTAGAATCAACTTGAATATCTATATGTAAGTTATTATTTTTCAATAATATTGAACTTGGCGCTGCGGTATTTCCAAGGTAACCGGCAAAGGCCTCGGGAATGGCAAGCCCCGAAGTACTGCCATCTTTCAAACTAACTTGCAGCTGAGCATTCTCAACAAAATATTTGGTCGAATCTTTATGGCTGCCAGCGCTTAAAGGCACTGCCTGATCAAGGAAGTCCCGTCCATAAGATATTACTTTTGCCCCACGACCTGGGTTATAGCCCTTACCTTTTTCTGCGCCATCGGCTTCTGAAATAACATCAGTGCCATATAATGCATCATACAAACTACCCCAGCGGGCATTGGCTGCGTTAAGTGCGTAGCGGGCATTCATTACTGGTACTACAAGCTGCGGCCCGGCAATTTGGGCAATTTCATCATCTACATTGCCTGGATTAACGGAAAAGTCTTCACCTTCGGGTACCAGATAGCCTAGTTCCACCAGAAAAGCTTTATAGGCAACGGCATCAATGGCTCCGGGATTTTCCCGGTGCCAGGCATCTATCTTTGCCTGAATTTCATCACGCCTGGCTAGCAAAGCCCGATTTTTAGGTGCTAAATCATTTAATACAGCCTCAAAATTGGTCCAGAAGTTATCAGGATCAATACCTGTACCAGGTATAATATCGTTAACTACCAGGTCATAAAGAACAGAGGCGATTTGCAGGCCACCTTTTTGAATTCGTTCAGACATTACTCTCTTTCTCCGCGTTGATATCGGCAATGGATATCGGCATTAATAATACTTTTGGGCTACTTTGGGGGCGGCTGCGCCCCGATTTAATTCCATAAATGCTGGAAGTTCCCAAGGGGGGGTGACCATTTTACACAATGTTAGCCATTATTTCATGCCAACTTTTAAAGAAATTCATAAAGGTATCACAAACAATTACACGAGATGATACAGCGTAATCTAAGGTATTTATTCTGTAAAAAAGGGATATTCAGCAATATGTAAATCTCTGCTAAACTCCCCTCAGATTTTAAAAACTGCTAAAACAGTTCAATGTAAGCCCAATTAAATGGAATAATTATGACTGACTTTAGAATGCTTATAAATGGAGAGATGGTTTCAGGCAATGAAACTTTCCCGGTTATCAACCCTGCATTGGGAGAGCCGTTTGCTGAAGCACCTGAATGTTCTGATGACCAACTTGAAGCGGCTATTCAAAGTGCCCAGGATGCCTTCCCGGCATGGAGCCAGGATTTAGCCAAACGCCGCGAAATGCTCATGGCTCTTGGCTCTGCTATACAGGCCAAAGCACCGGAAATTGCAAAAATTTTGACCCAGGAGCAAGGTAAGCCACTTGATAAAGCTACAGCTGAAGTTATGGGTTCTGCCATACAGGTTCAGATTGCTGCCAAACTTGAAATCCCCACTGAAACTATTCGTGATGATGCCAAGGGTTTGATTGAAGTACGCCGCAAACCTTTTGGCCCTGTGGCTGCCATTACTCCTTGGAATTATCCGGTTGCTATTGCCATGGGCAAAGTGGCTACGGCGCTGGTTGCCGGTAATACGGTAATACTCAAACCATCGCCCTTCACTCCGCTTTCCACTTTAATGGTGGGTGAAGTGATTAAAGATGCATTACCACCAGGCGTTATGAATATTGTCAGTGGTAGAGATCCCCTGGGTTCGAAATTAACTGCCCATCCCACCATTAGAAAAATTGATTTTACCGGCTCAGTCGGCACTGGGAAAAAAGTTGCCGCTGCCGCTGCACCGGATTTAAAACGCTTCACACTGGAACTCGGTGGAAACGATCCGGCCATTGTTTTAGCAAACGCGAACCCTAAAGAAATTGCCACAAGATTGTTCTGGGGTGCATTCACAAACTCCGGCCAGGTTTGTACTGCGGTTAAACGTGTTTATGTCCATGAAAGCATTCACGATGACCTGGTAGAACAAATGTCTGAAGTCGCCAAAAATGCAAAAGTTGGTAACGGCATGGATGAAGGCGTTGCCCTGGGTCCTATCAACAATAAACCCCAATTTAACCGTGTTAAAGAACTAGTAGAAGACACAGTAAACATTGGCGGCAAAATCGTAACCGGTGGACATGCCTTTGATGACAAAAGCTTTTGCTTTGAAAATACAATAATTACAGATGTCGATGACGACAGCCGTATTGTAGCTGAAGAACAATTTGGTCCAGTATTGCCGTTCCTCACCTATTCAGATATTGATGATGCTATCTATCGTGCCAATAACACCCACTTTGGTTTAGGCGCTTCGGTCTGGTCCAGCAATATTGATGAAGCCACAGAAGTAGCCAGCCAACTGGTTTGTGGTACCGCCTGGGTGAATCAGCATTTGGCCTTAACGCCCATGGCACCATTCGGTGGATCGAAATGGTCGGGCATTGGTTATATTCATGGCCACTGGGGAATAGAAGGTGCAACAGAGTTACAGGTTATAAATGTAAAAAGATCTTAAGTGCACTGCTAAAAATGTATAGATTAAAGGGTGTCTCAGGACACCCTTTTTTTATTTTCTTCTTCAGAAATTTCTTTTGCTATAGACAAAATCAAAGCTCTTAACCATTGATGAGCAGCGTTATGGTGTAGCAAGGGGCTCCATGCCATTATTAATTCAAATTCAGGAATTACAAAAGGTGGTGGCATAATAACAAGTTCAGATTTCGCCGCCTGCAGTTTTGCAATCCGTGTTGGCAAGGTGGCTATCAGATCATTACTTTCGGCAATTAATGCCGGCATTTGGTAGTGGCGGGTGAAAATACTGATGTTTCTTTTTAAACCCAGATCTTCAAGTGCTTTGTCTATCCAGCCTAAGCCACCAGATTTATTCGGGTTCACGCCAAAGCCCACACCCATGCCTGTTTTACTCACCCAAATATGTTTTGCTTCAAGGTAAGTGTCCAGATTAAAATTTTCAAGGGTTGGATTATTCGGGTTTAACAGGCAAGAAAAACTGTCACGCCACACGGTGGCCTGGTGAAACGATTGTGGAATTTCATTGAATCGATTAATGGCGACATCAACTTTACCTTGCTCCATGTCTTTGTAATCCACATCAGAAGGCGTAAGGAAATCCAGCACAATATCTGGTGCCTGATTACGCATAACCCTGGATAGTCGAGGAACCAGCGTTGCTTCGGCATAGTCGGAAGCCATAATTCGAAACACACGGTTGCTTTCCCTGGCTTCAAAGGTCTCACCAGGTTCTAAAACTTTTTGTAAATTAGCCAGAGCCTCACGAATTTTGGGTTGCAGCTCCATAGCCCGCTCTGTAGGAGCCATACCCTCACTTGAGCGTATCAGCAGAGGGTCTCCAAAAAGCTCCCTAAGCCGCTTTAAGGCATTACTCATGGCAGGCTGAGTTATACCAAGGTGCTGCGCTGCACGGGTAACGTTCTTTTCCCGTAACAGAATATCCAAGTAAATAAGTAAATTAAGGTCTATTCTTTCCAGATTCATGCAGGATTCACCCGTAAAATACCAATCTATTTATATATAAGTGAAATCTATTGTCGCATGAATTCTGAATTTTTTCATCCTATAGTGAACCTGAGCTAGCACGCCTTAGACACAAAAAAAGCTGCAAAATCTGAAATATTGCAGCTTTCTTGATTTTCCCAGAAAACTTTTACGCGACTAATTTAGCAGGTAACTATTTTAAGCAACTAAAGGAGGCGGGTTAATATAACGGTGTACCATTTTTTCACGCATCTTACTTACTTCAACCAAAATTAATCCGTCGGTGCAATTACTGAAATCAGGATCAATACCAAAATCTAAAAATTGCACTCCGCCCTTTTCACACAAGTCACTGTATTGCTTATACAGAACCGGCACAGTACACCCCAACAATTTCAGTTCTGCTTTTAATTCTTTAAACGCGCTTTTGTAGTCATTACCATAATCGTTTAAAAGCGCCTGATCAAAACTAATTGAATGTTTAGCCTTTGCTAATGATTCCTGTGCTCCAAAAAAATGTTGATAAAACCCTACCAATTTTTGTCTAGCCTCTTCAGGATAACTATTGGATATGGAGACAGGGCCAAACATATATTGAATGTGAGGGTGGTGTTTTAAATATGCGCCAATGCCATGCCACAGGTAATCAAGGCTGCGGGTATTCCAGTATTTTGGTTGTACAAAACTACGCCCCAATTCAATAGCATTCTCAGCATAAGGTTTAAATTCATCCTTAAAATCAAAAACAGTATGGCTGTAAATACCTTCAAAACCTTTTGATTTAATAAGTTCTTTACACTCCCCTATTCTGTAAGCACCCACTATTTCAAGATCCTTATCATCCCATAAAACAATATGGCGAAAACAATGATCGTATATATCAAGGTCTCTTGAAATTCCTACTCCTTCACCCACAACTCTAAAAGTTAGTTCTCGAAGCCTGCCTATTTCTCGCATAACGGCAGAGTTCTCGAAATAATCGAACAAGAAAACTGATTTACCATCTCGAAGCTTTGTAAGCAGTTGAGATTGACTTAATTCTTTATTAAGTAACTGACGACTTTCTGGCAGAGCAATAAGTTCGGCGAAATTATCTTTATTAGCGGCTGGTTTGCGTTTTGATTTTGGTAGTTTGTAAATTTTCTTTCTGATGCTTTCGGAACAAAGCTTTTTTTGATCTGAGGATTTTCTGGGCAAAATAGCTTCATCAATACTAAATACAACTTCACAAGCAACCTTGTTAAACATTTCGTTTACAAGTAACAAACTTGACATGCGGCGATTACAAAGCGATGTAAAATAAAAAAGCAGAGAATTTCTACTCTTGATATGTACCGGCAAGATAGGTGATTGGGTTTTTTCTGCAATACGTACAAACCCATCATTCCATATACCATCACGAACACCAACAGGACTTAGTCTGGATACTTCTCCCGCTGGAAATACAATAACGGCTTCTTCATTATTCAGGGCCTTAATCAGATTTTTAATATTACTGACAGATGTTTTACTTTTCAAATTATCAACGGGCAACATTAAAGGCTTTAAAGGTGCTAAAGAAGCCAGCATGTCATTAGCAACAATTTTAATATCTGGACGAATTTCAGAAATCATTCGAAGTAAGGCCAGGCCGTCAAGTGAGCCTATAGGATGATTGGCAACAATAAGCACTCGCCCACTTGCAGGAATATGTTTTTTATCGTGGTGGCTGACCTTGTAACTAAACTGGAAATAATCTAATACCTTGTCGATAAAATCTATCCCATCCGACGCTTTATTTTTTTCCAGAAATGAATTGATTTCATTTTCCTTAAATAAATTTTTCATACTCTTTAATAAAATATTCACCCACAATTTTGGGTAATTATCTAAAGAGGGATATTTTTCATTTATGACGTTTTCAATATTAATCATTGCATTCTGTCTCCAAAGTTTTTCATTGTTTGGCTAACCTAAAAAACATCAGTTCGCTTCTGTTACCCTGAATAGATTAATAAACAAAGATGAATAAATAATGACCTTAAGGTATCAGTTATATGACACCTTCGTTTTTAATGAACGACAAAGGCAGACGGCTGGAATAAGACACTTTCTTCAAAGCAATCGCAAAAGAGTATCTAAAGGACAGGTGTGACATTTTTGGTTTGTAAAAAAACCACAAAGTAAGATGCATTTATATGCATGCATAATATTTAATGATCATAGTCCAGTTTTTGTGAAATTCATCACGCAATGCCCTGTGATGTTTATATTACCCTTAAGCTCAAATACAAGGCTCATAGCTATTAGGAAAAGTCGGTGTCAGACAATAAACAAACAATAAAGAATGAATCTGTCATTTCATACTTAGGACTGGATGATCAAGAAATTTCACTAATAAAAACAGTATGTGACAGCGGAATTCGTCTAAATGAAAATTTCATTTTAAAAAATCTGGAATCTGAAGCTAACATAGATATGGTTTTTATAAATGGCGATTCGAGTAATGCCATTGATACATGGGAGTTAATTGAAAAATCTCACACTAATACTTTACCCATCATGTTATGTACCGAGACCAATAAACGTAATGATTTTCATACCCTGCAAAAACCCTTAAAATTTAAAACCCTTATTCAAACGCTCGACTCTCTGACATCCACACCTATAAGTAATGAAACAGAAGAAAATGATATTAACCTTGATTCCGCTCGAATACTTGTCGTTGATGACAGCTTCCCTGCCCGTCAGTTCATGAAATTCAAACTTGAGGAAATTATTCCTCTGTCATTGAATATTAAAGTTGAATTTGCTGATTCTGGTGAAACAGCTTTAGAACTCATCAGGAATTCGCCATTTGATCTGGTTTTTCTGGATGTGACCATGCCCGGGAAAGATGGTTATGAAGTATGTACTTTAATAAAAAAGATCAGCCTGGTTCAGGTAGCCATGGTGACAGGGTTGAATGAAGCGGTAGATAAAATTAAAGGAGACGTCGCCGGGTGCGATTATTACCTTACGAAGCCACCTCAGGATGAAGAACTGCTTAATGTTATCAAGTCAACTTTTGATTGGCGCAGTTAAAAAAAATTAATGGCTTGTTTTAGAGGAAGTTGACGGTTGAACCTGGAAACCGCAGTTGGCCGGCTTTAACTGGAATGAGCACACTGCGGTTTCCAGGTTCAAAGCAAATGAACGATAAGCCCCATTTATTATTTCTTCCGCAAGCTATAGATATTGCTCTGTAACGTTATTACCTGATTTCATTTACGTTCATTTCTGGAGGGTGAGCCATTTTATCGTGAAAATCTGCAGGCCCTTCTGAACCCACTGTATCTGGAAACCAAAAAGTGATATCAACATCTATCATGAGTTTATCTTTAGGAAGTTTGTCAATACGGTATCCCATTCTAGGATTTGCCCCAGGATCAGTTTCAGAAACATGCGTACTCTTAGGGTCATCTTCATAGAAAAAACTCAAACCGACATCCAAATCTGAAGGAGCATCAAAAGTAAAATAAACATCCCATCCATGCCCACTTTCAAGCCATAGCCAATTATCCATTAAAGATATTTCTGCGTTCTTTTCAAATTCATCAACTTTGCCATCTACAACACCGTAATCACCCGGGCCTTTCGCCAAAGCAGTATCTATTTTTGCATCTTTCATTTGATTAAAATCCAGAAGGAAATCAATATTTGGATTAATCAACATTTTCGTTAAAATTTCACCGCCCGGTAATTCAAGCCTTACCGGAATACCCAGTCCCTGATCCCACATTCCTAATTGAGCTACAATCCTGAAAACAGGGATTTTTGCAATAACTACCCAAAGCTTCAAGGTTGTTACAGAGCGAATAGTACCGTCTTTAGTTGCAAAAGGAGCAGCCTTTAAGTTATCGAAATTATCTAACTGAATACGGGGCGACCAGGATGAAAATACATTCGTTGCAATATTTACAATCAGGGCATCCAGTACTTTTATATTTTGTCGATCACCCACTTTGGCTTTGAAGTCTGTAAACTCAAGAATATTGTCTTCTTTAGTTTGAAAAGTATAAAAAGTGGTATCACCCCGGTTAGTCTCAGTATCAAAATGTACATAATCAGCCGATGAACGTTCTTTGGAACCTTTCACTATATAAGCATAACGATTGCTCCCTTTTTTCTTATCGTTGAACTCAAGCTCAAGCATTATTTTTCCACTGTTAAGCGGATGATCAACCGGGTTGTATTTTTCTACGCCTGTATCACGATACATAAATAACAGTTCATCATCTTCGTCGAAAATACCTTCTTTGCCTTTTAAATCATAAATAGGGTTTTCTTTTATATAAACCCAGGCCTCCACATCCAATTCATCAATTTGAAAAGGTATGGGTACTAATTTACCTTTTCTAATCGTCATAACAGAAAGATCGGAGATGGATTCTCCTTTTAACTGGGGCACATTTTTAATATTTCTAACCACGGGCCAAAGGTAAGTGAAATGATCAAAACCCAGGGTGCCTATCGCCTCTGAAAGCTGTTCACCAGACAAGCTTCTGATGACATCTGGATTCTCTGCAAGATAAGACGGGTTCGCTTTATATTCCTCCAGGAAAACTTTAAATTGATCATCAGGCATAATTACCCAATCATTATTGTTAGCTGAAGCCATTGTTGCGAATGATAAGAAGAAAGAGAGTATTAAAAATCGTGTTACCTGAGGAAGAGTTCTAACTAACATTTTTTTGTTCATATTGTTTTCCCAATTGACTGCGTATGGAAATTTTTATCGAAAGGAATTGGCGCTAAAAACGTAGCGGCAATTAAATGATATCCCGTCTTTGAAGGCAACAGATAACTTGTTATTTTTAACCAAAAATTGGTATTAATACGCCAATAGCACGAATCATGATGTGCTTATGCGCCATATTATGACTTTCGGTACAGAGGCATCATAATAAGGTAGGAAAAACTTTCGGAATGTAGAGAAAACAAAAGCTACAATGCTAAAAGATGAATTCGGCTGGCTAGTTCAGCGGATTTAAGATATAGAACCCAATCCTCACAAACTCTAATTCGCACGAACCAGGAGTTTATTGACTATACGCTCCAGATGATTCAATGAATTACACACTTCAACCATATGACAAAAAGGCGCGTAGTTTCTCATTTCAGCATCGCCAGAGCGCCAGTGTGTTTTAGGTTCAGGGTTTAGCCAAATGACCTGTCGGGAACGTTTGTAAATTTCTTCTAAAATTTCAGCGCGATTTTCATTATGATTGTTTCGGCTGTCCCCCAGGATCATTACCGTAGTCTTACCATCAATTTGATCAAAACAAAGGTCTTTAAAATCCTGCAA
>Ga0209013_10006125_pt1 | contig 10251 bp, 11 predicted proteins | sample Cruoilmetagenom2_FD_187291 | JGI IMG/M metagenome (GOLD analysis project Ga0209013, IMG submission 187291) | Oil polluted marine microbial communities from Coal Oil Point, Santa Barbara, California, USA - Sample 2 (SPAdes) (version 2) | ecosystem: Environmental > Aquatic > Marine > Oil seeps ...
AGCGGACCTTACCCCGCAGGGGTGAGGGTCCGCTGCAATGAGGGGTTAGGCTGTCGCACTTCAAACTTGAACTCAAGCTGGATAAATGATTCATATAGCGATAGATACTCTGATTTCTCAACTGTGAATCCGTCGTGTCTGCTTTATTACCAGCTACGGATTACGGAGTTCTTTTTGGTTGCTTGTCAAGTTTCTTTTTTGCTTTTCGTTCCTGTTTATTCTTCTTCTGTTTCTGACTCTTATTCTTATCCTTTTTCCCGCCTTTGTCTCCCATTTTGTATATCCTTTCCTTCAGTCAGTTACATTATACCTATCATTCTTGACTCCCCGGAAAAGACCTAACGATTCGAATTCAGCGGACCGGGTCCGCTGGAACGAGGTGTTAGGCCCGATTACAGTGGGCTCTTTTCAAACCTGACCGCCCAGTCCCGCCATAGCCTGGGGTATTCGGTCGTAGCGAACCCGGCCGCGTGTGCTGCTGCTTCAATGGCTTCACACTCCGCGGGCGAGGCGTGATGCCTGGGTTCCACGACGAGCAACACCCCTTCGGGTTTCAAAGCTCGATGAATATCGCTGATGAGACAAGGAGGGTCAGCTGCATGGTGAAATATGTAAAAAGCAAGCGCGAAATCGACTTGGCTGGCCACGTCATCGACCCCGAGGTCCCGGTCGGCGCAAACCCGCAGCTCGATCGTTGCGGACAAGTCAAAGCGTGCTGTGCGCTGTTTCACAGCTTCAACGGCTTCGACCTGAGTATCGACGGCGACCACGCGTCCGCTGGGCCCCACCAGTCGCGCCATCCCGATACTGTAGAGTCCCTCTCCACAGCCAACATCAAGAACCGTCATCCCTGGTTTGACATAGGTTTTCAACAACCGTTCCGGCGACTCGAGGGTAAATCGCAGGGGTTTCCTGAGGATACGATCGATCCAGCGAGTCAAGAATCTACGCGCCATTCGAGCTTCCCCAATTCACGCCTAACTCCAATTAGCGATACTAAAGGATCGGATGGAAACGTGCCTCGGGAGCGAAATTTCAGGATGCGTGCTAGGGGAGTCTTCCCGTCGCATGTTTCCTGGTTCCAGAATAATCGATCCGCGTACGCGGTCGAGGAGCTTCGGCTGTCGGCGTCTCGGGATGGCGCGGGAGGGGGCGATGGTCTCCGCGAGGCGTAAAGAAAGCATAAGTTCTTGAAGACCCGATGTCAAGGGATAGGGTGGGTGGAAAGGCCAATGATTGCTTGGATGATCAGTTTGCACGGCGAGGAAAGTCAAACAGCGGCTGGGATGCGGCGGCGAGCAAGGTGATTTCGCAGGTGGGAACTGGGTCCCCGGCCTGAATATTCCGTGTCGGGTTGAGCCTCCGAAAATAGCTACCGCACTATGATTGCGTATGCAACCTACTGAATCAGAGAAATTTAACTCGCCGTCGCTGCCGTAACCGCCAGATTGTTGAGACCGCGCCTCATCAATCGACGGGCAGGTCCGGGAGTCTCTGAGATCCATGCTACACCGGAAAGCAGGGAAGATGAATGAGGAATTAGGAATGAGGAATCGGGGAGAAATTCTCAATTCTCAATTCTCAATTTTGAATTATCGGCGCGGGGAAGCAGCCGGGGAGGTTGGGTCAGGTTACCCGCGCCTGAGCGCGATGACCGGACGTGCAGTCTCTAACAATGTTGGGAGCGTGGCTGCTGCAACAACCTGGAATGTTGGGTCCCAACATTGTTTGAGGGGGCACTCTCGGGGAGCTCGACGACAGAAGGTTGCATCGCCTATTCAGCAGCGCCAACCCGGAGCCTCATAAGGCACGCTGATCGGAGGCGCCATCCTCTCGGAAAGCGCGACGACAAAATGTCGCGTCACCTATCAGTTGCGCAAATCCGGAACTCTGGAACGCGCGTGGGCCGTGCCACGGCAAGCCCATGAGAAGCGCTCAACTCAAAACTCAAAACTAAGAACTCAAAACTCTTCCGTGACCGGGTGTCCGTTGGCCGCCGGCTCACCCTCCCTCAGGGTAGGTCGGCAGGTCACCCACCGGCGTGTACCACGGCGCTCTCGAGTCGAAGTAGATATTGCTCTGGGGTCGGCTGCCTGGGTCGTCGTCGAGCGTGCCCACCGGGACGAGGTAGCCCTTCTTGTTCCGCGACTGCCAGGGCACCGCCGAACCGCAGACGGAGCACCAGCCGGTGCAGTAGTGCTCGGCCTCGGGCACCTCGAAGCGTTTGACCAGGTCCTCACCCCTGGTCCAGGCGAACTGGTCGGCCCGCACGAGGATGTTGGTGGAATGGGCCGAGCCCGAGCTCTTCCTGCAGCGGCTGCAGTGGCAGTAGTGGAAGAAAACGAAGGGCGGCCGCATCTCGTAGGCGACTCCGCCGCACAGGCAGGAACCCTTCAGCATCGGATCGTTCATGGGCGGTCTCCTTCTCCCCGAGTGATCGAGAGGCCCGGCCAGGAGCCTCCCGCGCCATTGTAGGCGAAAGGCGGCACACAGATACTCGGGCACGGGTCGTGTACCCTGCGGCGTGGAGGTGGGTTCATGCGTTTGATCGTGCTTGGAGCCGGCAGGGTGGGGCAGGCGATCGCCCGAGACCTGGCGGCGGACAGCGGCCTGGAGGTGACGGTCACCGACGTCTCAGAGGATGCCCTGAACCGGCTGGCGAAGATCCCGAACCTTGCCGTCCGGCAGGCAGATCTGGCTCGGCGGGGCGAGGTGGCGCGGGCGGTTGAGGGCTTCGACCTTGCGGTCGGGGCGGTTCCGGGGCCGATGGGCTTTGCCACTCTGGGACGAGTGATCGAGGCCGGGGTCGACATCGTCGATATCTCATTCTTCGAACAAGACCCATGGCCGCTGCACGAGGTTGCTCTGGAGCGAGGGGTGACGGCGGTGATGGACTGCGGCGTCGCCCCGGGCTGCTCGAACCTGATCCTCGGCCGCTCGGAGGCCTCGTGGGACCGGGTGGACCGTTTCTGTTGCTACGTGGGCGGGCTGCCTGTGGCGCGCCACTGGCCGTACGAGTACCGCGCGGTCTTCTCGCCCATCGACGTCATCGCCGAGTACACGCGGCCGGCGCGGCTGGTGGAGGAGGGGAGGGTTGTGACTCGGCCGGCTCTCACGGAGCTGGAGGTCCTCGACTTTGCGGGCGTCGGCTCCCTCGAGGCCTTCAACACCGATGGCCTGCGCACTCTGCTGAAGACCTCGAAGGTGCCGGAGATGAAGGAGAAGACCATGCGCTACCCGGGGCACTGTGAGCGCATGCGCATGCTCGCCGACACCGGTTTCTTCAGCGAGGAGTGGGTGCAGGTTGGGGGGGCAAAGGTTCGCCCGATCGACCTCACGGCGCAGCTTCTGATCCCGGCCTGGCAGCTCGAGGAGGGCGAGGAGGACGTGACCGTGATGCGGGTGGAGGTGGAGGGTGTCCGGGACGGCGAAGCCGTACGTGTCAGTTACGACCTTCTCGATCGCTACGACCCGGAGTCCGGCATCACCTCCATGGCCCGCACCACCGGCTACACCTGCACCGCGATGGTGCGGGTGCTCGCTGCCGGTCTGTACTCAGAGCCCGGCCTGTCGCCGCCCGAGCTCGTCGGCCGGGACCAGGTCTGCTTCGACTTCGTCATGGAGCACCTGGCGGAGCGGGGCGTGTGCTTCGAGGTGACCGAGGAACCGATCACCGAGAGCTGAGGCATCGCGATCACGCGTCCGCGTCCGTGCCCGATGTTCGGAAGGGCGCTTCCGATTTCAACGCGACCTTCTTTCGTCGCGCTTCCCGAGAGGATGCCAGGCACCTCCGAAGTACCGCGCCCAAGCGTGGGCAAGGTTTTCCAAGCCACCCGATCGCCTCCGCGCGCCGAAAATTCCGAATTCCTCATTCGTTTCCGCGTCCGGTCATCGCGCGTTTCAGAGCTTCGGATTTGCGCTACTGGTCGGTGACGCGACCTTCTGCCGTCGCGCTCCCCGAGGTTGCCCGGTCTCGGCGATCGGATGACTTAGCGCGCGGTCGAGGATCGGCCCCCTCGCGACCTCGACGGCCGGCCAAACCGCATGCGCTTCCCCATCAGATCGCCGGACCCGGCACGCCCGGTCGTCGCGCCCAAGCGCGGGCGGCACGCCCCGAGCTACCGGATTGCTTCCCCGCGCCGATAATTCAAAATTGAGAATTGAGAATTAACGAATCGCCTCCTCGCGCCGATAACTCAAAACTAAAAACTCAAAACTAAAAACTCGAGCTGCTCTGACCTCAGAGCAGCTCGCTCCGCCCATGCGCTCGCAGCGTCCGCCTGACCATCTCCTCGAGCAGTGGTTCGCGCTCTTCGGGCGCGAGCTCGAGCGAGCGGGCGATCACCGGCCAGGCGGCGTTGAGGAGAAACAGCGGCGCCGCCAGCTCCAGGAAGAGAAGACGACCCTCGGTGCTGCCTCGTGGGTTGTCGCCATGGCCGAGGGCGGTGGTGAGGCTGTCGAACGCGGCGCGCAGGGGCGGCGCGAGCGACTCGACCGCTACCGTGCCGCCGTCGGCAAGGTCGCGCAGGAGCAAGCGGGAGGCGTCGTCGTCCTGTTCCATCCTGGCGAAGACGCGCCGGATGGCGATAAGCATGCCGGGCGTCTCGGAGCCGTCGGCATCCTCTTCCGTGGGGGGGGCCATCTCCGCCAGGCCGACTGCCGCCCGGCGGAGGACCGCACGGTAGAGCTGTCTCTTGCCGCCAAAGTGGTAGGAGACGGCGCCAGGGTTGGCGCCGGCGTGGTTGCAGATGTCCCGCACCGAGGCCCCGCGGTAGCCCTGATCGGCGAAGAGGCGCGATGCGGCCTGGAGAAGACGTTCGCGGGTCCCGAGATTCATACAGTTGTTTGTATCATTTCGGCGCAACGAGGTCAATCAACGTACCCACAGGCCATCCGGATCAGCGGATGAACGCATCGATCATAACGATCTCGGGGTCTGGTTGAGGTGTTCTGTCGTAGAAATGTGTTGTTTTCAATATTTTGTGAGAATCTAACAAACGACTGTATGAAATCTCCACGCCGTCTTGACTTCGTAGCCGTCGCTGGCTAGGATCGGTCTACAGTATGGAAAAACGTACCGTCGTTGCCGTGATCCCGGCCAGGTGGGCCTCCACGCGGTTCCCTGGGAAGCCGCTGGCTGACCTCGCCGGTGAGCCGATGATCGCGCACGTAGTCCGGCGCGCTGCGGAGGCGAGCACGGTAGGTCACGTGATCGTGGCCACTGACGACGAACGCATCGCCCAGGCTGCCGAGAGGGCCGGCGCCGAGCCGGTGATGACCGGCTACTGCGCCTCTGGCACCGATCGGGTGGCGGCGGCGGTGGCGGGGCGCGGAAAATGGGAGCTGGTGGTCAACATCCAGGGCGACGAACCGCTTCTGAGCGGGAGGAACGTCGACGTCCTGGTGGAGGGCCTGCTGGCCGACGGCGGTGCGCCCATGTCGACCCTATGCCGGCCGCTGGAGGCGGAGCGCAGCGAGGACCCGAACGCGGTCAAGGTTGTTCGTGATGCCCGTGGGCGGGCGCTCTACTTCTCGCGGTCGCCTATCCCATATCCGAGGGATGCCGAGGCTGCCGCAAGGCTGTGGCGGCTGCACCTCGGCATCTATGGGTTCCGGCGGGAGGCGCTGGAGCGTTTCGTCGCGCTGCCGCCGTCCGAGCTCGAGCTCGCGGAGGGTCTCGAACAGCTGAGGGCCCTGGAGAACGGGATTCCGATTCTGGTCTTGGACGCGCCGCACCCGGCCTTCGGGGTGGACACCCCCGAGGACCTGCGGCGGGCCGAAGAGATCATCGCAGAGAGAAACTGAGGAGGAGAAGCGGGCATGACAACGAAGTACGTTTTTGTAACGGGTGGCGTGGTTTCCGGTCTCGGCAAGGGTATTGCCGCGTCGTCGCTGGCGGCGCTGATGGAAGCGCACGGCTACACGGTGACGATGCTCAAGATCGATCCCTACGTGAATGTTGATCCGGGCACGATGTCGCCCTTCCAGCACGGCGAGGTCTTCGTGACCGACGACGGCGCCGAGAGCGATCTGGACCTCGGCCACTACGAGCGCTTCACCTCCACCCTGATGGCCAAGAAGAACAACTTCACCACCGGCAAGATCTACGCCTCGGTGATCGAGAAGGAGCGGCGCGGCGACTACCTCGGCAAGACGGTGCAGGTGATTCCCCACATTACCGACGAGATCAAGGAGAACATCCGCGCCGTGGGCGGCGACGTGGACTTCGTGATCGTCGAGATCGGTGGCACGGTGGGCGACATCGAGTCGCTACCTTTCCTCGAGGCAATCCGCCAGTTCCGCACCGAGCAAGGGCGTGGCAATGTGCTCAACATCCACGTCACCCTGGTGCCCTACATCAAGGGATCAGACGAGCTCAAGACCAAGCCCACGCAGCACTCGGTCAAGGAGTTGCTCCAGATCGGAATTCAGCCCGAAATTCTCCTCGTTCGAGTGGATAGGCCGCTGCCGTCCGACCTCAGTGACAAGATCGCGCTGTTCTGCAACGTGGAGTCGCGGGCGGTGATCCCGGCACAGGATGCCGAGACGATCTACGAGGTGCCGCTGAAGCTGGCTGCGGAGGGGCTGGACGAGATCGTTCTCGAGCTCCTCAATCTCCCCAAAGGCCAGCGCGATCTGAGCCGCTGGCGGCAGGTGGTCGACGCCGTACGCGGGGTTTCGGGCGAGGTTTCGGTGGGGATCGTCGGGAAGTATGTTGACCTCGCCGACTCCTACAAGTCCCTCAACGAGGCGCTCATTCACGGCGGCCTCGCCAACGGTGTGAAGGTGAACCTGGTGTTCATCGATGCCGAGGACCTCGAGGGGTCGGGCTACCCCGAGAAGCTCTTCGATGTCGATTCCATCCTCGTCCCGGGCGGCTTCGGCAAACGCGGAATCGAGGGCATGATCCGCGCCATCGAGTTCGCCCGCGGGCACAAGATCCCGTTCTTCGGAATCTGCCTCGGGCTGCAGACCGCGATCGTCGAGTTCGCGCGAAACGTCTGCGGATTGGCCGGGGCGCACTCGACCGAGTTCGTGAACGCACCTCCCTACAAAGTCATCTACAAGATGCGCGAGCTGGTGGGCGTGGACCAGATGGGCGGCACCATGCGCCTCGGCAAGTACCCGTGTCGGCTGACCCCCGGCTCGATGGCCTGGGAGGCTTACGGAAGCGACGAGGTGTGGGAGCGGCACCGCCATCGTTACGAGGTGAACCCCGAGTACGTGCCCCTCTTCGAGGAGAAGGGGCTGGTGGTGAGTGGCAAGTCGCCGGATCGGATCTTCGTCGAGGTGATCGAGCTTCCCGACCACCCGTGGTTCCTCGGCTGCCAGTTCCACCCCGAGTTCAAGTCACGGCCGTACGAGCCGCACCCGATCTTCCGCTCGTTCATTGCCGCGGCGATGGATTACCGGAACGGGCGGCGGAGCGAAGAGGCCGAGACGGAATCCACCGCTGCCGGAGAACCCGCGGAAGTGTCGGCAAAAGGGGTCGAGGAGCCGATCGAGGCGAGGTGAGCCGGCAGGATTCTCATCATCGCGCGGTCCATCGCTCCGGGTTTGCGCTGCTGGTTGGTAACGCGGTCTTCTATCGTCGCGCTTCCCGAGAGGATGCCAGGCACGCCGCCATGACGTTGAGGACAACATCATGGCGGGATGCCAGGCACCTCCGGTCAACGCGCCCAGGCGCGGGCAAGTGGCCCCGATTCATCTGGTCGTCTCCCCGCGCCGATAAATTCGAAATTCCAAATTCGAAATTCCAAATTCATCACCTGCCCTCCTGATACACTGTCGGCGATGGCGATGAACGGCTTCGAGCTGACTCCGGGGATCGAGATTGGTGGCGGTGCGCGACCGGTGTACATCGCCGGACCGTGTGTCATCGAAAGCGGCGGCTTTGTGGTGGATGTCGCGGGTCGCGTGCGTGAGATCGCCGAAAAGCACGGGGTGCCTCTGATCTTCAAGGCCTCCTTCGACAAGGCAAACCGGTCGTCGCTCACGAGCTTCCGGGGGCCGGGTGAGGAGGCGGGGCTGGAGGCTTTGGCAGAAGTCAAGCGGACCATCGATCTGCCGCTGCTCACTGATGTCCATCAACCCTCCCAGGCCGCGCCCGCTGCCGAGGTGGTGGACGTGCTCCAGGTTCCGGCCTTCCTCTGTCGGCAGACCGATCTCCTCGTCGCATGCGGGCGGACGGGGTTGCCGGTGAACATCAAGAAGGGCCAGTTCCTGGCGCCCGAGGACATGAAGAATGCGGTCGACAAGGTCTCGTCGGCGGGCGACGGGAAGGTGTTTCTGACCGAGCGCGGCTCGAGCTTCGGCTATCACAACCTGATCGTGGACATGCGGTCGTTCCCGATCATGCGCCGTTTCTCGCCCGTGGTCTTCGACATCACCCACTCGCTGCAGCTTCCCGGGGGCCTCGGTCACACCACCGGCGGCGCCCGCGAGTTCCACCCGTACCTGGGGAGGGCGGCCGCCGCAGCGGGTGTGGACGGATTCTTCATCGAGGTCCATCCGCGGCCGTCCGAGGCTCTCTCGGACGCCACCACCCAGCTCGACTTCGAGGAATTCGACCTCCTGATCGAGCAGCTCGAGGCGGTCTCTCGGGTCGTTCGCGAGGTGGCGCCGTGAGCCGCGACGTGGCCCGCCAGGTCCTGCAGACGGAAGCGGACGCGATCCGCAACCTCATGGAGAACCTGGGCGAAGACTTCGACCGCGTGGTGGAGATGATCGCCTCCTGCACCGGCAGAGTGGTGTGGACGGGCATGGGCAAGTCCGGGATCATCTGCCGCAAGATCGCGGCCACCATGCGCTCGACCGGTACGCCGGCCCTCTTCCTGCACCCGGCGGAGGCGATCCACGGCGACCTCGGGATGGTGGTTCAGGGTGATCTCGTGGTGGCGGTCTCGCAGTCGGGGACCACCGAGGAGATCCTGGATCTGCTCGAGATATTGCGGCGGATCGGGGTGACGCTGATCGCCGTGACCTCGAATCCGGACTCGCCGCTGGCGGACGCCGCCGACCTCCACCTCGATCTCGGCGTACGCCGCGAGGCCTGCCCCCTCGACCTGGCGCCCACCGCCTCGACCACCGCCAGCCTCGCCCTCGGCGACGCCCTGGCGATGGCGGTGTCGGTGAAGAAGGGCTTCCGCGAGGAGGACTTCGCGCGCCTCCATCCGGGTGGCAAGCTCGGCAAGCGCTTCCTCAAGGTCGCCGATCTGATGCACGCCGGTGAGGCCGTGCCCCGGGTGGCCGCCGACACCGCGATGAAGGACGTGATCTACGAGATGAGCCGCAAGGCCCTCGGCATGACCACCGTTCAGGACGAGGATGGACGTCTGTTGGGTGTGATTACCGACGGCGATCTGCGGCGACTGATGGAACGCGACCCGGACCCGCTGGCGAGAACGGCCGAGGAGGTCATGCACCGCGGCGGGGTGTGCATAGCACCTGACGAGCTTGCCACGGCGGCGCTGCGTCTGCTCGAAGAGCGGCGGATCACCTCGTTGATGGTGTGCGGCGGCGACGCTCCCGTGCAGGGGGTGTTGCACGTGCATGATTTGTGGGGAGTCGGACTTTTCTAATTCTCAATTTTGAATTCAGAATTCCAAGAATTCGGACAATTGAGAATTAAGAATTAAGAATTGAGAAATAGTGGGAGATGACAGTGCGGCTCACCATCTTGACTACCGGCGGGACGATCGACAAGACCTACGACGAGCTCGAGGGCAGCCTGCGCAACACGCGCACGGTGCTCGACGTGATTCTTGGTTCGTTGCGGCTTCCGGACCTCTTCGTGCGCCACGTCGAGGTCATGCACAAGGATTCCCTCGACATAACCGATGAGGATCTGGAAACCATCGCAAAGTCGGTGTGTGATGCGGTGCCGACCTCCGACGCCGTCGTGATACTCCACGGCACCGACACCCTCGAGAAAACCGGCGAGTACCTTCACCGTGAGTGCGAGGATTTCACGATTCCGGTGATCCTCACCGGTGCCATGCGACCCTATGAGTTCCGTGACACCGATGCGCTCCAGAATGTCACCGAAGCACTCTTGTCGGCGCGGCTCCTCGACGGCGGAGTCCACGTTGCAATGCACAACCGGGTGCTGAGCTTCCCAGGCGTCGTCAAAGACCGGCAGGCGCGAACATTCGTGCGGAAAGACTGACGTCTTTCCGAATTAGGAATTAGGAATTAGGAATTCGGAATTATCGGCGCGAGTAAACGATCGGGTCACCCAAAGCGTCTTGC
>Ga0209013_10006126_pt1 | contig 10251 bp, 10 predicted proteins | sample Cruoilmetagenom2_FD_187291 | JGI IMG/M metagenome (GOLD analysis project Ga0209013, IMG submission 187291) | Oil polluted marine microbial communities from Coal Oil Point, Santa Barbara, California, USA - Sample 2 (SPAdes) (version 2) | ecosystem: Environmental > Aquatic > Marine > Oil seeps ...
CTTGACAAAAGGGGAGCAGTATCCCTTCAATCCTGAGTACCATTGTCGGAGAAAAGCTTTGGTATAATCTCTTGATTCACTAACTATACTATGCTATCATTGGATTATATAATTATTATTGCTTGTTACACATTCAATAGCATATGATTGAGGTTTAAAAAATAAAACTAATTCAAGAAAATAGAGGGTTGTCTTTATCGCTAGTACTGATTCTAACGTTGCTATTTATTTACGGATGCAGGTGTGAAGGCGGGATAGGCAATTTCTCAGACAGCGGTGAAGCCGTCAAAACAAACAGAGTTCAGCCTGAAAGCAAGTAATCTAATGCCATAAGATTATTACCAAGGAGGATTAAAAATTGAAGTTACCAAAAAAATTATCAAAAATGCTTAAAGTATCTTTTATTTTCATGAGTCTTGCTGTCGTACTAATTGCACCGGGCGTCATGCATTGTTCGGGATCTGTGGATGTACCAGAGGGCAGCTCTTCGACACTAAATATAATTTAATGGAGTACAGACTTCTGACCTTTCATTGTTAAGATAGTCAGCAGTTATTATTCAGTTCTCAAGCCCCGGAAAATCTGTCCACCTACCAATAGGACCAAAGTATAAGTTAGAATTTTTATAGAAAACCCCTATATAGGAAGTAATTAGAATGACCAAGAAGGGTAGACATACTTAAATTTCCAAAATAAACCGAACGTTACAATAGGGGAGTAATACTTAAATCTGATCATAAAGGAGGAAAAGCAATAAAATATAATAAATGTTGTCTTATTGCACGGTTTATTTCTCCATTGCTTCAAATCGATCGTCTTGATGCTGCCCAATTTCCCATATATAAAAACTAAATGTATGATATGAAATGTAATTTTATTTATACAAATAGGAGGAATAAAAATGTTTATTACAATAAGGTTAAGTTTTATTATACCATTAGTTTTATTATTGGTAACCGTAGCATCCGTTTATGCAAACGACGAAAAGGTGGCTAAAGAACAAAAGGAAATAAGAGAGAAGACTGCAGAAACTCTCAAATGGTTATATGAATTACAACCAAAGGCAAAACAAACTGTAGAGAATAGTTACGGCTACGCAGTGTTTAGCAATTTCGGAATGAAGATACTGGTTGCAGGCGGGGGAAAGGGGAAAGGCGAGGCCATAAATAAAAAGACCGGCAAGGAAACATTCATGAAAATGCTCGAAATTCAGGCGGGGCTCGGCATGGGTATAAAAAAGTTTCGAATCGTGTTTGTCTTTGAGAATGAAAAAGTGTTCAATAAATTTGTCAATTCAGGCTGGGAGTTCGGAGGTCAATCTACGGTGGCTGCCAAGCTAGACGACGAGGGTGGGGCGTTTACCGGCGCTGCTACTGTGTCACCCGGCGTATGGATATATCAGCTCACCGAAGACGGACTTGCGCTTGAAATTACTGTTAAAGGGACTAAATATATGAAGGATGACGATCTCAACTGAGATTGATATTGTTTACTGGATATTTTGTCAAGTAGGATTTAAGTTGGAATTTTTAATATTACAACCTAACAAAAAAGTAGCCGAAGGGTTTCAAAACAATACAAATTTCAACTTGATGTCAAGCCCCCAAAAACAGGTCCACCTTTTAAGTTATAAATTTTCATATATTTTCTCTAATGAGTTGATATAAATGTTTGTTCATTTTCTTTTGGTTTTTTTAAATGTCCATCAATCTAGAGAGTGTACTGCACCCATTTAGTCAAGATCAATTTAAGTTGGAATTATGAATAGTCTAAGATGCCCTATAATTAATCGGTAATCATAGGGGCTACAGTATCTGGGTCTACGAAAAGCGTAGAATGCCCGAAGGACTTAGGTACGCTCTCACCGATTAACCGTACTTTAAAAGATACAGTATCCCCTTTAACCTCGGGTCTGCTGATTATTAAAATAGCGTGCCTGTCTCCTTTCTTATCGTAAATAGCCAGCTCGGCGTTTGGCGGGTCGGCTTTGAAATTATCAACCCCCTTATCCCACATCTCGGTCTAGGTCAAATAAAAATTATCCAAGATAGAGAATTGCGAAGTTCTAATATCAATTATTTGAATGGACCTCTTCCCTCTTGTAGCGACGATAGTATTCGACGCATTCGGGTTCTCTGCCCCGGACAACTCTCCTTCCCCTTAATTGCCCCTGCCATTCTGTCACGACCGTGAACTGGTCTTCTTCGCCGTCTCTCTCCGAGTAGATGATTACCCAGTCCATGATCCTACCAAGTTTATGGGCCAGAGGTGAGTTAGAGAATAGTGCAGTGAATGACCACTTGCCCTTATCAATATGGTAGATCGGAAGCCATTTATCCCCTGATGGATTGAAACGCTTTGGTGCAATTTTTCTCAACAAGCCACGTGCGGCTTTTTCTCTGTATTCTTGATCCACTTCAAGAACAAGAGCGACTTCGGGTTTGTAAAGACTGAGCTCCTTCATTTCCTGCTCAAGCCAGCGTAGCCTCCTTGCCCGGCGCCTCGAGGACCTCGAGAGAATTCCAGATAATGCGTCTTTTATTCCTTGAATCTTTCTTCTGCCTAGTCCCTGTACTCTATTCAATCTTCCATCGTGGGCAGCCAATTCGAGCTCTTCTAACGTTTCGATACCTAATGTTTCATGGATCCTGTGTGCAGTTCTTACACCTATTCCAGGCACTGTCTCAAACAGTTCCTCAGGCGAAGCCTGACCCTCGAGGCGATCGAGCAGTGCAATTCGCCCGGTCGAAAAGAGCTCGGAAATAACTGATGCTATACTCTTTCCGATGTTAGGCAGTGCTTCGAGACCTTTTAATCCCTCAGATTCGAGGACTTCTGTTAGAGAAGTTTTCATAACTCTTGCTGTACTTGCTGCATTTGTATAAGCCCTTACGCGAAAATTGCTCGCTCCCTGTACTTCAAGTAGTAAAGATATACGCTCAAGGGCATCTGCTATTTCTTCATTTGTGAATATGGGTTTTTTGGTCATTGTTTCAAATATGTTTTCTGAATAGAGAGAGAATAGTAGATAGAGTAGAGTGAAGCAAGGATTAGATTGATTTTGGGCGGAAGATTAATTTATAGAATCAATCAGCCTTTTTATTTTTCACCGTTAGATCTTCTTTCTTAATTAGCTTGATTTATAGATAACAACCGCTCCGTAACCGACTACGGAGTTACAGTCTCCTGAAACTTCACCTGAATTTGAATAGTTAAGAACCTTTACCTGATTAGCACCGAGTTCACGGCAGGCATATAGAACAGTCGATATCGCTCCCCTTCCGCAGGCAAAACCTTTTTCCAGAATCTCCGCCTCTATCACACCCTCGGGATCAAATGCTTGGATACGCCTTAGCATTTCCTGATCGAATTTTCTTGCGATTCTATCGGGGTAGAAATGAGATAAATCCGAGCTTGCAACGAGTAGCGCATTACGGCCCGCAATGACTTGCGCAAGCGAGTGTCCTAAAGTGCTGGCTATTTCATAGGATTGATTAAAAATCATAATGGGCACTAAACGAAACGACTTCAGTATATATTGCAGAAAAGGCAATTCTACCTCAATTGAATGCTCTGGATCTTTACTGACATATACTAACTTTTCCTCAAAATTCTCCTTGAGCCTATTGTCAATCTCATTCAAAAGAGTTTTATCTATTTTAACTACACCCATCGGGGTTTGATATGCGTCGTGTGAAGTAGAAAGTATATTGCCGTCAGCTAGAAAATGAGAGGGAGATACTACGATTACGGTATCAAAATCCATACCTTTTATGCATTTAAAAGCGTGCGCGGCAACCTGGCCCGAGTACATATGACCAGCGTGTGGAACTATTATTCCATATAACTTTCCCCCCGGTTTTTCAACCTCTGCATTTGAAATATAGGTCTTCAGATTTTGAACAAGTAGCTCGTTATTGTGCAGATACCACTGCCCGCCGATAGAAGGTCTTATATCATTCATTTCTTTACAAAGGTTTTTTACCAGATACTGTCATCATCTAATATTGCAACCTTGAGCAGTTCATACTGGAAGTATGTCGTTTGGGAGCTTTGAATCTCCGCCTTCCCTTGTCCTATAATATATAAATACAGGTTGTCTCTTCGATCCCCATGTTCCTGGTTTAGTATCATATAATCCCGCTAATCTTGTTCTGCAGAATTTACAGCAACCGTCCTTATCAAGATTCCATTTCCCCAATTCATACCAGTCGCGCTCTATGAGAAGATTGTCACAGTGAGAACAATATGTGGACTGTCCTTTTGTGTCGTTGACGTTCCCAGTATATACATGATATATACCCACCTCTTTCGCAATTCTACGTGCTCTCTGTAGAGTCGAAAGTGGGGTAGGGGGTACATCTGTCATTTTAAAGTCAGGATGGAAGGCAGAGAAATGTAAAGGTACCTCAGAGCCAAGATTATCTAATATCCACTCGGAAAGTTTTTTAATCTCTTCGCTCGAATCATTATGGCCCGGAATTAAAAGAGTGGTTATTTCTAACCATACATCCGTTTCATTTTTAATCCATTTTAGATTGTCCAAGACTGGCTCAAGTCGAGCCAGGCAAAGCTTGCCGTAAAATTCCTGGGTAAAAGCCTTTAAGTCTACATTGACTGCATCTATATGAGAAAAGAAATCCTCTCTTGATTCATGTGATACGTATCCTGAAGATACCGCAACAGTTTTTATTCCCTGTTCATGAGCTGCAATAGCAGTATCTATAGCATACTCAGCAAAAATAATGGGATCGTTATAAGTGAAAGCAATGCTTTTGCATCCATGTTCTTTTGCTTCCAGTACAATATCTTCAGGAAGAGCTGGAGAAGTAAGCCTATCATCTTCCCTTACTTTAGAGATATCCCAGTTCTGGCAGAATTTGCATCCTAAATTACATCCGGCGGTTCCAAAGGACAATACACTGCTTCCGGGATAAAAATGATTCAAAGGCTTTTTCTCTATAGGATCGATACAAAAACCCGATGCGCGTCCGTAACTTGAGAGCACAATCTGACCTTTGTGAGCCTGTCTTACATAGCAGAAACCGTGCTGACCCTCACGAAGTTTGCAGTATCTAGGGCATAAATCACACTGTATTCTTCCATCATTGAGACGATGCCACCATTCACCCTTAATTGTATATGGAGCAATGATTTTGCGTTTCTTCATCTGTACTTTTTCTCATTTTCTTATAACTATATTCTACATCAATCATAAGGTGTGTGGTAGTTGTGACCTCGGACCAAAATTCTGAAGATTATAAAAAGTTAAGTTGCTGAATGATGCTTACCATGTACATAACTGAATCGCTCCCCAGCCTTGGTAAATAGCTTAAGATTCAGTGCTTTCTCATTAAGATTAAATAAACAAGGGAAAGCAGCTGTAATTTTCCCATGTATGAATTTGAGCAGGAGGCAGAAAAATCTAATATAATATTAAAATGATTCAAAAAGAAAAGAAGCATATAGCGTTTAAAGCTAGTGATGGTTTTGAATTAGATGGTCTATTGCTTCCTTTTGATTCCAGCTCTGAAGAAGAGTTATTAAACACTCCTATAATCATTGTTGTCCACGGAGAATTGGGCCATTTTCTTTCACAAGGTACACCTAGAATTTTACCTAAATACTTATACGATCAGGGGATAAGTTCTTTCGCGATTAATACCAGAATGGCTAACATCGGACGGATAAAAGGAGAACGTATATTCGATGACGCGATAATGGATATAGAGGTGGCCGTAGATGTACTTGGGGATATGGGTTTCAATAGAATTTATATATTAGGTTATAGTCTGGGATCAAATTTGGCCGTTTATTATGCTTCACAATGTCCCAACCCTAATGTCCGGGGAATAATTCTAGAAGGTTGCACATACTCACTTCCTGAATCTCATAAAAAGCGTTTGAGAAAATGGGAGGGTGTCCCTTCTTATGACGAGATATATGAAAAAGCAAAAGAAATTTTAAAGCCGGATCCTTATACAAGTTTAAATGATACTATCCTAGTGATTGCTCGCGCTTGGGGACCTACATTGAAACCTAGACATTTTGGAATTTATACCTATAAAACATGGTGGTTTATGAAAGGCCCGGAAGCCACAAAGACTAAAGCGTACAGACTAATACCTAAAGTAAAAATACCAATTCTTTTTCTACGTGGCGAGAATGATCGTCTAGTTGAAAGCCAGGAAACTATTAAGTTGGCAAGCATAGCTAATAAGGCTGGAAATTTTGATGTAACTATAAAATACATTCCAGATACTAGGCATGACTGCATGGAAAATCCTAGTGAAACTACTGAGGCAATAGTTGGTTGGATATCTTTAGTTGATTCGCCGTAAGAAATCAACATAGCGAATAAATTGACAAAGTAAGGAGTATATTGCTCCCCATTAAGAACGAAGCATGTTAAGTTGATAAAAGTTAAGTTCCAAGTGTAGGGAGGGAGCTATGAATTTTCTGCGTAGACATTGGTTCGACCTTGCCGGAGTAGGTGCGATTCTGGTCACATTCAGGATATTAAAGAATGAATAGAATAAGAGGAGTTATACAACTACCTGTGAATACTGAAATAATTTTGGCTCCGGAGGAGGGATTCGAACCCCCGACCTAGTGATTAACAGAGCTATTTTATGGTTTGTATGAGTTTGTAGGGCTTTGTATGTATTGGTTACAACACTCTGTCTTTATACAATTATTTATCATTGTTTTGGTATAGGTTAGTTTCCGTTTGTTTCTTTTCGTATTTTCATATGGTCACATATTTGGTCACATTCCTAGATCAAGTATTATTTTGACAAATTTCTCTACTTTTAACAGGTCCAGTTTGCAGGGAGAAGGTCAACCCCGCTGACAATTGTAAATATAGACCAGACATGTGATGTGATTTATAAGGGCAATTTTCACCACATTTCGGGAGAAGAATGTGCTGCTCTTGCTGAACAGAGGGAATGCAATAATTACGAGTACATTCCATCAGACATTAACAATCCGGTTAACCAATGCTACCAGTACGAATGTGAAATATGTCTGTTGGATTTTCCATATCCAAATCAGGGTTTTATTGAGTGATTTGGAAATCAAATTAGGTAAAACCAAAACTGTACGCTGTGGAGGGAATAGAATGAGACTACAATCAAAATTATTATTATGTATGAGCACATTCCTCCTCCAATCACCCAGACTCCCATCCCTACCCTTTCCGAATGGGGACTATTGGCTATGGCCGGTATCTTGGGCATAGTTGGATTTATGGTTATGAGAAGAAGGAAAGTAACCGCTTAAAATCTAAAAACATTTCAATTTAAATACTTCAAGGGGAGCTTCGGCTCCCTTTTTTGTTTAGTCATAAATCCAACTTAAACCGAGCTTAATTACAACTTTTATTTAGAATCTTGGCTATAATATAATAAGAGTTTAATAGATTTCATTTTAAGCCCCGTATTTAAATAATCAGGAGGATGTAGCTATGAGATTCTTAACTATAGTAGGAATATTTACCGTGATGTTAACGCTGGTTACCGGCTTGGTATTCGCCGAGCATGTAATCGACGATTCTAAAGAGCCTAGTTATCTGTTTGTTATAAGCGGGACGTCGGGTTCGTTGGATGGGGATACTTTGACTTTAAACGGAGTACCGAATGTTATCTATTTCTCAGACCGTCCGGCAAGAAAGGCAGGGCATAGGAGTCTCTCGGAGTTCATTGAGATGTGGGACAAGGGGGTCGATAGCTTCAAAGCAGACCCGCCAAACGCTACTCTTTCTTTGTTGAACAAAGAAGGAGCTAAAAACGTGGTGGTTGAGCTTATGAGTGCGGAGCAGAAAAACGGTTCTGTAGTTTTTAAAGTGGTTGTGCTGGAAGGTAAGGTTGCTGAATCATTCGAAGCGTCGTCGCTTTTTATCGATTCAGGTCTAGAATTCTAATAGAATGGTGAAGCGTTTACATTCTTTATGATTCCAACTTAAACCGAGCTTGACTAAAGGGGAGCAGTACACATAAGACATATAAGCAGGGGTAGTTTCTTTAACTTATGGACATATTATAGGGGTCAAATTATGTTTACAGTTCATCTTCCTCTATCGGTTCCATACATGAATCCATTACAATTGAATGCAACTCTACCTCAAACCATAGCCAGAACATTTCATTAGTCTTATCCTGTGGCCACCATGCCTCTTCCGTACACCATCCATAAAGCTCTTCAATAAAAATACCTTCGTAAATCCCGTTAATGTAACCTATAGCCTCTTCATCTGTTTGATAGTCTGGTATTAATATGGCAAGACAATCAGTCTTGAAATCATCCAAAGAGGATTTAAATTCGGCATCAGGCAATTGATTTGCCCAATCATCAAAGGGCTGTTTTATTCTTATGATTGCGATTGAACGGTTAATGGTATACATAAACAAAATTATACTTTTCAAAACTCGAATTGTAAGCTTCTCGATTAATCAGTCGCTGAATCGGCGAGCGGTATCAATGTGCTGAATGTAAGTAATTTCTGTTGTAATACTTAACCCATTTATCAAGTGCTAGATTCAGCTCTCTTTCACTATGCCACTCCCTTAGCCAAAAGAGCTCTTCTTTCATCGTTCTTATCATTCTTTCTGTATCTGCATTACCTTTAGGATTGTTATAGCTAGTAAATACTTGCTCTACTTCTAGGTTGGAGCAGGCTTTCATAAAGCTTAGTGATGTAGGCTGACTCCCGTTATCACTCATGAGCTTTAGTCCATATTCATTTACATATCGTTCCATTTTAGTCATTCGATCTGATCGGGAGAGTTGAGGCATTCCATTTTTTAATCTCTCAAGATAGAGATCAAAAAAATGCTCGGCAAGTTCATTTATTGTTACTTGAGATTTGTCATTCCTAGCGAAATATATAAGTGATTTTCCAAGGGCTATTTTATATGTGGCAGTATTTAATCCAAAAAGCAAAATAGAACGCCAGTAATCTTTTTCATCGAAATTTGGCATAGCAATAAAATATCACAAGCAAGACTTATTACACTATCCTTAAATTCCAACTTAAACCATTCTTAACAAAAGGGGTGCACTACATATCTCTCTCAAAGCTACATTTGCTACACTAGCTACACAAATCTATTGAAAAGTGTAGGAGGTGTAGCAAACGTAGAAGAAAGAGACTTGCTATGAGTATTTGTCCATCTGTAAAATTTAGCTTGATTTGGGTTTTTTAATATGTGATGCTTGGATTAGATGCGGTAGGTACCTCAATAGTAGTTGTAGTAAATTGAATTTTCCAACAACAGTATAAAACTCTGGGCGGAGAGTTCAATACATAATGGTGTATGGGGCGGAGCATAAAAATTATTTTATGAAAGGTCTATCGAGAATCTTTTACAGATTCTTCCTTTTTGAGGTATTGCAGATGGAATGCGTCTAAATATACTCAGGAGGTAAATATTATGTTGAAGTTTGTATTAGCTCTTGTTTTATCTTTAGGGATTGCTTTACCATCTTTTGGTGCAACTTTAATTGAATATGCATTATTGGCTGCACTTTTACAATTGCAAGGTATCACATGTCCAACCAGTGAAGATCTTTGTGCAGTAGCAAATTGTGGAGAATTTGAAGCTTGCGATGTAGTTGTTAACAATCAACTTTGTCTAGCTTCAGTAGCTCAGTGCGTCCTTGATACGGACGAGGATGAAATTGGGGATTTGGCGGACAATTGTCCAAATGATGCAAACATAGATCAAGCAGATTATGATGGGGATGGTTTAGGAGATCTTTGTGATGCTGACGATGACGGTGACGGTACTGATGATTCCTCCGACAACTGCCCGTTTACAAATGACCCAATACAAACTGATACAGATAGTGACGGCATAGGAGATGTTTGCGACTCAGATGATGATAATGACACTATGGCCGATGAAACGGACAACTGTCCGTTAATTGCAAATACGGCACAGGAAGATAACGATTCTGATTTGGCGGGTGATGTCTGTGACTTTGATGATGATAATGACGGAGTTTCAGATACCACAGACAACTGTCAGTTTAGCACAAACCCAGATCAAGCTGACACTGATGGCGATGGTCTTGGCGATGTGTGCGATTCAGATACTGATGGTGATGATATAGATAACACAATTGATAATTGCCCGGTTGATCCCAATCTATTCCAGGAAGATAATGACGGAGATGGACAAGGGGATGCTTGTGATTCAGACGATGATAATGACGGCGTAGTAGATACGACGGATAATTGCCCAGTAG
>Ga0209013_10006127_pt1 | contig 10251 bp, 9 predicted proteins | sample Cruoilmetagenom2_FD_187291 | JGI IMG/M metagenome (GOLD analysis project Ga0209013, IMG submission 187291) | Oil polluted marine microbial communities from Coal Oil Point, Santa Barbara, California, USA - Sample 2 (SPAdes) (version 2) | ecosystem: Environmental > Aquatic > Marine > Oil seeps ...
TTTTTGAAAAAATGGTGGTGATGGGTGGACTTGAACCACCGACCTCAGCATTATGAATGCCGCGCTCTAACCAGCTGAGCTACATCACCTTAATCCATTATTTAAAACTTCCCAGCCATTGCGGTTGGGGGCGGCAATTTTCCATTTACACGGGTTGATTGTCAACCGTAAATGCCCGATTAAGGGCAAGTTTTGCCGAATTTAACTGATAAAACTGTATCCGAAGGCATTTTTGAAGCGGTCTACAATCTCATCCAGTGTGGGCGTATGGTTTTGCGGTCCCTGTACGGCGACTTTTATAGCGCCCATGACCGAGCCGATACGGCACGATGTCACCAGGTCCAAATCGTTCTGCAGGCCGTAAATCAGTCCCGAACGATAAGCATCGCCGCAACCTGTCGGATCCAAAACTTCAGTGGCTTCGACTCTCTCGATGTGTTCCTCACCTGCTTTGGTGATCAGGGTAGAGCCATCACCACCCTTGGTAATGATTAACGCCTCGAGCTGTCCGGCGACTTGTTCCTTATCCATGCCGGTTCGTTCGCGGATGAGTTGAAATTCGTAATCATTCGCTACCAGCCAGTTGGCCTGTTGGATAAAGGTTCTGAGGTCGTCACCATCAAACAGGGTCATGGCCTGGCCCGGATCGAATATATGCGGGATACCGTGGCGTTCGAAATCACGGCTGTGCTGTAACATGGCCTCCCTGCCGTCCGGTGCCACGATGCCCAGCGTGATGCCGTCTGTATTGCCGACCTGGTTTAGTTGGCTCTCCATCATCGCGCCCGGGTGGAAAGCAGTGATCTGATTGTCATCAACGTCAGTGGTAATGAACGCCTGGGGTGTGAACTCCCCTTCAAGGTGACGGATGTAACGGGTCGATATGCCAAGCGACTCAAGGCGTCGCTGGTAAGGGCCGAAATCATCACCGACGGTTGCCATCGGATATGGCTCGCCGCCCAGTAGTTTCAGGTTATAGGCAATATTACCGGCAACACCACCAAACTGACGCCGCATTTCGGGAACCAGGAAAGACACATTCAGAATGTGCACCTTGTCTGGAAGGATATGGTCTTTAAATCGTTCAGGGAAAACCATGATGGTGTCATAGGCCAATGAGCCACAGATTAATGCCGACATACTTTCATCCGTATTTATTTCAGGAAATCATTAATGGAAAAAAAAGACATTTTAGCGGATTTTGCGCTTGTGACTGAGAGTTTATTAAAATCCTCGTTAACACGGTTGTTTTAACAGACACGCCGCTTGCCGAAAGTCAGGCTGGCTGATACATTATCCAGTTCTGAAAAAAGCATTTTCCCCCCGGAATATAACAACATGGTTTTCAAAAGTCTTCGTGGCCTATTTTCTAATGATCTATCTATCGATTTGGGTACTGCAAATACGCTCGTATATGTGCGTGGACAGGGCATTGTTCTAAATGAGCCCTCGGTTGTGGCGGTACGTATGGACCGTGGCCCGGGCGGGCCGCAATCGGTGGCAGCCGTAGGCGGTGAAGCTAAACGTATGTTGGGTCGTACACCTGGCAATATTCGAACAGTCAGGCCGCTGAAAGATGGTGTGATCGCCGATTTCAACATGACCGAAGCCATGCTTCAGCACTTTATCAAGAAAGTGCATGAATCCCGTTTTCTGCGCCCTAGCCCCCGTGTCCTTGTCTGTGTGCCTTGTAGTTCTACGCAGGTAGAGCGTAAAGCGATCAAAGAATCAGCCGAAGGTGCCGGCGCCCGTGAGGTGTTTCTTGTTGAAGAACCGATGGCGGCAGCGATTGGTGCCGGTATTCCGGTACACGAAGCACGCGGTGCGATGGTTCTGGATGTTGGCGGCGGCACATCTGAAGTCGCAGTCATATCACTCAACGGACTGGTCTATTCCGCCTCGGTGCGTGTTGGCGGTGATAAATTTGATGAGGCGATTGTCAATTTTGTACGGCGTAATTACGGCACGCTGATTGGTGAATCCACGGCGGAGCAGATAAAGATCGAGATCGGTCGCGCCTGGCCGGATGAAGAGGCGGAAGAAATATCGGTTTCCGGCCGCAACCTGGCCGAGGGAGTGCCCAGGCGGATTACCATCAACAGTAATGAGGTATTGGAAGCCCTGACAGAAAGCCTGGCCAGTATCCTTGATGCAGTTAAGGCGGCTCTGGAGCAGACACCTCCTGAATTGTGTGCGGATGTTGTAGAAACAGGTATCGTTCTGACAGGTGGTGGTGCATTGTTAAAAGGGCTCGATCGCCTGATTGCCGAGGAAACCGGATTGCCGGTATTCGTGGCTGATGACCCTCTGACCTGTGTTGCCAGGGGTGGCGGCCGCGCACTCGAGTTGATGGATGAAAACCACGGTGATTTTTTCACCACGAATTAGAAGTTTGTTGGTTTTCCTTCTCTACAACAGGACAAACCCGATAGGCTCATGGAGTTTCAATAGCATACCGTGTCAGGTGACTGTGCCTGACCATTCAGGCACACGATAAGAATTTGGCACATACAACATCATCAGGCCCCAGTCGCTGGTTCGGCGAGGAAGGTACGCGCACGGCGCGCTTGATGATGTACATCCTGCTGGCCATTGTGTTGATGTTTATGGATCAGCAAGGTCATTATGTTCCCCGTATACGCAGCGCGATGGAATTGGCCTTTGAGCCGGTTTTTCACCTGGTCGGCTGGCCGGCAGACGTTCTGCAGTCGATTGACCGCCACACCCGTGCACGCAAAGAATTGATTGCTGAAAACCAGCAACTGCAGAAGCAATTGCTTGAAATTTCCGGCTCAGTACAAACCCACGCTGCCCTCCAGCAGGAAAACCAAAGGCTGAGGACGCTGCTCGAAGCAACCCGGGGCAGGTCTTATCATTTTCAATTTGCAGAAATGAAACGGGTTGATCTGGACCCGTTCTCTCACAAGATATGGATTGACCGGGGTGCAGTAGAAGGTGTGCTTGTTGGTCAGGCCGTGATAGATGGCCTGGGTATAGTCGGGCAGGTTGAAGACGTACACCGGCATTTTGCAACCGTCCGGCTGATTTCTGACCCCGACCATGCTTTGCCGGTGCAAATCAACCGGACAGGCTTACGTACCGTCGCTTATGGGAGTGGTGAAACCAGCCATTTACTGATGCCCAATGTGCCTTTGCAGGCCGACATCGGTCCCGGTGACTTAATTGTTACATCCGGTCTTGGCGACCGCTTCCCTCCTGGTTTTCCTGTTGGAGAGGTAGAGCGGGTGGACCGTGATAGCGGTGAAACCTTTGCCACGGTTTATGTGCGGCCATTCGCCTCGCTTGATCGGGGGCGTGAGGTACTGCTTATTGAGCAAGAATCTGTTGCCGAAACATTACCGGTTGAACAACCATGAGGCCCAGACGTGAAAGACGCAGCCTGATTTTCCTGACCATCATTGCTGCCGTGTTGTTAACGCTGTTACCTTTGCCTGCGGTGTTGTCGCCGTTCAAGCCCTACTGGGTAGCTTTGGTGATGATTTACTGGTCAATGGAAACCAGGGGCATCATCAGCCTGGGCCTGGCCTTTCTGATCGGGCTCGTTCTGGATATCTTCAGCGGCAGCCTGATGGGTCTGCATGCCCTGAGCCTGGTTGTCATGGTGTTTTTAGTGCAGCGCTTTCGATCACGCTTGCGATTCTTCCCGCCCTGGCAGCAGGCGCTTAGCGTATTGGGTTTGCTGGTCAATGACCGGATCATCCTTATCTGGATTACCGCACTGCTGGGTGAGCCCCTGCCCACCTGGAAGTACTGGTTGCCCCCCCTGATAGGAATGGCTATGTGGCCGTGGTTATTCCTGCTGCTTGATCGAATCCGCGCCAGGGCGCGCCAGAGCAAGCCGTGATCAGCTATATCACTGACCGTGCCATCAAGGATGCGCGGGAGGAGAAACGGTTGTTCGTACGCAGGGCGTGGGTCGGGTTTATCGTCATTGCCCTGTTAATGCTGGCATTGCTTGGCCGTTATGTCTGGCTGCAGGTTTTTGCGTTTGATAGTTTCTCAACACGTTCGGAATCCAACCGTGTCGCAGTACGACCCGTGGTGCCTAACCGGGGCATGATATATGACCGTCGGGGGCGGGTGATTGCAGAAAACCGGCCAGCTTACCGGTTGGAGATTGTACCTGAGAAAGTGCCGGGAAAAGCGCCGGGTCTCGAGGCTCTATTGGATGAGTTGTCTACCCTGATCGTTCTGAGTGAGGACGACCGGAAGGAATTCCATGAATCACGCCGTAATTACCGGGTGTTTGATAGTGTTCCACTGAAACTCAACCTGAGTGAAAGGGAAGTTGCACGGTTTGCAGTTAACCGGCACCGGCTTCCGGGTGCAGATGTTGTTCCCTACCTGTCAAGAAATTATCCGTATGGTGAGCTTTTGACACATGTTCTTGGCTACACCGGCCGCCTGGACGCGGATGATATCGCCAGTGTAGATGAGGGTAACTACCGTGGTACACGTACCATCGGAAAAATTGGTATAGAGCAATTTCAGGAAGAAGAACTTCATGGTGTCAGCGGTTTTGAACGCGTTGAAACCAATGTCCGTGGCCGGGTGTTGAACGTAGTGGAGCGGCAGGACGCCATTCCCGGAACCGATCTCATACTATCCATAGATGTAGCCGTCCAGCAGGCAGCCTGGGATGCACTGGGCGACCGCACCGGCTCAGTGGTGGCCATTGATCCGGTTGATGGCAGTGTTATCGCTTTGGTCAGCAAACCTGCGTACGACCCGAACGCTTTTGTTCATGGCATCAGTCAGCGCGCCTACCAGGATATTCTCAGTGCCCCCGGCCGGCCGCTATTCAACCGCGCGCTTAAAGGTGGTTATGAACCAGGTTCCACGCTTAAACCCTTTGTCGGCCTGGCCGGCCTGGAATTGGACCTGGTCACGCCGCAAACCCGGGTATTTTCAAACGGGAAGTTTTATATCGAGGGTTACAGCCGCCCATATCGTGACTGGAAGGACACGGGGCATGGCTGGGTGAATATGGGCTCAGCGCTGGAGCAATCGGTGAATACCTATTTTTACCAACTGGCCATGGATATGGGCATAGACCGGATGCACGATTACCTTTCACAGTTTGGTTTTGGGTCGGTCACGGGTATTGATATACCTGGTGAGGGTAAGGGCCTGTTGCCGTCACGTGACTGGAAGCGTGCTGTTCATGACCAGCCATGGTATCCGGGCGAGACGGTGATAGCGGGAATTGGCCAGGGTTTCAACGTGGTGACACCGCTGCAATTGGCCAATGCAGTTGCTGCACTGGTCAATGGGGGTACGCGTTATGCACCCAGGCTGCTATACGCGAGCAAGCCGGCGGGTGTTGAGAGGGCAAAACGCACCAAGGCCCCGGTTGAACTACAGGTACCGATTAGGGATCCCGGGGACTGGCAGGCAATTCTCGATGGCATGGATCAGGTGGTCAATGGATTACGCGGTACGGCAAGAAATGTAGCTGTTGATGCTCATTTCCGCACAGCTGGCAAAACCGGAACCGCACAGGTGTATAAGCTTGCTGCGGACAAGAAAAAAAACGAAGACGATATACCGGAGAACCTTCGCGACCACGCATTGTTTATTGCATTTGCGCCGGTGCAGGCTCCGAGGATCGCAATTGCGGTAGTTGTCGATCACGGAGGTCACGGTTCATCGGCTGCTGCACCGGTTGCGCGGGCTACGCTTGATGCCTGGCTGGATCAGGAACTGGAACGGGAGTTACTTCCATGAAGGTGCGGCCATGAAGGTCCGTTCATGAAGCGCTTGTTACCGGCATGGGTGGGCGCACCGCGCCTTGATCCGACTTTGCTGGTCCTGTTGATGCTGATCATCAGTTTCGGGCTGGTCGTACTGTACAGCGCATCAGGGCAGGATATGGCAGTGGTTAACCGGCAGGCAGTTCGCCTCGGCTTTGGCCTTGTTGTCATGCTGGTTATTAGCCAGGTGCCACCGCGCATCCTGCGGGCCTGGACACCGTGGTTATATGGTCTGGGTATTGCCATGTTGCTGGCGACCTGGGTGCTGGGTGTCGGTCGTGGTACGCAGCGCTGGCTGGATCTTGGCCTGTTTCGTTTTCAACCGTCAGAAATGATGAAGCTGGCGGTACCGATGATGGTTGCCTGGTATTTGCACCCCAGGGTGTTGCCGCCGGCATGGAAAACGACTGGGATAACACTGGGGATACTGTTGATTCCCGCCTTGTTAATCGCACGGCAACCCGATCTGGGCACGGCGCTGCTGGTCGCGGCCAGTGGCATATTTACGCTCTATTTGGCCGGTTTGCGTTGGCGTGTTTTGTTTGGCTTTGCCGGCCTTGCTGCCGCTGCCGCTCCGGTGCTGTGGCTGGTCATGAAGGAATATCAACGTGACCGCGTTCGCACTTTTCTGAATCCTGAAGCGGACCCGCTGGGTCACGGCTGGAACATTATCCAGTCAAAAATCGCTGTTGGTTCGGGCGGTTTAACCGGCAAGGGCTGGTTGAACGGCACCCAATCGAATCTTGAGTTCATTCCGGAGCGGCATACTGATTTTATCCTGGCGGTGTTATCTGAGGAATTTGGCCTGGTCGGTGTTTTGATATTGATGCTGGTTTATATGTTGCTGATCGCACGTGGCCTGCATATTGCAAGCATTGCCCGCGATACCGGATCAAGGCTGCTGGCGGGTGCGCTGAGCCTGACTTTATTTGTGTACGTGCTGGTCAACGGCGGCATGGTATCGGGCATATTGCCGGTTGTTGGTGTACCTTTGCCTTTGATCAGTTACGGTGGCACCTCTGCAGTTACCCTGTTGGCAGGTTTCGGCATGATGATGTCCATCTATGGCCATAGAAAGTTTATAAAATAGGTGAACCCGCATATTGCACCAATCTCACGGTTCCGGCTTGTCCGGAAACAGCTGGACTTGAGCTTCCCTCAACCAATAGCTATGGCTATTGATTTCAGTCCAGCCCGGCGCCCAGTTGTCCCCGTCCTGCGCCAGTATCCGTGAGATTGATGCAATATGCGGGTTGAATGTTGTTGTTACAATTTTTTATGCTTACAAGGGCGGTTTTTGTGTGCCGTTCGGGTAAACTCTGTCTCTGGGTTTATTAAATGCCGAATAATCAACCAATCTGGAATCCTTGTTTAATGCGAAAATTTCTTTTCCTGGTGCTTTTTTGCGTACCTGTCTTCGCCGCCGAGCACCCCGGTGCCGACGAGTTTGTTAAACGCGCAGCCTCCGAATACGGGCTGCCGGAAAATGAAGTACGAGCCTTGCTGGCCGAAGCCGAATACAAGCAATCCATCGTTGATGCCATCAGTCGTCCGGCCGAAGGCAAGCCATGGCATGAGTACCGGAAGATATTTCTGAATGACAGGCGGATCAAACAGGGTATTGAATTCTGGAAGGAGAACCGCGAGCTAATTGCGAAAGCCTCAAAGCAATTTGGTGTGGATGAAGAAGCCATTGTTGCGATCATAGGTGTCGAGACACTTTACGGGCGCAATACCGGGGGTTATCGCACCATCGATGCGCTGGTCACACTGGGTTTCTACTATCCGCAGAACCTTTCCTCTGACCGGTCCCCGTTTTTCTCCAGCGAGTTGATGCATTACATCCAGCTTTCCTCCGAGGAGGGCCTGCCTGCCGATGAAATTACCGGTTCTTACGCGGGTGCAATGGGCATGGGCCAATTCATGCCCAGCAGTTACCGCGAATACGCCGTGGATTTCGATGGGGACGGTCACCGCGATCTTTGGCGCTCAACCCCTGATGTTGTTGGTAGCGTGGCCAATTATCTTCACCGTCATGGCTGGCAACCGGGACAACCGGTAACACGCCGGGCCAGGGCGTCAAACACTGCCGCCTTCGACATGATAAAAAGGGATCTTAAGCCCACGCTGACCGTTGCCCAATGGCAGAAGAAAGGCTTCACCAGTTCCAGTGAATTATCACCGGATCTGCATGCGGCAGTTTTGAAGCTGGTAGAGAAAGACCGTAACTCCTACTGGCTGACCTTCAAGAATTTCTACGTTATTACCCGCTATAACCGCAGTCCGCGTTATGCGATGGCGGTTTACGACTTAAGCCAGGCGATCAAAAAAGGTATGGACGGATCCTGATGAAAAGGCTGATTTTTCCAATCACCCTGGCGTTTCTGATTTTGGCGGCCTGTACGGCAGAAAAAAAGCAGGAAGCGGGGCCGGGTGATGGCCCGTCAAACCGTAAGATCAAACCCGCCGATGTCCATGACGCAGTGCCGGCCAATGAACCGCTGGCCCGATACGGCAACCACAGCCCCTATACCGTACTTGGCAAGACCTATACGGTGCTGCCCACCAGTAAGGGTTATCATGAGCGCGGTATTGCATCCTGGTACGGCAGCAAGTTTCGTGGCCGCCGGACCTCCAGTGGTGAGTTATATGACATGCACCTGGCCACAGCGGCACACAAAAGCCTGCCTCTGCCGACCTATGCTGAAGTCACCAATCTTGATAATGGCCGCAAGATGGTCGTGAAGATCAATGACCGCGGTCCGTTTCATAAAGAACGCATTATTGATCTGTCCTACGCGGCAGCGATCAAGCTGGGTGTGGATCAAACCGGTACCGCACGGATAGATGTCCGTGCCATTGATGTCAAAACATCGAAACGCAGCTCGGTAAAAGTAGCCGATGGAACATTTTTGCAGGTTGGGGCATTCAGTAAGCGTAGAATCGCAGATGACCTGGCAGGAAAAATGGTAGCCGCGCAGCTCAAGCCTGTCTCGGTACAGAAGAGCCGGGGATTGTATAAAGTATGGATCGGGCCGTATGCTTCCGAGGCGGAAATTGAAGCCAGCATGCGCCGCGTAGTTGAACTGGGCTATGAACGCCCGCATAAGGTAAGTCGTTAAGGGTCAATCGTTTGGGTTTACCCGACAAAAAAATATTACGGAACACTGATAGATCATGAAGAAAATCCTGTTGTTAATTGCCATGACATTGAGTTTATCGCTCGCTGCATTGGCCCAGACGCCACCGCGACCAACACCGGCACCACCCAAGGGCATGCCGACACCGGCAGCACCGACACTGGGTGCAAACAGTTACATACTGATAGATTTCAACAGCGGCGATGTACTGGTGGAGAGCAGTCCGGATATGCGGGTTGAGCCTGCCAGCATTACCAAGGTGATGACGAGCTATGTCGTGTTCACGGAACTGACAAGTGGCAACATCAAGCTGGACGACACGGTCAGCGTCAGCGAAACGGCCTGGCGTACCGGTGGTTCACGTATGTTCATCGAGCCCTCAATGGAAGTGACGATTGAACAGTTAATCAAGGGAATGGTGATCCAGTCAGGTAATGATGCCAGCGTGGCATTGGCGGAGCACCTGGCCGGTACAGAAGATGCATTTGCTGGTTTGATGAACCATTACGCCGACCAGTTAGGTATGACGAATAGCCATTTTATGAACGCCACCGGTCTGCCGCATGAGGATCACTACACCACGGCCCGGGACGTTGCGATATTGAGCGTGGCATTGATCGCCGACTTCCCGGACTTTTATCGCTGGTATTCAGAAAAAGAATATAGTTTCAATAATATTCGACAACACAATCGCAATAATCTGCTGTGGCGAGACCCGGCGGTCGACGGACTGAAAACAGGTCACACACAAGCCGCGGGTTATTGCCTGGCGGCCTCAGCCAAGCGTGATGGTATGCGCCTGGTCAGCGTGGTATTGGGTTCAAGTTCAGAGTCAGCCCGTGTCAGCGAGAGCCAGAGCCTGCTTAACTATGGGTTCCGTTTCTTTGAAACCGTTCAGTTATACAAGGCCGGCCAGGAGCTGGCGCAGGGCAAGGTCTGGAAAGGTATGCAAGAGAACATCAGGCTGGGTATCCGTGATGAACTGTTTGTCACCATTCCCAGGGGTCGCTACGACGAGCTGGATGCGAAGGTCGAGATGCGGTCGGAATTGATTGCACCGATAGCCGAAGGTGATGAAGTTGGAGGAATTTCAATTCGTCTCGAAGACAAAGAGATTACAGGCCGGGCGCTGATCGCACTGGAAACGGTAGACGAGGCCGGGTTTTTTGGTCGTACATGGGATGGGATGAGCATGTGGATTGGCGGTTTGTTTGGTGACGACTGATGGCAACAATAAAACCACCCAAGACAGAGACAGAGCAGCAGGAAACGCTTCTTGAGTTCCCGTGTAAATTCCCCGTCAAGGCGATGGGTCGCGATGAAGACGGTTTCGAGGC
>Ga0209013_10006128_pt1 | contig 10249 bp, 9 predicted proteins | sample Cruoilmetagenom2_FD_187291 | JGI IMG/M metagenome (GOLD analysis project Ga0209013, IMG submission 187291) | Oil polluted marine microbial communities from Coal Oil Point, Santa Barbara, California, USA - Sample 2 (SPAdes) (version 2) | ecosystem: Environmental > Aquatic > Marine > Oil seeps ...
CGAGGTAACTGAGCCACTGCGGCTCAAAGCCGGTAAACTTCTTGTTGAAGCGGGTCTTGCTGAATATGTGCATGCACTGCCTTCGGCTCTGTCCGGCGGCATGCGGCAACGGGTGGCCCTGCTGCGGACTCTGATGGAGCAGCGGCAGATCATGCTCATGGATGAGCCTTTTTCAGCACTCGATGCCCTGACTCGGATCAGGCTGCAGAATCTGTCTTCACGCCTGACAGATGGCGCAACCGTCCTCCTGGTTACCCATGATCCCATGGAGGCCCTGCGTATGGCCAACCGTATCCTGGTGCTTGGCGGTGATCCTGTCCGGGTGGAAACAGATATCCGGCTGGTCGGAACGGCTCCCCGGGATGCCGGCGACCCGGAAACAGCAAGACTATACCCGAAGTTGCTCGATCAACTGATGGCTGGGGCCGCGCTGTGAAGATTTTTCGTTTGGTCCTTATTGCGGCTGGGCTGACCCTGCTTTGGCAGCTGATTGTCATTTTGACCGGTGCCCCCCATTACATACTGCCCGGTCCGATCCCGGTGCTTGGGGCAATTGTCAGCCATGCACCGGCGCTGCTGAAGCATCTGCAGACGACCCTGACCGAGATTATTCTCGGTCTTATCCTGGGCACGCTGCTCGGCATCTCCTGTGCCCTGGCCATGATTATGCTGCCGCGCCTGAAGTATTGGATGCTGCCGGTGCTGGTGATCAGTCAGGCCATCCCGGTGTTTGCCCTGGCCCCTGTGCTGGTGCTGTGGCTCGGTTACGTCTTGGCCTCTAAAGTGGCCATGACCGTGCTGATTATTTTTTTTCCTGTCACCTCTTCTTTTTATTACGGTATGCAGCGCATTGAACCGGACCTGCTCGAGCTTGCCCGGATCATGAACGCCGGCCCGGTTGCCACCCTGCGCTATATTGTTATTCCATCCGCCCTGCCGTCCTTTGCCTCTGGTTTGCGGGTGGCCGCAGCCGTGGCTCCCATCGGTGCGGTAGTGGGGGAATGGGTCGGTTCAAGCAGCGGCCTTGGTTATTATATGCTGCATGCAAACGCCCGCATGCAGATTGATCTCATGTTTGCCGCCCTGACCGTGCTCTCGGTTTCTTCGTTAACTATTTACTTTTTAATAGATTTTTTCCTGGATAAGCTGATCTTCTGGGAAACAGCAAAGGAGTTACACCATGAAACATCATAGCAGCAAATTGTTAATTTTCATTATTGCGGCGTTTTTTTTATCAGCCTCAACAACTGTGGCCGGGGAAAAAATAACCGTGCTCCTGGATTGGTTCATTAACCCTGACCATGCACCGATTATCGTTTCCCAGGAGATGGGATATTTTGCCGACCAGGGGCTGGATGTCGAAATTGTAGCCCCGGCAAATCCCAATGATCCCCCAAAATTGGTAGCAGCCGGTAAAGCTGATCTTGCCGTCTCCTACCAGCATCAGCACCAGATGCAGGTAGATCAGGGATTGCCCCTGGTCAGGATTGCGACCCTGGTGGCCACCCCGCTGAACTCCCTTGTGGTTCTGGCAGACAGCGACATCAAGACTATAGCCGATCTCAAGGGCAAAACCGTGGGCTATTCGGTGGGAGGTTTTGAAACCGCTCTGCTCAAGGTGATGCTGGAAAAAGAGGGGTTGAAGCTCGAGGATATCAAGCTGGTCAATGTAAATTTTTCCCTTTCCCCCTCTCTGCTCAGCAAAAAGGTTGATGCGGTGATCGGAGCGTTCAGAAATTTTGAGCTCAACCAGATGGATATTGAAAAACGGCCAGGCCGGGCATTTTTCGTAGAAGAATACGGCATCCCGTCCTATGATGAACTGATCATTGTCGCAAACCGGGCTGCTCTGGGCGAGAAAAAATTGCGGAAGTTTGTTGATGCCCTGGAGCAGGGGGTTCAGTACCTGATCAACCATCCGGACGAGAGCTGGCAGCTCTTTATCAAGGGCCGAAACGATCTGGATGATGAACTTAATAAGAGGGCCTGGGCCGACACCCTGCCCCGGTTTGCCCTGCGGCCGGGTGCCCTTGATAAAAATCGCTACAACCATTTTGCTGCATTCTTACAGGCGCAGGGAATTGTGAAAGATGTACCACCACTTGACAGCTACGCAGTCGAGTTGCAGTGAGCCGTGTGGATTGTAGAATTGTATGCAGAGGTCATAATTAAATCGAATGAAATGCTGCATAGTTGTAGAGTATTCGTCTCGCTAATCATGAAATGACGTAATAACTATAGGGAATAAAAGATGAGAAATGACAACCGGGCCGCAGATGAACTGCGCAGGGTGAAAATTGAATACGGAGCACAGCTTCATGCCGATGGTTCGGTCCTTATCCGTATGGGGGATACCCATGTTCTCTGCGGGGTGTCTGTTGAAGATAAAGTGCCGCCGTTCTTAAAGGGTTCCGGCCAGGGCTGGATCACTGCGGAATACGGAATGCTGCCCTGTGCGACCCATAGCCGCGGCAGGCGTGAGGCCGCTGTCGGCCGGACTGGACGGACCTATGAGATTCAGCGTCTGATCGGCCGTTCTCTTCGCATGATGGTTGATCTGAAGACCCTTGGAGAACATACCCTGCGGGTGGACTGCGATGTGCTTAATGCCGACGGTGGAACTCGTTGCGCCTCTATTACCGGCGCAGCCATGGCCCTGCGTATGGCGCTGCAGAAGATGGTGCAGGATAAAAAATTAGCTGAGATGCCGGACATTCTTCCGGTTGCGGCAGTCAGTGTCGGCATTGTAGGCGGTACGGTGGTACTGGACCTGGATTACCGGGAAGACTCCACCGCAGAGGTAGATACTAATTTTGTCATGGCTGGAGACGGTCGCTGGATTGAGGTTCAGGCCACGGCCGAGGGGCAGCCCTTTGCACCGGAACTGTTTGAGAAGATGTCAAGACTGGCCCACAAGGGGATTATGGAGTTGCTGGAATTCTGGAAAAGCTGAACAGCGGAAATCTGTTGTTAGCTCGGGCTGCTTAAGGGTAACGGGTCTGTAATGCAGGATGGAGTAGGCTTTGTAAACCGCATCGACCTTGATCGATGCGGTTTTAACTGTTGATTGTCTCCTGATTGTTTCAACTGGAGCCGTAACTATGCAGGCCGGACAGCAGGAAGTTTACGCCAAAATAGGTGAAGAAGACGGAAACAAAACCGATAATGGCCAGCCAGGCTATCCTGCTGCCGCTCCAGCCACGGGTGAATCGGGCATGGAGGGTGGAAGCATAGACAAACCAGGTGATGATCGACCAGGTTTCCTTGGGATCCCAGCTCCAGTATGTTCCCCATGCTTCATTGGCCCAGACCGCACCGGTAATGATTCCGGCTGACAGCCACATGAAGCCGAAGACAATGGTCTTGTGGGTCAGGTCATCAATGACCTTGAGCTCAGGTAGCCCGCCGGTCAGGGTGTTGTCGGTCAGCCCCCGCTTTACAGCGGATTTTTTCAGCAGATACATCATGCCCAGGCCGCCGGCCACGGCAAAGGCACCATAGCCGATAAAGCAGGTCATGACATGGGCAATGAGCCAGTTGGACTGCAGGGCAGGAATCAGCGGGCTGATCTGTTGGTTAATACCTTTGGCAAAAGAGGCATAGGCCATGGCCGTAAAGGCAAAGGGCATGACAAAGGCACCGATGACCCGGGCCTTGAATTTGAATTCCATGAAGATGTAAAACAGGGTTGTACACCAGGCAAAAAAGACCAGGGATTCATACATGTTGGTCAGCGGTGCATGGCCGATTCCGATCTGGTAGGACTCGTTCCAGCGTAACGCCAATGCCGCAGTCTGGACGGTGACACCGAAGATGGCAAGGATCAGGCCGATCAAGCCTATTTTTTTATTCTTAAAGACCAGCAGGCCGATGTAAAATGCCGACGACAGCAGGTAAGCCAGAGTCGTAATGCCAAAGAGTTGTGAACTATTCATAAGGTTTCCACTTGAATATGTTTACTGTTTTTCGAAATATTTGAGCGCAAAACGATGAGTGTTTTTATTTTTGTTGCTCAGTCCCTTTAAAGCCATCAACCAGCGTTGCAAAAACTTTTTCAAAACCTACTTTATTCTTATTGGCACTGCCAGCAAAAATCACTGTTGGCTGATTGTCTTCTTCATAGACATGAGCCCATATCTTGCGGTGGGAGGTGAAAAATGCCACGAAAAGACCAAAGAGCATCAGGCCGCAGCCGGTATAGACCCACCACACTCCCGGGTCCTTGGTGACCTGCAGGCCGGTGGCATAAAGTTGTTTTGCATGCAGGCTGTAATTCCCTGACGGTCGCTTGATAACGGCTTCCTGATCATTGTTCAGCCAAAAGGTGGAAGGCTCCGCCTCTTTGTCGGCAAACCATATCTTGATCCGTTGCACCGCCTCACCTCTGCTTTCCTTGTTGATGATGCCAAAGGAGACTTTGCCGTCATTTGCGGCTATCTGTTTGCCTGCGGATATGATTGAGGTCTGCTCGGCACCGGTATTTTTATCGGTCAGGGTAACCAGGAAGTCTGAGTAGGGCTGATATGAGGACTGATAAAAGGTAATACCTTTATAGGTCAGTGGTGTGTTGACTTCAAGGAAATGAACTGTTTTACCGTCTTTAAGTGGTACCGGTTTGCCATCTTCTAGTATTGTGATCTTGGAAAGATAGGTTCTGGGCATACCATTTGAATAATATTCAATGGTGAAATAGTTGCAGCGTACGGTGAAGCCGAGATCGATTTTATTACCGGTCTGGAATGCATAGATAGAATCGGTTTCCTTGCTTTCCGGGACCATAACACTGCCCTTAAAGGCAAAATCCGGCTTGTGCAGGATTTTTTTGGCAACGGTTGAAGAACCGATGACGGCACCCAGCAGGATGACCAGGATAGAGGTGTGGACAATGTAGACACCAAAACGGGTCCAGCCACCTTTCTGGGAAAAGAACATGGTGCCGTTTTCCTTGTCACGACTGTCCGTTTTCCAGCCCTTGCCACCCAGGTAGTCAGCTACCTGCTGTTTTGCCGCTGCAGGTGATCCGCTCAGCGGCACTGTCTTATGCAACCCCATCTTATGCAGTCTATCCTGATTCGTGGTCAGGTTGTCCTTACGGACCATGCGGATGACATTGGGGATCCGCTCCAGGCTGCAGACGATCAGGTTGAGACTGAAGATGCCCAACAGGCTGAGAAACCACCAGGAGTTATACATGTCCTGAATGCCCAGGGTATGCATCAGGTCGGCCATGTTCTGGCCGTACTGTTCAACATAAGAACGGGCTGGATTATTCTGCGGAACTATTGTTCCAATGATTGAAGTACCCGCCAGAATAAAGAGCAGGAACAGGGCCAGTTTAACAGAGGCAAAAAAGGCCCAGACAGGATTTTTTTTCTTCTTGGTCATCAGTCGTTCACGCGGGGTGAAGGTTTTTGGGAAGTAGGAATCCGCACGTTGTGGCACAAGCAGGCTTGTTACCATAAGAGAGTGAGACTGTCAATATCTATACGATCTTCGGCACCACGGTGTGGTGTCCTTTCAATGTTCCTGTTTTCAAAGCTCTCCTGTTTTTCCGATAAGGATATCCCGTGAATCCGGTATTCTTTTTCTGTACTTCTTGTGGCACAATCCTAATACTCGATACATGTATAATATTTAAGTTTTTATATAGGAGGAAGTATCCCCATGAGTGAAGAAAAGGGAATAGATGGCGGTTGCCCGGCATCCTGCCCGTGTGGCACTGCTTCGGAGTCTCGCCGAACACTGCTTCGCCGTCTTGGCTGGGGTGCTTTTTTTACAACACTCGGAATATCAACGGTAGGTGGGCTCAGGTTTTTATTTCCCAGAGTTCTTTTTGAACCACCCACTACCTTTAAAATCGGCTCACTGGATGAGTACCCGGGAGGAGAGGGTGATGAGTACGGTGTTGTCAACGTCAGTGAAAAATTCATGGAGAGTCAGCGTGTGTGGATTGTTCGTGAAACAGACAAAATCTACGCAATTTTCGGCAAGTGTACCCACTTGGGATGTACTCCGAAATGGTTTCCTGAAGACCGGCAGTTCAAATGTCCCTGTCATGGTTCAAAGTATTATTCCAATGGCGTTAACTTCGCCGGTCCGGCACCACGGCCCATGGACAGGTATGCGATAACAGAACTGGAAGACGGTCGACTCATGGTCGATAAAGGTCAGTTGTTTAATTTTAAGCAATTTGACGATCCCCGTTGCTTCCTGAAGGCAAAGGCTTGAGTCGTTGACAGTGGTTGCTACTGTTTTGGTTCCCTGTTTTCCCTCTCCTGCTTGGATTGGTGCTCTTCCCTGGTAGGTCTGTGTGTGGAACAATATATAATAATTTAACACTAAAAACGACTGTCCATCAATTTTGATAGAGAAAGCTTAAGGAGAGCTGCATGAGCGAAAAAAAGACATTTTTACAAAAAGTGATGTCTGGACAGATCTGGCGGTCGATCTGGCGGCATGACTTTGAAGACACAGGTGCCAACCGGGGCAAGGTGATTCGGAGTAATGTCTTTCTTCATCTGCATCCCATACGCATCCCTAAGCATGCCATGAAGATTCGTTTCACCTGGTGCATGGGTGGAATCACTTTTTTTGCCTTTATTGTTGAGTGTATTACCGGCATCCTCCTCATGTTCTACTATCATCCCACTGTTGATATGGCCTATCTGGATATGAAGTACCTCCAGTTTGATGTCCCCTTTGGCCAGATTCTGCGTAACATGCATCGCTGGGGGGCACATCTGATGGTGCTTGCCGTTATGCTGCATATGCTGCGGGTGTTTCTTACCGGATCGTATAAACCGCCCCGCGAGTTCAACTGGGTGGTCGGAGTCCTGCTGCTGACCCTGACCCTGCTGATGAGTTTTACCGGTTACCTGTTGCCCTGGGATCAGCTGGCTTTCTGGGCTATCACTGTCGGTACCAATATGGGGGCTGCTACCCCGTTTATCGGTGCCGAGGGTCCGTTCACACTGGTTACCAAGTTCAACGATGTTCGGTTTGCCCTGCTGGGCGGAACCACCGTTGGTGCCAATGCCCTGCTTCGTTTTTATGTCCTTCATGTTATTGCCGTCCCGGCCGTAGTCTGTGTCTTTATGGCGATTCATTTCTGGCGGATCAGAAAAGACGGCGGCATATCAAGACCCCTGTAAGGATTGGGGAGCGTAAGGGGCTCCCCGCTGATTTTTTGCACCCTTTGAATTTTTGAATTTATTACTCTGAGGCTACTTCATGGCTGAAGCAAAACCGAAAGCAAAAAAAGAAAGAAATCCTTATGTCTGGCCGGAGCTGCCGTTCAAGGAATTGATGTGCATGGTCGTGGTGATGGCGTTGCTCATTGTCTGGGCACTCTGGCTTGACGCGCCTCTTAATGAGATTGCCACGCCGTCAAGGACTGAGAATCCGGCCAAGGCTCCCTGGTATTTTATCGGCCTGCAGGAGATTCTCGTCTACTTTGATCCCTGGTATGCCGGTGTTGTCCTTCCCTCCGTTATTATAATCGGCCTGATGGCCATCCCTTATCTTGATTTTAATTCAAAAGGGCAGGGGGAATACAATTTTGCAGTCCGCAAATTTGCCATGTTCAACTTTATGTTCGGTTATATTCTGTGGATGGGAGCGATCGTCGTGGGACAGTTTATGCGCGGGCCTTCCTGGTTCTTTTTCTGGCCCTGGGAACCATGGGACGTACATGCCCAGCACGCCACGGTTCTTTTTAAAGATATTCCCACCAATATAGGGCTGATCAGTCTTGGGATTTATTTTGCCCTCTGGTATCTCGGCCCCATAATCCTGCGTCTTAACATCTATAAAAAGCTCGATATAACGAGGTACCTTGTTTTAACGACGCTCATGGCGCTCATGTACGCCGTGCCTATAAAGATCATTATGCGTCAGATCTTTCATATTAAGTACCTGCTTGTCACCCCCTGGTTTAATATTTAAGGAGCGCGCTGATGCCACCGATGAACTTATCGCAGAAAAACGTAAAAATACTGGCCGGCCTTTCAGTTTTGCTCTTTGTGTTGACAGGTTTTCTCTTTGTCTATGACTCCCAGTTGGTTCGCCCCTGGAAAAAATATCAGCGGCAGTTTGCCAAGCTCGATAAAAAAATAACCCGGGAGCAATTGCAGCAGGTTGAACAGCTGCCTGCTGACGAAAATAAGAACAAAAAAGTTGCGCTGCTGGAGAAGCGGCTTGCTGATATAGATTCATCCAGTCCAAAGATACGGCAGTTCTGGCTTACTGATCTTGGTAATACTGACCGCTGCATGACCTGCCACCAGGGTGTTGAGTATCCACGTTTTGCAGATGCCCCCTTACCGTTGACAACCCATCCGGGGAAACATATTGCCAATGATCGCCATCCGGTTGAGACCTTTGGCTGTACGGTCTGCCACGGAGGACAGGGCGTTGCCCTGACCGTGGAAGAAGCTCATGGTCATGCCCATAACTGGGTGGAGCCCTTTTTGCCGGGTACCCGTGCCGAATCTTCCTGTACAATTTGTCATCCCATGAGAACAGATGTTGCTGAAAAGGTATCCATGCCTGACGCCCCTGTATATTCAAGGGGACGGACCCTCTATCTGGAAAATAACTGCCTTGGTTGCCATGTCTTGGATGGTTTCAATCGGCCTAAATCAATTGGCCCGATATTGACGAAAGTGGCTACCAAGACCAATCCCTCCTGGACCAGGTACTGGATCAAAGCACCCAAAAAATACCTGGCTAAAACCGTGATGCCGGATTTTGAATTGCCCGATGATGAGATCAAGGCGATGACGGCCTATCTCTTTTCCCTGAGTAAACCGGAGCCGGTAAGTTCCACAGCACGAGCAATGCTGGACAGTAAAGATCTTGCGGTTAGAGGGGTGCGGAAACTTGAGGATCTTGGCTGTCTTGGCTGCCATAGCGTTGACGGTAAGGATGACCAATTTGGTCCAGACCTGTCAAGGATTGGAGAAAAGGCAACCCCTGAATGGCTCTATGCCTGGATCACTGATCCCAAAAAGTACTGGCCGGAAACTGCTATGCCCAACCTGCGTGTCCCTGAAGAAGATGCACAACTGCTGGTGGCTTACCTGGCCTCGTTGCACAGTGCTCAACCCATTCCTGTTGAGCAGGAGAATCAAACTGACGATGCTCTTATAGCAAAAGGTAAGGTGCTTATTCGTGATAAGGGCTGTACCGGTTGTCATTCAATAGACACCTTTCTACTCGGCTTTAATGCACCAGATCATAACGGGATCGGCACCAAACGTGTCGATGAACTCGTGTTTGCCGATGCAGTAATTCCTCATACCCTTCCTGACTGGCTCAAACTGAAGATTAAAAATCCACGGGCCTTTAATACCGAGGAAATTCCGACCCTGATGCCCAAATTCGGGTTTTCCGATGATGATTCCGAGGCTATTCTTACCATGCTGCTGTCCCTGCGCAGTGAGGATGTCCCGAATAAATATGTCGATGTACTTACTGTTCCGGACGCACCGGATGTTCACGGCGAGCTGATTATTGAACAAAATAACTGTCGGGGTTGCCACAGGATTGGTGCTACAGGCGGTATCATCGGTCCGGATCTTAGTTTTGAGGGAGAGCGGGTCAATCCTGAGTGGTTGGTCGATTTCCTGCAAAAGCCGCTAAAAATCCGTCCCGCCGGTATTGAACCGACCAGGATGCCGACCTTTGGTTTTGATGCTGCCCAGGCTGAAGCTCTTGCCGCCTTTTTTGCCGATGCAAGTAAGGAAACCTACCCGCACTATCTGCCGGTGCAGAAGGAAATGGCCGAAGCAGATACTGCTGAGGCATGGAAGTTCTTCTGGCAGACGTTTTCCTGTCAGGCCTGCCATGCCTGGAACGGTCAGGGCGGGATCGTCGGACCTGATCAGAGTGATCTCGGCAACCGGTTGCGTGGTGAGTGGGTTGCCAAGTGGCTCAAGAATCCCCAGGTCTTTATCCCTGATATCCAGATGCCGAATTTCGAACTGTACCCTGATGAAGCGGAAAAAATATCCACCCTGTTGATGGGTTTTGCCGATATATCTCCGGGGGTCTGGCAGCAGATCAAAAAACGGTGGGAAGATGAACAACTGCTCAAACAGGCACAGCAGATGGGAGACAATTAATATGGACAGTTTTTTTTCAAAGAAGACGGTACAGCCGATGCGAAGCCTGGCGATAGTACTGTTCATTTTTTCCTGTCTGGCCCTGGTGGTCGCCGGTAGTAAGGCTATGGCTGCTGAACAGGAGG
>Ga0209013_10006129_pt1 | contig 10247 bp, 14 predicted proteins | sample Cruoilmetagenom2_FD_187291 | JGI IMG/M metagenome (GOLD analysis project Ga0209013, IMG submission 187291) | Oil polluted marine microbial communities from Coal Oil Point, Santa Barbara, California, USA - Sample 2 (SPAdes) (version 2) | ecosystem: Environmental > Aquatic > Marine > Oil seeps ...
AACATATTTTCATAAACAATAGTGTGGATGCGGTATTTAACGGTCACGTGCACGTCTATGAACGATACGAGAAAAGCGGAATCCAGTACATGGTGGTAGGATGTGGTGGAGCACCTTTGTACTCTCTTTCCATGGAGAAGATACCTGGCTATCAGAACAGCCTTGAACACACACTCGGATATGTAAAAATCACGATAAGTGGAGAAGAAACGATAATTGACGTGATAAAAGTCGCAGACATCTCAGAAGATAACGTGAACGTTACATACATCTATCCACCGAATACGGTATTTGAAACAATAATGTTCACAAAAGGTCAAGCAGCAGATTCAACTTCACTCACCACGACAGCAAGCGTAAATATTCCAATGGTCGGAATCTCGCTGAACAGAACAGAAATAGACTACGGGAATATAAGGGCAGGTCAGAACTTGGATAACGAACCGATTAAAATCACAAATATTGGTTCGTCAGATGTGGACGTAACACTCGAAGTTACTGGTGCGACTATGGTAGCTCAAAGTTTCTACGAACAATCGCTGCACGTGGATGAAAGTTTGTACAACCCAGTTATGGTGATCGTACAGATTCCAACAGCGAACACAGAAGACGTGGTAACACAACTTAGAGTTCCATATAGTTGGACTGACGCTGGAACACAAAGTGCGACATTCGTGTTCTGGGCAGAGGTATAAGATGAAGATGAAATGGATCTTTTTGATGGTTTTACTGGGGTCTGTTTTTGTACCTACCGCTTATGCAATTGGTTTTGCAGTAGGTCCGCCCTCGGTTAACCTCACAGTACCTACGAATGGAGAAAATACGGTAGCTGTCTATCTCACGTCATTCGACTATACGGGCGAGGTTATGGTTGGAACTGAGGACATTCCATTCAAGGTATCTCCAGAGGTAATTCAGATCAATGACACAGACAAAAACAGGAGAATTGAACTTATATTCTATGGTAACAAATCAGTCAAAGAGGGAACTTACTCGGGTAAATTAACATTCCTCGGATCAACAGATGAAAACGTTGCTGCTGGTGTGAAGATCAAAGCGAACATCGCCCATATAAGCCGTGCTGGCGTGTTGGGCTTGATTATTGGTGCAATACGAGCAAATTATACGGTAATTCTGGTGGTTTTCTTAGTTTTAGTGAGTTTGGTACTTGGCATAGGAATTGGCAGGACGAAAGAATAAAAGAAGGAGATGTGATAAAATTTGAGTAAAAGAAGAATTTTTGTTTTCTTGGTACTGCTGTTTTTTACAGCTACAATAATGGTGCAGGCATTAGAACCAACGACAGAAGTGCACGTGGTGAAGTATGCAGAAGATGGAACAACCGTTCTTAACGAAACTACTGTAACCTATCAATGGATGGAAGCGAATCTTCCAGTTCAAGGAGATGGAGTAACGCATTACTATCATCAAGGTCCTGTATTTGAAGGAGATAAATGGGATCCAGATGAAACTACAAATTTTAAGGACAAAGGTGCTGTTAAAGGAACGAATATCAGGAATTTGTGCGACCTTGTGGGAGGAATGTCGCTGGGCGACGATGTTTCGATTTGTGCTCCTGACGGCTACCACGTGGAGTTCGATTATGAAAATATCTATGAGCCCGATTCAAGACAGGGACCAATGGTTCTCTGCTGGTATAACGGCGAGGATACGAAGGTTGGTGAGCGCCAGGGCATGGGCTATCCACCTGACTATTACACCGGAATGCGTATTGTTTTCTTTGCTGACAATTCCACCAATTCAGAGGGCAAACACGTCTTTGGAAACTGGGACATGCACGAATTTCTGCCTGAAAAATGTCAGCACTTCTACGAACTGTATCCCTCCACAAACGGGTTTACAGTGAAATGGGTGGATGAATTAAGGGTATATAGCGGTGGATACACAGGTGATGAGGGAGGTCCAGCAAAGTCCATGCCCAAGGATACATCAGATTCCAAAGAATCAGAATCAAGTTCAATACCGGGATTTGAAACCATGTTTGCAACTGCAGGACTGCTGCTTGCTACCTGTGTATTACGGAGGAAGAGATGAAAGAAAAGGGAAATAAGAGTTCAACCAGACTTTTTCCAGTCACAGGCATGGCTGTTGTGTGTATATGTATCCTGACTGTTGTTGCAGGATGTATAGCTACGCATCCATCAGCAGAGCCAGAGGAAACCATCGACTGGAACCTGACACTGGTTGGAAATAAAGAGACCGTGCTGACGTTTGACGAAATCAGAACAATGCCTTCTTACACCGGACATGGGGGATTCTTTACGACTGTCGGCATCGTAAATGGCCCATTTAAATGCAAAGGCATCCCCCTCGAAGAATTGTGTGACCTCGTTGGCGGAATTGATGAATCAAACACGGTATGGGTGTCTGCACCAGACGGGTACATGATGGTTTTTGACTACGACCAGATAAAAGGCGACTTTAACACATTCAATCCAGAAAATCTCAGAGAAGTTCCGCACGGGAAGTTAACGATGATATTGGAGTATGAACAGGATGGCGAAATCCTCCCTGAAAATGATGGAAGACCATATAGAATTGCCATAGTTGGAAAAGAAGAACTCTTAACCGAAGGCAGTTACTGGGTTAAATGGGTGGATAAAATAGAGATTCGAACTTCCAGCAACGGGTGAACCATCAAATGATACGGACAACGCACCGTGTAGCCGTGATAATAATTGTTGCAGTAGTTGTGAGCATGGCTATACTCCTGCCACACAATGACGAGGATAAAACAAAATTAAAAGTGTTTTATGCAGGAAGCCTGATTGTGCTATTCGAAGAAATTGAAAAGGAATTTGAAAGTAAACACCCTGATGTGGACGTGCAAATGGAAGGACATGGAAGCATACAGGTGATCAGACACCTGACAGACATACACGATGAAGTAGACGTGCTCGCCGTTGCCGATCACGCGCTGATTCCAGACATGATGTACCCGGAATATGCAGACTGGTACATAACCTTTGCAACAAATGAAATGGTAATCGCCCATACAGACGAGAGCAAATACGCAGATGAAATTACACCTGAGAACTGGTATGAAATTCTCACACGACCCGGTGTGAAGTTTGGATTCTCAAACCCAACACTCGACTCATGCGGATACAGAGCACTAATGGTAAGCCAGCTCGCTGAATCATACTACAACAACCAAACAATCTTTGACAATGTAATAGCATGCAACTTCAATCCCACCTTTGAGACCACCACACACAATAACACCTCTATCATCATCATGCCTGAAATACTTAAACCAGAAACAAAAAAAGTTGCCATCAGAGGCGGAAGCGTACAGTTACTGGCACTACTCGATTCTGGAGGAATTGACTATGCGTTTCAGTACAAGAGCGTGGCACAGCAACACGGATTGCGATTCGTTGACCTCCCACCCGAAATTGACCTGAGTTCCACCGAACACGAAGACACCTATAACAGGGTTATAATCCAGCTTGGATTCCAACGATTTGCATCAGTTGGAACTGAGCGAGTGGGAAAACCTATCTTCTACGCAATAACAATCTCGAAAAACGCACTGCACCCAGAACAAGCCGTAGAGTTCGTGAAATTTGTAATAAGCAAAGACGGACAGAGACTGCTTCAAGAAACAAAACAGCCAAGTGTTCCACCCATGACAGATAATCCGAACAACCTGCCAGAAGAACTTAGATTCATGGTTATGGAAATAGATGAATAATGATATTTTGAAATGCAAGTACCATCCTTCTTACTCTGCAATGAATTGCAGAGCATCTGTGCCCCCCCAGGGTTGGTATTTGTATTTGAAAGTCAACGACCAATCCACCCCGCAATGAAGAGGTTGTCTCACAATCGATTTTAATGGTATTTGAATAATTGTTTTATGCCTTAAACTCCCGCTTATGGAATACAGGAGATTAGACCATGTTTTCTTAATTCTTTCGCATGAATTCTTGAGTGGAGTATGATTAAAACGTCTATTTTCAGCAGTATTCGCTTTAATATCTTTGATTTGGCTTTTTATTTTCAATATTCGCTTTAAGTTATGTGTTATGCATGTTAGGGTGAATTCTGCTCTAATTTCATTCAATCCTCTGGTTAAAAACTCCCTTAACCCAATATTTTGTTTGATATGCCCGAATACATGCTCCACTGTCTTTGATCTTACACGATACACCTCTTGTCCTTCTGTCGATCCCATTTTTTCAGCCATTCCCCGCATGTTAGTCTCATTGCCGTAACATTTGATCAGTTTTGGTTTATGCTTGCTCTATCTGCTTACGTTGTAAGCAGCTGTTGATTACGGAGTAATCAACATGGTGCAGAGCTTTTTATCGGAACATTGAGCACATCCTATGCTTCGATAAACCCTCACTTGCTTACTTTTTTGCTTATCAAAGTATTCAAAGCTGAATTTTACTGGTTCCCCGTTTGGACAGGTGAATTCATCTGTTTCAGCGTTATATTTGAATTTATCCTTGTCAAATCTCCCTGATTTTTTTGTTTTGCCTTTCATCCGGGACGCAAGCTTCTCATGTGGAATATATCCGTTTAACCCGTGTTCTTTCAAAAAATCAATGTTTTCTGTTGAGTAATAATCATTATTCGCAGATACAATTGTATTTTTTGGCAATTTACCAAGAACATCCTCAGTCTGTTCGATTTGTGGCTTCAACTGATCTACATCCTGGACATTCTGGACTACATCCTCTGCTACGACAATTCCATGTGTTGCTTACTCTATAAGCAACTCTTGTTTACAGAGTAAACACGACTCAGCATCAACCGTCACCTGCGGGTTATAAGAGAATTCGGTGAAATGCTTTTTATTAGGCATAAACCTGCTTTCAGGGTCAGTAAAACTCACAAATTCTTTCCCTGATGCTTCAAGTTCATTTTGAACCTTTTTAATCTGGTTTTCAATTCGCTGCTTCTCTTTCTGGTCGCCTTTTTTATACTGATCTACAATCTTTTTCGCTTTCTTCCTCCTTATCTTCTTTTTGATCTCTTCGAAAGGCTCAGGAAGCTTATCTGGATCGGTATTGCCGTAAATATCATCCTCCATTTCGTCAACAGTAATTCCTCTCTGAAGTTCCGTGTCAATAGCCTCGTTTATCTTGGCAAGCTCTGCTTTTGACAGTACACTGAAATTTGAGGCGGATGCTTTGATTTTTGTGCCATCTATACTCAAATGCCCGAGTTTTACCATACCCATCCCCCGTGCTAACTTTACGATCTCGGCAAAAACAAGTTTGATAATCTATAAATTATCCTTTCTGAACCTACAAATCGTACGGAAATCAAGATTCAAGCGATCTGAAATAAACATATAGACAACATTTTCCCGTGCTGCCTTAGAAATCTTACGAGACGACCGAATCCCATCGATAGTACCCTGAATAAAAAGACCCGAACAGAGTTATCTCGCAGGATAACGGAGTGAGTTTCTCGTCTCCGAAAATCCTCCTGTCGCCGTAGTTTTTCTCACTCCGTTACCGTTTATCGTTAGATTCTCCGTCATGGGAGATTCACCGTAGAATATGCCTGTTGGACATGCTGCACATATAATCAATACTCCCAATTTTCGTGTTTAAGTGGGAGTTGGTTCAACACGTCTCTTAGAAATTGCCATTTTGGAATGTACTTGTCCATTAATGAAATAAATCGAGCATTGTGTGTAGGTTCCAAAATATGAACCATTTCGTGTACAATAACATATTCAAGACATTCTTGAGGTTTCTTGGCGAGTTCGGTATTGAGTCTAGTATTGTGGGCTTTTGGGTTACAACTTCCCCATTTTGTTTTCATGTGCTGAACAAACAAACGATTAACTTTAACGCCAATTACGGGCTCCCATTTGTCTATTAGTGGCTGAACAGCAGTTCGGATTTGCTCACGATACCATGCATCTATAATGTCCCGTTTTTTGTTTTCATCAGTTCCCGGGCGAACTCTTAATACTATCTTATTGTGTTTCAACTCGACATCAGGAGGTTCTTCGGCTTCTAAAATTTTTAACAAATACCGTTTTCCCCAGATATAATGGCTTTCTCGTTCCAGGTACTCTCTTGGAGTTTCGCGTTCTTGATCGAGTATTTTTGTCGTTGCTTTTTTATCCAAGCCAATTTAGTTAAAGCAAATACGCGGATGGTATCAATGTTCAGGTGCAAGGGGGCTGAAATACGGACATTCCCGGAAGGAGGATATACGCTTAGATGGATGTTTTTAATGTCTTTTAATACAACATCCGCAGTAATATCACCAAATTCAATTTGATTTTTCATTAATACTCTTTCTGTGATTTTATTATGAGAAATATCCGTTCCACCTTGCTTTCGTCTTTTAAAACACCAAATAGGGCAGATTTGATTACTTGTTCGCGTGCTTTAATTCCTCGCCAATCGTCATGGCGATTTTCCTTCACGGCAGTATCGATATCAATAGCCAGTTCTTCATTTTGATTTAGATTGTTGTATAGGGCATGTTTGCCTGGCGTATCCAGAGTTTTAGGCGTATCCTCTGAATGCCCTGCCCCAACGTTTTTCGCCAATTCGGCAATCCGTTTAAGGTATTCTTCATAACTCATTGCTCTTGCTTTTCGATTTTTTATTATTTCGTCGAGCAGCTTAGACATCTTTTCATAGAATGCGGGGTCATTCAGGTGCTCTTTTATAATCTTGCTTCGAACATTGTTTTCTATCGTTTCAGCAATCGCATTCTGGTCTCCTTTCAAGCCACCAAGTTGCGAAGCGATAGCATCGGCAATTCCCGTTTTTACTATAATATCCAGCAGACTCATGTTGCCGAAGGGCGAGGTTGGTCTTGGTTCATCGGCTTCTATGTAGGTGTCTATAAGATGCCGCATATCAGCTTCGTAAGCCTTGAGGTCGAGGCTTTCATCGCTTGCTTTGCGTATGAAGCCCCGTATATCGAGATATTGTTTGATCTGGTTTTGAATGCGTTCGATGTCCGAAGCGGTATATCCGGCAGTCCCCATTTCATCAGCTATGTTAGCGTATGCGCGCACCAATGAGGCAACGGCTTTGTAAAGGGCAGCACGTTGTGGTTCACGTTCTTTCAGATCAGATGGAAGTTCAGTATTGCCACAGAAATAATGGAGATGTTCAAGCTCGCCCTTTGGCGGTTCAACAGGCTCACAGAGTAAAGCGAGTATCTCTATTGCATCGTCTAATCGCTCCCTCCCCATCTTTAGACGATTTTACATTGTAACTACACGTTTTAATCTGCTTCTCAAGCTTCACAGAAAGCTTACTCTCTATAATAGTAGAGAATTCAAGCAACTCTTGATTATTTAATAATCAAGAAACCGCAGCAGATCTGCAAGGTATAGTAATCAAATAAAAATTTTGTCAATTACACTATTTGTGATCAGATTTTACCGCACGTTGATTCTGTGTTTCTTTTGTTCTATTCTTGGTTCCTTCTTTGGAAGTGTTATTTCGAGTATGCCGTGTTCAAGTTTTGCCTCGGCTTTTTCTGGCAGTATGTCTTCTGGGAGTGTCAATTTACGGTAGAATTCTGAGTACCCACGTTCCTGATGCAAATAACCTTCTTTTTCCTCCTTTTCTTCTTTTCTCCGTTTGGCTGAGAGTTCCACTTCGTTGCCTGTAACCGTTATGTCAAGATTTTCTTTGGGCACGCCCGGGAGTTCGACTGATAGCTTCAATTCATTTCCTGTATCCACGATGTCTATATGGGGCTCGCGGTATGCAACTGCACCTGTTTTCCATGGTGGAAGCGTCTGTCTTCTACGGATTGAAAATGGTGACCAGAAAACCTCATCGAATGTTGTTACAAAATCTTCAAACAGCTTGTCTATTTCACCCCAGAGTTCGCAGGGGCTTCTCAGTCCAAGTACAGATTCCTTTCCCCTCGGAACGACTTCCAACTTTTTCGATTCCTTGGTCTTTTCATCCAGTTCTTTCTTTTCATCTGCCATTCATCACACCTCCATTGTTGTTTGATGAATTTCTCAGATCAAAGATCTGAGAGACTTCCAGCTTTTAAGAAGCTGGACGAACAGCAAGACAACATATTGTTTGTAGCTCCGTATAAGCGTTTTGTCGATCTGGAAAAATCGCAGTCTTGACATGACAGCCAACAATCCCATCCAAACATAAAGTATATCTATAGACACAAATATAAATGGGTTTATGATTTCGATGGCAACACCGATAACCATCTCAGCTATTGGTGGGGGAACTTGGCGTTTTTGCCGTGGTACTCCTCATTTTGCTTCTGTCTGCAACAGAAATTCTTGGTGCAGAGCCTGTGATATACGAAGTCGGTTTGCACCGTTTGTGGACGCCTCCAGTGCCATCGTAGTCCCCCCTCCTATTCGTATTTTCACTGATTGTGCTGACAAGGGTTCTAATGATACTCTAATACTCCTATGGATAGTATCATTATGCATAGATCGGAAGTAGTACAAGGCAGGATACGTTGAGTAGGTGTGGGAAATAGCAACGCCGAGTACCCTTTTGCTCCTTGACACAACATATCCAAATAGGAGTGATGTGAGGGCGACGAGGATGATCTCTGGTCATGCGGCGTAGGATATGAAGAATGTGTGGTGTAGAGTATTGTTGAGAGTAGGATTGCAAGCAGAGGCCTTTCCACACCCCGTTAAATCGATTGCTGGATCAATCTGGTTTCAGAAGTGTCCATTCGAGATAGCCTATGAAGGGTCCTGCAACGATGCAGAGCGTCTGTAGTTTGGAGTCTTCCAGTGCCATGCCTACGTCGTTAAGTGTGAGTTTTGTGGCTGTGATCAGGATCAGTGAGCCTGCAGGTATCGAGACTGTTGTTATTACAAGGTAGCCTTCGTATGTGATAATCTCTGGTGATGTCGAGAGTGTTATTATGCGGTATACCGGTATCAGTATCATCGCATAGAAAACATGGATAAATTTTTTTGATAGTGTTTTTGTCAGTGTAACCTCTGCTATTATGAGCATCAAGATTGCGGCACTGGGGGATGATGCCACTCTTATGACACAGGAGGTATATCGATAGTTCGGAGAGCAGGATGAGGGAGAATATAATTATCAGGTCGATGATATATGATGGAGAGCGCATACATCTACGATGCCGTGTATCCCTGGTTGAAAGGCGGTTCTGAGAAGAGGATATACGAGATCTCAAAGCGACTGGTTGAAAGAAGGCATGAAGTTCACTGGTTCGAGATAAAATGGTGGGATGGGGTTTATCTGCATTGAATTGGCAAATGGAATGATTTTTTATGTGGTGGAGGAGGTCGAGAAAGGAGGGGTTGTATTTCGGGTTAAATACACTGAACGGGCTTCGAAGGTAGTTTGATGTTTATTATACTGTCAGGAATTTTATTGCAAATGAGTAATAACACGGTCTCAACCATAATCCCAACCAAAAACAACGGTGATATACTTGAAAAGTGCCTGAGTTCGATCGAAGGGCTGGAATATCCAACGGTGAAATGGAAACGATCATCGTGGACGGGCATTCGACTGATAACACGGTTGAGATAGCTAAAAAAATACGGATGCAAAATAATCTTCGAATATAAAGGTAGACAGACTAACAACATACTTATATTCCATTTCGGATTTGATCTTCTTAAGGAGTGGTTAGATAAAAATGAGATGCGCTTAAATCGTTTATATGCTAATGGGAATTTTGAAATACACGGGAATATTTAGGGTGGCGGAGTTGTTTTATATGAATATAGCACAAATATCTAATGGATATATACGAATACCTCCAAAGAAATGTGGATCGATTGGTTCTGTTATATTTAATGTATCCAAGTATCTTTCAAAGGAGTGTCATGATGTGACTATTTTTGATAGAAAATATTCAAAAGAAGATTTAGATGTTGAATATATAGATGGAATTAGAATCATCAGAGTGGATACTTTAATGAAAAAAAGAATTTTGTATTTTTAGATATTTGAGGGAAATTTCTTTTTCGCTTAAAGTTAATAAGTACTTAAATAATAACAAGTTTGATATCATCCATGCGCATTATTACACTATTATTATTTTATCCTGTCTAAATAAGAAAACCAAAAACAGATCAGTTTACATGTCTTATCATAGCACCCAGAGATAGTTAACAAATCGCTAAATTTTTATAATATTTAATTCCTATTTAAAAAGGCGTGCTATGAAAACAATAGTGTTAAAATGAAGCATTGCGAGAAAAAGCCACCGAAAGAATTAATCCAGAAAATATCGTAGTTATGCAT
>Ga0209013_10006131_pt1 | contig 10246 bp, 9 predicted proteins | sample Cruoilmetagenom2_FD_187291 | JGI IMG/M metagenome (GOLD analysis project Ga0209013, IMG submission 187291) | Oil polluted marine microbial communities from Coal Oil Point, Santa Barbara, California, USA - Sample 2 (SPAdes) (version 2) | ecosystem: Environmental > Aquatic > Marine > Oil seeps ...
AATAGCACTCTCTACATCGTTGGCATAATTGTTTTCAATGTAAGCATAAAGTGATTCATCTACTTTGTCTTCTGCCAGTTCAAGTGCTAAAGGCTCTCTGACAACTGCGCTAAATGCTTCTATATAGTTTTGAGTCGCTTTGTTTATAGCTTCACCTGCCAAAGCAATCGCAGAGACCAATGTCTCTTCATCAAGTTCATTACACTCCTGATGCTCCAGGATCAAAGGAATACCACCTATCATCGGATCGATCATATCTACGTCTACATCATCAATGATTTCTGAAGCCATCGTACGCATTTCTATCATAAGGATGTCAGACCCGGAACCGACAACAAGAAGATCCAGTGAACTCTCATCTTGCTGGCTAAGTGTTGGATTGATAAGCATTTCATTGTCTATTTTTCCTACTCTGACTGCTGCAACACTTTGCTGCACAGGAATATCTGAAACATATAATGCTGCAGAAGCAGCGTGAAGCGCTGCCACTTGCATATCTACATCACTGTCAGAACTGACCACCATTACAGAGATCGTTACAGGGTAATGAAAACCTTCAGGGAACAGAGGACGCAGTGAACGGTCAACAATACGAGAGGTCAATGTTTCAAAATCACCTGGTTTTGTCTCTCTTTTAATAAAACCACCAGGTATTTTGGCTGCAGCATATGACTTTTCCATATACTGAACAGTTAAAGGAAGGAAGTCTTCACTTACTGCTTTCTCATCTATAGCAACAGCAGCAATAAGTACAGCTTTTCCCTGTCGGTACATGACAGCACCACTTGCCTGTTTGGCTACTTTATTGAATTCGTATTTCTCTTCTAGATTATTTACATTGATTTCTACAATTTGTTCTTGCATATATTTTATTTCCTTCTCTCATTATATAACGCAAATAGAGCAAAGCTCTATTTACTACATTAGCATTAAGCTTCCTTCAGCAGGAGGCTCACGCGACTCATCGCTTTACTCTTTTTAGTTTTATTCTTTGTTTTGTATTTCTGTTTTGATCCGATGTTCATAAGAGTCTATAATTTCAGTAATATCTTCAAAAGTAAGTGGATCAAAGTTTTTATAGTAGTATTCTATCGAAATATAGTCGTGTATCTTATGAGGACAAAAAACACCATCACAGACATTTAACAAATTTTCATAGACAGCTTTATCTAGAATCGGTGTTGCAATATAAATATTTTTTGCCCCACGTGCGATAACAGATTTAAGTGCAACCATCATGGTCAGTCCTGTCTCCACACACTCATCAGTAAGTATGACATATTTCCCGGTAAGAGAAAGAAGATCTTTTCCTTTACGGTACTTATACACATAAGAGAGCACCTCTTCATCATATTTTCTCTGTGCTTCACCATACACATAATCTTCATTAATACCAAAAGAGTCTATCAGTGCCTTATGCATCACCACCTCTTCGGTTTCAGATATCATTGCGATCGCTAATTCAGGATTGTTCGGTGCTAAAATGGCTTCTGTCAGTAATATATCCATTTTGGAATTTACAGCTTTGGCAATTTTATCTGCAAAATAGACACCACCTTCGCTCACACCTATAACAACAGCTTCATTCTCCTGTAACATATCGAGGGGAAGTGTTTTAATAAGTTGAATCGCTGCATCTTCACGATCTTCAAAATAGATATTATGGTCTGAATTGCTCTGCATGCTTTGCTCCTGGAAATTGTTTACTGACTTCATTTTCATCAAAAGTATAACGAAACTCTTCTATATACTTCATCAATAATTTATAGGCATAGTTGATCTGCTCTTGCTTAACTGCCTCTCCTCCCTGATCAGGATGATACTTTTTTGAGAGAAAACGATACTGCTTCTTCACATCTGACTTTGTAATAAGTTTTGGTAATTCCAAAATATCCAAAGCTTCGTTTATCTGTTCCATTGGCGTCTGTACGATGTTAATTTCCTGTTCCAATGGTACCAAATGGAATAAAATTAAATTGAATAAAAAAGGCATTGTCTAAAGTAGCACCTGTAGGTCTTGGTGTAATATCTTGTCGTAAAGAGGCTATCATACTCCAACAATCCTGTTTATAGCTTCCACCCAAAAGCCACTGTTTACTTTCTGACGTATCAATATTATAGGTCAATGCACCGTTAAATCTAATATTCTCATTATAGCTATATCCAAAATTAAAAGCTATATCATTTGCCGGGATGATACTACTGTCTAGATCATCTGGTAATATCTGTTTAAATGTATGTCCAAGAGTAACATGGTATACATCTTTATTTAAAGAGATACGGGAAGAAGATTCACGTATTTTTTTAAACTCGTGTGCATACACAATATTATTATAGAATTGCCATGAACCCAAATTATACTGCATTTCATTGGACATATCTGCCAGTTCATATTCCCTGTCTATATAATAATTTTGAGAAAAACGTTGAAAAAATCTTAACTTCATCTTTTCATCATAAAAATAGTGACTAAGAGAAAAAAGATAATTTTCTTCAGGAAGCCCTACGGTAAAAAGTGCTTTTTGTTTTTCAGAAAGAAGCTCTACCGATACTGGTTTTTGACTTTCATGTCCCGGATGTAAGTACTGTAAGGAAGGTTGCAATACATGAGTGAAGCTATCATATTTTTTTGTAAGATCTGTAAAAACCTTTACTCTATTCTGATTACTATAATATTCAAAATCATCATAGAGATAATCCCCATTACCAAAAAAGAATTTATTGTAGTAGAGATCTTCACTCAGTGAAAGATTCACAAAGTCATCAAAAAAAGAAGTGGTAAACTCTAAAGGTATTTTTAACTCTGCCTGTTTAAGTGTAGATCCCTCTTCTCTGTAAAAATTATTTATCTTAAAATCAACAGAATAAGTAAAATCATCTACTAAAAAGTGGGTTAAATACTTATGAAGTTGTACTGAAGGAAGGATTTGCAGAGTTTCATCATCATTGACTCCTTCCCTTGTATCAATAAAATATTTGGCATTAACCCCGGTATAATAGTCATTATTGTATATAAAATAATTTAATCTAGATTCCTGTAGTGGTGTAAGTCCAAAATGCGTAAGAGAAGTTTTTTGCAAGTTTAAATAATCAATATCATTTAAGAAAGTTGAATTTATATAAAGGCCATCCGTAAAATCTTTACCTAAGATATCTGAAAACAGTTTAGAAGATTCATAATTAAACTCCAAACCATAATGACTGTCATTTGGTAGATCATATATTTCAGAATAAGAAGCTTTGTCTTTAAAATATCCTACTCTTAACTCTCCTGAAGAGTATTGACTATCTACAAAACGGAAGGTAGCATACCCTCCCAGACTACGTTTTGTACGTATTTGAGGATTCACTTCCAGATCCATACTTGGCGAAATAGCCCAAAAAATAGGCTGTTCATAAATAAATCCCTCATCTGAACTATACCCCATAAGAGGGAAAAGAAGACCCGAACTTCTTTCATTATTGGTAGAAAAAGCCATGTAAGGAGTATATGCAATAGGTACATCTTTAAAATATACTTTTGCATTATAGACCTTCATATACTCCTCTTCACTGTCATAGTGAGAGCGTTCAAAAGCCATTTTCCATAAGGGATCATTTGCATCACATGAGGAGAGTACTGAATTGTCCAGTGTGTAATTTCCTTCACTGCGTCGTGCCTTGTCTGAATAAAGCCAAATATCATTTTGGCTTGCGAAGAAGAGTTTTTCAAAGTTCACTTCATTGGTCTGTGTATCAATTTCCATATGATCCGTATGCTCTTTGGTACCTTTATACCCGATCATCTCTACTCTGCCATCCAAGACAAGGATCTTTGTCTCTTTATTGTAAAAGGCTCTGTCTGCCCGTATTACTGAATCTTGAAAATAGACCACAACACCACCTTTGGCAGTCACTGTTGTTTTTGTACTCTCTAAGTGTTTTGCACTGACTTCTATTTTATTGTTTACTTCCTGGGCATAAAGCAGACTAAAAAGAAAGGTAAAAGAAAACAGAAAGAATATTCTAGACATCAACTACAACACAATTACTAAGTTTGTCATGCAAAGTTTGTTTTAACGGTGTAAAAAATGCCATGATAAATCCAATATAAAACAGTGCTTCACTTATAAGCCTGATAGAAGCTCTCAAAAAAGATTGTTGAAAAGAGGGACGATGCTCTGAATCCAGATCAATGACTTTTATTTTAACAATGTACTTTCCAATTGTCATACCATTCTGCCAAATAAGTACCGTATGGTAGAGTACTTTAATTGAAAAAACAATTAAAATATTTTCAGCAAGAAATATATTCATTTGCTCAAGAGATGTTTGATCCATCTCTGTCATATTTGAAAACAATACAGAGATCTGATCATAAAAAATAATCATAAGAAACAATGATATGATCAGATCATCTATCACAAAAGCAGCAATACGCTTGTTCATACTTGCGATAGGTAGAAAGCCAGACTCTATCATGGAAAGCCTACAGTGCCTGATATGCAATATCGGTACGACACTGCTTCCCTGCGAAATGTACTTGTCCAACAAGCATATATGCCCTTTGTTGTGCCTCTTGAATACTATTACCAATACCTACGCATACAAGCACTCTTCCCCCTGTAGCATAAAGTTTTCCATCTTCACCACGCTCTACTCCCGCATATGAGATATGTGCATTTTCACTCAGCTCTTCATGATGAATATCATCTACAATAATTTCTGCCGGAGGTGTAGATTTATACGGATAATCTTTACTCGCCATCACGACACCTACAGCATATTTATCATGGAATTCGATCTTAGCATTTTTAAGATCACCGGTTGCAGCCTTATAAAAAAGTTCAGAGGCAGGAGATTTAAGTAAAGGCATCAGCTCTTCACACTCAGGATCACCAAAGCGTACATTATACTCAAGAATAATAGGCTCACCTTTAACGACCATAACACCAATGAAAAGTACACCTGTAAATGGCATACCTTCAGCTTCCATACCTTTTAGTGTAGGCTCGATCACTCTCTCATTGAGTTTACGGTAAATTTCATCATTTACAAGCGGTGTTGGTGCATATGCTCCCATTCCTCCTGTATTTGGTCCTTCATCATTATTGAGCAGTCTTTTATGATCCTGTGCAGCAGGAAGAACCACATAATCCTTTCCGTCACAAATAGCAAAAACAGAAAGCTCATAGCCATCAAGGAACTCTTCAACGACAATAGATGTTCCCGCATCACCAAATGAATTACCAGAAAGCATTTCACCTGCAGCTTGTTTTGCTTCATCATGACTCTGGGCTATAATGACACCTTTGCCACCACAAAGACCATCAGCTTTCACAACAATGGGGACCTCAAGTGTCATAATGAAGGCATACGCATCTTGAAGTGAATCTGTTTCGATATATTTAGCTGTAGGGACATTATGACGGGCAAGAAAATTCTTCATAAAGATTTTGGAACCCTCAAGCTGTGCTGCTTGTGCCGTAGGTCCAAAAATAGCAAGACCTCTTTTTTCAAAGACATCAACAATACCATCCACCAATGGAGCTTCAGGTCCGACAATAGTCAGTTCAACATCATTGGCCTCTACAAAATCAGCCAATTCAGTAAAATCACTGATCTTTAAATTTTCACCCAACTCATCTGTAGCCCCATTACCCGGTGCAAAATAGATCTTCTCTACATTCTCATCTTTTTTAAGTGCCAAAGCAATAGAATATTCTCTACCGCCTGCACCAATAATCAATACATTCATAGTTTTTTCCTTAAACTGACGCATTATGAGCAAAGCCCTTAATACTATGTTGTCACTGGGACTGCTTGATCAGCAGGCTCATACGACTGATCGTATTATAAAACTTTCACGTATGCAAGTAAGTTATATTATTTTAAATTATAATCCTAAGAGGGGTGTTTATAGTGATGAGAGTTGTACGTAGAGGGTTTTTAAAAAAAGTTGCAGGCGAACTTCCCCGCTCGTCAATGCTCTTTTTGAAAAGCCTATGCGTACAAGAATCGTCGCTAATAAGCCCCCGAGTGGCCGTTCTGTTTAAAAGTCGGCTCTATAAGCTAACAGATGCAGGAGAGAGTCCCTCTTTAGGGGGCAATTTCTCGTATGGCTAAACCACACTCAAGCGAAAATGTCCACGCACCAAGAGACTACATGTCCCGCTAAAATTAATGTTGAACCCCATATACAGTAATCGAACCACTTAGGTTAAATTTATTATAACCAATTTGGAGTTAGAAGTGAATAATATATCAATAATTTTTAATCTCTTTTGCTTTTTCAATACATGATACTATCATCGGTTCATCTGCTACCGCATACTTTGCATTCTTAGGCAGATGCACTTTCGTAGCTTTGCCTATAACTATAGCAGTATAACTTGTATCCCAATCAAAATTCTTTAAAAAACAATGAATGGTTGAGGGGGAAGTAAAGATGATAATGGCATCTCTTGAAGGCTTTTCTTCAAGAGAATATTTAAGACAGGACGTTTCATAAATAATTTGCTCCTGAAGTAGTATCCCCTCTTTTTCCAAGAAGCCTTTAGAGTCAAAAGAGACTTCTTTGGGACGAAGATAGAGCAGTTTCCTGTCTCTGAAAAACTGTGATATATCAGCACTTAACGTTTCACCATAAAAAGACCTTGGGTAAAAAATAACCTTACCCCCCAGATCTTCGATCTGTTTTTTAGTCGCTGGACCTATGGCTATACAAGGGTAGTTTTTCCAGGAAACATCTATGTTGTCAGCCGTTATTACAGCTTGTTTTGAAGTGAATATTAACGTATCACTCTGAGAAAAGTCTATACTTTCTGCGGTGACAGTGAAATCTATCATAGGCAAGGCTATTGTTCCCTCCTTGTGTGTAGGCGAAAGAAGATAGATAGCTCTTGACACTAACTTACTTTGTCTCTTCCACTAAAGTGTTTCCATGGAGGAGTGCATTATTCATATCTTCATCATCATAAGGATCAAAATGCGGGGTAATGATCCATCGTTTTCTCTTCTCCAATGCCATCATTTTATCTTCTACCTCATCTGCAATACGGTGTGCCTCAAGCAGAAGCATATTGGGACGTAAAACCATATGGAACTCTACAAAGTTAGTTATGCCGTCTGTACGTGTTTTAAGCCAGTGATAGCCTGTAATTTCAGGGTGATTAGAGATGATCTCTCCAATTTTAGCCACGATATCTCCATCTAAAGATTTATCAAGAAGTATTTCTATACCTTCCACAATGATCTCATAAGCAGAATAGATAATATACACTCCAATACCCAAACCAAAAATAGCATCTATACTATCCACTCCGGTAAAAGAGACAAGTCCAAGAGCTACCAATACAGCAGCATTAGACCAAAGGTCTGTTTTATAATGTAAAGCATCTGCTTTAATGACAAGGTTATCTGTTTTTTCTGCTACTTTAAGTAGATACTGTACTAGAAAATAGGTAACAATAATAGAAAACACCATAGCAAAAATAGAGGGTGTAAGCAAAGTAGTTACTGTACCTTCATCCAATTTTTTAAGTGCTACATAAATAATATAAATACCCGAAATAGTGATCACCGTACCTTCGATGACGGCAGCGATCGCTTGTATCTTTCCTTTGCCATACTGATACTCTGCATCAGGATGTTCTTCTGATTTTTTGATCGCAAAGAAGTTAAAGATAGAAACTGCCATATCGAGCAGTGAGTCTATGGCAGAAGCCAGGACAGCCACTGAACCACTGGCAACACCGATGATCAGTTTAACAAAAACCAATACTGTTGCAACAGAACTTGAAACGATAGTTGCTTTTTTTTGTGGAGACATTTGTGTTTTCAAGAAAAATCCTGTGAGTTTAATATTGCTGATCTCGTTCCACCTCTCCCGAGGTGGAATGCATAGAGATATTCAATACATTAATTATATCTTTTTATACGTTAAAATATATGTACCACCTCAGGAGAGGTGGTACAAGGAACCTTATCCAATGAAGTTATATCGCTTTTGTAGCTAAGCTTGCTACTCTTTGTGAAAATGCACCTTTATCTTTAGGTTCAAGCCCTTCAGAAAGTTTTGCAGAATCCAAAAGTATCCAGGCGATATCAGAGAACAGACTCTCATCACTCAAAGCATCAAGCTTCTTGATCATCTCATGGTCTGGATTAATTTCCAAGATAAGTGGAGCCTCAGGCATCTCCTGTCCCATTTGTGCGAACATTGCAGCCATCCCAGCCATAGGATCAGAGCTGTCCTTTAGTACACATGACGGACTAGAAGTAAGTCTCGTAGACGTTTTAACCTCTTTCACTTCTTCCCCTAGAACCTCTTTGATCTTATCTGTCAAAGATTTAAACTCTTTAGAAATTTCTTCTTTCTCTTCTTGGGTTTTAGAATCTGGTGCATCAATAGCTGTAATATCTTTAAGGCTCCACTCTTTGTAGCTTCCGATCATAGGAGAAACAATACTGTCTACCTCTTTGTCATCCATAATCAAAACTTCTATATTTGCTTTTGTATAGGCTTCAAGCAGTGGTGAGTTTCTAAGTACCTTCTCATCTTCACCAGTGATATAATAGATCTCTTTTTTCTCAGAATCTCCACGGCTTATATAGTCTTCAAATGACACAAGTCCATCTTCTGTTGAACTTTTATACTTCACAATGTCAAGCAATGTCTCTTTATTTGTCTGATCTATATAGATACCTTCTTTAATGACCCTGTTATACTGGGCAGTAAATGTCTCAGCATCTTCTCCACTTAGTTTTTTAATCGCTCCCAATATTTTCTTCACTGAATTCTGCTTGATATTTGCCAAAATCCTGTTCTCCTGAAGCAACTCACGGGAGACATTAAGAGGTAAGTCTTCAGAATCAATGACTCCCTTTACAAAACGTAAATACGGTGGTAACAGCTCTTTGTCATCATCGGTAATAAATACACGCTTAACATAAAGCTTTACACCCGGTGTATAGTCAGCTCTGTACATATCCATCGGTGCAGTTTTGGGGATGTAAAAGAGTGTTGTAAACTCTTGTGATCCCTCAACTTTATTATGCAGGTAAGTAAGTGGTTCATCATCACCATGTGATATTGTTTTATAGAATTCATTATAATCTTCAGCTTTAAGTTCAGACTTTGAAAGTGTCCAGAGTGCTGTAGCAGCATTGATCTGCTCTGACTTGTTCACAGATTTTGTAACAGCATCATCACCTTCACCTGTTGTTTCATCTTCAGAGTAGTTAAGCATAATAGGATACGCAATGTGGTTGGAATACTTCTTTACGATCTCTTGCGTTCTCCACTTATCCAAAAACTCTTTTTCATCAACTTTAAGTTTAATGTAAATGACTGTTCCGTGAGACTCTTTTGTTACAGGTTTCACTTCATATTCACCTGAACCATCCGTAGAGAACATATAAGCTTGATCTTCACCTGCTTTTTTAGAGATAACATCTACTTGATCTGCCACCATGAACACAGAGTAGAAACCTACCCCAAATTGACCAATTAGATTTGAATCTTTTTTTGCATCACCCGTAAGATTTTCCATAAATGCTTTTGTGCCAGACTTGGCAATCGTTCCAAGATGATCCATAAGATCCGTTTCGTTCATACCGATACCATTGTCACCAATAGTAAGTGATCCATCTTCTTTGTCTAATTTAATGGAAACTTTTCCAGACCAATTGTCTTCTTTAAATTTGTCATCTGTCAAAGACAAATAATTAAACTTGTCCAGTGCATCACTTGAGTTAGATACCAGTTCACGTATAAATATCTCTTTATTTGAGTAAAGAGAGTGTGTCATTAGCTTTAAAAGTTGCCCTATTTCTGTTTGAAATTGATGTTTTGCCATCTATCATTTCCTTTATATCTATTAATTTTGTGGGATTATAGTCTATTTTGGTAAATATTTCAAGTTTTTTTGCAAGAATTATTTTAAGATTGTTTAGTGGTAGTGACTAAACTATAATATTATTGAGTAAATATCTATTTTTGATATAATTTACGTATGAAAAATTTATATCTTATCAGACATGCAAAATCAGACTGGAACGATGAAAGTAAAAGTGACTTTGACAGAGGTCTTAACAGAAGAGGTGAAAAAGCTATCTTGATCATGGCAAATGCTCTCAAAGAGAAAAAAGTGATACCAGATCTTATACTCTCAAGTTCAGCCAAAAGAGCTAAACTCACAGCCAAAGGTTTAGCTAAAAAGATAGGCTACCGTGGCAAAATACAATACATAGATGCTCTCTATAT
>Ga0209013_10006132_pt1 | contig 10246 bp, 12 predicted proteins | sample Cruoilmetagenom2_FD_187291 | JGI IMG/M metagenome (GOLD analysis project Ga0209013, IMG submission 187291) | Oil polluted marine microbial communities from Coal Oil Point, Santa Barbara, California, USA - Sample 2 (SPAdes) (version 2) | ecosystem: Environmental > Aquatic > Marine > Oil seeps ...
ACTAAACGGATTATCCCCTGTCTTGATGTAACCAACGGGCGGGTGGTCAAAGGCATAAGTTTTACCGACCTCCGCGATGCCGGCGACCCTGTGGAGCAAGCTGCCTTCTACTATGAGCAAGAAGCAGATGAGCTGGTCTTTCTGGATATTGGCGCCACTCCCGAAGGCCGGAAGACCATGGCCGACGTGGTGGAGCGCGTATCAGAGCAGGTTTTTATTCCCCTTACTGTGGGGGGCGGAATTCATAGCGTCCAGGACATGCGCTGCATACTCACGGCAGGAGCAGATAAAGTGGCCATAAACACTGCCGCAGTATCGAATCCTGAGCTTATAGCTGAAGGCTCCGAGAGGTTTGGTACTCAATGCATGGTGGTAGCCATTGATGCCCGGCGGGTAAACAGTGAGCCCAGGTGGGAGATCTTAACCCACAGTGGGCAGAAGCCAACGGGTATCGATGCTCTTACTTGGGCCAGGAAGACCGTGGATCTGGGGGCGGGAGAGCTGCTTCTTACCAGCTGGGATAGTGATGGTCACCGGGCCGGATACGATCTGGAGCTAACCCGGGCGGTGAGCAAAGCAGTGACTGTGCCTGTGATTGCTAGTGGTGGCGCGGGTAATCTGGAGCATCTATATGAGGCGCTGGTCCTCGGCAAGGCTGATGCCGTACTGGCCGCCAGCATCTTTCACTATCGGGTTTACTCCATTGGGGAGGCCAAAGATTATCTGGCTGAGAGGGGGATTCCTGTCCGAAGATAGATGAAAACATATCTAGCGCCAAAGTTTATGGTTGATCGGGATCCTGAACGGTGTATTGAGTGTCAGGTGTGTGTCAATCAGTGCAGCTTTGATGTCCATTATTATGATGCCGAGGATGATGAGGTAAGAAGCCATGAAGAAAACTGCGTGGGCTGCCATCGTTGCGCCGTCTTCTGCCCCACCCAGGCGTTGACTATTAGAAGGAATCCCCTGGATTACCGGGAGAACTATAACTGGCGTCCGGAGGCTATTGAAGACGTCATCAAACAGGCCGAGACCGGTGGTGTACTTCTCACCGGAATGGGTAATGATAAGGGTTACCGTATCTACTGGGATCATCTGGTGTTAAATGCCAGCCAGGTGACTAACCCATCCATCGACCCGCTGCGGGAGCCTATGGAACTTACCACCTGGCTTGGCCGTAAACCAGACAGAGTGGAGCTGGCCCCCGATTCCATTGATCTAAAAACAGAGCTTTCCCCTCAGGTTAAACTGGAAATCCCGGTCATGTTTTCCGCCATGTCCTATGGTGCAGTAAGCCTTAATGTACACGAATCTTTAGCCAGAGCAGCCACTGAGGCAGGAACATTGTGGAACACTGGGGAAGGGGGGCTTCACCCCAGGCTTTACCAATACGGAGCCAACACCATAGTTCAGGTGGCATCGGGGCGATTTGGCGTTCATCCTGAATATCTTAATATAGCCAGGGCGGTGGAAATTAAAATTGGCCAGGGAGCCAAGCCAGGTATTGGAGGGCATCTTCCTGGCGAAAAAGTGAGCCGGGAGGTTTCCCTGACCCGCATGATTCCCCAGGGGACAGATGCTCTATCTCCAGCCCCCCACCATGATATTTATTCCATCGAGGACCTGGCCCAGCTTATTTATGCTTTGAAGGAGGCGACGAATTACCAAAAGCCGATATTGGTCAAGATCGCTGCCGTCCACAATTCGGCAGCCATTGCCAGCGGTATGGTGCGGGCGGGTGCGGACATTATCGTCCTGGACGGGCTCAGGGGGAGCACTGGGGCTGCTCCCAAGATTATCCGGGATAACGTGGGTATCCCCATCGAGCTAGCTCTGGCATCCGTGGATAGCCGCTTGAGGCAGGAGGGCATACGCAATCAGGCCTCTGTAGTAATCGCAGGCGGTATAAGAACTAGCGGTGATGTAACTAAGGCTATCGCCCTGGGTGCTGATGCGGTGTATATTGCAACTTCTGCCCTGATTGCCCTGGGGTGCCATGTCTGTCAGCAATGCCATACTGGAAAGTGTGCCTGGGGCATCTGCACCACCGACCCTGCCTTAACCAAGAGGGTCAACCCGGAAATTGGTGCCCGGCGGCTGACCAACCTTCTTCATAGCTGGAGTCTGGAGATTAAAGATATGCTGGGCGGCATGGGAATTAACGCCGTAGAGAGCCTGCGGGGCAACCGCCTGCACTTGAGGGCTGTCGGCCTTACCGACACCGAGCTTGAAATCCTGGGAGTAAAGATGGCAGGAAGCTAGAATGGTCACGAACAAAAAAGGGATCGACCAGACAATGAAGATAGACGCCAGCGACATTTCATATAAAGAGCTTAATGCCAGGATTAAGGATGCGGCTTCAAATGGCGTGCAGAGGATTGAGCTTCGAAACGTCTATGGTCAAAGATATATTGGCACCGGCCTGGATAGACCACTGGAGGTGGAGATATTCGGCACCCCGGGCAACGACCTGGGGGCATTCATGAATGGGTCCAGGATCATTGTTTATGGCAATGCCCAGGATGGATGTGGAAACACCATGAATAGTGGTGAGATAATTGTTCATGGCCATGCTGGAGACATCGTGGGCCTTTCCGCCCGAGGGGGGGAAATCTTCATCAAGGAAGACGTAGGCTACCGAGCAGGGATTCACATGAAGGAGTATGAGAATAAGAAACCAGTACTGGTTATAGGGGGCACCGCCCAGGATTTCCTGGGTGAATATATGGCCGGAGGAATTTTGATCCTTCTGGGTCTTAACCTGAAGGAAGGAGAGCCCCAGCAGACTAATTTTATCGGCACTGGGATGCATGGGGGTGTTATCTATTTAGGGAATGTTGTCGATGGTTTCCAACTGGGTAAAGAGGTGGGTGTGGGTGAGCTACAGGAGAGTGACTACCAGGTTCTTCAGAAGTTTGTGGAGAAGTTTGCCGTTTACTTTGACTATGACGCCAGGGAGATATTGAGGCACAGGTTCATAAAGCTCTTTCCTCTTAATTTAAGACCTTATGGCAGGCTTTACGCTTACTGAGCAACAGTTAGATCAAAAAGAAGAAGTATGTGCGGTATTGCCGGTATATTGAGCAGGGATGACAAAGATGTAGTTCCATTATTGCGAGATATGCTTGAAGCCATTAAACATCGCGGTCCAGACGGAGCAGGAATAGTGGCATCGGGCAAAGTTAGCCGGGGTAGAACGATAGGTGAGCTGGACTGGAATTCCCTGTCCGGAAGCCTGGCTATGGGGCATACCCGACTGGCAGTGGTGGGTGGAGCTCAAGGACAGCAACCCCTGGTCAGTGATGATGGGCAAATTTTCCTCCTGCACAATGGTGAGATTTATAACTATAAGACCCTGCGAAACCATCTTAAAAAGCATTACCACTTCGCCACTCAAACGGATAGTGAGGTTCTGGTCCATTTACTTTCCGAGCATTACACCGGGGATTTATGGGAAACCGTGAGGAGAATAATTCCAGAGCTGGATGGAGTCTATGCCATAGCAGCCACTGACGGAAAAGACATGGTCATTGCCCGGGACTTGATTGGCGTTAAGCAGCTTTATTGGACAGAGAATGAAAAGCTTGCTGCCTTCGCCTCAGAGAAAAAAGCGCTGTGGGCTCTGGACATAAGAGGGAATATTCATCGCTTACTTCCTGGTGAAGTTATGCATCTATCTTCCACCGGCTTTGAGACAACCCGTCGGACACTGGATTTTCTACGCCCTGAAGAGCCTACTCTCCATGAATTTGCTGAAGCCCTCGAAGCTTATAAGATAGCTCTAGGAGAGGCAGTGCAAAAGCGTATCCCTGAATTGGAACAGGTAGGGATATTTTTCTCCGGGGGGGTGGATAGCGTATTGATAGCCGCCATAGCCCGGCAGTTGGGGGCCAACATAACTTGCTACACTGCCGGCGTAAAAGATAGCCATGACATCATCTTTGCCAGAGAAGCGGCTTACCAGATTGGTATTCCTATAAGAGTCAATGAGCTGGATGACCAAGCACTGCTAAACTCTATCGTTAAAGCTATTTCATACATGGAGGACCGTAGCCTGGGACAGGTAGAGGTCGCCATCCCCATCATAGCCTCAACGGAGCTAGCGCATCAGGACGGCCAGATTGTCCTTTTGACGGGTCAGGGGGCTGACGAGCTGTTCGGCGGCTATTCCTGGTATCGGTGCATCATCGAACAAGAAGGATATGATGAGTTCGAATTCCGCATGTGGGATGACTTAAATCAGCTCTACAAAGAGACCTTAGAACGAGAGGACAAAATAACCATGGCTTATGGTATTGAACTCCGCGTGCCTTTTTTAGACCCTCAGCTGATCAAGGTAGCCCTGGCCATTGACCCCCACCTCAAAATACGCTCTCCTGAAGATATTCTAGGTAAGTACATACACCGTGCTCTGGCATCGAGTATGGGTGTTCCTCCCGAAATAGCCTGGCGGCCTAAAGAAGCTGTCCAGCACGGGGCGGGGATCCACTATAGACTTGTGGCCTTGGCCGAGAATCAGGGATTTGAGAGGTCAGTAGCAGAACAAGTAGGATATCACATGGAGAAAGAGTTGGAGGAGAATCTGGGTAGCTCCCAACGGTACGGATTCAAATACGACACTGAAGGTCGCTGGGCAACGCAGGATCACGTCCAACTATGGCTGGATAACCTGGCCTATAAACATAACCTGCTAAATCCAGAGGAAGAGAAAAAGATTGGACCATACCTTCGGGAGGCGGCGGTGCTGATCCACTGAGGGACAAACTAGAGAGCATTTGAGCTATGGATAAACCAATGAGTGATGTTCATTTCAAATTTATGTCCTTCGGTTTCAGACTCCGTGATTTTTTCCTGTCTCCTAAGAGCATCCTGAAAGAAGCAGGGATAAAACCAGGTTTTCATGTACTTGATTATGGGTGTGGACCGGGGAGTTATTCAATCGTCTCTGCTGGGTTAGTAGGAACGACAGGGAAAGTTTATGCACTGGACATTCACCCTCTGGCTATTCAACGAGTCCAAAATATTGCTTCAAAAAAACGGTTAGCAAATATAGAGGCCATTTGTTCTGATTGCGCCACTGGATTGCCCGACAATAGCGTAGATGTGGTTCTATTGTACGATACCTTTCATGAGTTAAGCGATCCTGATGGAGTATTGAAAGAACTGGCTCGGGTATTGAAACCAGAGAGCACTTTATCCTTCAGCGACCACCATATGAAGAAAAGGGAAGTAATATCTAAAGTAACCCATCAGGGGTTGTTTAGACTGTCCAGAAAAGGTAAAAGAACGTATAGTTTCTTAAAACTGGACGAGGAGAGAGCTGGCTCTGTTTAACTTACTCATAATAAGCACTAAGACTACCCCGGAGATAAAGAAGCTGAATTTGGGGTTGGCCCAGAAGGGCTTTACTTCCTCAATTGTCCAAAATAGTGAGGATGTGATCGAGCAAATCGCAAAACAGACCTTAGACCTGGTGTTTATAGACATGAATAGCCTTCCCGTTGGTTCTGAGATATGGGATTTGTCTCAAAGAGTTAAACAAAGGAAAAGGCTAGCGGTTATAGCTCTTATCTTCCCCCAAGCACTGGATGGTCTAGATCCCGATCTGGACATAGACGATTTTGTAGTCCAGCCCTGGGAGCTGGATGAAGTAGTGGCCAGAGTAAAGCGAGTTCTACGGCCAGCCAGCGACGCCAGCCAGGGAAAGGTAATTGAGTGCGGCGACCTCCGGATAGACCCGGCCAGGTGCGAAGTATCTCTCAGCGGGAACTTAGTGGAGTTGACCTTCAGAGAGTATGAATTGCTTAAATTCCTGGCCAGCAACACAGGAATAGTATTTACCCGAGATGCTTTACTGGATAAGGTCTGGGGCTACGATTACTACGGTGGTGACAGGGCAGTAGATGTATATGTAAGGAGAGTTAGAAGTAAGGTGGAAGATGCTACTCACAGCTTTATTGAGACAGTAAGAGGCGTAGGCTACAAGTTCAAAAGGGAACTATCATCTACCTCGCAATCTGCTGGATAGTCAATGGAGAAGCTTTCGCTGTCATAGGTCTCCCAGTCTACAGCACAAATTTGCTGGATTGGCATAGCTAGTAAAGCTAGGCTTAGGAAGATTCCCATCATAAGCTTCCATCCCCTGCTCAACCTTTTTACCATTGCTATGAACCTCCTTTCTTTTACTGGTTGTCATTTTTACTACTGCCCCGCTTTCCAACTAGAACTTAATATACCCTTACCACCTTCTTTTTGCTCTTGTCTATAATCTCCAGTTCATCCTTCAGCAGGCATTCTTGAGTTTATCCCAAGCCCATAGGGATCTTATCAGTAACGAACCTGCGCCCCTCTTTCCTCAAGCTGGGGGATGTAAACTTTAATTGAGGTAGTGCTTAACGGATTATCCTTTAAATTCACGTTATCCCCCTCAGAAAGCCCTGGGCTATCAACTAAGGGCTTTATATCACTTATCTGGTTATGAGAAAGTTCCAGACATTCCAGATCAGTAAGGTCTGAAAGGGGTGTTAGATCGCTTATTTGGTTCAGCCCAAGATGCAGCACTTCCAGATTGGTGAGCTCTGAAAGCGGTGATAGATCGCTTATCTGGTTGTGAAAAAGACCCAGATATACCAGATTAGTAAGGCCTGAAAGCGGTGATAGATCGCTTATCTGGTTGCAAAAAAGATTCAGCTTTTTTAGATTAGCAAGGTCTGAAAGCGGTGATAGATCGCTTATCTGGTTGACAGGAAACCACAGATGTTCCATATTGATGCAATATTCAAGTCCGGTGAGGTCAGTAATGTCCCTTCCCCCAGGCTCAAGCTCAGTTAGTCCCTCCAAATCCGTCGTATAGATCGGCCCTTCAGGCTTATCGATTGCCTCCCTTATCGCCTCCTCAAGATTTGAGTCAGGAAAGATAACTTCTTGCTCTGCCTTTCCTACTGCTTTCTCCGGCATCCCCATTTGGACCTGGCTTCCCAGAGTAGTCAAAGGAAGCATTGTCGCCAGTAGGACAGTAATCATCACCGGGCCTATCTTCCGCATCATCTTAATTTCCTTCATAATCTCCTCCTGAATTCTATGGTTTCGACATCCGAGCTGTAAATCAATAGTCTTCTTGGAGAATTTTATCTCATCCCGGTTGCATCTCACAACTGATGGAAATTCCTTTGGTCATACTCTACTTTCCGTTAGCCAGGTCAATTCTTCGTAAACTGGACTTGGGACATGAGTTCGGACAAGGTAATCTCATAAAAAAAGCAGGGGGTGAATTCATACTCCTTCCAGGACCATTGAAGATGATTCTACGAACCTCTATGGGTAATCAGCAATTAGAGCCAGAAGGAGGCCTTAAGAATCTATAAAGCCAGGATGAAGATAGAGGAGAGCTTCAAGGATCTAAAGAGTCTGTTGGGGATAGATAAGATCGCTTCACTCTCAGAGGAATCATCCTCGGAGATGTCCGAACTCATGTCTGAACCTCAGCCTCTGCTCACCCCAGGCTAGCCTAACCACTGCTTTTGTGGAGGATGGAACCTCTGATGCTGAATTCGAAGAGCAGAGGACCATCTGAACATATCCAGATCTCATCCCGGGAAGAGCTATACTACTTCAAGCTACTCCAGAGTTTTTTCAGCACCGAGGGGCTATATCAGACCATTGGCAAGTGGAAAGGCAGTTACTCCGCTGTTTGACCTAGTCATAATAGATTTCTTGCATAATTAACTTTTCCGAGCACAAACCATATCTTTACCCCCCTAATATATCTGAGGTAGAACTATATACTTGACCAAGAGGGATGATAAAACGATGAGTTATGCCTTAACTTCAAGAAAGCCGAAGATATTCAGGACATTCACAGGACTAAGCATCGAAGAGTTTGATGGATTACACCAAAGGTAACCGTTCACTACGGTGTCATTCTGAGAAAGCGTAGCGACCGAAGAATCTCGGAGACCCTTCGCTCCGCTCTGGGTGACATACGGAGTGGGTGAACGCTTACTACCAAAGAAGGAGGATAAAGTTCTTGAGGATAAGGATAAAAGATACAATAAGAAGCTGAGCAGAGCGAGGGTAGTGGTAGAATATGTTATTAGGAGGATGAGGAAATTCAAGGTTATGGGGAGTGAATTCAGAAATAAGCTCGGAGGATACGACGATATGACATTGATCGGAGTCAATCCCATTCTTATCAGAATAATGCGAAAGGAGGGAAACTTGCAGATGACAATAGCTTGAGCTAAACTGGCTTAAAGCCTGGCACTGCTCCACTCATCCCTGGCAGGGGTGGCCGATTTGACCGAGAAGGTGGCCGGTTTGGAGCGAACCCGGTGGCCGATTTCACCGAAATCCGCAGCTATGTTCATAATATGATAGACTTAAGAATAGTGATGAAAGGAAAGAAGCATGATAACTTCTCCGGTTGAAGGGCTAGTATACAGTGAGGATGAAGGTATCCGCCCCTTCAACGTACCTCCAATTTCAGAGTATATACCTTTTGTCAGCGAATACCGGATAGAAGAGCTTCAGGATCTGGCTCGCAGGCTTACAGGGTTAAGAATGCTGGAACTCAATTCTACTTCCTATGGGGGTGGAGTGGCAGAGATGCTTTCCTCGTCTATTCCTTTCCTGAATCAGTTGGGTATAAAGGATGAGTGGAGAGTTATGCGGGGGACAAAGGAATTCTTCGAGGTCACCAAGGAGATCCATAACCTTCTTCAAGGAAAGGGAGGGCGTCTTACTCCGGAGATGAAGGAGATATACTTTTCTCATGTTCGGGATAGCGCCGAGAGTCTGGCAGATGCCAGAGCAGATGTAGTGATAGTCCATGATCCTCAGCCTTTGGGATTGGCCAGCTACCTTCGCTCCCAAAAGCAGAAATGGTTGTGGAGATGCCATATCGATATAGATGAGGATTCACTGAAGGAGAAACCGGATCTATGGGATTTTATCAACTTTTGGTCCAGGAACTATGATGCAGCTATCTTCTCTGCTGCCTATTATATTGTGGCCTGCTGTCCTTTGCCCATATTCATCATTCCCCCTTTTATTGACCCACTGTCAGAAAAGAACCGGGAGCTTTTATCTTCGGAAATAGATGAAGTCCTTGATAAGTACGGTATAGATAAAAACATACCCATCGTATCACAGATAGGTAGATTTGACCCTTGGAAGGGTATCGGTCGGACCATCCATGCCTTCAGGAAGGCGCGCAGTAAGGGATGCGACTGCCAGTTAATAATAGCCGGAAATAGTGCCTCCGACGATCCCGAGGGACAGAAAACCTTAAGTCTTGTTCAGGAAATGACAAAGGGTGAGGAATATATTCACGTGTTAGACCTATCGTCCCTGCCTTGGAAGGTGAACGCTCGGGAAATAAACGCTATTCAGAGAGCCTCCAGGGTTATCTTTCAACCTTCTCTAAAGGAGGGGTTCGGCCTAACCGTCACCGAAGCTATGTTCAAGGGTAAGCCGGTGATTGCTTCCTCGGTAGGGGGGATTCTCCTTCAACTGAGGGATGAGGAAACCGGATTCTGTGTTGAGAGTACTTCAGATATGGCTGAAAAGCTCATCTATCTTCTGGGAAATCCTGGATTTGCTTCGGAGATGGGCAAAAGAGGGATGGTGTATGTACTGGAGCACTTCCTCATGCCCACCAGAATAGGGGATTACCTTAAGATGATAGATATGCTGTTGAACATCTCAGGGGATAACAAGCTACATTCCTCAAGCATCGTGAGCTTTCATCCCTGGTATAAACTATCCAAGAGGAAGAGCTATGGAAAAAGATTACAGAGATTACTATGAAGTCCTGAGTATTCCCCGCGATGCTGATGATGCTCAAATAAAGAGAGCCTACCGAAATTTGGCTCTAAAATATCATCCGGATAGAAACCCCGATATCAATGCATCGCGCGAGATGAAGGATATAAACGAAGCCTATGCTGTCTTGAGCGATAGGGAGAAGAGGAGGCGGTATGACCTGTATGGTCATGCTGGTCTTGAGGGGTATACCATGGAGGATATCTTCGGCGGGGTTGACTTCCAAGACCTGTTTCGGGAGTTTGGCCTGGGGGACCTTGGCTTTGGCTTGTTGGATAGCCTGTTTGGGGGCAGAAGGACAAAAACAAGGTCAAACCGTGTGGACTTAAAGTTTGAACTTACCGTAGACCTCACTGAAGTGGCTGAAGGAGCGGAGAAGAAAATAGACATGACCCGGGAAGAGGAGTGCCCGGTGTGTCATGGT
>Ga0209013_10006133_pt1 | contig 10244 bp, 8 predicted proteins | sample Cruoilmetagenom2_FD_187291 | JGI IMG/M metagenome (GOLD analysis project Ga0209013, IMG submission 187291) | Oil polluted marine microbial communities from Coal Oil Point, Santa Barbara, California, USA - Sample 2 (SPAdes) (version 2) | ecosystem: Environmental > Aquatic > Marine > Oil seeps ...
GTCAACAGAGATCCGGTTCCCAGCGAGTGAATCGGCTGCCCGTAACCCGGCAATCTGTAGCGCGAGGACCATCACGGGTCAACAAAGTAAAAGAATACAATGTGTTGGAAAGGGTCTATGAACCCGGGCGACTGTACGAAGCATGGCAACAGGTAAGGCATAATGCGGGTGCAGCGGGAATAGACCGAATGACGGTAGAGATGTTTGAACGGCGACAGGATGAGCTGTTGGCGCTGATCCATGGAAAACTAAAAGCTGGGACCTACCGTTTCAAGCCTGCCAGAAGAACCTTAATCCCCAAGGAGGGCACGTCGAAGATGCGCCCGTTGGGGATACCGGTGGTAATGGATCGGATAGTCAGTCAAAGTATCAATCTGGTATTTTATGAGATATTCGACCCGATGTTTACGGAGTCCAATTTTGGATTCCGTAAAGGCCACAGCCAACACCAGGCCATCAAATTTGTTCAAGGCATCGTGCAAGGAGGCTATGAATGGTGCGCATCCATTGATCTTGCCAGTTTCTTTGACGAAATTCCCCATGATCTGATTTTCAAACTCATCCGGCGGCGGATAGCCGATGAGAGGCTGTTAACGCTGATTGCAAGAGCGTTAAAAGCAGGCGTTCTGATTGATGGGAAGATCATCAAATCCGGTAAGGGATGTCCCCAGGGATCGCCGCTGTCACCGATGCTTTCGAACATCGTTCTGAACGAACTGGACCACGAGCTTGATAAAAGAGGCCATCGATACTGTCGATGGGCGGACGACTTTCTGGTTTTACTCAAATCAGAAAGAGCTGCAAACCGGGTTATGCAGGGGATAAGTGGGTATCTGGAATGTGAGTTAAATCTACCTGTTAACAGGCAAAAGAGTCGCGTGGCTTTAGTAAAGGACGTGACATTTCTTGGGTTCCAGATACTCAGGGGAACGATTCGGGTAAGCAACAAAGCCAGAGCGAAATTTAAGGACAAAGTTCGCCGGCTAACCCGAAGAAATAATCCTTTGTCCATGTACCAGGTTATCCAGGATCTGAATGGATATCTAAGAGGCTGGGTCTCGTATTTTGGGATACAGGGATTTCGGATGATATTCAGGGATTACGATGGCTGGATTCGCAGCCGTCTAAGATCTATGCAGCTAAAGAAATGGAAAAAGCCGTGTAAGTTCCAAAGAATGATGATCAAAGGCGGTTATACGCCAGATCAAGCGAAAAGAGTCTGGGTCAAAATGAACAAATGGCAATCGGTAAGCAGACGCGAGGTTCGATTTGTAATGAACCTGCAATGGTTTCGAAAGAAGGGCTTGATATTTTTAGACGATTTTACTTTGTCCAACCCTTGAACGTCAGTTCAGTCGTTGATCGAAGAGCGGCTTACCTGGCCGGTACGGGCCGTTCTGTTGGGAGGGGGTAGCTCTCGGCTACCTCCTACCAGATTCTTAGTGCGAAAGAACCTTATCACGCCTCCCGAGCCTCTTTTGGGCTCGACTTGATGTAATTCTGGAAGTAATCTTTTTCGACCGTCTTCCATATTATATCCGGTGAACTCCGCTGATAATTTTTCTATATATTCATTATTTTCATTATTTACAGAAAAAGCACTTGACATGTTGAAATGGTCATGTCATAAGCATGCAGAGTATTCACATGGGCTACTAAGTAGCCAAAACGCTTTTGGTTACGAATCATAAATGTTTGGCTTAGGAACCTCTTTATAAACGATTACGCCGTAACACACGAATTACGGAAAAAACTAAATGCCAAGACAAACTTCAAGACATGTAGAGGCGGTCATAGCGGCTATGGATATTCTGAACTGTTTTTTGGAAAATCCAGCGTTGAGCGTCAAAGAGATAATCGATCTTACTGGAATGACGCGGAATCGGATCATGCGCATGGCAGGCACCTTAGTTCACGGAGAATATCTGATTTTTAATGCAATCCCTGGAAAGTATAGCCTGGATCCGAAATTTCTTTTTCTTGGAAAAATGCTTGAACGCAGTCTCGATGTGTTATCCATGGTCCGCCCTATCCTGCAATCGCTTGCCAAAAAGACCGCTGAGTCCGCTTCGTTTTATATTCAGTCCGGAATGGAGCGGGTAGTGATGGCTCGCGTCGAGGGATCCCAGGCTATTCGCTATTCGGTAAAAGAAGGACAGAGCATGCCGCTTTATGCTGGTGCGGCCGGGAAAGTACTGCTTGCCTTTGGACCTGATGATACTAAGAGAAAGATATTATCGAAACCATCATTACCTCAACTCACGAATAAAACCATTACCGATAAAAGACAGTTGGCTGAGGAGTTGGATGCTATCCAAGAGAGCGGATATGCAGTGAGTTATTCAGAACGGACGGCTGACGCCGCATCCGTGGCGGCACCGGCGTTCGATTTTCATGGAAACCTGACCGGTGCGATTTCTATTGCCGGTCCGGACCAGCGTTTCCAATCTGATTCTATAGGCGATAAAATTGAAAAGGTTCTTTCAGCCGCTGAGTATCTTACTCATAACCTAGGAGGAGATAAATGGCTGCCTTCTCGGTAGACGACAACCTCCGGTGCCTTGTGGAAGAGCTGCGTGAAGCGGTGGGGAAGAGAGATTTTTCACCCCGGCAACGCCTTGAACTATACCGCCTGCAAGCTCAACCTGGTATTATTCCAATTTATCTGGTGACTCATAACTGGGCGGCACGACTTCAAAACGCGGACACACAACAGTTTCTGACTGATTTCGGACTCCATGCCAAAGGCCAGATCGAATCCGCTTTATTGTTGGAACATGATTTTATCTACAACGCTGCCGATATTTTCGATTTCGAACCAGAAGCACTCGGTGCCGATCTGACCTTTCTAGACACCGGAGCAATGCCATCCCTAACCCATCTGCCACTGGCCAAAGATCGTAATTTCCATCGTCTTAAAATCCCAAATCCCGAAATCGACGCAAGAATGCCGGCTTTGTTGGCTATGAAACATTACTTGCAACAAAACCTAGGGGATATTTACGAATTCGAAGCTACTGGGTCATCGCCTTTCAGTCTAGCCTGCAACCTGCGTGGGTACGAAAATTTTACCATGGATATGCTGATGGAACCGGATTACGCTCATGAACTTTTGGATTTTTGTGTTGAAGTTTGCAGGGTCTATTTGAATGCCCAACTCGAGCTTGGCCTCAACGGTGTCCATATCGCCGACGCTTGGGCCGCGTTTCCTTTGGTGGATCCGGAAATTTGTGACCAGTTTATTTTCCCAGCGGTTGCACGGCTTTTTCAGGGTTTGTCCTCAAAGCAGCGCAGGTGGACTGGTCTTTACGGGCTTTCGAAAATAAAGAACTGGCAGGCACACCTCGAAAAAGTCGTCTCTTGTGGGACTACGGAACTCTGCGTCTATCAAAAAGACCTCCAGAGCATTGATATAGGGCAATTGAAATCTTTTGTGGAAGAGGCAGGCGTTCAGGTTAAACTCGGTTTTTTCGGCACGAACCTGACGCCCTATAAGCCGGAAAAAGCAACTCTTCTGCTACGTAAGTGGTTTAAACGGCTGGGCACCAGCGGTGGTGTCGCCGTTCATGTCAGCAACGTTCCCTGGCACACCGATACAAATGATATTAAAAACCTTGTCGGGGATATCAGGGCGTTGGCTACCGCTATTCACAATTAATTGCTAAAGAAAGGAGTAAAAAATGAGTAAGGTTATACGAAAAACAGTCGTGGTTTGTTTGACGCTAATTGCCGTTTTTTTGGGATACCAAACGTCGCTTTTAGCTACCGAGGTTAACTGGAAAATGTACCTTTACACAGGTGCCATCAATCCGGGTACACAAACCATGCAGCAATTTGCCAAAGATATTGCAGACCAAACCGGAGGGAAATTTAAAATCAAGGTTTTTCCGGCTAAAGAACTTCCCTATTCAGCAACACAGATGCCCCAAATCATTCACAACCGAGATGTTGAACTGGCGGATGGCCTCGGAGGATTTATTTCTGGTCAATTACCGCTAGTGGGTATCTTTGACCAACCATTTTTAATTACCGATTCTGAAAAGCTTAAAAAGGCATGGTTAGTGGCTTCACCTTTCTTGGATAAAAGTCTTCAAAAATTCGATGCTCGCGTGCTATTTCCCTATGCCTGGCCTGCTCAAAACCTTTGGAGTACGGTACCCATCAAGAAGCTGGAAGATATCAAGGGCAAAAAGATCCGCTGTACAAATCGCCAGCAGGTCGAGTTGATTAAGCTCCTGGGCGGATCCCCCGTTACCATGACCACATCAGAGGTCCCCCCGGCAGTTCAACGTAATGTCATAGAAGGTGTTCTATCGGCGGCCTTTGCTATTCTCGGAGCCAAATGGTCTGATTTTCTCGATTTTGGCTATGTTATGGATTTGCATCTGGCCATCAGCCTGATCATGGTCAATGAAAAGGCTTATGAGGAGTTGCCACCGGAATTTAAAAAGGTTCTGGATGAAACTGCATTGAAGTATCGTGATAAGCTGCTTGCTGAAATGCCGAACGAAAAAGAACAGGCCGCGCGAAAAACCCTCGCTGAGCAAGGCATGCAGATCGTAAATGCTACTCCGCAAGAAATCGACAAGGCAAAAAGCCTTATCCAGCCCCATTGGGAAAAATGGGCCAAGGAAAACGGTCCCGAAGCCGAGAAAATGCTTCAAGCTGTGTTAAAGACACTGCAAGAATAAAGAAAATTAGGCTTGTCGACGTTTAGCATGGGTAATTGTACACTTAAATAATGGTTTTATCGTCTTCCCACGCTGGATAAGTTAATAGCAACAGCAAAAGGAGCGCAACAACCACTCTAGCTCAAGGAGCATTAACTGGAATTTGTGCGTTCACCAAGGCTAATTTTACCCACACTAAACGTCGATGACCCGCAAATTAATGGGCCCTGGTTTTTTTAGTTATAGGGCAATTCTGCTGACGGAAGGGTTCCCATGGATAACAATCAAACAACCACAGGGCAAATTCTCTACTGGGTGTCGCGGTGTGGTATTATTGCCGGGGCCACGGCATTAATTTTGATGGGGATACTAATCACGTTCGAAATTCTGTCTCGCGCCGTATTCGGGTACTCCACTCTGGTGGCCGATGAAATGTCCGCCTATTTATTGGTACTGCTACTGTTCATGGGGTTGAGTTACACCCTCCGAACTGATGGGTTTCTGAGAGTCGAGTTTCTATTTAACCGATTCCCTAAAAACGTTCAGCTGGTGGTTGAGCTCATCTCCAGCGTACTATCTATGCTCTACATGGTTTTGCTTGCCTACCAGTCTTGGTTGTTCGTTTATGAATCCTACGATTTTGGATTTAGTTCGATAATGCCCTCGGGCATCCAGCTCTGGATTCCCCAGTTTGCCATTCCCATGGGATGCTCACTGATGGTCATCGAGTTTGTGGGCCATATAGGTAGGCTGGTTTGGAAAATGGCGGATAGTACCGGAGAGGGCGCAGTGGTATGATGGAATGGCAACTCACTTTATTTATTTACATTATCGTTCTATTGGGTCTTTTGGCCAGTGGAGTTTGGATCGCATTTGCATTGGCTCTTACCGGCTGCCTCGGCTTGCTGTTGCATAGCGGTTGGAGTATTTTCCACAACCTAGGTATGATCAACTGGAACGCGGCTAACAGCTTTACTTTAACAGCCATACCGCTCTTTCTGTTTATGGGTGAAATTATACTAAAAAGCGGTCTCAGCAACGAATTTTACCGAGGACTCAGTGTCGTTCTCTATCGGCTCCCTGGCGGTTTGATCCACACCAACATCATGGGTTGTGCCATTTTTTCGGCTATTTCGGGTTCGTCCGTTGCCACTGCGGCTGCCATCGGGACGGCCGCTATCCCTGAGCTGAGAAAACGAGGTTACGATGACAGACTCTCGCTCGGTTCGCTTGCCGCGGGAGGCACACTGGGGATCTTGATACCGCCCAGCATTGTAATGATTATCTACGGTGATATGGTTCAAGAATCCGTGGCCAAATTGTTTATCGCCGGTGTACTGCCGGGCGTTATCCTAGTGGCGTTATTTATGGCATATATTATTTTTAAGGTGACCCGGAACCGCCGTCTAGCGCCGTTGGAGAGAATGCATTTGGCCCGGGGTGAACAGCTGCGACTCTTCCTGGCAGGATGGCCGGTTATGGCTTTGATGGTGTTTATTCTCGGTGGTATTTACATGGGGCTAACCACACCCACCGAAGCGGCGGCTTTGGGAGCCAGCAGCGCTGTGATCATCGGTTTGCTGCTCAAGAAAATCACCTGGCCAATCATAAAAGAGGCTTTAACATCCGCCGTCCGTGTGACCGTCATGATCTTGTTTATTTACCAGGGTGCCCAAGTTTTTTCGTTTGCCTTGGTGAATGCAGGCGTCAGCCGGGGATTGGTCGCCGCAGTGACTCAACTCAATCTGCCTTCAAGCGTATTTTTGATATTCGTCATCCTACTCTATTTGGTCCTGGGATGCTTTATTGACGGCATTTCGATGATGATTCTCACTTTGCCACTGCTTTTTCCCATTATTACAGAGATGGGTTTTAATCCTATCTGGTTCGGCGTCATCATGACCTTACTGATCGAGATGGGGCAAATTACTCCGCCTATGGGTGTCAATCTCTTTACAATCCATGGAATCGCAGGAGGTATTCCCATCAGCGAAGTGGTAATGGCATGTATCCCTTATTGGGTTATGTTGTTGGCCACCGTACTGCTAATCATATTAATACCTGAGCTGGCCGTTTGGCTGCCGCAATTTATGCTCGAGTGAGGTGCCGCAATGTCAATACTTAATATCACCTATTTTGGTGCAGCTGCAGTAGAGCTGCAAACACAGGACGGCAAGAGACTTTTAATAGATCCCTATATAAATGGGAATCCGTTTACTACTAAAACCCCGGCAGATTTTTCGGATGTTGACCTTATTTTGGTCACACACGCTGCATTCGACCATCTCGGTGATACCATTGAGATTATGAAAGCCAGCCGGGCACGTCTGATTGCGGGGTTCGAAGTAGGCCAACTTTGTGAAAAAGCGGGAATCGATCCTGAAAGGATGTGGGTAACCATTTACGGAGATCTTCGTGTCAGTCACGGCTATAGTGTTCGGACCGTTCAGGCAAAACATGTTTCCCTGATAAAAGAAAACGAAAAGATGATAACGGGTATGGCTTTTGGATATGTGATCACCACTCAGGAAGGTATTTGTGTCTATCATCCGGGCGACACGGCCATCTTTTCAGACATGAAATTATATCGAGAACTTTATCGACCACAAATTATGCTGGTGGGTGTCGATAAAATTGCCGAGCCATACCCATGTGAGATGACACCCTATGAGGCGGCACTAGCTACCCAATGGATCGGACCCGATGTCGTTATCCCCATCCATTACCCTCAAAATTCTACTGCACCGAAAGAGTTTCGTCAGTTTGTTAAAGACATATCCCCCACCACTCAGGTGGTGGAGGCTATCGATCAAACGGTCGTTTACAGTAAATTTGAGGTCAATAAACTCTAATCTGCCTTTATTTTCATGGTACTCAACTTTTCAACTTGGGAAGTACAATGATTGACGTTGTCCTGGAAGACGAATCATTGCGGGATGGCCTGCAATTCGAACGAGTGACTTTCCCACTTGAAGAGAAGATCTCCATTTTTAATCTCTTAGTTGATGCGGGAATCAAAAGGATTCAGGTGGGCTCCTTTGTTCATCCGAAAGTCGTTCCCCAGATGGCGGATACGGAAGAGTTTATCCAACGCATTAAGGATACTACCGATATACTGATCACCGGACTTGTTCTAAACGGGAAGGGTCTGGAAAGGGCTTTGGCCTGTGGACTCGGACATGTGAGTATGTCGGTATCGGTGTCAGATTCCCACAGCTGGAAGAATGTGCAACGATCGGAAAAAGAATCGCTTGAGATCATGATACCGCTCATCAGCAAAGCTGTCGATGCGGGAGTGACAGTGCGTGCCGGAGCACAGTGTGCCTTTGGTTGTGTTTATGAAGGACACATTCCGGAGGATAAGGTTTTGGAGGTACTAGCGGCAATGGCCGAGGCAGGTGCAACCGAAATCAATTTAGCGGATACCACTGGTATGGCAAACCCTGTTCAGATCAAACGGTTGATAAAAAAAGTGAGATCGGCACTTCCGTATATCGATATATCACTACATCTGCACGATACACGTGGGCTCGGATTGGCAAACACGGTGGCAGGATTTGAAGCCGGTGTCAAAATATTCGATGTAGCCGCCGGCGGGTTGGGTGGGTGCCCGTTTGTCAAGGGTGCTTCCGGGAATGTTCCAGCAGAGGATGTAGTAAATCTTTTTGATCAGATGGAGGTTAACACAGAAATTGATCTGGAGGCACTGTGCAGGGTAGTTCAACGATATGAAACCCTGCTTGACAGACTTTTACCGGGTCGAATGTGTCGTATTTTAAGCACATTGGGAAGCTGTTCTGCCAAGGCCAGGACAATGAGTAGCTATAAGGAGACAGTTTAACCATGGCTGAAAAATTGAATCTACCACTTGAAAAGATTCGCGTACTGGAACTCGGACATGCCGTCATGGGGCCTACCTGCGGCATGGTGTTGGCTGATATGGGTGCTGATGTTTACAAAGTGGAACGAACTGGGTCAGGTGATGACACGCGATGGCTCAAAGGCTTTGGTTCCGGTTTCTTTACCTATTTTAATCGTAATAAAAAAAGCATTTCAATCGACCTCAAAACTGAAAAAGGCAAGGAGATTTTTCTGAAATTGGTGGAAAACGTCGATGTGCTGATAGAGAATTTTGGCCCCGGCACCGTTGACCGGCTCGGTATAAGTTATGAAGTGTGCCGTAAATACAACCCGCGTCTCATCTATTGTTCCTTGAAAGGATTTATGCCAGGGCCCTATGAAAAACGCCCCGCCTTGGATGAAGTGGTTCAGATGATGGGCGGACTCGCCTATATGACCGGCCCCAAAGGGAACCCGCTTCGAGCGGGAGCATCGGTTACAGATATTTTGGGCGGTAGTTATGGGGTCATTGGTATCTTAACAGCCCTACTTCAACGGCAAATAACCGGAAAGGGCCAATTGGTGCAAGCTACACTATTTGAATCAGTGGCTTTTTTAGTTGGTCAACATATGGCGATTGCGGCCATATCTGGGGAAGCGCCGCTGCCCATGCCGGAACGGGGAAGGGCCTGGTCGGTTTATGATCTATTCACAACAGCTGACAACGAGCAGGTATTCATTGGGGTCACCTCTGAGCGACACTGGCAGCGTATGTGTAAGGTATTCGGATTCAGCGACTGGACTCAGAATGAACAACTGGCCTCGAATTCGGACCGCATCGATGCGCGGGAATGGTTTCTACCTGAATTGAAAAACCGACTGGGTACCTTGAAGAAAGAGGAATTAATGGCACTGGCCGAAAAAGCTGGCATTCCCTTTGCCCCGGTGAACAGACCTCAGGATCTGTTTGAAGATCCACATATGAACGAATCCGGCAGTCTTGTGGAGACCATAACGCCCACTGGCAACCGAGCCAAGCTTCCTAAAATACCCCTACGGCTCAATGGTTCCTCCTTTGAGCTTAGAAGCCATCCACCCAAAATCGGAGAGGGGTCTTTGGAGATCTATAAATCGTGCGGTCTTAATGATGATAAAATCAATGAATTGCTTGATGAACATGTTATCGAAATCAGTGAGATATCCCATTAGAAATTTGACATGACCCTGTATAAATAAAGGCATTTGTTCTTTAAAAAATGCTTCAATAGCAGCTATCAAGATCGGAAAGACAGACAACGATCTCATACAGCATGTCTGTTTCAATAAAAGGATGCGCCAACCCAATGATCTCCTATATTCCTTTGGGATCCATTGCTGCATTTGTACCACGTGACAGCAAACCGCAATTCCCGCTCGGGGCAATTGATGGTGGGTTCTAAATCTTCTTCGTTAAGAAACTGCCATAGCGATCTTCTTTTTCAGGTACCCAATAGGTACCCTTTTCTGCCGACACCATGCTAACTCATTGATATTATGCACACCAGGCACAGCATGCACAAACGGAATGAAAAAGGGTGGCTTTACAAATACGTTTTAATTTAAGATAGTTATGGATACAATTTGGGGCGAGATTAACTGCTTTGGGAGCAGGGGGTCGGAGGTTCAAATCCTCTCGCCCCGACCAATAATTTCAAGCACTTAGGGATATCCCCTAAGTGCTTTTTTTGTGGATTT
>Ga0209013_10006134_pt1 | contig 10244 bp, 5 predicted proteins | sample Cruoilmetagenom2_FD_187291 | JGI IMG/M metagenome (GOLD analysis project Ga0209013, IMG submission 187291) | Oil polluted marine microbial communities from Coal Oil Point, Santa Barbara, California, USA - Sample 2 (SPAdes) (version 2) | ecosystem: Environmental > Aquatic > Marine > Oil seeps ...
TCAAATTTCATATCACGTAATTCTTTACGGGACATGTGGGCATGATGCTTGGCCTCATCAATTTTGGCAGTTAACATCGCCACCTCAGCTTCAAGCTGAATCAGCTCGATGGACATACCGTGGCCAGCTGTTTCAAGTTTTTTCTGTGCATCAACTTTCTTACCAAGATCAGCCCTCTCAGCACCAATTGTCTCAATTTCTGCGACAACATGATTAAATGACTCAACCTTATGACTAAAACCGTCCAATTGCACCTTGCTGACATCAACAAGGGCATCGTTGTTAAAACCGGTCATGAGAGAAATCACTGTGGTCACAGCCACCGCCACCAAAACATTGGGAATACGGGGATTGATTTTCCTCAACACAACCATAATAACAACAGCACTAATACCATACAGCAAAGTGGGAATATGGGTATAATCCATGGCCGCCTTACCCACACGAATCAAGGTTTCGTAATGATGGGAAGCCTTATCTACATAAACGCCAAAGAACTTTGAAAACTGGGACGAAGCAATAATGATGGCAGCGGCATTGGTGAAACCGTTAATAACCGGATGGGATAAAAAGTTTACCACCATACCAAGACGTAACACACCAAGGGAAAGCTGAAAGACACCTACGGTAAGGGCAAGAACAATTGAGTAGGCAATAAATTGTGGCCCGCCAGCCGTGGCTAACGGCTCAAGAGAAGCAGCCGACATCAAAGAGACAACAGCAACCGGCCCTGTGGCCAACTGACGACTGGAACCAAAAAGAGCGGCCACCATAGGCGGCAAAAAAGCAGCATACAGGCCGTAATAGGCTGGAAGGCCTGCCAACTGAGCATAGGCCATTGACTGCGGAATTAAAACCATGGCCACGGTAATACCGGCCAACAGGTCAATCTGAAAATTGTTCCTGTTATACCCTTTAAACCAGAGCAGAAATGGAAAAACTTTAAATATTATTTGCACGGGTACCTCATGTAAAAAATATTTTTCGGCTGTTAACTGACCGTGACGCAATCAAAATGTATGCACACACTACTTCCGTCAATGGTCAAATTTCATATTCTTAGTGTCGATGTATTGTTGTGGAAGGAGATATGAAACTTACTCAAAATGAGTAAAATTAATGATTTATAGCTCTCTTTTCAAGAAAGTCAAGGGAAAAATGTACAAACTGAATTACCTGCTGTTTCCGGTTGATGAATCAGGGTACAGTTCGGAGCGATTCCTGCCCTTTTTCTTTGCCTCATACATTGCAATATCGGCATGCTGAATCATGGTATCGGCATCCTGACAGTCCAAAGGATAAATACTGATACCGATACTCGCCCCTATCGAGCAGGTGATACCGTTAACAACTATGGGTTTGTTCATGATCTCGATAGTCTTTTGTGCGACGTTCTCCGCACCTGCAACGGTCACACTACTCTCCAGAAGGATAACAAACTCGTCACCACCCAGCCGGCAAACACTGTCGGAAGCACGCAGCATTTTCTTCAGACGGTTCGCGACCTCCTGCAGCACCTTGTCACCAACAGCATGGCCATATTTATCATTGACAGGCTTGAACCTGTCAAGATCAATAAACAGGAGGCAGATGATCCTGTTCTCACGTTTGGCAAGTGAAATAGCCTGTGGGAGCCTTTTGTTGCAATAATTCCGGTTTGGCAGTGTTGTGAGTGAATCGTGATTCGCCATATACCGGATCATTTCCGCTGCCTGCTGGCGTTCGGTTACATCCTGAAAAACCAGTACAGCGCCGTTAATTTCATCACCATCGACAATGGGTGTTGCGTGGCAGTCGACCGGAAAGCTGGTACCGTTCTTACGCAGCAATCTCAGTTCGTCATATTGAAGGGATTCCTTTTTGAATGAGGGCTGGAAAAATGGACAGCAGTCAATGTCAAAATTATTCGTACCGGGCCTGGAGACCTGAAAAATATCTTTATAAGTCCTGTTAATGATTTCATCCAGGCTGTAACCCAGCATTTTCAACGCCGCTGGATTTGCAAAACTGATTCGCTGCTCCTCATTAATACCGCATATACCGTTTGCCGCAGTCTCAAGGATCAATTCATAGTTACGGGTCACCTCCTCAACTTCCAACCGGGAATGGTACGCATTAATCACATACCTGATTCGGTTTCTCAGTACCGACCACATGATTGGCTTTCGGATGAGGTCCACTGCGCCGGCAATAAAAGCCCGATCTACAGACTCCTCATCATCAAGACCGGTAATGATCAGGACCGGCGGGGGCTCTGTCATTGACAGTTTGACCTGCTCACAGACAGCAAGGCCGTCAATACCCGGCATGGCGATATCCATAATGACCAGGTCAAAGGAGTTTTTTGAAAGTTTATTCAGTGCTTCGGAACCATCCGCCGCCTCGGTGACCTGATATCCCTCGCTCTCGAGAAACTGTTTCAGTAAAAGGCGAAGGACCTCGTCGTCATCAACAATTAAAATTGACGGAGGTATATGAAAATTCTTCAACGTCAGATATCCTCGCTTATGATGAAAAGTGATAGAATATTACAAAGCATGCTATCTACAACCTGAATCGCAGTACAAGTAATTTCCTATTTTTCTTATATTTTATCAAGTTCTTCTGTTAAAACCCTGACAACTTCTTCAGATGCCTGACAAATATCATCATACAGTTGCCTCATATTTTCGAGCTTGTTGATTTTTGCGGCGTTTTCAACACACTGACAGAGATCAGCCAGACAAGCTGCACCAAATTGACTGCTGCTCCCCTTGATCGTATGCGCAATTCTCCGGATAGATTCATGATCATCCTGCTGAATGGCCTCGTCCAACTGTTTTAATCGTTCCGGAAGTGAATCAAGAAAAACCTGGATAACGGCCCTTATGTCACCCATGTTCTCTTTCAATTTTTCAAAAACCTTGAACGTGATTATGCTTGTGCTTACTCCATGCTGCTTATCCCCGGCCGCGTGTTGTGCCTCCTGAGGAACATGGGGTTGCCCCTGAATCACTCGAATTCCGGCGCCGGGAAGCCAATTATCCAGTGAACTCTGTAACCTCCTGAATTCAATAGGCTTAATCAGATAGTCATCCATTCCGACTTCCTTGCAGCGTTGCCGGGTTGTTTGCGTTGCGTCGGCTGTGAGCGCAATTATGACCGGTCGTTTCCCTGCTCCGGAAGCGACATTGGCTAAAATTTGTTCCGCCGCTTTAAATCCGTCCATAACCGGCATCTGGCAATCCATAAAAATCAAATCAAAGGAATCAGAAAGAAAGATGTCAACAGCTTCCCTGCCATTTTTTGCAACAACAATGCGGGCTCCGGATTTCTGCAAAACAGTTTCAAGAACGAAGCGGTTGGTTGCATCATCTTCCACAATCATGATTGCCGGAGCTTCAGCATGAAGAACATTACCATTTATCTCTTCAGCCGCACGGCGGCAGACTGTATCACGGGACTCTTTATATTGTTCAGCTTCTTCAACCTTCTCAGGGATGTTCAGAGGAATGGAAAACCAGAATACGCTTCCCTTTTCAGGACTTGACTCTACCCCTATTTCACCTTCCATCAATTCAACCAGCTTCTGGCATATTGACAGGCCGAGTCCTGTCCCTCCGTATCTGCGGGTAGAGGAACTGTCAACCTGGGAAAAAGGCTTGAATAGCCGATCCAGCTTGTCCGGCGGAATACCTGGCCCACTGTCATGAACAGAGAAATGCAGAACATCTTTTCCTGGCAGAGACTCACGTTTATCAATACGCAGGACAACTGATCCCGCGTCAGTAAATTTAATGCCGTTACCCAGAAGATTGACAAGAATCTGCCGTATACGATAGCTGTCCCCCAGATACTTGTCGGCAATCCGGGGGTCCACTTCTCCATAGACCTTTATTTTTTTTCTCTGGCCTGAAACACTGTAGAGGCTCACAAGTTCGTTTACCAACGACTTCAGATTAAACTCCCTGATCTCCAGTTCCATCATTTCAGCTTCAATCTTGCTGAAATCCAAAATACTGTTAATAAGGGTCAACAGGCTCCTTCCTGAGGTAAGGATCAGGCTGGCAAAATTCTTTTGCTTTTCGTCAAGATCTGTTTCCAGGAGCAGTTCCGTGAGGCCGATAACGCCATTCATAGGGGTGCGGATTTCATGGCTTATCATGGCCAGAAAATCGCTTTTGGCCTTATTGGCCGTATCAGCCTGTTCGGCTGTCTTTTTCAACCGGCTGTTTTCTTCCTGCAGATCTTCAATTTTTTGTTTGAATTCCGCAAGCTGCCGCTGGAGGTTATTTTTATCTACAAATGTCATAACTATTAATAGACTGAAGGCTGATAGCTGACTTTCAACTTTTAACTTCTGTAACTTCTGTCTCCTCACTCAAAACAGGCTCAGTTGCCTGGCTTTTCTTTTCAACCGTTTCCGTCCTTTGTTATTTTCCGGCGGCCGGCTTAAGTACCTGCCGGGAATTTCTTCAATAAACCTTGATGGTTCCTGAGATGTTATCTCTCGTTGCACCTGTCTTTTTTCAACATGGGAAAGGTACAGTTTGTTTTCAGCCCTGGTCATGCCCACATAAAAAAGCCTGCGTTCTTCTTCAATATGTTGCTCTTCTTCCTCCCTCGTCAGAGACTTGCGCGCGGCAAGGGGAAGAAGTCCCTCATCCAAGCCTACAAGAAAAACCACAGGAAATTCAAGCCCTTTAGACGCATGGAGCGTCATCAGGGTAACGGCTTCCGCCCTGTCATCATACACAACCGAATCTCCATAGCGTTTAAGGTGGTCCGCGAACTGTTCCAGAGACGTCTCGAAATTTTCCGCAAGTTGGAAAAAACGTATAACATCAGGGTCCGCCAGACCGGTTTCATTTCTCGATATTACCATGCGAAGCACTGCTGCTACCCCTTGAGCAGCAGCAGCTCTCAGCTCCTTTGCAAAATTATACTGCTCATCAAGCAGGGAATACTGCTCCCCCGAACAATTTCCCTCCATCTCCGAGAGGGAATCCAGGGGATTCTGCAGACCGACCGGAAATACCTGTTCATAGCCGTTCAACTCTTTCCGGCCCAACCCTTTTTCGACTTTCAGTAAGGCTATTATATCAGATATCTCCGAGCGCCGGGCAGCTATTAATGTCCATAAATACAGGGGGAGAGTCGGGCCGGACCGATAAAACGGGATGATATCCACCACCTGTACCGGGAAACCATGCTGCAAAAGAGCATCAGCCAGGACTTTCGCCTGCCTTCCTGTTCTGTACAGGATTGCAATATCGGACAGGGTTGTTCCCTCTTCCCGCCCCGCCTGTAACCTGTCAATTTCCCGGTGGGAAGAGCCGCCGATTAAGGATTCAATCTGTCGGACGGCAAATCCCGCTTCAGCCTTGGGAGAGGGGGAGTTGTGCAGAAAAATACTCCCCTGCTGATGAAGAGCGGACTGTGTCCGTACCGGAAGCAATGAGTGAATATTATTTTGAATGACTGCGTATGCCGCATCCACAATGTTTGATGAACTGCGGTAATTCCGGTGGAGTACATGCTGCTCAGGGCTGAGTGTTTCTATAAATCGGCCGAACCAGGCAGGACTTGAGCCCCGGAATCCATAAATGGCCTGGTCCGGGTCACCGATGGCAAAGACAGGCGATGTTTCAGCCAGAAGCCGTATGAGTTCATACTGGCCCTGGTTGAGGTCCTGGAACTCATCAACAAACAGGGCCCCGGTCTCTTCCTTCATTCTTTTTGACAATGTTCCCGGAGTGTTAAGCAACCTTGCCGTCCAAGGAATGACAGCATCAACGTCAACAAGGTTTTCCCGGTCAAGGGCTTTCAAGTAACGCGCGACCAGAGGAGGATAATCAACCCCTGGACCTGTCCCCCTTTGAAGGAGAACGGAAATCTCCTGTTCGAGTTTTGTTGTCGTTGCAGTCGTGTTGCCGATGACCGACCGAAGCATCCGGCTGCGCATCTCCGGTCCGGCAACCCGGATTGCCGGCTGCTCACATCGAAGCCACTTTAAGCAGTATCCGTGCAGGGTGGAAATGCTGACAGGCGCTGTACTGCTCAGGGCGGAATAAATACGCTGCCGCAGCTCATCCGCGGCTTTGTTGGTAAAGGTTATGACCGTACACAAACAGTTCTTTTGTTGAACGAGACGAATGACTCGCCGGACAAGGGTGTGGGTTTTCCCGGTACCCGGTCCGGCCTTCACTATGATGTGATGGGCATCGCTTTCAACGACCCGACGCTGCTCGGGATTAAGTTTTTTTTTCACCGGTGTTTTGCCGGTAATCCGTGTCTTTTTTGTTTTGCTCCCGGTGGACACTCTCACTGCTTTTCTGCGTGGTTGCTGCGGCGTAAGTCCGAAAAGATTCAACTGGCCGGCAAAGCTGCTTCTTTCCCCCTCCGAAAAGACCCTTATGACACCAAACTCTCCATCATAGCCGGGTTTCCTGATGACCTGACCTGTTCTGACGCGGTGCACGGCTTCGGCCAGTACAGGAGACGCACCGTGCACAAGCTCTTCGATTTCTGTCTGAAGAAGTATATCGAACTCGGCCCCGAACTGCTGGACAAGCCTGGCATAAGCCTGGGTTACGCGCTTGGTTGCAGGTCCGGTTGCAAGGATTTCACTGAGGATTTCGACCAGGGGGACCAGGCTGTGGACCTTTGGAGACCCGTCAGGAAAGACCGGGGATGGACGATCAGCAAGCTCCATTACCCTGTTCAGGACCCCGACGGTAACGGGCCTTCCGCAAACCGGACAGACCCCATTGTTTTTTAGAGTCTCTTCCGGTTCCAGACAGACCCCGCATTTACGATGGCCGTCACAATGGTATTTACCCTCTTCGGGATAGAATTCAATGGTTGCCTCAAAGACTTGCTTTCCGGATTTGCTTTGAGGACTCCGTATGGCTTCACGCATGGAGAAAAAATCAAAATCCGTCGTAAAGATATTGGCTTCTCTCCCCAACTTGCCGGGAGAGTGACAATCGGAATTCGAAATCAGGGTATAGCGGTCCAGGGCGGAAACAAGACGATTCATGTCAGGATCAGAGGACAATCCTGTTTCCAGGGCAAAAATATGGCCGGACAGGTCATCGAAGCATTCTTCCAGGGAATCAAAACCGGATTTGGAACCAAATAATGAAAACCAGGGGGTCCAGATATGTGCCGGAACAAGAAAACCTCCGGGTATGGTTTCCAGGACAATTTCAAGGAGGTCGCGGCTGTCAAGCCCCAGGATCGGCCTCCCGTCAGACTCAAGGTTGCCTATCCCGGCAAGAGTCGCATTGATCCGCCTGACTGACTCAAGGTCCGGTGCAAAAATGATGTTATGGACCTTACGGACCCTGCCCCCTCGTTTATAAATGGAACTGATCTCAGATGTCAGAACAAAACGGATACCTGTGGTATCCGGCTGCAGCCCCTCGGGCAGAATCTGTTCAAAGCCGCCTGCATTTTCCTGTTTAAGGCGAAAAAAACCGGGCTCGGCCTCTTCCAGGTTTTCAACGATATGATTGAGCCAGGCTGGATGCGTGAAATCGCCGGTACCGATGACCTGGATACCTTTCAGGGCGGCCCATGAGGCAAGGCCAAACAGATGGCTTCTCTTGCTGGTCGCCCGTGAATAAGGAGAATGAATATGTAAATCAGCGATATATCTCAATGAAGCCTACCAAATTGAATTTATGCTGCAGGATTTAGGTATAAAGATGATTTTTATCTATATAATCAATAATTTCAGTGGGCAAGAACTCTTTTACATCATCCCCTCGAACCAGCCTGTTGCGAATTTCAGATGATGACAGGGCCACATGAATGTCAGAAAAATAATAGATATGAAAGTTGTCACCTCGTGTCCACATTTCCTTTTTTGGGTCGTATTGAAAATCACCAGGCAGAAATTCGATTTGAGCGGCAATGGTTTTCATGTCAATTCCAGGCCGGGCCGCCACTACCAGGTCTGTAAGCCGAAAAAGGTCTTTATACATGTACCATAAATGGATTTCAGTAAAACTGTCAGCGCCAATGATCAGGTAAAACTGCTGGTCACCAACTCTGTCACGTAATTCAAGCAAGGTATCAATGGTGTACGAAGGAGGCTGCCGCTCAGCTTCTAAAAGAGAAATTGATATTTGCGGTTCGTCTGCGAGAACAGACTCCAGCATGGCAACCCGATGTGAAAAATCAGCTAACGGTCGTCTTTTATGGGGCGGGTACGGAGCCGGTATAAATACAATTTTGTCCAACCGGTAACGCTTAAGCACAGCTCCGGCCACAGAAAGATGACCCTTATGCACAGGATCAAATGTACCGCCGAATATACCGATTTTCTGTTTTTTATCAGAGATTGACACTTGGCTCAGATGCGAGTCTCACCTTCTCCGTAGACTATAAACTTTCTGGTTGTCAACTCTTCAAGTCCCATCGGTCCATAGGCATGCAGCTTTGTTGTCGATATGCCGATTTCAGCTCCCAGCCCGAATTGCCCTCCATCGTTAAACCGTGAAGAGGCATTGACCATCACTGCCGAAGCATCGACATCACGAAGGAAACGCTGCCCGTTACTGTAGGAACCGGTCACTATGACCTCGGTATGATTTGAACCGTATTCCTCAATGTAGCGAATTGCTTCATCCATATCGTCAACAACCCTGACAACCATGATCAGGTCAAGAAACTCGGTACCCCAGTCATTCTCAGAGGCCCGGGTAATTTCCGGGAGAATAGCGCAGCTCCTGGGACAGCCGCGCAATTCCACCCCGGCGGCAATCAGTTCTTCGGCCGCCTTTGGCAGAAACACCTGGGCAATCCCCTTGTGAACGAGAAGCCCCTCTAACGCATTACAGACACCGGGCCGCTGGGTTTTTCCGTTCATGACTATCCTGATGCCCGCATCAATGTCCGCGTCATGGTCAATATAGGCATGACAGACCCCTTTGTAATGTTTAAGGACCGGTATCCGGGATGTTTCTGCAACAAAACGTATCAATCCTTCGCCCCCCCTGGGAATAATGACATCAATGTATTCCTCCTGGGCCAGCATGACATTCACTGCCTGCCGGTCGGTAACGGGAATGACCTGCACCACTGCCGGATCGATATTTTCTGATGCCAGGACATCCCGGAGTATCCCGGCCAGGGCCAGATTTGAATGGATCGCTTCCGACCCGCCGCGTAAAATAACACTATTTCCGGCTTTCAGACAAAGGGCTGCCGCGTCGATTGTTACATTGGGACGCGACTCATAAATCATTCCCACGACCCCAAGAGGGACCCGCATGCGGCCGACAAGAATTCCGCTCGGCCTTCTTTTTATGCCTTCAATCTCACCGACAGGATCGGCCAAGGCGGCAACTTCACGCAAACCCTGGACCATTGACTGCACAACCTTGTCACTCAGCTCGAGCCTGTCCAACATGGCCGATGAAAGGTCTTTTTCACGCCCGGCAGCCAGGTCTTTCTCATTCTCGGAAGCAAGTAAATCCTGCTTCTCAAGAAGCGCATCCGCTGTTTTCAGAAGTACTTTATTTTTCACGGAACAAGGGAGGGAGGCCAGCTTGCGCGATGCACTGCGGGCCTGTTTTGCCATCCCAATAATGATTTCTTCAAGTTGAACGTTTTCCATTACCCTTCCCTGTTGAACCTATGTGGTTTTAATGGTTCTGCAGGTTATCACTGTCCAGTAGAACGAGATTGTCCCGGTGGATAATCTCATCACTGTCACAGAACCCCAGAATCGTTTTTATATCGCTGGTTTTCCGGCCCTTGATCTTCTCAATATCACTGGAGCTGTAGTTAGTCAGCCCTGCGGCAATGACCTTGTTATCACTGGTACGGCATTGTACAGGTGCGCCGACACCAAAATGCCCGGACACTTCAAGAATCCCTGACGGCAAAAGACTTTTACCCCGTTCAACGACGGCCCGGCAGGCACCGTCATCGAGCACGAAATACCCCTGGGGACGCAATACATAAGCGATCCAATGTTTTCGACTCTTGATTTTTTCAGACCGGGGCAGGAAAAAAGTGCCTATCATATCGCCGCTGAACAGGTCCTGAAAGATGGCCGGCCTGTTTCCGGATCCGATAAAGGAACTGCCTCCGCAGGCTGCAACCATCTTGGCAGCCCGGATTTTTGACTGCATACCACCGGTACCAAGGGCACTCCTGGTATTGCCGGCCATTTTCTCGACTTCACTGTCAATATGGGCAACCGTGTAGACCGGTTGGGACGAAGCATCATCCTGGGGACTGGAAGTAAA
>Ga0209013_10006135_pt1 | contig 10244 bp, 7 predicted proteins | sample Cruoilmetagenom2_FD_187291 | JGI IMG/M metagenome (GOLD analysis project Ga0209013, IMG submission 187291) | Oil polluted marine microbial communities from Coal Oil Point, Santa Barbara, California, USA - Sample 2 (SPAdes) (version 2) | ecosystem: Environmental > Aquatic > Marine > Oil seeps ...
CGCAGGTCGCAGGTCGCAGGTCGCAGGTCGCACCGAAATTGTCGGTTGGACTCCTGCGATGTCAAGCCTTTTCTGCAACTTTCGTAAGTTTTTCAATGAACCCTGAGACCTGAGACCTGAAGCCTGCGACCTGAAGCCTGAGACCTGAAACCCAAATCCCCTGAGTAGCGCTTCGCCGCCCTCGCGACGGAATCTGGTGAGATTGGCGGGCTACCCATAGGGGAAGACCACCGGGTAGCGCGGAATGATCAGCTCCTGCGCCCTCTCCTGCTCGTCCGCGGTCGGTCGGACCATGAGCACGGTGATCTCCATCTCGCGCAGCAGCGCCGCCGCGGTGCTGCCGAGCCCGACATCGAGCACGCCACGCTTGCTGTGGCTGCCGATGAGCAGCAGATCGGCCCCGACGATCTCGACGAAGGCTGCGATCTGTTGGCTCGGCCGCCCCTCGAGCAGCTTCGTGCTCACCACCAGACCCTGCTCGCGCAGCGGGGCCGCGAGGCGCTCGAGCTTCTCCTCGGTGGTCTCCACGTCGGGCAGTAGTTCCACCGGCGCCTCCACCGATATGACCGCAACCGGGATGTCGTAGGCCCCGGCGAGGACTCCCGCGAGATCCCGAAGACGCGCGGCGATTGGGGTGATGTCGAGATACCGCTGGAGCGCGGCGGCGACGCAGATCCTGGAATAGGCCATCGCAGCCTCCTCCCTCCCATCATACTCCTCAATTTTGAGATCCCTCCGCCCAGACACCCAGGGGGCTCGGCGATTGGGTGGGGATTCGTCGGGAGGATGATGGCGAGGAGGAGTTCTGAGTTCTTAGTTTTGAGTTTTGAGTTTTGAGTTACCGGCGCGTGGAAGCGATCGGGTGGCTCTGGGCGATTCCCTCGCGCCTGGGCGCGCTCGTTCGGAGGTGCCTGGCATCCTCTCGGGAAGCGCTATGACAGCGGGTCGCGTCACCTATCAACAGCGCGAATCCGGAATCTTGGAACGCGCGCTGACCGGGCGTGCCGTCTCGGACGATTTTGGGCAGTGTCGCGTTGGACCAGGCATAGCGTTGAGTCCCAAACATCGTCGGAGGGGGCAACCTCGGGGAGCGCGATGGCAGAAGTCCGCGGTGAATTCAGAAGCGCCCTTCTGAACATCGGGCACGGGCTCGGACGCGGACGCGGGGCTCGCTCAGTCGGAACCTGACCCCTGGCCGTTCCTCCCCTCTACCATCTCGCGCAGCCGCTCCACGGGGAACGCCTCGCGGGTGTGGCCCTGGAAACCGTTGACCGTCGTTGCCTTCATCAGGGAGTTGAGAATCGCCTCCTCCACCGCCTCCACGGTGGCCAGGAAGAGCGGACTGACAAAGTCGTTGAAGAGCACATCGGTGTTTTGGGTCGTCGCCGGCTCGTCATACGGTATGGGGTTCCGGGTGGAGAAGGCGATCACGAAGTCGCCCGAGCCGTTGCTCATGAACGAGCCCGTGCGGGCCATTCCCAGCACCGCGCGCGCCGCCATCCGCTCCAGATTGCGCGCTGAGAGAGGGGCGTCGGTGGCCAGGACGATCATGCAGGAGCCGTCGCCCGCCGTCTCGTCTTCCGCTGCTCGTGGTCGATCCGCCTCCAGGTGCTCCCTGAACGGGTACCGTCCGAGGGCCTCGCCCACGGGCAGTCCGTCAACAGTCAGGATGCCACCAAAATTGGTTTGCACCAAGGCGCCAACCGTGTAGCCTCCGAGGTTCTCCGGCAGCACCCGCGAGGCGGTGCCGATGCCACCCTTCCACCCGAAGGCAGAGGTCCCGGTGCCGGCTCCGACCGAGCCTTCCTCGACCGGACCTCCGCGCGCACCGTCGATGGCCCGGAAGACGTCCTCGGCACGGACGGCGCAGGTTCGGATGTCGTTGAGGTAGCCGTCGTTGGTCTCGCCCACAACCGCGTTGACCGAGCGCACCTCCTCGTTGCCCTCCTGGCGGAGGGTCCAGTCCACCACCGCCTGCATCGCGGTCCCGACGCAGAGCGTGTTGGTGAGCACGATCGGCGTCTCGATATTTCCCAACTCGCCCACCTGTAGGAAGCCCGCCGCCTTGCCGAAGGCGTTGGCCGGCCACACCCCCGCCGGCACCTTGGACTGGAAAACATTGCCCTCGTGGGGGAGGATGGCGGTAACGCCGGTGCGGATCGATTCACCCTTGACCAGCGTCTGGTGGCCAACCCGGACGCCGGCCACGTCGGTGATGGCGTTGAGCGCCCCGGGCTGGAGGATCCCCGGCGCGACGCCAAGGTCCCGGAGACGCGGGCGGTCACCCTCCTCCCCGAAGCACGGGAAGCAGTACAGGAACATGAAAAGGGCCATAAGCTTGCGAATCATGGGTGTCCTCCCGCCTCACGGACCAGCGCCTCGGCGAGCACCTGCAGCGGATCGACCCACGGCAGGTCCGGCGGATATTTCTCCAGCACCAGCGAGACCTCCGTGCAGCCGGCCACGAGCGCCGTCGCTCCCTGTTCCGAAAGATCCCCGATCGCCACGGCGAGTGCGCGGCCGGACTCTTCGGACACACCGGAGAGCTTCACCGCACCAAGGGCGTCCATAACCCCGCGCTGCACCTCCCGGGCGACGGGCGCGGCCGGGACCAGGCCGTGGCGGCCCAGCGCCTCGTGGTAGATCCCTGCCCGGTGAGTTCCGTCGGTGGCCAGCAGCCCGATCACCGCCCCCGCACCGAAGACCTGTCGTGCCCGCCCGGCAGCCTCGTCGATCATGTCGAGGACCGGGACGCGCACGCTCTCACGGACCTCCGCCAAGAAGGCGTGAGCGGTATTGCACGGCATGCCGATCAGCTCCGCGCCTGCCCTCTCCAGGTTGCGGGCGGTCTCGGTAAGAGCCCGGATGACCGGCGCCGTGTCACCCGAGAGCAACGCCTGTGTTCGGTTCGGGACCTTGGGGTTGCAGTCGACGATGACCCGCAGGTGGTCCTGCTCCCTGGTGACCGGCGTGCTGCGAACGATCTTCGCAAGCAGATCTGCGGTCGACTCCGGACCCATCCCGCCAAGCACCCCAACCACCTTCTGCATCATAGAAACCACCCCATTTTTAGCTCGTGTCCGCCCTCGATTCTATAGCCGCCACGGATCCGAGGGGTGCCTTTCCGAGACGAATTCCCTTCAGCGGTGGCAGCCGGTGGTTCTTAAGGGACGGTTACAAGTCGGGCTCCGAGAGGGTGGCTTTCGGTCCCAGCTCGACCCGAAAAACCAGCACTGTGTCTCCGATTGTGATCACATCGCCGTCGTTCAGCTGCGTGGGCTCGCCGATCTGACACCCTTCAATATTCGTCCCGTTCTTGCTCTTGAGGTCCTCGACGACGGCAAACGCGCCTACAACCGTAATGCGCGCGTGGTAGCGAGACGCCTTCTACGAGTTGACGCACACGTAGGCTTCCCGCGCCCGGCCGATCAGGTTCTCGCCTTCCCGGAGGAAGCACTCGCGCTCACCGACGACCAGCTTGCAGGCCGGTTCTTCAACGGATTCCTGGGCAGCGGCCGGTGTCAGTCCCTCCACCGGGGCAATCAATCTGTAACCTCTCCGGTAAATGGTGTCGATGTATGCAGGGTGCTTCACGTCGTCGCCGAGGGCGTTTCTGAGCTCGGCGATCGCATGGGTAAGGGTGTTGTCGGAGAGGTACTCGGTGGCCCATACACTGTCCACGATCTGCCGCCGTTCAACCAGCTCGCCAGCATGCTGCGCCAAGCAGACCAGCACGTCCATCATCTTGATCTCAAGCTGGACTGACTTGTGGCGGCGGGAGACCCGATTCAGACTCGGCTCCACCAGCCAGTCGCCGACACGAAACGACCCCTCAGTCAGATCGTGAATCTCGATTTCCCGGGACACCCTGAGCCCAATGTAGCGCATTCGGGCACGAGTCGCCAGGGATCGGCTGGTTCGAGACCGAAAAAAGGCCTGCGCGCGGGCGCGAGCAAACAAAAGGGGAGGTAGGAAATTGGGCCGCTGTAGAAGCCGTTCGGTTCAGGGGTCCGGGGCAGGCGTCTCTGCCGCGGTCCGAATAAAGTTCGGATGAGTCGTCACGTTCGGGCGGCTGGCGTGCATAAGATGCCGCAGCTCTCGACCTACTTCCCGGGCGAGCCCACGGGGTAGCAAGGCGTCCCGCTCAGCATCTCGACGCCATCGGCGCAGAGCTGCCGTCCGTGGTGTTGTGTCGCCTGCTCATGCCTTAACGATCGTGCGCTGCGAGCCGTAAGTAATTAAGAAGGATTGAGTTAGTTGTGAGGGGCTTGTGGGAGCACTGGAGCAGACCGCCCCCCGGAACCGGCGACCACCAGAGAATGTGGTCTAAACTAAGAGATCAGGGCCATGCAACGCTTCGGAAAGTACATCCTCGTCGATAAGATCGCCACTGGTGGAATGGCCGACGTCTACCGGGCGAAGGTTGTGGGCATCCGCGGCTTCACCAAGACGGTGGCCATCAAACGGATCCACCCCCACCTTCTCGAGCGCACGCGCTTTTTGCGCATGTTCACCGATGAGGCGAAGATCGCCTCGAGGCTCGTTCACCCCAACATCGTTCAGATCTACGATCTCGGCCAGGCCGAGGGATCGCCCTACATTGCCATGGAGTATGTCCCCGGGCGCGATCTCTTCAGGGTGCTGCAGCGCCTGATCTCCCTCGAACGGCGCTGCCCCTGGCGGCTGGCGACGAGAATTATCAGCGAGGTGTGCACCGGTCTCCACTTCGCGCACGAGTTCCGCTCTCCGGACGGCCAGCCGCAGGAGATTGTCCACCGCGACGTCAGCCCGCGCAACATCATCATCTCGTACAACGGCGAGATCAAGCTCACCGACTTCGGCGTCGCCCGCGCGCGCGACCGCGAGGAGCACACCGAGCACGGCGTCATCAAGGGGAAGGTGCGTTACATCAGCCCGGAAGCGGCCCAGGCCCTGGAGGTGGATCGACGCAGCGATCTTTTCTCCCTGGGTGTGGTCTTCTCTGAGATGATGACCATGGCGCCCCTGCGCGACGGGCCCAACGAGATGGCCATGCTCCTGGACATCCGCAAGGGCCAGATCGACCGCAGCCGGTTCGGCTCGATCCCGAAAAGCCTGCAGGCGGTGCTCGACCACTCGCTCGAGGTGGACCCGGACGACCGCTACCCGACCGCGCTGGACCTCGCCAACGACCTCGCCAGAAGGGTCGACAACGCCAGCAGCCCCCTGACCGAAGCCGAGGTCTCGACCTTCATGCACGCTCTCTTCGCCGAGGACATCGAGCAGGAGGAGACGGCCGACGCCGAGGTCGAGAAGAAGCTCTTGGAAACCGGCGGGCCCGAGAGCCCTCCCCAGCGTGCAGCGGCGGGTCCAAGTGGAACGTTGGCAGGAGACCAGGCAAATCCGCTCAACATCTTCGCCGGCCGCGGGCCGGGCCCGGTCGCGGTCCCCGCCGTCCAGGTCGTGGAGGAACGCCCACCCAAGCCTGATCGGCAGGGTGTTCTGCAGGAGACCTCTCTCTGCCGTATGCTGCACGAGCTCAACGAGGCCCAAATTTCGGGCGTGCTCGACCTCGTCCGCGAGCCGATGAAAAAGACAATTTTCCTCGAGGACGGCGACCCCGTGTTCGCCACCTCCAACATCGAGAGCGAGCTTTTCGGCGAGCACCTGGTGGCTCAGGGCGTTCTCTCGCGGGAGCAACACGGTGAGACCCTCGACTTCGCTGCCCGTATGGGGCTCCGCTTCACGGAGGCCCTGCTCGCGCTCAGCGCCTGCACTCCGAACGAGCTTTATCAACAGCTCGGCGGACAGGTTCGCGACCGTATCCTCGACCTCTTCACCTGGACCGGCGGGGCCTTCGCCGTGTATGAGGATCTGCCCGTGCCGCAGACGGGGCTGCCGCTGAACCTGCGCGCCCACACCCTGATCCACGAGGGCGTCCAGGACCGGGTGCCGCTGATGCTGGTGCGGCGTTCCATGGAGGGCAAGGCCAACCAGAGGGTGGTGCGAATGAAGGGCGAGATCCCCGCCGATCTCCACCTTTCGGGCCGCCAGCAGAGGATCCTGCGCACCATCGAGGACGAGGCGATCACGGTGGACGAGCTGATTCGCCGGGAGAAGGACCAGGAGTGGCTGCTGCGGCTTCTGTACATGCTGCACGAGATCGAGCGGGTCAAGTTCCGCGACTGAGACCGCTCGCTTCGAGCGCGGGCCGCCCCTTGAGCCGCCTGGGATGGCCGCTGGCGGCGATCCTCCTCTGGCTCGCTGCAGGTGCCCTCGATCGCACCACCGAACTCGAGGTCTTCTCCGACGGCGGGCGGATCCATCTGCGCGTCGCCGGCTCGACCCTTTCCGCCGGCGTGGCGGTAAGCTCGTTGTCTGCGGTCGAGATCCGCGCCGCAGACTCCATCGACCCGCCCGGGGGCCGCCGCATCAGGATCTCCTCGGAGGGCAGGCAGATCCTCGACGAGCGCCTGCCGCGCCGGTTCGAGATCCCGCCCGGCGACCTCGTTCCCCTAGGCGACTGGGAGCTCGACGAGCTAGGCGGCGAGGGCGTGGTCTGGAGGCGCCAGCTTGTCGTCCGCGGGCCCTTCACCCTGCGGGCCGATTTCCGCGGTCGCACCCTCCGCGACCTCTCCCTGGTGCTGCGGGGCGAGCCCACCACCTCGATCGTCTTCCGTCGCGGGCTGATCAACAACGACTGCTCTATCCGCGACGCGAACGGCGTCACCCTCGCGGTCACAAGCACCGACCCGACGCCGCCGATCGATGCGGGCGCTGCCGTCGCCCTGGTGCTGCGGGCCGCAGCGGTGGCCTCTCTCCTGATCGGGATCTTCGCGCTTCTCGCCTCGGGCTCGCCGCCGCGTCCGTTGCCCACCGCCTCCCGTCGGTGGCGGGCCCCGCCGTGGATTGCCTTCGGGCTCGCCCTCACCGCGGTAGCCATTTCGGCCTGGGTGGCCGGCGGCGTACTGGAGGCCCTCCCCCACCAGCCCGACTCGGTGGTCTACCTGCTGCAGGCGCGGTGGCTTCTCGACGGCGCGCTGTGGGGCGAGGTCTCGCCGTTCCAGGACCACCTCAGTTTGCCCTACACCTACGTTGAGGCGGGCCGATGGCTCGCACACTACCCGGTCGGCTGGCCGCTCTTCCTCGCCGCCGGCCTCGCGGTCGGGATTCCCTGGCTGGTAGCGCCCCTCCTCGGGGGCCTCTTCATCGTGCTCCTCTACCTGACCGGGCGAGAGCTTGACGGCCCGGAGCTGGGCCTCGGTGCGGCAACTCTCGGCCTGATCTCGCCGATGGCACGCCTGATCTTCGGGAGCATGCTCTCCCATGCCGCCGGCGCGACTCTGGTCCTCGCCGCCCTGTGGCTCACCCTGGCCGCCCGGCGGCGATCGAGCCGGCCGGCGGCCGCGGCCGCTGGGGCGGCCCTCGGCGTCGCTTTCGGTATCCGCCCACTGACCGCTTTGGCCATCGCGGTGCCCTTCGCCGCGGTACTGCTCTTCGACTTGCTCACGAGCCGGAAACATCGGGATGCTGGCCGGCGCCTCCTCGCCGTTCTGGCCGGCGGCCTCGCGACCGCTGCGCCAACCCTCATCGCGAACCACCTGATCACCGGCCACGCTCTCGCCTTCCCCTACACCCTGGCGCAGAGCTCCATGTACCTCCTCGACAACCTGTGGTTCGGGCTCCGCAACCTGGACGCCCTCCTCGCCTCCACCTGTGCGGCCATCTCCGGATGGGGCTGGGATCTCGTGCACGGGCCCCTCGTCCTCGCCCTGGCGCTGGCCTTCGCGTGTGTGCCCTTCCTCTTGCGGCGCGCCCGACCGACCGACTGGCTGCTGTTGGCAATGGTGGTTTCCGTCCTCATCGCCCATCTCGGAACCCGCGGCCACGGGCTGCACGGTTTCGGGCCCCGCTACTACTTCGAAATCTTCGCCTGCCTCTACCTGCTGACGGCGAGAGGCTTCCAGGAGCTGGCGCGGATTGGCGCCGACACGGACCACGCCAGGAAGCGGACGCCCGCCGCGGCCGCCATCGCGCTCTTCCTGGTTCTGAACCTCACGGCAGTCGCCGTCCTCCCCCGCCGCCTGGCCCTGTACCACGGCTACAACGGGGTCGACGGCACCCTCGAGCGCCAGGTCGAGGCGGCGAACCCGGGGCGGGCGCTGGTCCTCTTTGCCACGGATGACTGGCAGGGGTGGGCGATGGCTGCCCGGATGATGGAGACGGGGCCGGACGCCGACCTGCTCTTCGCGGAGGGCGATCCGGATGACCCGGCGTTCCGCCAACTCGCCGGCGACCGCGAGCTCTACCTCTGGCGCGACGGACGGCTCTTACAGGTTGAGGCAGAAGAGTTCTGAGTTTCGGTCACGTTCAGGGGACAGGTCTCTCAGGTCTCAGGTCTCAGGTCCCAGGGCGCACATCGCACATCGCAAGTCGCACCAGAATCGTCGGTTGGGCTCCTGCGATGTCAATTTCTTTCTGGATCTTTTTGCTACCTGAACCCTGAAGCCTGGGACCTGAAGCCTGAGACCTGCGATGTGCGACCTGAGACCTGAGACCTGCAACCGCATCTAGTATCCGACATCCAGCTCTCCGGTCTGCGCTACAGTCAATCCATGGCCCGTGCAAGGCCCGCTTGGCGAGCCGGCTACGTTGGTCTCGCGCGCAGTGGTGAGTTGTCCGAGCGGCTGCGACGGTTGGAGGCCCTCCTCGCCGACTGCACGGTCTGCCCCCGCGCCTGTCGCGTGGATCGCCACCACGAGCTCGGCATCTGCGCCACCGGCTCCGAGGCGGTCGTGGCCTCGTGGCACCCACATTTTGGCGAGGAGCCGGCGATCTCCAGCCGCCGCGGCTCGGGCACGGTCTTCCTCGCCAACTGCAACCTGCGCTGCGCCTTCTGCCAGAACCACGACATCTCGCAGCGTCCGCAGGACTTCGTGGGGCGGTCTCTCGCCGCCGAGGAGCTCGCTTCGATCTTTCTCGAGCTCCAAGACCGGGGCTGCCACAACCTCAACTGGGTCTCCCCCTCCCACCAGGTGCCGCAGTTGGTGCGGGCGCTGGCTTTCGCCGCTGATGGCGGCTTGTCGATGCCGATCGTCTACAACACCAACGGCTATGACTCGGTCGAGGTCCTACGCCTGCTCGACGGCGTGGTCGATATTTACATGCCCGATCTCAAGTATGCCGACCCAGACGCGGGGTGCCGTCTGTCGGGGATCGAGGACTACCCGCAGCGGGCTCGGGAGGCGCTCACCGAGATGTACCGTCAGGTAGGTGACACCTGGGAGCTGGGGCCGGAGGGCGAGCTGCGCCGCGGCCTCTTGGTGCGCATGCTCGTTCTGCCCGAGGGGCATGCCGGTATCGACGAGAACCTGGAGTGGATAGCGCGCGTCCTGTCGCCCGAGGTCTCGATCTCCCTCCTGGCCCAATACCACCCGGCCAACCTGGTACCCGGAAGCCTCGAGCTCGCCGACCTCGACCGCCGCATCTCGACTACCGAATGGCGGCGAGCAGTTGAAGCCCTCGAGGAGCACATGGAGGGCGAGAGGCATTACGTTCAGGGAGCGACTAGGAACTAGGAATTGCGGCCTCCGGCCGCCGTGCGCTGCTGACTTCGAAGCGGCAGGTCACAGGTCACAGGTTTCAGGTCGCACCAAGATGCGTCGATTGGAAACCTGCGATGTCAGACCTTTTCTGCAACTTTCGTGAATTTTTCAAAAAGACCTGAGACCTGAAGCCTGTGCAGCCTGAGACCTGAAGCCTGTGTAGCCTGAAGCCTGAGACCTCATTACCGAGCTCGGACGCGGCCGCAGGCACGGGTTACACTTACCGCCATGAATGAAGCCACAAAGAGACCTACCCTCTACCTCGTCGACGGCCCGAACCTTGCCTTCCGCGCGTTCTTCGCGATCGGCGGCATGACGAACTCCCAGGGGCTACCGACGAACGCTCTCTTCGGCTTTACCAACATGCTGCTCAAGCTGATCCGCGATGAGCGGCCGGACCACCTGGCGATAACCTGGGACCCCAAGGGGGGCTCCTTCCGCGAGCGAACCTACCCCGAGTACAAGGGCACCCGGCCCGACATGCCACAGGCTCTGCGCGCGCAGATGCCGCACTTCGCCAGGGTGGCGGAGGCATTCGACGTGCCCTTCCTGTGTATCGACGACTTCGAGGCCGACGATGTCATGGGCACCCTCGCCCGCCGCCACGAGGGCGATCTCGACGTGGTTCTCGTCACCTCGGACAAGGACCTGATGCAGCTC
>Ga0209013_10006136_pt1 | contig 10243 bp, 7 predicted proteins | sample Cruoilmetagenom2_FD_187291 | JGI IMG/M metagenome (GOLD analysis project Ga0209013, IMG submission 187291) | Oil polluted marine microbial communities from Coal Oil Point, Santa Barbara, California, USA - Sample 2 (SPAdes) (version 2) | ecosystem: Environmental > Aquatic > Marine > Oil seeps ...
TACGACGTTAATAACACTTGGTGGTTTAGGTTTGCAATCGTTTTCTAGTATAGAAAATACTACGAAAATAACCATACTACATACCAACGATGTACATAGTCATATAGATCCTTTTGGACCAGAAGATGGAAGAAATCCAAATCAAGGTGGCGTGGCAAGAAGGGCTAGTTTAATTGATGCTATTCGCAAAGAAAATAGACATACTTTATTATTAGATGCAGGCGATATTTTTCAAGGCACACCTTATTTTAATTATTTTGGAGGTGAGCTTGAATTTAAATTAATGAGCAAATTAAAATACGATCTTGCTACATTAGGAAATCATGATTTTGATAATAGTATTGATGGTTTTTATGCGCAATTACCTCATGCAAATTTTGATTTTGTATCTGCAAACTATGATTTCTCAAATACTGTTTTGGATACTCATGTGAAGCCTTATAAAGTGTTCCAAAAAGAAGATATTAAAATTGGAGTTTTTGGACTTGGAATAGAGCTTGAAGGATTAGTTGATCCAACAATGTATAAAGAAACAAAATATCTTAACCCTATTGAAATTGCTCAAGATATGACTAGGATTTTAAAAGAAACTGAGCAATGTGATTTAATTATTTGTTTATCTCACTTAGGATATCATTATAGAAACAACTCTAAAAAAATAAGTGATTTAAAATTAGCTCAAAGCACGAAAGATATAGATTTGATTATTGGAGGACATACACATACCTTTTTATCAAAACCTACTGTTACTAAAAATAGTGAAGGTAAAAATGTGCTTGTAAATCAAGTTGGGTGTTATGGAATTAATCTTGGGAAGATAGATTTCTATTTTGATGCAGATAAAAGTAAAGCTGCGAAAGGCACATCTATAATCGTCTAACTATTAAGCTTTTAATTCATTAATTTTTTGCTTCTTATGCATTTCATGATATTGATAAGTCATACTATTCTGAATATAGAAAAATAAAAATGCCATTACAAGTAGTAAAGAATAAACGACACTTAACATAGGGATTTCTGATACATAAAAATACGCAACTTGGATTACTTCAGAAAAAACAATACATAAAGCACCTACAAGTAAATTCATTGATTTTTTAGAATCTCTATATAAATAATTTATCAATGCTGCTGTAAGCAATAACATTATAGTCATATTATAAACTACTTCTAATATATTTTCATAGATATTTTCTAAAACACCACTCTTAATAGTTACATCAGAAACTAATGCAATACAATACACATCTAAAGCAAATAAAATAATAAGATGTACCGCAAAACGACTAAATATTTTTGAAAAATTCATTGATCTTAAAATTTCAAAAATTAAAAAACCATAGGCAATTATATATAAGGAATTACCCAGAAAATACAAGATGTTATCAATTAATAAAGTTAAAGGAATAAAATAATATAAAACAGTTATTATTTCTCCAATAGAATATAATAAAAGAAAATAAAAGAAAAAACTAGTTCTCTTATTACTACTTAAAGAATAATAAACAGTCACAAGAGGTAATATTGCAAGTCGTAAATAGTCTGCAGTATCATCTTGATTAAAAATTACAAGACCAATAAAGGCAACGACTAGTGATATAATTACACCTAAAATTATCTTAGATTTCATTGTAGGTTAAGCTTAATTTAATTACAAATTAATTTACTATTGTTTTAATGTCTTCAGATTCTGTAATTGTTGATTGGTAATAATAAAAACAGAAGGCTAAAATTAATAAAACAGAATATGAAAAATTAAGTAAATTTTTCTGAGCAATATAATAATACGCGATTTGAATTACTTCAGAAAACACAATACATATAGATCCCAAAAAGAGTAGTAATGATTTTCTATTATCCTTGCAAAAATAGTTCAATAAAGAAATAGACAATAAAAAGAGTGTTACAATGTTATAAACAAACTCAATAACAAACTCGAATCCGATTACAAAAGGATCTTCAATCTTTAACAATACATAAATGACATAAATATTTAAAGTACTTAAAACTAATAAGTGAATTGTAAAATTTTTAAAAAGGTAAGCAAAGTCTAAATCTCTCAAAATTTCATAGATCAAAAAGATATATGCCAAAATGTAAAGTGAATTACCAACAAAATATTCAGATTGATAAGGGAAATAACTACTAAACAGAACGGTTACTTCAGAAATTGAGAACAACACTAAAAAAATAGTGAAAAAAATCGATCTCTTTTTAACATTAAGAAAATATAATAATGATATCATTGGAACAATAAGAGCCCTAACCATAGTAGATAGCACCACATTATTATTATATTGAAAAACAACAAATAGCGTACTTAGAAGCACTACTAATCCTATTAAAATTTTAGATTTGGTCATAACTTATGTATAAGCTCTGAAACAAACATAAGTATATTTTTACAATTAATCGATAGAAAAATGCTTTTAATCGATGATTTTATTTATTTATTTAACTTTTTGTAAGAATTCTACTTCATTTAGTAGTTGAATATTCAATTTTTCTGCTTTTTCTCTTTTACTTGGTCCCATTTTGTCACCAGCAACAATAAAGCTTGTTTTAGAAGATATTGAAGACGATACCTTTCCCCCATTATCTTCAATGAGTTTTTTCAGTTCGTTTCGTGAAACTGTTTCAAAAACACCTGAAACAACAAAGGTTAAACCTTTAAGTTTTTCGGTTTGATGCGCTAATTGATCTGCAGAAATTTCAAGTTGTACACCAAAATCTATCAATTTTTGAATATTACTTCTATTTTTTTCTGATTCAAAAAATTCAATAACACTTTTAGCAATCTTAATACCAATTTCATCTACATTAATTAAATCTTCTTCAGTAGCATTCCACAAATTAGTTATTGATTTATAATGCTTCGCTAACTTTTTTGCAACTGTTTCACCTACAAAACGAATGCCTAAAGCATATAATACACGTTCAAATGGTATTTCTTTAGAAAATTCAATACCATTAATCAAGTTTACAGCACTTTTTTCAGCCATTCGTTCTAATGGAATGACTTGTTCAAGAGTTAAGTCATACAAATCTGTATAATCAATAATTAATCCTTCATTTACTAAAAGCGCAACAGTTTCACCTCCTAGACCTTCAATATCCATAGCTTTTCTAGAAATATAATGTTGAATGCGCCCAATAATTTGTGGTATACAACCATTTTTATTAGGACAATAATGTTTAGCTTCACCTTCAATTCTCACCAATTCTGTTTCACATTCAGGACAATACTTAATATATTGTGTAGAAATTGATGTATCTAATCTTTTACTTATATCTACTGCAATTATTTTTGGAATAATTTCACCTCCTTTTTCAACAAAAACAGTATCTTCTACCCTAATATCTAACTTTTTTATTTGATCTGCATTATGTAATGAAGCTCTCTTTACAGTTGTTCCTGCTAATTCCACAGGTTCTAAATTTGCAACAGGAGTAATTGCTCCTGTTCGACCAACTTGATAAGAAATACTTTTTAAAACTGTTGAAACTTGCTCTGATTTAAACTTATAAGCCATTGCCCAACGTGGAGCTTTTGCAGTAAAACCTAACTCACCTTGTTGAAATAAATCATTGACTTTAATAACAACACCATCCGTTTCATAAGGCAAAGCATGACGTGCAGCATCCCAATAATTAATAAACTCTAAAACAGATTCAATAGAATTAACCAGTTTTGCAGCATTTGGTACTTTAAAACCCATATTTCTAGCTTTGTCAAGGCTTTCAAACTGAGTATTTAAATCTAGATTATTTCCTATAATAGTATAAAGCAGACACTCTAATGGGCGTTTAGCTACTTCTCGACTATCTTTTAATTTTAAACTCCCTGAAGCTGTATTACGTGGATTTCTATAAGGCTCCTCACCTATTTCTATACGTTCTTCATTCATTTGATTGAAACCCTTAAAAGGTAAAACTATTTCGCCTCTAATATCAAATTTCTGAAGAAAGTTACCTTTTAACTTTAAAGGCACAGACTTTATAGTTTTTATATTTGTTGTAACATCGTCACCCTGAACACCATCTCCTCGAGTAACAGCTTTAATTAAGTTACCGTTTTCATAAGTTATACTTATAGATGCGCCATCATATTTGAGTTCACAAGTATATTGAATCTCTCCATCTACTAATTTTTTAATTCTAGCTTCCCAATCAATAAGATCCTCCTTAGAATATGAATTATCTAATGAATACATCCTATGGTCATGAATAACAGTCTCAAAATTACTGGTAATTTGACCACCAACTCTTTGTGTTGGTGAATTAGCATTAAAAAGGTCTGGATGTTGGTCTTCTAGAATTTGTAATCGCTTAAGCTTTTTATCGAAGTCATAGTCGCTAATCATTGGATTATCAAGTACATAATAATTATAATTATGCTGACGCAACTCTTCGCGTAATTGATTTATCTGTAATTCTATATTCATATTTACGAAACCCTAATGAACATTAAGACTTAAAACGGTACATCATTATCGTCAGTTTCAGAAGTTCCAAATGCATCTTCAGTAGAAGTAGGGAAATTACTAGGTTTAAAGGTATCATCATTAGCAGCAGCATTCATTTTACTATGAAATTCAAAAGGCGAATCGAAATCATCCAAATTATCGAATTTACCAAGATGACCAATAAATTTTAAACGAATATTATCTAAACCGCCATTTCTATGTTTTGATACAATAAACTCTGCTTGTCCTTCAGTAGGAGATCGCTCTTCGTCATCCCACTCATCAATTTTATAATATTCTGGTCTATATATAAATGATACAATATCTGCATCTTGTTCTATGGCTCCAGATTCACGCAGATCTGATAATAGAGGTCTTTTACTTCCTCCGCGTGTTTCAACGGCACGAGATAATTGTGATAAAGCAATTACTGGAACACTCAACTCTTTTGCTAAAGCTTTAAGGTTACGAGAAATTGTAGAGATTTCCTGTTCTCGATTTCCTCCTTTTTGACTTCCTCCAGCTGTCATTAACTGCAAATAATCGACAATAATTAATTTAATCCCATGTTGAGAAGACAAACGTCTCGCTTTTGCACGTAAATCGAAAATTGAAAGTGATGGTGTGTCATCAATAAATAAAGGTGCTTTTTCTAGTCCTTTAACTTTAACATTTAGTTGTTCCCATTCGTGTTTTTCTAGTCTTCCTGTTCTCAATTTTTCTGAAGACAACCCCGTTTCACTAGAGATTAAACGAGTAATTAATTGCACAGATGCCATTTCTAATGAAAAGAACGCTACAGGAATATTATGGTTAACAGCAATATTTCTTGCCATAGATAGTGTTAATGCTGTTTTACCCATTCCTGGACGAGCTGCAACAATAATTAAATCACTTTCTTGCCAACCAGAAGTTAATTTATCTAATTTATCAAACCCTGAAGGAATACCACTCATTCCTTCTTTGTTAGAAATCTCTTCAATTTTTTTCTTAGCTTGAATTACTAAGCTCTGTGCGGTTTCACTAGATTTTTTTATATTACCTTGTGTAACCTCATATAATTTTGCTTCGGCATTATCTAAAAGATCAAAAACATCTTTAGTTTCATCATAAGAATCTTCAATAATCTCACTAGATATTTTTATTAAACTACGTTGAATAAACTTCTGCAAAATAATACGTGCATGAAACTCAATATGAGCTGAGGATGACACTTTTTGAGTTAGTGAAATGAGATAAAAATCACCTCCTGAAATATCAAGTTTTTGATTTTTCTTTAATTGACTAGAAACCGTTAATAAGTCAACAGGCTCACTGTTTTCGAACAATTGAAAAATGGCTTCAAAAATATATTGATGCGATTCTTTATAAAAAGCTTCTGGACTTAAAATATCGATAACTTCATCTACTCCTTTTTTATCTATCATCATCGCTCCAAGCACAACCTCTTCTAAATCAAGTGCTTGAGGCGGTATTTTACCTTTCTCGAGATTTATAATTGTACTTTTATCGACTTTATAACCTTTTATTTGGTTTGGTTGCTTCATATAAGCGAAAGTAAAAAAATTGTCATGATTATGTGATTTATAAAGTTAATGCAATCTTCACAGGTAATCAACATTTTAACTGTTAATAAATAAGAAATATTGTTAATAAGCATAAAAAAACCGAAGCAAGTATACTTCGGAAATTTTAATAAGTGTTATTACAATAAGTTAGCCATTATATACTCCCATATTTGCATATTTTTCCATACGCTGTTCAACTAATACTTTTGGTGATAAGTTTTTAAATTCATCATAAGATTTAGAAATCGCATTACTAACAATTTTAAAAGTAGATTCTCTATCATTATGAGCACCACCTAGTGGTTCTTTAATTATTTCATCTACTATTTTAAGTTTCTTCATGTCTTTGGCTGTTAGTTTTAAAGCTTCTGCTGCTTGCTCTTTATATTCCCAACTTCTCCATAAAATAGAAGAACATGATTCTGGTGATATAACAGAATACCAAGTATTTTCTAGCATAAGTACTTTATCACCAACACCAATTCCTAAAGCTCCACCAGATGCTCCTTCACCTATTACTACAGTAATAATTGGAACTTTTAAACGTGTCATTTCTAATATATTTCTAGCAATGGCTTCTCCTTGTCCTCTTTCTTCTGCTTCCAGCCCAGGATATGCACCAGGTGTATCTAATAAGGTCACTACAGGAATTCCAAATTTTTCGGCTGATTTCATTAAACGGAGAGCTTTACGATACCCTTCTGGGTTAGCCATACCAAAATTTCTGTATTGTCGTGTTTTAGTATTATACCCTTTTTGTTGACCAATAAACATATAACTCTGATCTCCAATTTTTCCCAAACCACCAATCATGGCTTTATCGTCCTTAAAACCTCTATCTCCATGAAGCTCTAAAAATGTATCACCGCAAATTGCAGTAATATAGTCCATCGTATAAGGCCTATTAGGATGACGTGACATCTGTACACGTTGCCAAGGTGTCAAGTTTTTATAGATATCTTTTTTAGTAGCTATTAATTTTTTTTCTATTTGCTTGCAAGTATCTGTAACATCTATTTCACTTTCTGAACCTATTACTTGACACTTTTGCAACTGATCTTCTAGCTCTTTTATTGGAAGTTCAAATTCTAAATATTCCATAGGAATTTGTCGTTTAATTATAGTTAGCCTACAAACCTACATATTTTTTTCGTTTTAAATAAAGGTTTGATATTAAATGTAGTTGCTCTTCATCTTTTATACAAATGAAATTATTTGAGAATAGTATAAAAACTTAAATATTTAGCTTATTAAATAGAGGTTGAATTAATTTTTTTAGAGTTTTTTATCACGCCATTAAGCAAAACAACACCAATAATAATAGCTGCTCCATAATAAAAATTCAAGCTCATTTTTTCTTTTTCAGGAAACAATATAAACGCTAAAATAATTCCATAAACAGGCTCTAAGTTATAAGTCAGAATAACAGTATACGGGCTTATATGTCTCATTATATAAACAGAAGCAATGAATGCATACGCTGTACAAATAGAAGCCAAAATGAAGAGATAACTAAAATCAGTAAGGCTTAAATTAAAAAACTCAAAAGAAAAACCGCTTCCAAAAATTAATATAAATACACTAATAAATAACACACCACTAATAAACTCATAAAAAGAAATAACTGTTGCAGAATGAGTTTCTAAAAATTTACCATTTAAAATAGCAAATAATGAAGATAAAAATGCTGAAGTAATTCCCAAAATAACACCTTCAATGTATTTCATTTCACTTTGAGTTATTATAAAAATCCCTACAATAATTAACATCCCAAAGAGCATTTCGTACCAAACAATTTTCCGTTTATAAATTAACGGTTCTATTAAAGAAGCAAAAAAAGCTCCAGTAGAAAACATGGCCAGCGTTATTGAAACATTGGAAGCATCAATAGCCCCAAAAAAAGTAATCCAATGTAAAGCAATAATAATTCCTGCAAATGATAATTTTAAAAGTGATTTTCTCGGAATCTTAATTTTTATTTTAACTACGTATATATATATAGCTATTAATATTAAAGCAAGCAGCATTCTATACCAAACTAAAGCAACAGCTTTTATAGAAATTAATTCTCCTAAAACAGCTGTAAATCCTGCAATAAAGACTAGAAAATGAAGATGAAAATAATTTTTAAGTTTATCGTCTTGCATTATACAATAGATAAATTGCTAATAAACCAAAAATCATATTAGGAAACCAAACAGCCAAAAGTGGTGGGAAATCCGATTGAGAAGCCATTACACCAAAAATTTTATCAAAGAATACAAAAACCATAGCAATACATATACCAACTGCTAAGTTAACTCCCATACCACCACGTCGCTTTTTTGATGATACAGCAACCGCAATAATTGTTAGTATAAAAACGGAAACAGGCAAACTCCATTTTCTATATTTCACTAATTTATATCTTCCAATATTTGAAGAACCTCTTTTTTCTTCTTTATCAATAAACCTTGACAAATCATTATAGGTTAAAGTTTCAGCTATATACACCACAGGAGTTAAATCTTCCAAGTCAAAAGAAAAAATAGTATCTTTTCGCCGTTGTGTTTCAATAACATCATCTTGTTCTCCAATAGTTCTTTTTACATAATTCACTAATTTATATGTCGAATCTTTTTCTTGATACTGTATAGAATTAGCACTTATTTTATAAACCATTTTATTATCCTCGATATGTTCTAGTGTGAAATATTGTCCTCGATTATTTTTAGCATCAAAACTACTCACATAAATAAAATCATTATCATTTATTTGTCTATAAACACTTCCATCCTTCGAAGCTTTCCTATGGCCTTTTAAATATTTATAATCAAAATCATTAAAACCTTTACTAGCTATTGGAGCAAGGAGCATTCCTAATAATAATGCTATAGCTCCTATAATTGTTGCTCCAATAATATATGGTCTTAAAAATCTTGTAAAAGAAACACCCGAACTTAAAAAAGCAATAACTTCTGTATTATTAGCTAGTTTAGAGGTAAACCAGATTACAGATAAAAAAAGAAATAACGGAAATAATAAGTGAGCAAAATAAATTGTAAAGTCCAAAAAATATCTAGACAACTCACCAAAAGGCACTTCATGCGCTAATATTTTACCAATTTTCTCTGCTAAATGTACTGTAATTCCAATTGGAATAAACAACAATAACATCATGAAAAATGTAAACAAATAACGCTTTAATATGTACCAATCTAATATCTTCATCCACTAATTATTATGCGTTTTTTCAAATTTAAATTATTGTTAATAATTTCTTTACATGTTATATATTTTAAAATTATAAACGCTTATCCATTTGCTTAACCATTTTATCCTTCCAAGTTCTAAAATCTCCAGCTAAGATATGTTTTCTTGCTTGGCGAACCAACCACAAATAAAATCCCAAATTATGAATTGTTGCAATTTGCTTTCCTAAAAGTTCATTTACAGAAAACAAATGTCTTAAATATGCTTTACTATATTCAGTATCTACAAAAGTAATGGCCATATCATCAATGACAGAAAAATCATCTTCCCACTTTTTATTTTTAATATTTATAGAACCATGTGCAGTAAATAACATGCCATTTCTTGCATTACGTGTTGGCATAACGCAATCAAACATATCTATTCCCAAAGCAATATTTTCTAGAATATTAATTGGTGTTCCTACTCCCATTAAATAGCGTGGTTTATCTTCTGGAAGAATGTCTGTTACAGTTTCGGTCATTGCATACATTTCTTCTGCAGGCTCTCCAACAGACAACCCTCCTATTGCATTTCCTTCTGCTCCTGCATTTGCAATATATTCTGCAGATTGCTGTCTTAAATCTTTATAAGTGCTCCCTTGAACTATTGGAAAAAAAGTTTGATTATAATCATATTTCAAAGGCGTTTTCTCTAAATGATTGATGCATCTATCTAACCAACGATGTGTCATATGCATAGATCGCTTCGCATAATTATAATCACAAGGATATGGTGTGCATTCATCGAAAGCCATAATAATATCTGCACCAATACTTCTTTGAATTTCCATCACATTTTCTGGTGTAAACATATGCATACTACCATCAATATGAGATTTAAATTTCACACCTTCCTCTTTAATTTTTCGATTTGATGATAAAGAATATACTTGATAACCACCAGAATCTGTAAGAATGTTTCTATCCCAATTCATAAACTTATGCAATCCACCCGCCTTTTCTAAAATAGCAGTTT
>Ga0209013_10006137_pt1 | contig 10241 bp, 27 predicted proteins | sample Cruoilmetagenom2_FD_187291 | JGI IMG/M metagenome (GOLD analysis project Ga0209013, IMG submission 187291) | Oil polluted marine microbial communities from Coal Oil Point, Santa Barbara, California, USA - Sample 2 (SPAdes) (version 2) | ecosystem: Environmental > Aquatic > Marine > Oil seeps ...
ACATCTCTTTCATAAAGATATCAACATCAGGCTTTTCAGTGTAAGCTACACTATTATTAGCTAGAGCTCTCTGACCATTAGTGTCCCACCATTGACCTGACTTAGCTACCCGCATCCTATCGTCTGATAGGTTACTAAGGCTAATTAGAGCACTCCTTCTTACTCCTCCAACCACAACAATATCTGCTACCTTACATACGATATCATGACATTCTATGCTAGTTAACTTACGACCAGCTGCCTGTTTAAAGATAGCTACAGTAAACCTAAAGAGATCATCAAGGGGTTGAGGGCCACTAGCTCTACCACCAAAGGTCTTAAGCTTGGCACCAGCAGGTCTTATCTTAGACAAGTCCCACTTAGGTATCTGACCTGAGTATAACAGGCTAACTAACTCTCGATAACCTGCTGCCCATCCAATCTTAGAATCTCTAGGATAGATGACGGTATCAGTCTTATAGAACTCTTCAGCTATAACTGGTAGCTTACTGACATACTGTCGCTCGACAGAGAAGCCCATACCTGTACCACACATCAGTACGTACATGATCTCATCAAACGCTTTAGGATCATCAATAGCTATACTTGCACAGTTATATCCAGCTACATTATCTCTGTCAAGGGCTGGGCCTGCTGTCATTAAACTACGCATACTCGGCATTACCTTGAAACTAGAGATAGCATCGTATAGTCTAGCATATAGCTTACTGTCTTCTTCTGAGTATTCTCCTCCTAATCTCTCTATAAAGAAGTTAAGGTAACGTGTAACTGTCTCTCCCCACTCCTCTCTCCTCCCTTCATCCTCAATCCAACGGGCGTACCTACTCTTGTAGATATACTCACTGTACTCAGGTGTCCTTAATACATCAAAGGGGTTATCCATATATTCTCCTCTATTATTAGTTCCATTCCAAGGATAGTTCCACAGGTTCATCGGAGGAAGGTCTAGATCTGACCATGTAATTAAAGGCATCTCTAATATCATCCTTCTGTTCTCCCCAATAAATCCTAAACAATTCCTCTATCCATTGATCTATTTGTTCATCTGTTAGACCATCAAGGCTTACGTTTCCCATCTAATTGCTCCATTAACTCTTTAGCTTGAGCGATAGCCCAACCAGATAATACTGTCTGACTCACATCATGAAGTGCTGAATTAGCCATCAATCCTTGCAATATAGCTAGAGAGTATCTATCCAACCTCTTAGTCTCTCTAGATTTCTTAAAGAACAGACCATCTAGCAGATACTTGCCTATCTTAATTAAGACTGCATAGTTCATTAGTCCTCCAGTTGTTCTACTATTAGTTGAGTATAACCAATGATATCTACCCAGCTGTCTAGGTAAGTAGGGTCACCATTAACAATCCTAGCCATCTTATGACATATCATCTCCAATGTCTCTTTCTGACTAACTGAACAGTTAACCCAGCCTTCTCCATCTTTAAGACTAGACTTCATTCTTTGAGATATAGCAGCATGACTCTCGAAGGCTCCGTAGTTACTTCCACGTTCATTCAAGATATCATTGATACCACCAGCCTCTCTCTTATCATCTGCATGACCTACACTATAATCAGTCTCCATAGTGAAATCTCTTATAGCTTCATTTATATCAGCTACCTCTTCAACGGGTATAACCTGACCAGTCCTAATGTGAGGGTTAATCTGGCTTCTATCGTACTTGCTTCCTTCTTTCTCTACATTCATATCATCTCTCTTTTCTTTATAGGGTCATATTAGGACATCCTTGTCCTCTGTTTAGTTCAATCCTTCAGTATTATGTTAACTACGTGTCTCTCCCACTCTTCCTCCATAGCAGCGTGACCGGGGGTACTGATACGATGAGAGATCTGATTGTAGCCATCCTCCTCTAACTTTATCATCTCAGCTTCAAACTCATCTTCAGAAGACACATATATCTCTTCCCATGTATACTCTTGACTATTCTTAACCATTAATCATCTCCACCTAGTAGGGCAAGTCGTTCTCGTAGTAGTTTAACTTCTCTCTTATAAAGTATCATCCTCTTAGTTAATTCAACCTTAGAGTCAGTCCTATCTATAACTTCTATAAGATGATTTCTAATAATAGACTCCCATCCAAAGTAGGCTCTCTTACGATTACCGCTGTCAAAGTATGGGTCTAACCTGTGGTTTAATATGATCTTCTTTATCTCTTTAAGATACTCTAATTGAGTTTCAAACAGCTCATTGCTTGTAGTATTTATAGTCATAATTCAAGTCAGTCCAATCTTTAGGGTAATGCTCTCTACACATATCTACGTCGGTTCTAGAATAGATAGTTGCACCAGTAATCAATGCCCTTCTCTCAAAGGAGTCCTTGACTGAACTGCAGTACTTATCCAGACTAACACAGCCAGATAGCAGAAAGGTTGATAGTAGTAATACTTTAAACATTTAACTCACTCCTATACTGTCTCCAGCCAAAGAAGTTAGCGTGCCAATCAGGTTTAGGTGTAGCTACATGCTCAAAAGGACTGGCATGTCTTCTTTCCTTTAACATATCATGAAGGGCTACATCAGAGTCACGGTTAGGCGTAGTGTTATCATGATTAAGATAGCTTACCCTAGCACAACGGGCCACTGATAGCTTCTTAACTGTCTTAGAGTCAAAGTGTAGCATATCAGTCGGTTGAACGAAAGGTAGATGCCACTCATACTTAACCAATACATTAGGCTTACTAACCCTCATAGCTTCTCTCATCATGATTGCTAAGTGGTTAATCTCTTGTTGAGCAAAGTCAGATATCCTTAGGTTAAAGAAGTTATCCCACTCAGTAGCTGTGATTAGAGTAGTAATATGTATAAATGGTTCTAGCAATCGGTTAACTATCTGCTTATGAACATTAATACCTGCTAGATAACTAGCACTTTCAACTGCTGAATCTCTAGCTATCTCCCACTCTCTTCTAGCTTCTAATAGATCTCTACCTACCAGACTCTTACTAGCAGCCATACCCCTCTGATTATACATGAACATAGGATCTACCATATTAGTTTCAGCCTCTTCGATCATCTTATCAATAGGTATAGCTCTACTCGAACTTGCATTTCTACTAAACACCCTATGAGTCATAAGCTCACTATGGATATATCTAGGATAAGTACAAGCTAAGGTAGTTAACCTATCGCTATCAAGGTTAATAGAGTCTTTAATTACCTTTACATCAATCATCTTTATATCTCCCCTTAACTTCATTAAAGATAGCTTGTTTACCTATAAAGTCTAACCAGTAATCTTCATATCCGGGGTTATCTTTAACCAACTGAGAAGCGTCTATCATATCTTCTAGGTATCTAAGCATATCTGATTCATTCCACTTCATAACTTAGTCTCCATACGAATACCACCAGTAGCTAAGAATGTATCACTCTCCTTCAATACCTTTATGCTCTTGACTAGTCTAGTATTAAAGAAAGAAGTAGGCATTTCATCTGCTGAGCTAGTAAAGACAGCTATAAAGTTATCCAATCCATCCATACCTCCAAAGTAGTCACATGGGATTATTTCGTTAGTTGTGTCGGTAAAGTATACCTTTATATAACTTGCCTCTTCTTTCTCTTCACTGCTATCTACTAATGATACTATATTGTTATCTTCCATAATTATCCTCTTCTATACATTAAATTACTAGTCCTCAATCGAGCTAGAACACTTCTTCCTTCATCTTCCCACTTACCTATAAAGCCTAGTAACTGTCTGAACTCTTTCTCAGTCATATTACCCTTAGCTGCATTGATCTGTTTAGATGTTAGTCCTATGTTATCTAGCTCGAATGTACCTTCTCTGCTTACTGGTATCTTATGATCAGCTTCTATTAAGCTTTTGATTATATCATCCCCAGTCAAGTAGCACTTAAAGGGTAAAGGTAACTGACCCTCCAGCCAGTCTTGAATCTCTACCCTTGTAGGTACTGTATTAGGGTCCATCCCTAACTTCTTGCTTCTGGATAGCCAACCGCTTCGCAACCGACTTGCTTTCCACTGGGTCCACTTGTGTTTCTTCAGCTGCTTTAGATAGTCGCTCTTTCCCTTCTTGGTCCGAGGGGGCTTCCCAGTACGCTTCTTCATATAATTCCCTTCTCATCCATAGTAAGTTAGCTACTTCCCATACAGCTTGTGCAGGGGTCTTCTCGGTTTCCCATAGAATCTCACCCTTCTTCTTGCCTTTGGTGATATAGTGCTTACCATCTACCATTCTCTTATTATACTCTAGTAAGACTGTTTGGTACATAGCCTCTGGAGTATCCATCCCTTCTAACATATTCAAGGCTGTTTTCTCTCCTACAAAGGATAGGCCCGGTATGTTATCAGTTGAATCTCCAGTTAATATCTGAGTATAATGGAAGCGAGTACAATATGGCTCTTCTAGTAGTAGTAGCTTACTTTGTGATGTATTATATCTTAGTCCCGGAACCATGTTAAGGTCTTTATCCTGAGTAACTATTATAGTATCATCAGACTGGTTAGCCGACATCATATCATCAGCCTCCAAGTAATCTATGAAGGTAGCTCCATACTCTGAAGTAAGGTAATCTCTGATCTCTTGAAGATATATAGGTTTCATTCCCGGATCTCTATTACCCTTATAGGGGAGGATAGTTGCTAAGTTATATCTAAAGTTAGACTTACCGGTAAGGTAGACCTTTAACTGAGTTGATCCTCCCGTCCCTTCTTCTATATCTTTAACTATATCTTCTATCCATTCCCTCAATCGAGCATAAGCTGGCTTTGCACCTAGATCCTCCAGCTCATCTTCAAGTTCCCAATCACGGTTACCTATGTGTTGGATTACTTCTTGTCTTCTCTTACCTCTAAAGATCTCTCGATCTCCCTCCATTGCTTTGTACCACCTACATTGACCAGAGTGAGCGGCTTTATAGGCCCACTCATCTCCGTCAATAAGTAAAGTCTTCATTAGATCTCACCGATGGCATGCGCTACCCAAAACGCTGAAGTAAGGGCTAGATTATCACTAGGACTCTTAATATCCTTAGCCTCGAATCTAAGATCAATAAGTAGATTATCAAGATCTTTACCTTCCTCTTTAAAGTGGGAAGATATTAGGTCTATGTATTCTTCCAAGACTCTTGGTACATGTTTAATATTCTCAGCCTCTACTAGGATAGATGATGTAAAGTACTTCTCTTCTTCTTTATTGCTACAACAACTCATAGTCTCTCCTTAGTTAAGTTTGTCAGATATAGGTGTTACATTTGATAGGTTAACATTATCACCCCTCAAGGCTTCATCCGTCATATCAAGTCCAGCTTGTAAGTCCATAATGTACTTGATGGCTTGAGGTAGGATGCTTGTCTCTACTTCAATAACACCATACTGCTTATTGACTATCTGGTAACATGCTTGCTTATCTTCCCTACTTGGTCCACATTGTAATGTGTAATCTTGTGTTTCTCTAATCATTATATTCCTTTATTATAGGACATCCTTGTCCTGTTAAGTTCCTTTAGAAGTCGTCTTCGTCAAACTCTTCCTGTACTGCTGGTTTAGTCTCTTCAACTAACTCACCCTCAGCAGCTTCAAACCCATCACCATCAGCTTCTCCATAGGCTACTAGGTCTAATACCTGTACACCTTTGAAGTCAGCACCTACTCCATTACCGAACTTATTGTTCCAAGGGAAGAAGCCATATTGTGCATTAACAATCGACCCATTACCTACTAGACCTTCAAAGTCTCGGTTACGGTTATCACGAACTACAGGTGGCTCATTCTCTCCAGAACCATCAGCCTTAGCAACATCCCTTTTAATCTTAAAGATGTACTGGCCGTCTTTGTTCTTCTTGATCTTGATACCTGCTGTAGGTGCCTTTCTGTTAGTGCCTACTGACTCCTTCATAATGGCGGTAGCTTGTTTCTCAGTTACTATTACGTCTATGCACCAGCACGGCGTGAACTGAGTATTTGGGGCTTGAACGCTTGCCCACATAGCTTCACCTTTTACTATTGGCATTTATATCTCCTTGTTATTGTTAAATTGTGATAAGAACATCTCTTCAACATTCTTATCAGGTTTCTTCTCTTCAAGTACTTCCTCTGTTACTCCTACTTCTATATTCATATTAAAAGCCCCTTGATAGGCATTATTCATCGTAATCCATTCAGAGGTAGCTGTCGTCATAAGTGAATCAGTACCAGTACTACTTGGATTAAAGTAATTAGTAAATATAGGCATCACTCCCACCTATTCCCATATAGATCATTCTCTGACTCTTCTTGGTACTCTTCGTCATCTTCTAAGTCGCAAGAGTTAATTAAGTCAGATAACAATTCATCTCTTTTAGAAGCTTCCTCCATTAGATCTCTAATAGTTCTGAAAGCTTCTGTGTTGTTGTCTATCTCCATAATCTTAATAGTCCCTATTATAACACATAATCGTTACTTTGTCAAGTTTAAGGGCTCATTATTATAACAAACCCTTATCTTTCAGTCACTTATCTTTATCATCCTCCGCACTACTTGCCCCGTCTAGTTTTACATTAACTACCATATTATCAATCAATAGTTTCTCTAATATCCCTAACCTATCAGCTAGGAATTGAAAGTCCTTCTCTATTTGATCAGCTACCTTTATTATCTGTTCACTAGCCTCCTCTTGTATTTCCCAAAGCTGGGTAAGATGTTTTAACTTATCAGCTAAGAAGTACTTAGAACTCATAGCTGCTTCTCGAATCCTAGACCTTCTAGAAAGTCTAAAGAGTAAACAGGTTCAGCAAGTAATGAGCCTAATACTAACTTAGCAGTATCTTCATCTATAAGATATAACTCCATCATTACATCATCATTTATAAAGTATACTCTTATCAAGTAGTCGTTAGCTTCAAACTTCTCAATATTAATATATGTTCTATTTTGCATTTAGTTCTCCTTTAATAGTTGATAAGTAGCCCTAGTACATAAAGGGTCTAACTTAAGTATGATTGAAGGAGCACCTATACTACTAGTATCTTCAATCAAGCCTTGCCTCATAGCTTCCATCCTACGTCGAATAGTCTTAGGACTAGCAGGTACCTTAGCACCTACATAACCTAACTCTTGGTCTGCTATCCTCTTAGCATCTCTTCTTAGCTTCTTAGCTTTCTTTCCGTTCATATTACATCTCCATTGTTGTATCGTTATACTTCTCTACTTCTAAAGGTAGTATCCAAAGGTTATTGTCATCTATCTTAGGCTTGTCAAGTAAGAGTTCACTCCTATAACCCTCTCTTATATCCTTAGCTCCCCGAGCTACTCCAGCCATAAAGCCTATTCCGAAAGCACTTAGCATAAGTAAGAAGAGTATAAAGCATAGTATCCCATTCTTATCCATCATCAACCTCTTCAATATAAGGTCTGTCTATATCCAGAAGCATCTTTTGTCTCTCAATAATCAATAGTAGATCTTCTTGATAGTACCTTACTGAGAAACTACCTAACCAAAAAGCAATCATCATGAATAGTACTAAAGTTATAAAGGTTAAATACTTACTCACCTGATATCTCCACACATGTCAAGACACATATATTATTACCTACCTTTAACCTAATAGGGCCATCTACCAGCATATCTATAAGATTAAGATCTACAGGATCAGGATCAGGTACAGGAACAGGATCAGGTGTAGGGTCAGGTATAGGATCAGGTATAGGATCAGGTATAGGTACTTCATTCTCGTCTTTCCATACTTTAATATCATCAAACACACAACCCACACTTGGATCAGTTGCTATGTCACAAAAGGGCTTATAACAAACTGGCCCTACACTATAGATAGCACTACCAGCACCTCCTTTACACTCTACAATCTCCCGTTCTGGGAGGACCCATTCAGCTTGAGTCTGTTTAACTCCAAATATAACTAACAGTCCAAAGACTGCTATCAATATTAACTTCTTAATCACTTGATAATCCCTCCAATTCTCTCTTTAATTCAAAATAGATAGCATATTGAGCGTTCCACTCTATAGCGTCTGGTCCATTAGCTGGTTTAGACCCTTTAGGTCTACTTATAACCATTCCACGTTTAATGCCAGCCTTATAGCCTTCCTCATAACCATTAACTGTAATCTCCATTAGTGTGTATGTCTCCAATTGTTTCCAATCTTATAGTCACCTGTAATTGGTAATCTCATCTTATAAAGTCTACCAGCTAACTCCATCGAGCTGACTAGTAACTCTCCAATCTCGTACTCTATTCCCTCCTTAACCATGTATTGAAACTCATCGTGATAGTAGATCATCAAGTAAGCTTGTAGCTGTCTTCTTAGAATCTCTTCTTCAGCAAGAACTAAACTACGCTTAGCTATAATAGCTCCATCACATTGAAGCATAAGATTGAGTGCAGTATGTATAGCAACTCTTCCATCATAAGTTCTAAGAAAGACTCTACGATGATCCAGTGTAGGTAGCCAACCATTATTCTCAGAGAACTCTTGTACTTTCACTATGAGCTTGGACAGTGAAGGTAAACCTGCTAAGAAGGAAGCTTTAATTTCCTTACCATCCTTAGCTGTACCTCCTATAATATCACCAATCTTTCCGTCACCAGCACCATATAAGAAAGCATATATAAAGGTCTTAGCTTGATCTCTGTTATCTAATCCAGCCTTCTCCATATTATAAGTATGAACATCACCATTCAACACTAAGTCTATATAATGCTTATCTTTCATCCTATGAGCTAGACAACGTAGCTCTAGACCTGCCAGATCAGCACCAACCATCTTATACCCATCATCAACAGTCATCAAAGCTCTCATACTCTTACCCCAGAACGAGGTAGCTCTAGGAAGATTAGCTATTGTGTGATGCTTGGCACGTAGAGTATTAGTACCACATGGGTTACAGCCGGGTGTCAATCGACCATCATCTCTCAGCTTATCTATGAATCCATTTATCTGTCCAAGCCTATGAGAACATACATACCAATTACTCAAGGCATCACCAAATGGACCTAACTTCTTAAGGGTAGGAACTGGAATACCTTTGATAGTTAATTGAGGTCTTTTCTTCTCAGTAAACTGTTTAGGCTTCCAACCCATCCCAAGTAGTTGTTCTATAAGCTTTAATCTCTTATTCAACGAAGGCTCGACTATCTCTATACGAGTGAAAGGTCCAGCAACTAAGTCAGGGTACTCAAAGGATAAGACAGATGCTGTCCATTCTCCATTCTTTAATCGTACCTTCTTTACATACTGATAACTACCTTTCTCTAATACTTGATCAGGCCAACCATCTACCTTAACCATTCTGGTAGGGTCTCTATATACAGACTCTAAAGAGTTAACATAGAACTTAAGGTATGGTCTAATCTTTAGATAGAGTCGATCCATTACTCCTTCCAGCTTACTTACTTGCCTATGAGCTTTCTTTAAGTCAAAGGGGACACCTCTATACTCCATCTCTGCAATATAGTAGGCCAGTCGTTGTTCTAGATCTAATCCTTCAGACCATATAATCTTAGCCATTATCGTATCCTATCTCTTCATTATACGTCTCAATTATTGATCTTGCCTTTTCTACTACACCCTCATTACTATTTGCACTGATATAATAGTTACCAGCAACATCTTTTTCCATAGCCATGTATAAGTTATATAAAGCTTTTCCTAATTCATGTTTATCTAACATTATCATCTTCTCCTAACCATGTAACATCACTATTCCAAGTCTTAGACACTCCAATAGTATCTATTATAGGGGTCTTATCAATATGAAGAGTAACGAACTTATCTAATCCCTGTCCATGTATCTGAGCATAAGCTACTGCCATCTTTAGTTCTGCAATTGTTACATCTACCTTTGTTATCATGATGGTTTCTGCTCCAAAGTGTTGATACGTTGTTTGAGTCTTGATATCTCTTCCTTACTCTCAATCAACTGCTTCTCATAGATACCGGCAAGATACTCCCACTCTTCTCTTGTACCTATTATCCTCTTACCTTTCTCTTGCATACCGGGTTTCATAAGTCACCTCTCTCTTTACTTAGTAATTTAAGAGTCCCTTCATTAATCAATACATCCTCCTCACATCTGATAAGCATACCATTGTTAAAGGTTATCCAATCATGTATCTCTGGTTTCTTCCTACCTATCCTATACCCATAACTATCCAAGCCATGTGGACCTATCCTCTTACCTTTACCTCCATTAGGATTAAGTATGACCGTAGGACACCCCTTAGGCATTTCACGGTCTGGATGAAGGGCTTGACTCCAT
>Ga0209013_10006138_pt1 | contig 10241 bp, 7 predicted proteins | sample Cruoilmetagenom2_FD_187291 | JGI IMG/M metagenome (GOLD analysis project Ga0209013, IMG submission 187291) | Oil polluted marine microbial communities from Coal Oil Point, Santa Barbara, California, USA - Sample 2 (SPAdes) (version 2) | ecosystem: Environmental > Aquatic > Marine > Oil seeps ...
TAAGAGCGCGGTCGAATAAGCACCGACAGCGTAAAAAGCCACATAGCCAAGATCAAGCAGGCCCGCGAGCCCGACGACGATGTTGAGACCCCAGCCGAGCATCACGTAAATGAGGATCTGGATGCCGAAGTTATCGATCCACTTCAGCGCGCCTCCCGGCCCGGCGATCAATACCGCCAGGAATGGATAGGCAATCAGCCAGATAAGGCCAACCAGCCGGAACGTGGCGGTATAGTTCTGCAACGGGGCCAGAACTTTACCGGCCTGTGTTGCAAACGACTGAACGCTGCGGGAAACGCGCCCACCGACGACAAGCCAGCTGAGCCGGCCGAAGAATGCAATGGCGACGACGGTTGCGACAAGATCCCAGCGCGGATCGAGCACCAAACCGTGCCAAAGATCCTGCCGTGTCCGAAAGGCTAGAATTGGAAACGATAGTCCCAACGTAAACAGCGCCAGAAAACCGGCATCGCGAAGCGCGCTAATCCAGCTGAATGAAGCCCTCTCATCGGATGCGACTGTTTTTGCCTCACCCTCCGACATACTCAGACCTTTTCCACGTCGGGTTTGCCGAGAATGCCGGACGGCATGAAAATCAGCGTGATCGCCAGGATCGAGAACGCGGCAACATCCTTGTAATCAATCGAGAAATAGGCCGACCAAAAAACCTCGATCAGGCCGATCAGCAATCCACCGATGACGGCACCGGGCAACGACCCGATACCGCCAAGAACAGCAGCCGTGAAGGCTTTAATGCCAGGCACGAACCCGTCCGAGAAGTTCACCACGCCGTACTGCACCATGAAAAGGACACCCGCGACAGCAGCTAGGGCAGCGCCCATGACAAACGTCAGCGAAATCGTCCGGTCGACATCGATGCCGAGCAGCGAAGCCATTTTTCGGTCCTGCTCGCAGGCCCTCTGTGCCCGCCCCAGCGATGTCTTTTGCACGATGAACCAGAAAGCCGCCAGCAGCACCGCGGTCGTGAGGATAATCAGAATCTGTTTGTAAGATAGCGTGATGTCTCCGCTACCGATCGGGATCACAAATCCGCCTTCAATAATGGGCGGGATCGACTTGTTGCGAGGCCCCTGCACCAACTGAACGAAATTGATCAGGAAGATCGACATGCCGATCGCCGAAATCAGCGGTGCAAGCCTAAAGGAGCCCCGCAGCGGCCGGTAGGCGACACGCTCGATGGCCCAACTCCATAGAGCGGTAAGCGCCATGGCGATGATCAAAACAAGCACCAGCGCCAGCGCGATGGCGAGACCTCCGAATAGCGATGTGATCAACAAAAAGAGGATGAGGGCGATGAAAACCGACAGCATGAAAACATCGCCGTGCGCGAAGTTGATCATGCCGATGATCCCGTAGACCATCGTGTAACCGATGGCGATCAGGCCGTAGACGGAGCCAAGCGTCAGTCCATTAATGAGCTGCTGTAGGAAGTAATCCATTTGAGCCTGTTGGGTGGAGGCTTAGAAGCGGGCTCCGGACGGCAGCGCCGGAAAGCGGTGACGATCATACTCGGGAGCAAGACGGCACTACTCGCGCAGCCACTGGACGGCTCCCGAGAGAACAGAAAATGTGGTTCTACAGAATGTTGTGCGATCCGTCGCAGAAGGGCTCATCGTCAGTGGACTTGCAGCCGCACAGATTGAAGGTTCCGCTGCATTCGGCCTCAAATCGAAGCGGTTCGATGTCCGTACCCTTATGCGAGCCATCACAAAACGGCTGCTTTTTCGAACGTCCGCAGCGGCAATAGAAATAGGCTTTGCCTTCTTCAAGCTCGACCTGATAGGGCCCCGATTGTGCAACGACCGGCTCTTCTGCCACGGCCACCTCCGTTCAAATGACAAGTCTTCTCACGTAGACCGCACGCCCTTTACTGCACATCTGGCACAGCTTCCCGGCAACGGCACTCCAAAACTGGCAGTGAAGACCAACCAGTTTCGGTCAAGATGCTCTAGCTGCTATCGAATGGGGGAACAAGCCCGCACGCGGAGCGCCGCTATGCCATTGAGGTGATTTGCACACACTTGCCGCCGCGATCGATCTGAACTGATTGGTGAACCATCAAATTGCCGAAAAAGTCGGCTGCGCCTCGCACGTCGCTCAAAAACGGGCATGCTTGGTGGGTGGACTTGCGTCGCCAGCCGCTCGACACAGCGGCGACGCAAGTCAACTCGGGTTTGCGCTCAATTGAGGAGAAAATCCTACCCCAAGTTCGTCAGACTAACACCTTACCCTCTTCGTCGATCGCCGTTCCGACGTCTTCATCAGAGGTCTCGTCGCCAAGCAGCATTTCGTTGTGCGCCTTGCCCGACGGGATCATCGGGAAACAATTTGCAAGCGCCGCAACGCGGCAATCGAAGATCACCGGCTCAGGTGTTTCGATCATCTCCTTGATCGCAGCATCAAGATCGTTCGGATGCTCGCAAATGATGCCCTTCCAGCCATATGCTTCAGCCAGCTTGACGAAGTCGGGCAGGGCCTCGGTATAGCTTTCCGACAGCCGATTGCCATGCAGCAGCTGCTGCCACTGGCGCACCATGCCCATGTACTGATTGTTCAAGATGAACACCTTCACGGGCAACCGGTATTGCAAGGCCGTGGACGCCTCTTGAATGTTCATCAAGATCGAGGCATCACCGGCAATATCGATGACAAGGCTATTCGGATGCGCCAGCTGCGCGCCGATTGCCGCCGGCAATCCATAACCCATCGTCCCAAGCCCGCCCGACGTCATCCACCGGTTCGGATCCTCGAAATGGAAGAATTGCGCCGCCCACATCTGATGTTGGCCGACTTCCGTCGTGATGTAGGGATCGCGGTCCTTGGTCAGCTGGTAGAGACGCTCTACCGCGTACTGCGGCATGATCACGTCCTCCGACCCCTTATAGGTAAGCGATTTCCTGGCACGCCATCCGTCGATCTCTTTCCACCAGCTTTTCAACGCACCCTTATCGATCTGAGGCGCTTTCGACTTCCATACTCGGAGGATGTCTTCCAGGACGTAAGCGACATCCCCAATAATCGGCAATTGAACGTGGACGTTCTTATTGATCGACGACGGATCGATATCGATGTGGATCTTTTTCGAGTTTGGCGAGAAGGCATCCAGCCGGCCGGTGATGCGGTCGTCAAAACGCGCACCGATGCAAACCATCACATCGCAATCGTGCATCGCCAGGTTGGCTTCGTAGGTGCCGTGCATACCAAGCATGCCGAGCCATTGCTTGTCGGAAGCTGGAAACGCACCAAGCCCCATCAGCGTTGAGGTCACGGGATAGCCGGTCAGCCGTGCCAATTCGCGCAACAGCTTGCTGGCCTTCGGACCCGAATTGATCACGCCACCGCCAGTATAGAAGATCGGTTTCTTGGCACCAGCCAACAGGTCAACCGCTTCGCGGATCGCCGGCTGATCAGGTTTCAGTTTCGGACGGTACGTCTTGTGTTGGATATTGGCCGGCCCAACGTAGTTTCCGGTCGCGAACTGGATGTCCTTGGGAATATCGACGACAACCGGTCCTGGCCTTCCCGAACGCGCCACATAGAAGGCTTCGTGTATCACCCGCGCGACATCGTTGACGTCTTTCACCAGCCAGTTGTGCTTGGTGCAGGGGCGCGTGATGCCAACCGTGTCGCACTCCTGGAAAGCGTCGTTACCAATGAGATGGGTTGGCACCTGACCGGTAATGCAGACCAACGGAATGGAATCCATCAGCGCATCCGTAAGACCCGTAACGGCATTTGTCGCGCCTGGCCCCGAAGTCACCAAGACAACCCCAGCCTTGCCCGTCGAGCGTGCATATCCCTCAGCGGCATGCACTGCCCCGCCTTCCTGGCGCACCAGGATATGCTGGACTTTATCCTGCTGAAACATCTCATCGTAAATCGGCAGCACCGCGCCGCCCGGATACCCGAACACGTGCTCGACGCCCTGATCGGCAAGCGCCTTGAGCACCATTTCAGCTCCGGTCATGGTTCGTGCCATGGGGTCCTCCATTAGGTCGGCTAGCGAGCCACCGCCTGGCTCCCAACCAACAGTCTCCCGTTCCACATACCGGTCCTGTGCGCACCCCAAGCATCATTCGATGTCGCGGCACGATCAGAATCGCGAGGTAACTTCAAAGATGGTGCGTTGTCGTCACCAAAACGTTGAGATGTGGACCGCATTCTGCGCGAGTCAACGAAAATTAACCCAAACAGTAGGAAATACTAATATTATTTCGCTTCAACCCATCTCCAGGCAATCATATATCTTCTTAGCCATGTGAGCTGCCGTTTGACGTAGCGTCGAGTCTGCGTTTTTGCCATCTCGATGGCCGCTTCCAGTGCAATCTCACCATCAAGATGCTGCATCAGCGGAGCCACGCCGAGCGCCCGCATCGCCGGCAGCTCTGGGTCAAGTTGCATCTGCCGCATTTGCCGCACTTCATCCAAGGCTCCCGCGGCCATCATTTGATCGAAGCGGGCTTCGGCGCCCCTGTAGATGGCCTCCCGCTCCGGCGCAATCACCAGCCCCGACCAGGCTCCGGCGGGCAATAGTGGCGTTCCCGCTTGCCCTTGCCATCGCGCCAGTGGTTGCCCGGTCGACTGAAACACCTCCAGCGCCCGCACGATCCGCTGCGGATCGCTGGGTCGAAGGCGCGAGGCCGTCAGCGGATCGAGCCGCATCAGCTCCGCATGGAGCTCCTCCGGCGACCTCCTTCGCGCTTCCCCCCTCCAGTAGGCCCTCACGACGCTGTCGGTTTCGGGCATAGGCGAAAGCCCCTGCGTCAAAGCGTTGAAGTAGAGCCCCGTACCACCGACAAAGATCGGGCGCTGACCAAGCCGTTCGATTTCTTGGAGGACTTCACGTACATCCTCAAGCCAGCGCGCCACCGAGTAACTCTGGCGGGCACTGACCTGACCATAGAGCCGATGCGGCACCGCCCACTCGTCTGCTGGCTCCGGCCTCGCCGTCAACACGCGCATTTGCGCATAAACCTGCATCGAATCCGCATTAACGATGACACCGTCAAAACTCTGGGCCAGACGCATGCCCACCGCCGACTTGCCGCTGGCGGTCGCTCCTGCAATAAGAATGGCACGCTTACCCGCCAAGATCGCGATCCCATTGTGCAACTACGGCGGCTTCGCAGACAGGGCTTGATTGATTTAGCTGCGAGCCCATTTGACTTGTTATTCTCTAGGGATACCAAAACCGGATCCAAAACCGCCGATGCCCGATCCTTCATCCCTGGTGCTTGTAATCACGGCACCCGAAAAAGCTCCGTGTCTCAACGCCACCCTGACCGATACCATTACCCGCATCATCGCCAAAGACGCGATCATCGAAAGCCGCTGGCTATCGACCGGCGAAGCCTGGGAGCTGCGGCTCGTCGCACAGGCTGACGGTGGCCAACGCTTAAAACAACAGGCTTCCACGGTCCTCATCGGCTTACCCGTTGATGTGAATATCCTGCCCGACGACGGCGCCCCAAGGCGCAAAAAACTCCTCATCGCTGATATGGATTCCACCATCATTGAGCAGGAGTGCATCGACGAGATAGCCGATTTGGCTGGGGTCCGCGACAAAGTTTCGGCCGTCACGGAAAGCGCCATGCGTGGTGAGTTGGACTTTGCCGAAGCCTTGAAATCCCGGGTCGCTCTGCTCGCCGGCCTCGAGGTCGGCCTCCTTGATGAAATCATCGGCAGCCGTATTTCCATTATGCCCGGTGCTCGGGCGCTCGTCGCGACGATGAAGGCGCACGGTGCGCGCACCGCCCTTGTCTCTGGCGGGTTCACATACTTCACCGACCGTATCTCCAATTCTGTTGGCTTTGACATCAGCCAAGCCAACCAGCTCTGCGTGTCGGATGGCCGCCTCCTGGGCACGGTCAAGCAGCCAATCCTTGGCCGACAGGCCAAACTGGAGGCCCTGAAAAGCGAGGCGAAATTGCACGGTATTCCACTCTCACAAACACTTGCCGTGGGAGATGGGGCAAACGACCTCGCGATGATCCGAAAGGCCGGTCTTGGCGTTGCCTACCGGGCTAAGCCAATTGTCGCGGGCGAAGCTAAAGCTGCAATCAAGCATGGCAATTTGAAAGCGTTGCTCTATTTGCAGGGCTATACACGAGACGAACTTGTCGAATGATCCCTCCCGGCCCGTGATCACCGCAGCCTCCCAGTTCATCCGGAGCCCATATGCTGGACGTCTTCCTCCTTCTGATAGGCTTTGTGCTGCTGGTCGCCGGCGGCGAGTTGTTGGTGCGCGGATCTGTGGCCATCGCCGAACGGATCGGAGTTTCCCCGTTAATCATCGGTATCGTACTGGTTGGCTTCGGCACATCAATGCCGGAACTCGTCATCAGTGTGCAGGCCTCGCTGGCGGGCTCGCCAGGCATCTCTATCGGCAACTTCGTCGGCTCGAATATCTCGAATATCTTATTGATCGTCGGAATTTCCGCCTTGCTGGCGCCGCTCACCGTAACCTCGCGTGCCTTGAAGCGAGATGGTGGCGTCGTCATCGCCGCATCCGCGGCCTTCACTATCTTTGCGTTTTTCTCGCCGTTAACCCGGCCCATTGGCCTCGTCTTCATCGGACTTCTCGCCACCTACCTCATCTATGCCATCCGTCAGGAACGACTTGAACCCGAAGCCGGCCACAGCGCCGCGTTCGAGATGTCCGAAGCCTATGACGAACTCATGCACAATGGCGATCTCGCCGGCGCGTTCCGCCTCAAGTGGAGCACGCGGCTCGGACGCATCCTGCCCTTTTTGATGGCTCTGGCGGGCCTCGCCACGATTATTTTCGGCGGTCGCCTTTTGGTTGACGCCGCGGTCTCCCTTGCCCAACAAATTGGCGTCAGCGAAGCCGTGATCGGCCTCACCGTCATTGCTATCGGTACCTCGCTACCTGAGCTGGTGACTTCGCTTGTCGCCGCCTACCGTGGACATTCCGACGTCGCCGTCGGAAACGTGCTGGGCTCCTGCGTCTACAACATCCTCGGCATTGGCGGCGTGGTCGGTCTTCTCGCGCCAACCGCCATCCCTGAGCAGATCATCTATTACGACAACTTCATCATGCTCGCCGCGGCCCTCGCTCTGGTCGTCTGCGCCTCCAATGGAGGCCGTATCACCCGGTTTGAAGGCGCGGCAATGCTGATCGCCTACATGGGCTACATCGCATCGCTGTGGCCGAAGTAACAGCACTACTCGCTGACGATATTCGAACGCTCCCAGCCCACCGGCAAGGCGCCCGTCCGCTCTGCTTCTTCCAGTGCATGCGCCAGTTCTTCGCGCGCCTTCTCGGCCTGCCGCTGCCGATTCCACAGACTCGCGTAGAGGCCGCCCTTTGCGATCAACTCCGCATGCGTTCCCTGCTCGGCGACACGGCCCGCCTCAAACACAAGAATACGATCGGCGTGCACAATAGTCGAAAGCCTGTGGGCGATCACAAGTGTCGTCCTATCCCTCGAAACCTTGTCGAGGGCATCCTGGATCTCTTTTTCCGTGTGGCTGTCGAGCGCGCTCGTCGCTTCATCAAGCATCAGGATTGGTGGTGACTTCAGGATCGTCCGCGCGATGGCAACGCGCTGTTTTTCCCCACCCGACAGCTTCAACCCGCGCTCACCGACCATGGTGTCGTAGCCCTGCGGCATCGCCCGAATAAAGCTGTCGATCTGCGCCATCTTCGCCGCCTCGATGATTTCTTCATCACTGGCTTCCGGTCGCCCGTAGCGGATGTTGTACTTGATCGTATCGTTGAACAACACGGTGTCCTGCGGCACCACACCAATAGCCGAACGCAACGAGGCCTGTGTCACATCACGAATATCCTGACCATCGATCGTAACTTGCCCCTTCTCGATATCGTAGAAGCGGAAAAGTATCCGAGAGATGGTTGATTTGCCGGCTCCCGAAGGGCCGACAATGGCAACCATTTTACCCGCCGGAACGGTGAACGAAACATCATGCAGGATCGACCGCTCCCGATCATAGGAAAAGAAGACCTTCTCGAAACGGATCTCGCCGTCCTTGACGACAAGGGGTATTGCCCCAGGGCGGTCTTCGACTTCCGGCTCCTGTCCGAGCAAAGCGAACATCACCTCGATATCAACAAGCCCCTGTTTGATCTCGCGATAAACCATGCCCATGAAGTTGAGCGGCATCCACAGCTGGATCATCAGTGTGTTGACCAAGACGAAATCGCCGATCGTGTGAGTGCCGGCAGCAACGCCACGGGCAGCGAGCCACATCATCGTCACCATGCCAACAGTGAAGATCGCAGCCTGACCGGCGTTGAGGATGGCAAGCGACGAGTAGGTCCGGATCGCAGCCCCCTCGTAACGCTCCATAGCCCTGTCGAAACGGCGCGACTCCAACCCCTCATTGCCGAAGTATTTGACCGTCTCGAAATTCAACAGACTGTCGATCGCCTTGGTGTTGGCATCGGTATCGCTGTCGTTCATTTCACGGCGGATCGCGATCCGCCATTCGGAGGCTTTGAAGGTGAACCACAAGTAGACGGCAACCGTGACCACAACGATCACCACATACGTGGCATCAAAAAAGTAGAACAAGACGCCACAGATCAAAACCAGCTCGATGATCGTCGGCACCACGTTGAGAATGCCCATGCGGATAATCAGTTCAATCGCCCGCGCGCTGCGTTCAAGAACGCGCGACAACCCACCGGTGCGCCGCTCCAAATGAAACCGCAGACTGAGCTGATGCAGATGAAGGAATGTCCGAGTATTAAGTTGTCGGACCGCGTTCTGTCCGACCTTGGTGAAGAACACATCACGGATCTGGTTGAGAACGACGGTCATCAGCCGACCGGTTCCATAGGCAAGGATCATGAACGTCGCCGCCGCCGCGAGCGTGACCGGCCCGCCCGCCGCGGCTTCACCCGAAAGCTTGGTCAGTGCATCGGTTGCCATCTTGAACGCGATCGGAACCGATACCGTCACCAGCTTGGCCACCAGCAGCAAACCAAATGCAATAACGACGTTGCGCCTTAGATCTGGCCGGCCCTCGGGCCAAACATACGGCAATAGACCTTTGAAGACCTTCCAGTGATCCTCGCGGGCACCGAGCAGATTCGCATCGACTTGCCCGCCCCGATCGCGTCTACCGTGACCGATAGCAACCATAAATATCCTTCCATCGAGGAAACTTCGTAACGCTACATAGCGACATGTAGTGCCCTGCCGATTGGATCAATTGAACCCTAGAGCATCAACGCAATCGACGGACTTCAATACCGACCAGCATCAAGCCTGCAAAATGTTGTAAGGCCCGCTCTGCAGCGCCGGCAGTTGCATGAAACTTAAGCCACGCTTCTTGCGCAGCCATCCGAGATCGATTTCGCTTTATTACAGGCGCCTTGTCATCGCCTCCAACGCGTCCGGGGTAGCCAGAACTTTTGGCAAGGATAGATCCAGTGCGGATCGCGGATTTTGCGCCGATTGGCCCGATAGATCCGCCCGTAACGATAACCGCGCCGATAATGCCTGCGCGATATATGCCACAACGTATCGCCACGCGCGACCACGTAGGTTCCCGGCAATCGGATTGTCCGGCCGGCACGGGGATCCCGGCAGCCCGTACCATGACGGCTGCGCCGGATGCGCCACCCCGCTGAGCGACCGCGACGAGCCGGCGGCTCGACACGCGTACGAGTGTCATCCGCCTCCAGCCGGTCCCCTGGAGAGCCTTTCGCCCAAACGTCATAGCGTTCTCGCCGCAACTGCGACGTTTCGGGCAGCGGCACGTTTGTTGATCGGGCCGTCTCGGAGCCCGATGGCTCAACCAATCTGAGCTCATCGCTAAGACGGGCGACTTCCTCCGCCCGCTGCGATTTCCGCGCGAGCACCCTGGAGCGGGTCTCAGCCTGTTGTGGTTCGGTGGAATGCCTTTCATCAAGATCATCTGTTGAGGATTGGCGGCTTTCGCGAGCTTTGTTGGCGAGCTGATCAATACGCTCAGCCCGAGCCGCCTTCTTCGCAATTTCCAGACTCCGCTGCCGCGCGCGACGCTCCACCAACAAGTTCTGAGCCTTTGTGCGACGTGCCAGATCTTCTTCGAGCTGCTTTTGCCGAGCCGCTTCAGCTTGGCGTTGAGCTTCCTCGGCCCGCACACGTTCCTGTTCCGCGGCAGCCGCCCGGCGCGCGGCTTCAGCCTGCGCAAACTGTGCCTGGCGACGTGCCAGATCTTCTTCGAGCTGCTTTTGCCGAGCCGCTTCA
>Ga0209013_10006139_pt1 | contig 10240 bp, 9 predicted proteins | sample Cruoilmetagenom2_FD_187291 | JGI IMG/M metagenome (GOLD analysis project Ga0209013, IMG submission 187291) | Oil polluted marine microbial communities from Coal Oil Point, Santa Barbara, California, USA - Sample 2 (SPAdes) (version 2) | ecosystem: Environmental > Aquatic > Marine > Oil seeps ...
GAACAGAATAAATTAGTCCTTGAGTCGAAAGGATTTGAAGTTGTAACAGCAGAATCTGGGGAAGAAGGTTTTGAAGTTTTTAAAAAAGAACTTCCCGATGCATGTGTGGTGGATTTAATTATGGAACATCACGATTCAGGATTTATATTAAGCTACAAAATCAAAAAGACAGAACATGGTAAAAAGATTCCGGTAATAATTTTAACTTCTGCAACTTACGAGACTGGATTTAAGTTCAGTGCATCAACTAAAGAAGAACAGAGTTGGATTAAAAGCGATGGATTAATAAATAAACCAATTGTTGTTGAAGAATTGATAGCAAAATTTGAAAGTTTTTCTAACCAATCTACTTAACCGGATAATATATGCCTTCAATTCTTATAATTGACAATGAGTATCCAATTCGAAAAGATATCTATGACTTTCTTGATAAAGATGGTTATCAGATTCGAACAACCAAAAGCGGCGCTGAGGGAATTGAATTAGCAATTAGTCATGAGTTTGATTTTATTTTAATAGAACAAGATTTAAAAGATCACGATGGATTGAGAGTTCTACAGGCAATAAAACGGGTTAAACCGGAGATTATTTGTTTTATTATTGCCAAGGAACCTTGTTACGAAAATGCGGTAAAGTCTGCAAATTTAGGGGCATGCAGTTATGTTCCAAAACCACTTTCCTATGAAGGATTGGTTTTTCATTTAAAGAAAGGAGAAAAACATCGTCAGCTTTACATTGAAGCTCTGAATTTAAGAAAAGAAAGACATGAAAACTTACTCGAGTTAACTAAAGAAAAGAGTATGTTCAAAACCGTACTTAATTCCATAAATGGCGGCGTTCTAGTTATAAACTTAATTGGGGAACTTGTTTATTATAATAATGCTTCTTTGGTCAATCTGAATGTTGATGATTTCAAAGCTGGTGAACATGTAATTGATAGATTACCTCAACAAATAATTCGGCAGGTTTCAGATTATCTATTTGCAAAAACCTATATCGAGAAGGTGAGCGAGATAGAATTGGAAATTATTCCTGGCAATAAACTTTATATACAATCTGTCTGTTCTCACATACCAAAGAATTCAAATGATTTTTCAGGAGTGGTTTTAGTAATACGAGATATCACCAATAAAAGAAAAATTGAACAGATCAAATCTCAATTTGTCTCCATGGTCGCTCACGAACTAAAAACACCTATGGTGGCAGTTCAAGGATTTCTACAAATTTTGAATAATCCGGAAATAAATCTAACTAAAGAAAAACGACATGACTTTATAAAAAGAGGTTCTGATAGATTGGGAGGATTATTCCAGTTGGTGAATGATCTATTAGATATCTCACGTATGGAAGTGAAGGAGAAAATCCGAGAATTAGAAAACATAGATTTTTCTGTCGTTGTAAAATCAATAGTAACTTTATTGGAATTAGATTATAAGAGGAAAAACTTAACACTTAATATGCATTTTGAAAATGATCTTCCTCTAATAAAAGCTGAAAAAGAGGATATCAACAAACTGGTTACCAACTTAATAAGTAATGCCATTAAATATAACAAAGAAAATGGGACTATTGATATATCAATCTTTTTAAGTGATAACTATCTAAACTTCGAAGTGAAAGATACTGGAATAGGGCTAAAAGATAAAGATAAGCAACAAGTGTTTCAAGAATTTTTCAGAGCTATGAACAAAGAAACGCGAAGTGTAAGTGGTACAGGGCTTGGTCTATCTATTGTTAAAGGGATAGTTAAAAGCTACCATGGAAAAATATACGTTGAAAGTACTTATAAAGAGGGAACAAAAATTAGAGTTAAGCTTCCAATCTCAAAAACTATTTCGAAAATAAAACATGATCATGTTTTAGAGAATTCTCAAGAATTACCGACTCACCTTATGTAGCTATAGTGTCAATGCTTAAGTCTATGCAATTTTCAGAAAATGATTGTTCCAATTCGGTTTCATGGTTCCTAATTTATCAGTTGTAGATTTTTACAATTTGTTCTATTTTAATTTTCAATATTTGATATCTTATAATTCACAAGAAAAATTTGGCTATTATTATCTATTTATACGAATAAGGAAATATTGAAATGAAAAAGATATTTGTTTTATTATTGTTAATGTTCGGAATTATTTCTGCGCAAGACTCTACAGCATTTTTTACATTAGAAAATGGTCAAACATTTAATGGCAGTATTACAGAAATTCATGATACATATATAATGGTTGATAAAAAAGACGCTGTTCTATTCAAAGTTTTATCATCAATTGAATTAACGAATAAAAAAGCAATTAAAACTATTCAGAATTATGTGCCTGAAGTAGAGATTTCCGAAAAAGCAGATTCATTATATTTACTAAATTTTGAACATATAGTTTTTAAGAAAAAAGAAATAGTTGATAGTGATACAACTCGCGTTCCGTTTTTTAATAATCCAACAAATATTAGTCTGGGTATGTTTGTTAATACAAATGAGGGAGCCTTTGGTTTTACGTTTAAGGCCGGTTATGCAAGAGTGATAAGTCAGGGTTTGGCTTTGGGTGCATTTCTAGCATATAATGAATGGTCTCCTCGCGGGACTGTAACCGAGGATGCACCTGCAATGAGCAGCAGTGTATCAACAATAATTGAATTAGTTCCAACATTATATGTTTTACCCTCCGAATTTGATTACGATACAGGTTTATATTTTCTAATTGGTGTTGGTCCTTCTATTAGTTCGTCATCTTCTTTTATTTTAGATGAAGATCCTGAATCTAGTGAGTCTAGTAGTTCAACAAGTAACATAGGCGGGATTTCTACAATACTTGGCATTGGTTCATTTGATCACATTCCATATCTTAGCTGGGTATCTATAAGTCTCAATTATCACTTACGATATTCCCAAAAGAATTTTACTAATTTCGTTTCATTAGAATTGGGGATATATTTATAATAGAGTTTCTGCAAAAAAGTATTAAACTGTCACGATCAGACCGTGACAGTTACGTAGAACATTTTATATCTTAAAATTCATAAATATAATTGGGCTGTTTTTATCTATTTATACTAATAAGGAAAAATGAAAATGAAAAAGACATTTATTTTATTATTGTTATTGGTTGGTTTTGTTTCAGCACAAGATTCTACAGCATTTTTTACATTAAAAAATAGTCGAACATTTCAGGGAAGCATTACAGAAATTAATGATACATATTTATTGGTGGATGATAAATACGGTGTTCTTTACAAAACTTTATCAACCATTGAATTAAAGAATGAAAAAACTATTGATACTATTCAGAATTATGTGCCTGAATTAGAGATTACCGAAAAAACTGATTCGATATATTTACTTACTTTTGATCATATAATTTTTAAGAAAAAGGTCACAGTTGATAGTGATACAACTCGAGTTCCGTTCTACAATAATCCTACAAATATTAGCGTAGGTATGTTCATTAACACAAATGAGGCCGCTTTTGGATTTACATTAAAAGCCGGTTATGCAAAAATGATAGGCAGAGGTTTTGCATTCGGCGGATTTCTTGCATACAGTGACTGGTCTCCTTCTAGTAATGCTATCAATAATACGCCTGAATCAAGCAGCAGTGTTGCCACACTTATTGAATTAATGCCGATACTGTATATACTACCCTCTGAATTTGATTATAGTACTAATTTATATTTCCAACTTGGAGTAGGTTTATCTCTTAGTTCTTCATCCATAGCTGTTAATGGAGCTAGTTCTTCACAAAGTGAGATAGGTGGAGTTTCTTCGATAATTGGTATAGGATCATTTGATAACATTAAATTACTTGGCTGGGTATCTATAGGTTTATATTACCATCTTGGGTATTCCCAAAAGATTTATACTAATTATATTTCAATGGAATTGGGGATATATTTATAATATTAACCAGGCAACCATTCTTGTAATGTAATAATAGATGTCATTCATGCAATATTTAAGCTGGAATCTCTATCCATTCACAAGATAATGTGTGAACCTGTCCTGAGATATTTTTTCTTCCTTAACCAAACCACAATTAATACTAAATTATTATGTTTCATCAGTATTTTTAAACTCATTTAGTACAATACTTGCCAACTGCATACGTTTTTCAACACCGAGTTGCTTTTTAATTTCATTAATATGTGAATCTATTGTATTTTTTGAAATGTTGAGCTTGTCCCCAATTTCTTTACTCGAATCTCCTTCAATCGTTTGCAGAAATATCTCAAACTGCCTTGCAGTTAATTTCTGTTTTATACTTTCAAGTATCAATTCATATTCACTGTATTTACCCTTAGGATTAAGAATCTTAGCCCTTAGTATTTCATTTTCTTTTTGAAGTTTACCTGCTTCCGATTTCCACATAAATTTGGATCGGATCTCGTAAACCATTAATACAGCAAAAGCAATAATCATAAAGAAGAAAAATACTAACCATTCTTGTGGTAAAGACATCTAAAACTCCTCATAAAAAAATAATAAGATATTGTTGAAGCCATTGCATGGAAAAAATAACCGTATACTCTAAAATCTGTGTGAGCTGGAGAAAGACCGATTAAGGTGATAATTGAATATACGTATATACCAATATGAATGTAGTTAAATTCACAAGGAAGATGAATTTTTCTCTTATCATTTGAATATGAGAGAATGAATGACAGAACTAGAAGTACACTTATATTAAACCATAACATAAAGTATGGATATTCATTGAGACTCGAAAAATAGAGATCACCGCTGAATGTGATCAATCCAAAGAATGCGGCAAGTAGTAAAACAACATTTTTTTTCAAACCAAGCCACTTTAATAATAGATAAGAAATAGCTACTATTTGGATCGGTAAATAAAAGTGAAAAATAAATAGGTTGTGTGAATGAAAAACCTTTGCCAGAATTGAAGCAAATAACTGTATAATGCAGCTATAATAATAAAACAGTGCAAATATTTTTAAGTCATTACTGTATTCAATCTTTTTACGACGAGCAAAAAAATCTGCTATCAGTGGCAGAAACATTGAGAGTATTGCTACGTTATTCCCAATTTTTGAAAACAAAAAGATAATATCATACATGATCAATCACAATTAGGAGGGCAGGGATCAGACATTTCTAATGTATATTCCCTGTTAGTTAAAGTTAATGTTTCCGGCCGCATTTCCATAGATGTAATCTTATACCCTCCCTTTTCGAGCAATAATTCAACTTGAACTGTTGTACTTAGTTTATAAAACACCTCATTCTCTGAATCTGTCTTTTCATGAACGGACGTTCTGTTTTCATCAAGAGCTTTTATACTTATTGTATAAATATTGAACATGATATACTCGCCGGTGTTCTTATGCATATATTCTAATTCAACATTATCAATTTCAATATAGCTTACAACATCTCCAAAGTTTTGGTTAGCATATTCGGCATTAAATGTTTTGCCGGCAACTTGTCTGCTGGAAGATGTAGCCGCTGCAAGAAAAAGAACGAATAATAATGATTTTGTAAAACCTATGATAAAACCCACATCTATTTTAATGAAAAAAGTGAAAAACTATTACAAGTGACTAGTGAAACCCATACTTGTGAGGATACCCAAAGAGCAAAAAGAACATTATATTTAAGTAAAGTTTTATCCATTTGAAAAATTGAATAAAATTTAACTGCAATAACCGACTCACAATACCGCAGTGCAATGTTCATAAATTTGCTGTTAGGCAATTCTCTTTATGCAAGTCATTTTGTTGAAGAACAAATGTTTCCCATAATGTAACTTAGTTGTAAGATTCTATTATGAGAAATTCAATAATTGCAAAGTAATTATTTGGCTGGAATATTACAATGCAAAAATCATAAAAACTTGTAATTTGTCCTTCAGAGGGCAGCATAGGGGAATTAGCTTATGCAGTGAAATATTTTGAAATTTATTGGTAGAATAGTTTATATAATTTGTTATAAAGCTTAAGGATGTAAAGCAACTGAATATTTGTAATAATCCCATGTGTTAGCGGCACTGGGTGTATAAGACAAACAAATATAATTATTAATCAAACATCCCCCAAAGTGACGAAAATTTGGGAGGTTAAAAATTATTTAAAGATAACTCATTTAGAAAAAGTTTTCGAGATATCTTTCCCAACTATTATCATCAGCTTTATTCATTTCACCATTTTCAATGTAGCTTTCCGGTTTGAAATCCTCACCTTCATCTCCGCTGCGAATTTTGTTATGGAGTGATTTGAGTTTTTCTAATTCCTCTTGATAAAAACTGACTGCAGCTTTCCCAATCTTAAGACCAGCAATTTCAGAGTCCAATTCATCACTGTCAATTACACAGACCCAATTTTTATGATAGGAAGAATATTCCAGCACACTTAAATCTTCAAACAACTGATTATTCACTTTAACAACTTTTCCGCTGATTGGGGATTTGAACTGAATTGTTCTCCCATTTAATTTTGCTGTGAAGAGATGATCTCCCTTGTTTATATTCATTCCAAGATTTGGCGCTTCAATGGAATCAATTTTACCGATAAGTTTCATTGCGAAATCGTCAAAGCCAATTTGTGCTTGTCCTTCTTGGTTAATACTCATCCAGCAATGATTATCTGAAATAAAAACTCCACCGGGGATAGAGAATCCAGTAGATTTAGTGCTGAGAATGTTGTCTACATTTGTAATGTTCACATTTGGTTTAATGGTTTGTCGGATTTTTTCTTCTCTTTTGATGAGTAGTTTCTTTGTGAATGCCAAAAGTTCATCTTCTGTAAACGGTTTTTCGACATAATCCATTGCCCCATACTTCATACAATCCACCGCAGTTTCAACGGTTGCATAGCCGGTAATAATAACTACATCAATATCCGGACGAATATGTTTTACAGATTTGGTTACTTCAAGCCCGTCCATTGCCGGCATTTTGAGATCGGTGAAACAAAAATCGTATGAATGTTTTTGAATCAAGCCAAGTGCTTCTTGTCCAGTTTCTACAGTATCGACACAATATCCATCAAGTACCAATATTTTGCGAAAACTATCTAAGATAACACCTTCATCATCAACACAGAGAATCCGGGCTTTTGGTTCATCAACTTCTACTCTTTTTAAAGTTGTGGATTCGTTAGTATAATCAAGGTTGAGACTTACTTGCAAAGCATCTTCTCTTTCTTTAACAAGTTTTTTCTCGCGAACTTTTTTCGTGATTACTCTAATAGCTATATCTGCTACTATAAATACAATTAAAGCAATAATAAATAGTGCCATTTTTATTCTCCTGAGATATTTCTATTTTATTTGATTTTAAACTCTATCTGTGCTGCAAGGAGTTAGATATTTTTTATCATACTCGATATCAGCAGGAATTATTCTATACAACCAACCTTCAAAGTAGGGATCTTTCTCTAGCAGAGAAAAGTTCTCTAATAATTTTTCATTTCGTTCTACTATCTTTCCTCCAATTGGAGCCATAATATTGTGAGGCATTTCATCTTCTGTTTGCAAGGTTGAACACGTGCTTCCTTGAATTAGTATATCATCGACTGCCATAAGTTCAACAGAGGATAAAGATTCAATTGTTCTTAGAAATAGATCTGTTGCGCCGATGATGGCGGCCCCTTCATATTCCATATACATCCAACTCGTGTTCCCCAATTTCATGTACTTTGGCGGACAAGGGACATAAATGATCGTGTCATCATCTTTCCCAATCTGCGAATTCTTGATTCGCTCTTGTAAATTATAAAATTCAAGCCCGCGAGAAATTGAGGAGATAAGTTCATCAAATGTAAATGGTTTAGGAATAAAATCGATAGCTCCCATGTGTAGTGACTTTACAGCGTTTTCCACAGTAGAAAACCCCGTTATCATTATGACGTTTGTATTTATCCCTTCTGATTGTACTTCATTAAGCAGTTGAAAACCATTCATCTCAGGCATCATTATATCACAAAGTGTCACCTTGTATTGATTCTTCTCCAATTTTTTCAGTCCATCAATTGCATTTGTACATGAATCAATTTTAAACCCTTCCGATTTAGCAATTTTTGTTACTGCTTCGTTTATTACAGTTTCATCATCAATTATTAAAATGTCATACATTACATTCACCTTATAAAAATTAAGTAACTGGTAAAAGAATAGTGAACTTTGTTCCTATACCAATTTCACTTTCAACTGTTATAGTTCCGTTATGATTATCAATAATTCCCCAGATCACTGCTAAGCCAAGTCCAGTTCCTTTTTGTCCTTTAGTGCTGAAAAACGGTTCGAAAATTCTTGACAAATCTTCATTTTGAATCCCATCTCCATTATCCTCAATTATAATTTTCACATAAGTTTTTTGTCCTCCTTCATCTATGGCTTGCCACCTTTCCCAGTCGCAATTATTATTGGTACATCCTTCGAACATTCCGTAGGGAGGTGATTCAAAAGTATAGATTAACGAATTACATTTAGGACATTGCTCTTTATCATTAATTAATGAAATATCACAACGCGGACATGATGCTTTTATATCTTTACCTGGTTCAATTTGAAGTTTATATTGATGACGGTTCTTTCCATAAATTGGATCAAGATTTATATGACCCGATGACTTTGATGTGACAGCTTTTAATTTAATAGTCGGCATAGATTCAATTTTGATATCATTATCTATCAGATTATGTCTTTTTGGGCAAAGAGCTGTTTTTATCTGGGTCATCCCATATGGGAGTAAATTTGTGAGCGATGTGGTAATAATTATTTTGCCGTCGCCATTTTCAATTGCATCAGATGCGTTCACAATTAGGTTTATAAATACTTGTTGAATTTGATCTGCATCTACCGTTATCATTGGTAGATCGGGATCAAATTTCCTCTCAAGTACAATGTGCTTTAGCACTAATTGATTATTTACTACTACAACGGCACGGTCTATTATTTCTCTTGCTTTCACTTTATGCTTCTTGGGAACAGATTGGCGTGCAAAATCTAAAAGACCTTTTACAATCTCTCTGCTTCTTTTCGTTTCTCTAACAATAACGTTTAAGTCTTCTTGTATCTCAGGATAATTCTTTGCTCTTTTCTGGAGAAAACTTGAGTAAGTTAGAACTCCAGTAAGAGGATTATTGATTTCATGTGCTACTCCAGCTGCTAGACGACCAAGTGAGGACATTTTATCAGATTGGAAAAGCTGCATTCTAGCTTCGGATAATTTTTTGGTCATTGTATTGAATGCACGTCCTAAAATTCCAAGTTCATCATTACCAAGATCTTTAACAGAATAATTCAAATTACCGGCACTGATTTCACGAGTCGCTGACATTAAATTACTAACTGGTATATCAATCCATTTTCTTACAAAAAATCCAATTAGAAGACTAAGTGCTAAAATAGAAGTAAGAGCAAAAACTATTAATTTAACAGTGCTTTCTTCCTGTGCTTTATCAACCTCTTTCAGGCACATGGTAATGTCTAGAACACCTAGAGTTTTTTTTGACTTTGGATGAACATGACAATCGGCTTCCCAACATGATGGTTCATTATAGATTGGGTTCATTAATCCCATTATACGTGATGAATCCGGATAAAGTTTAAATATCCTCGATCTTTTATCTATTGGAACCTCTTCAAGGGCTCTTTTAGAAGAATGGCAAACATTACAACTCTCAGCTTTTTTATCTACCATGGTTCCAATTAAAGACTGTGTTGCTGAATAAATTATTTCGCCCGATTTATTGAATAACCTTACTTCTTTAATGCATTTATCTTCACCAATAGTGTTAATTATATTGTGGGTTGTTTCGGTATCATTAGCCAGCATGCTAGTTCTAGTGCTCTTAATTATTGTGTTACTTAATTGATTAGCATGTCTTTCAAACTCTGATAAAAGTGTATCGTTCTGTGAATGCAAATTAAAGTAAGAATATATACTGATAATTATTGCAGTAGTTATTCCAACAGCAATAATTAGTTTTAGAGCTATTTTATTGAATTTCTGTTTGAACCTTTTCATTTTATAATTATCTCTTAGTTTTTATCATTTTACCAGGTTTGCTGGATGGAAAACTTATTTCATCATGACAGTCATCACATAATGGCAGTTTGGAAAAATCAGATTCTCTGTGGCAATCCTCACATTCTAATTCATTATGATTTTCATCAAGAACGAGCCCAGTAACTTTATGATCAAAAGTTTCAGTACTCCAATATTCATGACACGAAGTACAGCTTGAATCTAATTTTTTAAATTGTTTTTTATTTCCATGACACGTTTGA
>Ga0209013_10006140_pt1 | contig 10237 bp, 13 predicted proteins | sample Cruoilmetagenom2_FD_187291 | JGI IMG/M metagenome (GOLD analysis project Ga0209013, IMG submission 187291) | Oil polluted marine microbial communities from Coal Oil Point, Santa Barbara, California, USA - Sample 2 (SPAdes) (version 2) | ecosystem: Environmental > Aquatic > Marine > Oil seeps ...
GAATCATCCACTCGCGACAATCACCGTGCTCCCAAAATCGTCAGGGACGGCACTCCGCCCGACGAGGGTGACAGCGCCACGCCGACTGGGGCTTCCCGGAGTCTGCTTTTAGTTGGGGGACGTCAAATCCGAAATCCGAAATCCGAAATCCGAAATTTCCGCCTACAAATCCTGCCTCTTGAACACCTGCACGGCTAGGGCTAACGGAACAACGATCCAGGCGCCGATGACGGTGAGGCCGATGGCGGTCGCCATGGTCGCCGAACCGGTGAGCTTGATGAGAGTCGCGCCGGCGGGACCGTAGAGCGCCGGGCCTCCGACCTGGAGAAGACTCAGCACGCGCACGATGTCGATCGGGTTGCCCGCGAGACCGGCGAGGAGCACGGTCTTGACCGTTGTTGCGGGGAGATAGAGCGTGGTCGCCAGCATCAGCAAGCCGTAGACGAGCTCGAAGAAGATCCAGACCGCGATTGCAAGAGAGCGCGGTGGCAAGTTGAAAGGAGTTCAGAGTGAGGGCACTCAACTCCACACTTCAATCTCTCACCTCTCAACCCCGTGGTGTCCTACCGGTCTTCCAACCACGCCTCGAACTCGTCTGCGTGGCAAACATTGAGAATTCGCTCTCGCGGGATCTCGGCGCGCATCGCGATGGCCGAGGCATAGGCGTCGAACTCGAGATGGGGGACGGCGTGGGCATCCGAGGCGAGAATGACCTCGCAGCCCGAGTTCACCGCCAAACGGGCGAGGTCGGAGTCGAGATCCTGGCGACGCGGGAAACCGTTGATCTCGACGGCGACGCCGGAATCTACACAGGCCGAGAATACCTTCTCCCAACGTGCCCTGAGCCCGGGGCGATGGTGGAAGTGGCGGCCGCGTGGGTGGGCCAGCACGTGCACGCCGGGAGTCTGGACGGCGCGCAGGAGGCGCTCAGTCTGGTCACGGTTGGGGTCAAAGTGAGTGTGCACCGCGGCCGCCACGCACTCCACTTCGAGGCGTTCTCCCTCGGGCACATCGAGCGTGCCGTCGGCAAGGACCTCGACCTCGAGCCCCTGAAACAGACGATGGTCCTCTCCATGCTGCGCGTTCCAGAGCTCGACCCGCCGGCGCTGGAGTCGGACGCCTTCCCGGTCGAGACCGGAGGCAACCTCGAGCCCGCGCGAATGGTCGGTGACCATCGACCAAGCGGAACCACGCCAGGCACAGCCACGGGCCATGGCCTCGAGGGTTGCCTTACCGTCGGAGTCCCGAGTGTGCCAGTGACAGGCGCCGCGCATCCTTTGCGGATGGAGGGCCTCGGGGCCGGAACTCAGGATCTCCGTGACCTCGGCGCGGCTCAGATAGCCGTCGCGTGAGGGCCACCGCCGCGGCGGTCCCATCCCTTTGAGCCGCTCGACAGCGGCTTCCAGGGCATCCGGCCCGTGGCACGCCGCAAGCTGCGAGACCAGCGGTTGGAGCCAGCCCGGCGCGTCGCTAAGGACCGCGGTGCGCGCTTTCCCGGATGCGTCGAACGCGATGTAGCCGGCACGCAACAGCGCTAGGCGCCGATCGCCGGGAGGCTCGGAGTCGGCGAGTGCGAACAACGCCTCGGCAAGAGCGCCGTTAGTGTTCGTCGACTGCTCGCTCACCGAGGGTGAACTCCCAGCCGCAGTACAGGCCGTCGGGAGCGTCCGGCGGGCAGTGCAGGCACTCGGTTCGGATCCGCTCGTCGATGGTGCGGGCGAAGGTGGAGAACTCGATGATGCCGACACTCTTGCAGGGGAAATCCTCGAGTCCCTTTCGTCGCCGGGTCTCCTGGACGCGGCAGATATCCATGAAGAAACGCAGCCGGCTGCGATCGTCCGACCACTCGACGTGCTGCACGTTGATCACCGCGTACATGCGGAGGCCAAGCGCTTGCGCGAGGGTTTCCAGGCCACCGTTGGCCGGCAGATCATAGGTGCGCATGATCCTCTTCGCCTCGGCTGCGGCGAAACGCGCCCATGCACCCTCGTCGAGTTCGATGGCGGTCTCCATGCCATAGCGCTCCTCGGCGGCGAGAAACCAGCAGCCATCATGGGCGAGCCAGTTCTTAGCGAAGTCCTCGAGAGCGCGCAACAATTCCTCGCGACTCATCTCGGCATAGGGGTTCATCGCTCCTCCAGCACAGAGTATATCCGGGAGCTGAGGTCGTCAGCGAATCGGTTGTTCGATCGAGTCCCACGTTCGCGAAGATTCGTCAAAGGCCAGAATATTGCCGGTGTGGAGTTCATAAAGCCACGGGTGGATTCCGAGATGCCCGGCATCCTCCCGATCGGCGATGGTTGGGTAGGAGCGAAGGTTTTCACACTGCATCAGCACGTTGATCCGGATCGTCTCGAGGTAGCGATCCGCTTCGGGAACACCGGCCAAGAGCACCCGCTCGCGGGCCGGCCTGGCGAACTCGAGCCAGGACATGATGTGGGGCTCGGCTTCCGGCGCCAGTTCTGCTTCGAGGGCCTTGATGCCGCCGCAGTCGGTGTGGCCGCAGACCACGATGTGGCGCACCTCGAGATGGAGCACGGCGTACTCGACGGCCGCGCCCACTGCGCACGCAGCTGAAGTTGCGGGCGGCACGATGTTGGCGATGTTGCGCACGTTGAAGAGTTCACCGGGATCGGCACCGGTGATCAGCTCGGGGACCACGCGTGAGTCCGAGCACCCAATCCAGAGGACCTTGGGGTTCTGGCCCTCTTCGGCGAGCTTCTCAAACACTTCATGGTCGGAGGCGAACTTTTCCCTGAATCGCCGATACCCGGACATCAGTTTAGGGGTTGGCAATTCACACCTCCCGGTAGAATCGGTTCGAAGCGTCCCGTTTCAGCTCAAGGAGTGGGGACCGTCACCTCCATACCCATCAACGGCCAGATGAAGATCAGGGAGACGGCAACCAACACTGTCAGTAACGGTCGAGGTAGCGTTCGAGTTCCCAATCGTGGATCTCCTTGATGTAGTCGGACCACTCGGTGCGCTTGTTGAAAATGAAATGGTCGAAGATGTGGTCACCGAGGGCTTCGCGCAGTAGCTTGTCCTTTTCCAGGAAGTCGAGCGCCTCGTCGAGGCTGGCTGGTAGCTGGACGATCTTGAGGCGCTTCTTCTCACGCATGCTCATATCGAAAATGTTGCGGTTGACCGGCTCGCCGCATTCGATTCCGCGCTCGATCCCATCCAGCCCGGAGGCCAACATGGCGGCGAAAGCCAAATATGGGTTGCATGAAGGATCGGGAATCCGAACCTCGCACCGGGTACCGATGCCGCGCCGGGCGGGCACCCGGACCATCGGCGAGCGGTTCTTTTCCGACCACGCGACGTTGACCGGCGCCTCGTAGCCCGGCACCAGCCGTTTGTAGGAGTTGACCAGTGGGTTGGTGAGGGCGACGAAGGCGCGCGCATGGTTGAGGAGACCGCCGATATAGGAGCGCCCGACGGCAGATATCTCCCACGGCCCATCGGCATCATAAAAGGCATTGGCGCCGTCGGAGGTGAAGAGCGACTGGTGGACGTGCATGCCGGAACCGTTGACTCCCGCCAGCGGCTTGGGCATGAAGGTCGCGTGGAGGCCGTGCATCAGGGCCACCTTCTTGACCACAAAGCGGAAGGTGACGACAGCGTCGGCGGTGGCGACGGCCTCACCGTACTTGAAGTCGATCTCGTGCTGGCCCGGGGCGACCTCGTGGTGGGCGGCTTCGACCTCAAGCCCCATGGCTTCCAACACCAAGGTGATGTCTCTTCGCGCCTCCTCACCGAGATCGCGCGGGCTGAGGTCGAAGTAGCCCCCGGTGTCGTGGGTGGCGGGAATTGCCGCGCCGTTCGCGTCGCGCTGGAAGAGGAAGAACTCTGCCTCGGGTCCGGCCATCATCCGGTAGCCCATGGAGTCCGCCTTCGCGACCATTCGCTTTAGCGCACCCCGCGGGCAGCCGGCGAAGGGGCTGCCGTCGGGATTGGCGATGTCGCAGATCAGGCGCCCGACCTTGCCCTGATTGACCTCCCACGGAAAGACCCGGAAGGTGTCGACATCCGGCACCAGGAGCATATCCGACTCCTCGATGCGGGTGAATCCCTCGATCGACGACCCGTCGAACATGATCTGGCCGTCGAGGGCCTTCTGAAACTGGCTCTGGGGAATCTCGACGTTCTTGATGATGCCATCGATGTCGGTGAACTGGAGACGCAGAAAATGGACGTTTTCCTCTTTCGTTCTGGCAAGGATGTCTGTGGTTGATATTGGCACCTTGGATCCCCCCAACGTATCGTTTGGCAGATATTGGTTGCAATATCTGTAAAAGTCAAGTTACTTTCTGTAATTTGAATGGAATTTTGAGTTCAAATTGCAATTTCAATGAGATACGGTCTCGACTCGCCTGCGGCTGCCCATATGAGGCTATACTCGTCGGCTGGAGGCATCATGAGCGAGATACCGACCCGCGCCGACGCCTGGGCGCTGCTCACCGAGCACACCGACAACCCGAGCCTCATCAAGCATGCCCTCGGCGTCGAGGCGGCTATGCGCGCCTACGCCGGGTCTTTTGGCGAGGATGTGGAAATGTGGGGAACGATCGGGCTGGCGCACGACTTCGACTACCAGCAAAATCCCACCGAGGAGACCCATCTGCACGTCGGGACCGGAGTTCTTCGTGAGCGCGGGTGGCCCGAGGAGTGGATCCAGACGATCGCCTCGCATGCCGACTACATGGGCGTGCCGCGAGACACCGCGGTGCGGAAGACTCTGTTTGCGGTCGATGAGCTTTCGGGCTTTCTCACCGCCTGCGCGCTGGTGCGTCCGGACAAGGCGATCGCCGAGGTCAAGGTCAAGTCGGTCAAAAAGAAGCTCAAGGACAAGGCCTTCGCGCGCGGGGTCAACCGTGACGATGTGCGTCGCGGCGTTGAGGAGCTCGGCGTCGACCTCGACGAGCACATCGCCTTCGTGCGCGACGCGATGGCGACGATCGCCGACCAGCTCGAGCTGCCACCGGCGGATAAGTTATGAGTTCTTGGTGTTGAGTTATGAGTTTTGAGTTATTCCCCGCTCACCCATAGAGCCCAAGGGCGGTTGGATGGGAACTCAAAAATCAAAACCAAGAACTCATAACCTTTTTCGGGTCGTTTCGATGACTTCGAGCCCATTCATGTAGGGGCGGAGGATTTCGGGCACGACGACCGAGCCGTCTGCTTGCTGGTAGTTCTCGAGCAGGGCGACCATCGTGCGGCCGACGGCGAGCCCTGAGCCGTTGAGAGTGTGGAGGAGGCGGGCTTTGCCGCCGGAGGCCGGACGAAAACGGAGATGGGCGCGACGTGCTTGAAAGTCGGTGAAGTTGCTGCACGACGAGATCTCGCGATAGCACTCGAGGGCCGGCAACCAGACCTCGAGGTCATAGGTCTTGGCGGCCGAAAACCCGAGGTCGCCGCTCGCCAGGCTCACGACCCGGTAGTGAAGCCCGAGGGCCCTGAGCACAGCCTCGGCGTGACCGGTGAGCTCCTCGAGACGCTGCCATGATTGTTCGGGGTGGGCAAACTGTACGAGCTCGACCTTGTGGAATTGGTGGAGCCGGATGAGCCCGCGCACGTCCTTGCCGTACGAACCGGCCTCGGAGCGGAAGCATGGCGTGGAGGCGCAGTAGCGGAGCGGCAACTCCTCCTCGGGGAGGGTTTCATCACGGTGGAGATTGGTTACAGGGACCTCGGCCGTCGGGATGAGATAGAGGTCGGAATCCTCGACGTGGAAGAGATCATCGGCGAACTTCGGGAGTTGGCCAGTGCCATGAAGGGATGCCGAGTTGACGAGATAGGGTGGAATCACCTCGGTGTAACCGTGCTCTGTGGTGTGGAGGTCGAGCATGAACGAGATCAGGGCGCGCTCGAGTGCGGCGCCGGCGCCCTTGAGGACGGCAAAGCGGCTCGAGGCCACCTTGGTTGCGCGTTCGAAGTCGACGATCCCGAGCTCGGGTCCGAGGTCCCAGTGGGGCCTCGGCTCGAAATCGAAGCCCGGCGGCGAGCCCCAGGTGCGCTCGACCCGGTTGGCCCCCTCGTCGTCGCCGATGGGCACGCTGTCGTCGATGAGATTGGGGATGGTCAGCTCGAGGCCTGATAGGTCCGTTTCGAGCTCCTTCGCCCGGCCCTCGAGCCCCTTGATCTCCTCGCCGAGAGCAGCCATCTCGGCCTTATTCGCCTTAGCCTCGTCTCCGCGGCCATCGCGATAAAGGCCACCGATCTCCTTCGAACCCGCGTTGCGGCGCGCCTTGAGCGCTTCGACCTCCACCAGGATCTCGCGCCACGCCGCGTCGACTTCCAACAGACGATCAATCGGCGCGACTGTTCGACGGTGGGCGAGCATCTCGCGAATGAGGTCGGGCTGGCTTCGATAGAGATCTCGGGCGAGCATCAGTTTTCCTCCGGCCGCGACTATAGCAGCGCGCATGATACCGACGAGCAGATACGCGCTCGGAAAAACGGCTCAAGAGATGAGAAATTAAGGGGTTAAGAGTGAAGTGGAGGCGCTCTGAACCGACGTAATTCTTTACTCTTAACTTTTTACCCTTAACTGCGCTGAGATCCCACCGGCACATAGACCTGGGTGCCGCGGTTGCTGCGCATGATCTGCTCGATGAAGGCGTCCAAATCCGAAGAGTTGTTGACGAAATCGATGTCGTCGGTATTGACCACCAGCAGCGGCGTCTCGCGGTAGTGGAAGAAGTAATAGGAGTAGGCCTCGCTCAAACGCTCCAGATATTCCGGTTCGATCGTCCGTTCGAAATCTCGCGCGCGGCGCTTGATGCGTTCGACGAGCACCGGCACCGAGGCTTGCATGTAGATCACTAGGTCGGGTTTCGCAACCTCCTGCTCGAGCACCGGGTATAGCTTTTCATAGACTCGGAGGTCGGTGTCGTCGAGATTGAGATAGGCGAAGATTCGATCCTTGGGGAAGGTGTAGTCCGCGAGCACGAGGCGTTGGAAGAGGTTCATCTGCGCGATTTCGCGCTGTTGTTGGAAGCGGGACAGCAGGAAATAGATCTGGACCTGGAAGGCGGCGCCCGCCCGCCCCTCATAAAACGCCGGGAGGAAGGGGTTGGTGATGTCCTCGAGCACCATGACCCCCTCGAACCGGTCCGCCAGTAGCTGCACGAGGGACGTCTTCCCGACCCCGATCGGGCCTTCGACGGCGATGTGTCGGAATGGGATCTTGCGTCCACTCATCAGGCGTGTGTGATCTTAGCAGGGCTCAAAGTGAGGATCACGACCCCATCAGCTTGGCGACGACGAAGAGGATGCTCATCCACACCGCGAGCGTGCCGTTGGCGGTGAAGAAGGCAGCGCCCACCGCATCGAGGCCGCCCGTCGTCACCGCTCGATGCTGCCACGCGAGAATGACGCCGGCTGTGATGACGGCCGAGTATCGTATCCATCCGCCTCCAGCGGCGACGGTAAAGAGGAGAAAGCCGACGAATGCAAGAACGTGAAAGCCACGTGCGAGGATGAGGGCGCGACGTCCTCCGAGCTGTGCGGGAAGGGAGTGGAGACAGTGGGCGCGGTCGAAGCTCTCGTCCTGCAAAGAGTAGATGACGTCGAACCCCGCCACCCACAGACTGACGGCGATTGCGAGGATAACGGGCGGCCATGCGAGATGAGCCGTGACCGCGATCCAGACGCCGATCGGCGCCATCCCGAGCGCGAGACCGAGCCAGAGATGGGAAGCCGCCGTCCACCGCTTAGCATAGGAGTATCCGAGGAGAACGGCGAGGGTCGGTGGTGCGAGCACCAGGCAGAGGGGGTTCAAGCTCGCAGCGGCAATGATGAAGACCGCTGCCGAGATGGCGGTTACGGTCCACGCGAATCGTCGGCTGAGCCTGCCGGCCGGAAGTGCGCGTCCGGCAGTCCGCGGGTTCATGCTGTCGATCTTGTGGTCTGCAATCCGGTTGAATGCCATAGCGGCGGTTCGGGCGGACACCATTGCCACCCCGACCCAAAGCCAGGTTCGCGCCGACGGCCATCCCGGCGCGGCTGCGGTGATGAGCGAAATAACGGCGAATGGAAGCGCGAAGATCGTATGTTTGAAGGCAATCATCTCTCCGGTTTCGACCACATCGCCGACGACTCGCGAGACCCCCTCCCTCAACCCCGCCATCGCAGGCCCCCGTCGTCGCCTGCCAACCCGAGGAGATCGAGGAGCCGCATGCAGTAGTGGTCCGCGAAGATCTGCTGTGCTGCCGCCTCCTCGGGTTTGAGGTAGAACGCGGGAAGCGGGGGCACGATGTGGGCGCCCGCGCGGGCAAGCTTGAGGAGGTTCTCGAGCAGGATCGACGACATCGGCGTCTCGCGGATGCCAAGGAGCAAGGGCCACCGCTGTTTGAGAGCCACATCCGCCACGCGCTGCGCGAGACCACGGGAGATGCCGTGCGCCAACGCCCCCGCCGTGCCCGCCGAGCAAGGCAGCACGACGACACCACGGAGCACATGGGATCCCGAAGCAATGGGTGCGGTCAGGTCCGAGTCGAGATGCGGCCGGATCCGTTTGCGAAGATCGTCACTCAGGGGGAGATTGTCCCGCAGCCCGCGGGCGCTTGCCCACTCAGGTCCCAGCTCATGGGCAAGGACCTTTGTGGCCGGTCCTGTGACCACAAGATGCAAGGCGTCGACCCGCCCGCTTTCCAGTGCCGCCTGAGCGAACCGCACGGCGAGGACCATCCCCGATCCACCCGAAACCAGGAGAGCCAGATCACACGACACAGTTGCGGCTCTTCTTTCGAGGTTCTGTGACCCACTCCATCGGGGGAGTATAGCAGCCGGTCACTGACAAAATATCTTGACACGTTGCGGGCCGGCGATTCTCGGCGGTGGTGACAAAAAATATTGTCAAACCGGCGACAACCCACCATTCGACGGTTGGGTGTTTATCTATTGCAATCAAAGCGGTTAAGTGAATTCCCGACGATTGGCACGGAGGGTGCACTTTCAGAAGGCGAATGAAAGGGGGTACCCATGGATGGCAGCTGAATCGGCCCGGAGTGATCGATTGCCAACTTCGAACGCAAAGGAGACACATATGAACGCACGCACGGTCCTGTCATTGATCCTGGTGGCTGCCGCAACCCTCACGATCGTCGGATCGGCTGAGGCTGCCCAACCCACGGGTGTCGTCAACATCAACACCGCGACCGTGGACCAGCTGCAAATGCTGCCCCGCGTGGGTCCGGCCCTGGCCGGCCGGATTGTCGATTTCCGCGAGACCAACGGAGAGTTCCGGACCGTGGATGAAATCGTCGCGGTCAAGGGGATCGGTGAACGGTCGTTTGAAAATCTCGAACCGTTCATCGTGACCAACGGGGCGACCACGTTGGCTGAAAAGGTCAAGCTGCCTCGTTCGAGCGATGGCAGTCCGGAGGCTGCCGACTGATGATCAACGGTCACCCGGGAGGTCGTTCATCTGAACCGATCGTCGCGGGGGACCACAACTACAGCGTGGACGGGATGCGGCCCTTCGGGGCCGCGTTTTTTTAAGGGGGTGTTCATGAATGATCGCAAGTTCTCTGGAAAAGCTGAGCGTGGCATTTCACTGATCGAGCTGATGATCGCGGCGGTTGTTCTCACCATCATACTCACCGCAGCCCTACCGGGCCTCAAAGAGGCGCGTGGGGCGGCGGCCGTCGGTGGGGCGTCGCGTCGGCTGCAGGGGCTTCTCTTTCGATGTCGGGCGGTAGCAGTACTGAATGGACGTGCGTGCGCCGTTGTTTTTGAGCGCCGAGACGATGGTTCCTGGCGCTGCTTCATCGCTCAGGATGGGGACGGAGACGGCATTCGGCGGGCCGACATCAATCGTCTCATCGACCCCATTCTCTCGGAGGTCGTATTATTCGAGGCCGGAGAGGCGGGCCTCGGCATCTTGAAGGGCGAGTTCGTGCCCGATCCTTCGGGTCGCGGCCGGCTTCGGGGAAACCTCGATGATCCGGTTCGCGCGGGTCGTGGCGACATCATCACATTCACCCCGCGGGGAACGGCGACGCCGGCCTCTCTTTACTTCACCGATCACCGTGCGAGGATGCGGGTGCTGCGGGTGTACGGCGGCACCGGGCGGGTAATCTCACGGGTGTGGCGCTCCGGTTGGCCGAAGTGGCGGCAGGCCGGGCTCTAACCCGCATATCTCACCGGGTGTCTACTGCGGACGGCGAATCGCGGCGTCCCGCCGTGCTTGTCGCAAATCGTGCTCCTCGACGTAGCGCTACTACGACTG
>Ga0209013_10006141_pt1 | contig 10237 bp, 11 predicted proteins | sample Cruoilmetagenom2_FD_187291 | JGI IMG/M metagenome (GOLD analysis project Ga0209013, IMG submission 187291) | Oil polluted marine microbial communities from Coal Oil Point, Santa Barbara, California, USA - Sample 2 (SPAdes) (version 2) | ecosystem: Environmental > Aquatic > Marine > Oil seeps ...
TAAAAGATATAGTTTAATTATGTTAATTATTTTCATTTTTTATTATTGTGCTAAGACAAGTAGGAGTATAATAGTTATATAGACATATTATAAGGATTGCAAGAAATGGAAATGATACAGACAGTGAAGAAGATGGAAAAAGAGGCAATAAAGAGTAGTGGAATTGATTTTATAAGGCTGGGTTTTGCCCTGTTTTTTATGGTGGCGGTTTTAACTTATAGCTTTTTAAGTACTGGGAGCATACCCAACAATGTATTTTTAGCGATTGCAGCACTTTTTGGTGCATATATGGCTATGAACATTGGGGCAAATGACGTTGCAAATAATGTAGGGCCTGCAGTAGGCTCCAAGGCACTTACTATGGGTGGTGCTATTGTCATCGCAGCTATTTTTGAAGCAGGTGGTGCATTTATCGCAGGTGGTGATGTTGTAAAAACGATTAAAAAAGGTATTATTGATATAAGTGCTTTTGGTGGCGATGTTGATCCGTTTATTTGGGCAATGATGGCTGCACTCTTATCCGCTGCATTATGGCTGAACTTTGCAACGATGATGAAGGCTCCTGTTTCAACCACACACTCAATTGTAGGTGGTGTAATGGGTGCAGGTATTGCTGCAGCAGGATTTACGATAGTATCATGGGGCACTATGGGGAAGATAGCTGCTTCATGGGTTATATCACCAGTACTGGGTGGTATCATCGCAGCGACATTTTTATATGCTATTAAAAAGTCAATGGTATATAAAGAAGATAAAATAGCAGCAGCACAAAAATGGGTACCTATTTTTGTGGCTATTATGTCTTGGGCATTTGTAACTTATCTAACGTTAAAAGGGCTCAAAAAGATCTGGCCTTCTATCGTAGATGTTTTAGTGTTTCTACCTGATGCGAAAAAACCTTCTTTTCTAATAGCAGCAATATTTGGACTTATCATTGCAGGGATTGTCTATATCATCGTTAAAAAAACAGTTGCCAACAGAGCAAATGATCTTGAAAATACGAGAGCTGCCATTAACCTCTTATTTACTGTACCATTGATTTTTGCAGCAGCCCTTTTAAGTTTCGCTCACGGCGCAAATGACGTCGCAAATGCCATTGGGCCATTGGCAGCTATCAATGATGCAGTCATGACCGGTGGGATATCGGCAAAAGCAGGTATCCCATTGTGGGTTATGGCAGTTGGGGCTATTGGTATTGCGATCGGTCTTGCTCTTTATGGACCTAAACTTATTAGAACAGTGGGTAGTGAGATCACAGAACTAGATCAAATGAGAGCATTCTCAGTGGCTATGGCAGCTTCTATTACTGTTATTATCGCTTCTCAGTTAGGACTTCCTGTCTCTTCCACACACATTGCAGTGGGTGGAATCTTTGGTGTTGGATTTTTAAGAGAATATCTTGCTTCTACAGGACAAGAAGAGGTCATAGAAAAAGAACAAGTAAATATTGAAGATGAGAAAAAAATGTTAAAAGCATATACAAGCGAGCTTAAAACATTGGAAGACAAATCTAAGAAAACAAAAGAAAATTATGAAAGAATCGTCGAACTTTATAAAGCGATTGACTTGGAAGAAGATAAGATCAAGGCATCTAAAAAACATATAAAAAATGTAGAAAAAGTGAAATATGTTAAAAGAGATGCTGTTAAAAAAATCATAGCTGCTTGGATTATAACTGTACCGGCTGCAGCAGTGCTTTCAGCAGTCATATTTTTTATGATTAGAGGAATAGTACTATAATGAAGTATCAACTATTAAATATAGTGGAGGTAGTAATTAAGTGTTAAGAAAAATATTATTACCTACTATTTTAGCTATTTTGGCGTATGGTTTTTGGATTAGTCCGGATTTTAAAGAGATATCTGCTGGTGTTTCTATCTTTTTATTTGGTATGCTAACTCTGGAAGAAGGCTTTAAAGTTTTCTCTGGAGGAACATTAGAAAAGATTTTAGAAAAATCAACTGATAAACTTTATAAAAGTATCAGTTTTGGATTTATTGCCACTGCCATAATGCAATCAAGCTCTTTGGTTTCAGTTCTAACCATTTCATTTATTGGAGCAGGTCTCATTGGTCTTACTCAAGGTATTGGGATAATTTTTGGAGCAAATATCGGTACAACAACCGGTGCTTGGTTAATGGCTGGATTTGGTCTAAAAGTAAAAATATCAGCTTACGCTATGCCTATGCTTGCATTTGGTGTAATATTAATTTTTCAAAAAGCAAAATCATTAAAAGGCTTAGGATACATACTTACTGGTTTAGGATTTTTATTTCTTGGAATCCATTATATGAAAGATGGTTTTGAAGCATTTAAGGAGACTATTGATTTAGCCTCTTTTGCGGTTGATGGATTTAAAGGTCTAATGATCTTTATCGGTATAGGTATTTTGGCTACTGTTGTTATGCAGTCCTCGCATGCTACGATAGTACTGATCCTTGCAGCTCTCTCTGTGGGTCAAATAACATATGAAAATGCTTTAGCACTTACCATTGGTGCCAATATCGGGACAACAATTACTGCTATTATTGGGTCACTCAGTTCCAATATAGATGGTAAACGATTAGCAGGTGCACATTTTATTTTTAATGTTGTAACTGCACTAGTTGCTGTTATTTTAATGAGCCAAATGATATATGCGGTAGATGCTATAAGTAGCTCCATTGGAATAGCAAGTGATAACTATACATTAAAACTTGCAGTATTTGATACTTTGTTTAAGGTAATGGGTGTGGTGATGTTTATACCATTTGTAAACAAACTTGTAAGCTTTTTGAATAGAGTGTTCAAAAAAGATAGTTCAAAACCTGATACAGGATATGACAGTGCTCGATATCTTAATGATTCAGTACTAGAGCTTCCGGCAACATCTATGGCAGCAATTATCCGAGAAACTAAACATCTCTATGAAAATGCTTTTGAGATTATCACGCATGGCCTAAATCTAAAACGAAGCAATATCGTCTCTTCAATGCCATTAGAAGAAGTCATTAAAGATACATATAGTAAAAGCGTTGTAGATATTGATGAATTTTATAACCATAAGATAAAAGGTATTTATGGTGAAATCATTGACTTCTCTACCAAAGCACAATCAGATATGTCTCCCAAAGATATTGAAGTACTCTACAAACTTAAACTTGCAAATAGAGATATGGTAGAAGCAGTTAAAGATACAAAGCATCTACAGAGAAACTTGTTTAAATACTTAAATAGTCCAAATAGTCATATTAAAGAAGAATACGATTATATTAGAAAAAATCTAGCTGAGCTTTTAAGAAATATCAACTTCATTGCTACCACTGATGAAGAGGACGTTATTTTGATATTACTCTCAAAGGCTAAAGTACATACAGAAAGATATGACATTCTTGCAAATGGTACACTTGATAATCTTATTAGAGACGAATTAATTACCAATGAAATGGCAACTTCCTTGATGAATGATAGTGCTTACGCATATGATATTAGTAAAAATCTAATAGAGATGGCTGAAGTAATCTTTACTGATAGAAATAGCAATACGCCAAGCTTAAACGAAGAGATGGCTATGAACGCTGAAGATATTAAAGCAATTTTAGAAAAAAAGGATGATTAATGGGTGTCAAAAAATTTATTAAGAACGTTAAACACACGCTGGGATTAAATGATTATGGGATAGAAGGTAAAAAGAAATCACTTAAAGATCTTTTGAAGAAGCTAAATAGCAGAAAAAAAAGCATCAACAAGTCATTAGAAAGCACTTTAAAGAAAAAAGAAAGAACAGAATTAGAAGAAGAGCTTGAAATTGTTTCTTGCCAAATAAAAAAAGGGAAAAAGATTTTACACTCCCTTTATTCTTAAATGGCATGATAATACGAAGACAAGAGCATATAAGCGTTAAAAATAAAATTAAAACAAGGAAATAAAATGATAGAAAATAATGAAAACATGATAGAAATAGATGGTGATTCAATTTCACTAGATGACTTAATAAATGTATTTAAAACATCAAAATCAGAGAAAAACTCTGAGAGTAAAGCAAGTCAGAAGAGAAGACATGAACAAAAGTTAAAACCATATCAGGCTGAACTTATTAAACTTCAAAAGCATATAGAAGACACCAATCAAAAAATGATTATTTTGTTTGAAGGTCGTGATGCAGCAGGAAAAGGTGGAACCATTAGAAGAGTAACGCGGTATATGAATGAAAAACATTACCGTATTGTAGCTCTAGGTAAACCCACTGAAGAGCAAAAAACACAATGGTTTTACCAAAAATACATTCAGCACTTTCCAAGAGGCGGAGAGATCGTTCTCTTTGACAGAAGCTGGTACAACAGAGCTATGGTAGAGTCTGTTTTTGGCTTTTGTACTCAAAAAGAGTATGATGACTTTATGAAGGGTGTTAAAGGGTTTGAAAAAGACCTTACACGTCAAGGTATTATACTTGTAAAGCTCTATTTTTCTGTCACTAAAGATGAGCAGGCAAGAAGGTTTGAAAGAAGAAAAACAGATCCGCTTAGACAATGGAAACTTAGTGAAATTGACGTACAGGCGCAAGACAAATGGGATGAGTTTACAGATACAAAATACAATATGATCAAACAGACTCATTCACATAATGCACCATGGACAATTATACGATCAAATGATAAACAACAAGCAAGATTTGAGGCACTGAAAGTAATCATCAATTCAATAAACTATGAAGGTAGAGATGAAAATCTTGATTATACACTCAACCCGGAAATCGTAATCTCAGGGGCAAGAGAGATAGAGATTATGGAAGCGCAGAGAAGCAGTAGTGGAAAATTCATAGGTTAAATATTAAAGGACCAATATGCAAGAGAAAAACAGTAATACAAAAACAAAGAATAAAACAGAAAAAGTACAAATATGGGTAAAGAAAGAAACCTTAGACTATGAAAAAGAGTTGACAAGACTTCAAGTTGAACTTTTAAAATTTCAAAATCATGTGAAAGACAAAGGGCTTAAGATCTTAATGATATTTGAGGGTCGAGATGCTGCTGGGAAAGGTGGTACGATCAAAAGAATTACTGAACACCTAAATCCGAGGGGTGCAAGAGTAGTTGCCCTTGAAAAACCTAGTGATAAAGAGATGTCACAGTGGTACTTTCAAAGATATACTAAACACCTTCCAAGTGCTGGTGAAATTGTTCTTTTTGATAGAAGTTGGTATAACAGATCAATGGTTGAACCAGTTATGGGCTTTTGTACTGAAAGACAACATCACAAGTTCTTAAAAGATGCTCCAGAGTTTGAGCAGATGATCGTAGATGAAGATATTCAGATATTTAAATTTTATTTTTCTGTATCCAAAGATGAGCAAGCAAGAAGATTTAAAGCCAGAGAAACCGATCCTCTAAAGCAGTATAAACTCTCACCTGTAGATAAAGAGTCACAAAAATTATGGGATGAATATTCACTTGCTAAGTTTATGATGCTAAGTGCTACTCATACAGAAGCAGCTCCTTGGACCATTGTTAAAAGTGATAATAAGAAAAAAGCTAGAATAAATTGTATAAAACATATCTTGAATTTTATTGATTACCCTGATAAAATTAATAAAAAAGATATCAAAGTAGATTGCGACATCATTGTCTATGGTCGAGATGAAGCCATTTCTATGGAAAAGATGTTTAAGTTTTCAGCCAAATAATTTTAGGTTGATACTTTAGGCATCAACCTGTAAAAGAATTACTCTAAAGTCAGGGACTAAACCCCCTCCACTCTAAGTAGTTTTGTTTTTCCCACCATAAGGTCTATGGTCATCAATGCACGCTTAAATACAGATTCCTGTCTATATTCAATATTATGTTTTTTACAAATATCTTTAACGATGGGTTGCATCTTCTGATAATAACTCAAAGGCATATTTGGGAAAAGGTGATGCTCTATTTGATAATTGAGAAAACCATGTGCAAAATCTATGGCATCAGAACCGGTATTGTAATTGACAGACCCCATGATCTGTCTAAGATAAAACTCACCCGTACTTTTGTGTGGCTTGGAAAACATATAGATATCTTCAGCTGAATGGTTAGGAACGATCACCAAAAATGAATGTAAGTTAGCAAAGAATTCTGCTATAAACATAATAATGAAGGCATTAAATACTGCGCTTAGACCTAATGGTAAAAAAAGTGCCGGAAAGGCAACAAATTTGATAATACCATAAGGAAGATAATACTCCATCCAAAGTTCTAAGCCTCCTTTGGTACGAGGATCAAAATTAAAATCTTTTATTTCCAGTTTATCCTGTTCTTTGAGTTTTTTATTGGCCAATATTCTAAGTGTATTGGGTGCATAATAAAGATATTTCCACATTCCGGCAAAGGCATAAACGATAACATAACGAAGCCACATCGGCGTTTTAGATTGGATGAGCCACTGAAGATTTCTCTCAACATTATCAGGATCATCTTCTTCACCCAGGTGATAGTGATGCATAATATTATGCTCATATGCCCATGCATCCGGCTTGATCCAATCTAGCCAATCCACATAACGTCTCGCACCTTTTGCATAGTATTTTTTAGTATAACGCTCAGGGATATTTGGTACTTTATCGTATCCACCGTGAAGTATGGGGTGTGTGGTATTTGCCCATCTTGAGACATTACCCGTAGAGATAAGAAGTGCTGCGACTATCGCAAGTGGCCAAAAAATAAAAGCACTTAATCCTCCAAGTACAAGTTCAACAATACTCAAAACAAGGATCAAACCAATCCCTGAAAAAGTAAACATTTTACCCCAACGCTCAAGCTTTAATAAGTGTTGAAAATCTTCTTCACACACTGGAGGCATAGTCTCTTTTATGTCATCTATGTCTCTTTCTAGTTGTTCCTTGTCCACATCTGCATAGCGTGCATATTTATGTTCTTTATCTGCAATGGCCATATCTTCTAGCTCATCTGGTTGTTTGCCCATTTTTACCCCATCATCACTTATAATTGTTATAATTATATCGAAACTTGTTTAATCTGAAGTTTGCATATATATTTGGGTATAATTGCACAAATTAATTAAGGGGATATATTAACACCCCGTAAAGAGCTATTATGTGTGACTTCAATACTTTAAGCGATGAAGAGAAAAAACTTCATCATGAAAAACTTCTACAATGTGCAAATAACTTCGGAGGGAAGAACTTTTTTCTTCAACTTTTAGAAGCCATACGAGAGACTAAACCCCATCCATTGGTCGCAGGAAACAATGAATTCACTATAGAGTTGGGAAGCATAACATGGAATAAAACCATCTTTAATGACAAACTTCAACTTCTCCTCAAGGCACGTACAAATGAGAGTAAACAAGACAACTTTCTTCCCGACCCTGAAGAGAAAAACTATAAAAAAATACTCAATGTCGTACGTACACTCAAACCCATTGTTTTTCATGTCAAACCTGCACAAAAAGAAGATGGTTCCGGATTTTTCTTTCAACCCTTTGATCTGATAGATGAGAAAAAAACAAAACTCAACCCTGTGTTTGATGCACTCTTTTTCTGTTCCGTAGATACAGTTAAAAAAGTACTGAACTACGAACCGAAGGTATAATTTAATGTCAGATGGACAAAAAAGAGCAGAGATCAAGTATGGAATGAATGTAGGCATCGTACTCAAAGAAGACCAGTCTACAGGCTATATCACCTATGGTAAAGTACAAAAGATACTCACTTCCTCACCTACCCATCCACATGGTATCAAAGTACGTCTCAGTTCCGGAGAAGTGGGTCGGGTAAAAGAGTTTGTTAGATAATGACTCTTTTCATAGATGGAGATGCCTTTCCCAACCTTCTTAAACCCATCGTACTTCGAAGCATCGAACGCTTGGCACTCTCTACAAAAGTCATAGCCAACAAAAAAATCAACATAGGGAATTCACAACACATAGAGTATATCATTGTAGATCAAGGTGCAGATGAGGCAGACCATCATATCGTAGAGTTGTGCCAGGAAGGTGACCTGGTGATCACTGCAGACATCCCTTTGGCAGACAGGATCATCAACAAAAATGCTCATGCCATAGACCACAGAGGTGAACTCTACAGCGTAGACAACATCAAACAGTACTTAGCCATGAGAAATCTTATGGAGAGTATCAGGGAAAGCGGAGAGTTAACAGGAGGTCCAAAAGCCTTTGGACAAAAAGATGCCCATGCCTTTGCCAATCAACTCAATGCTTTTTTAGCAAAAAGCTGTCATTGATCTAGAAAAGTTTCAATTTTATTTCTTAGACTTTTTTTTACTTTTTTTTGCTTTTTTAGCCGCTTTCTTTTTTTCTTTTACTTTTTTCTTTTTCTTAGCCTTTTTTTTCTCAGCTTTTTTCTTTTCAACTTTTGCTAACGCTTTTTTAGCTTTTTTCTTCTCATCTTTTTCAGTCATTTTTTTAGCCATACCAATCCTTTTATAATATAATAAACTTAACTTTCGCCACCACATGTACGTGAAGATAAGCCCTATTTTTATTATAGACCTTTTAGGATTTAATGTCAAATTGGGCATGAATAGTATAACGCCATCCATGTCGCTTAACTACTACAAAAAAGCCAACATTTTCAAGTTTCTTTTTTAATGACTCTGGTGCAAAGAAGTTCCCAGGCTCACCCAAAAGTTTTTCTCCCATACAAATACTTTTACCCATAAAGGTACTGACATCAAAATCATAGATAAAAAGCTTTCCCTCTTTTTTAAGTACCCGTACACTCTCCTGAATCGCTTTGTCAACATCCTGGAAATGATGAAGGGCTTCCCCCATAAAGATCACTTCAAAGCTTTCATCATCAAAAGGCAATGCTTCAGCTGTAGCCTTATGTGTTTGTATGTACGGAGAAGAAAATTTAAGCATGCCTTCTGCAGGATCAACGGCAATATAATCAAAATCATCTCTACATTTATGTGCAAATTCGCACATCACACCTGTCCCTGCCCCAATATCAAGCACCGATGCATTGTTTTGAACAGGTTTTAAAAAATCACACAGTTCTTTAAGTACTTTACTAGGATATGCGGAGGGTCCAATGTATTTAAAAGCCCAACCCAAATGGTTAAAAGGTATCATCACATGCCTTTAAAATTTTTATTATAATTATTGTAGTTATATTGCAATGCAATGTCAAGAACATTTTCATTTCATGACAATTTGACATATTTTTATGACAGATAATACAACTTAGGTATAATAAGCACATAAACCCAACTATGGAACACTACTCACAGATGAAAAAGATACTCGCAGCCAAATACAGACGTTTTGTTCTTTACCTTGAGATCTTCATCGTTATTTTGCTGATTCCTGTTACCTATCATTTTGTGCCTGTCAATAATGGTACTAAAACTTTTTACCTTCCCTCTTCCGATATGGACTATATTGTACAAACACTCAAGACCAATGGCTATGAAGTCACATGGGTGGATAAAATGATGTTAAGTCTTAAACAAATACCTGAAGAAGGCTGGTACAGTGTTGAACCTGCTGAACATGGCCGCTTTCTATTTTTTCGTGATTTTTATAAATACAGAACAAACAAAACGATGGATATCGTGGTATATGCCGGGGAAACTAAGAATGAACTGACTTCACGTCTTGCAAATGACATGAAACTTGATCAAAAGAAACTTTTAGGAACCTATCAAATGCTTGCACATTTTGAGGAAGCAGATATACTGGCACAACGATATACTCTTGCACGTAAAGCGGGTGAAGAAGAGACGATGAAATACATTTTTCTGGACTCCAGGCGAAAATCACGGGCCTTTGAAAAAGAATATTTTAAACAGTCACCAGATAAAAAAGAATTGAAAATTGTCTATATCATCGCATCCATTATCCAAAAAGAAAGTAACTCCGTTGAAGAGATGGGTAAGATCTCTTCTGTCATCTATAACCGTCTGGAAAAAGGGATGAGACTACAGATGGACGGCACACTGAACTACGGGAAATATGCCCACACCATTGTCACGTCTGAACGCATTAAGAGCGACGAAAGTCTCTACAATACATACAAACACAAAGGCTTGCCGCCTCACCCTCTCAGTACCGTCACCATAGATGCACTCAAAGCTTCTATGAAACCGATGCCAAACGAGTATCTTTTTTTCATGCTCAATGAAACAGGTACACATGATTTCAGTGTAACCTATGATAAACACCTGGAAAATGTCAGTGCCTTCAGAGCCTATCAAAAAGAGAGAAAGAAGCAGAAAGAACAAGAAGCAAATTCAACAGACAT
>Ga0209013_10006142_pt1 | contig 10237 bp, 9 predicted proteins | sample Cruoilmetagenom2_FD_187291 | JGI IMG/M metagenome (GOLD analysis project Ga0209013, IMG submission 187291) | Oil polluted marine microbial communities from Coal Oil Point, Santa Barbara, California, USA - Sample 2 (SPAdes) (version 2) | ecosystem: Environmental > Aquatic > Marine > Oil seeps ...
ATCTGAGTTAATATATTCCAGCATTCTCTTAAACTAAAAAACCCGCTAATATTAATTAAGCGGGCTTCCTAGCAATACTTTTCTGAATTATTTGTTCGTAAAAATAAATGTTTCACCCTCTACATCAATAAGTATTTTCTTTTCGCTACTAACTTCACCTGCTAAAATCATTTTCGATAATTCATTGAGTACATTTTTTTGCATTACCCGTTTTAAGGGCCGGGCGCCAAATTGCGGATCGTACCCCAGTTCGGCAAGCTTTGTTACAGCACTTTCAGTTATATCAATATTGATACTGTTCTTTAAAAGCATTTTCTGAACCTCTTTGAACATCAAACCGACAATGTCATGAATCTCTTTCTTGTTCAGTGGTGTGAACATGATAATTTCATCAATACGATTCAGAAATTCAGGCCTGATGGTTTTTTTCAGCAAACTCATTACTTCTGTACGGGTTTTATCAATCACTTCATCTTCATTATTTTCAGTAAGTTTTGAAAAGCTTTCCTGAATAATATGAGATCCAATGTTAGAAGTCATGATAATGATGGTGTTTTTAAAATCCACTACTCTTCCTTTATTATCTGTCAGCCTCCCATCATCAAGTACCTGAAGAAGTATATTGAACACATCGGGATGAGCCTTTTCGATTTCATCCAGCAGTACTACCGAATAAGGCTTTCTCCTGACTGCTTCTGTCAGTTGTCCGCTTTCATCATATCCAACATACCCGGGAGGCGCTCCTATTAAACGGGAAACAGAATGACGCTCCTGGTACTCAGACATATCAATCCTCACCATCGAATTTTCATTATTAAAAAGAAATTCCGCAAGTGCTTTAGCAAGTTCTGTTTTTCCAACTCCCGTGGTACCGAGAAAAATAAAAGATCCAATTGGCCTTTTTTCATCCTGCAGTCCTGCCCTGCTTCTGCGTATAGAATCAGCAATAGCTTCAATAGCAAGATCTTGTCCTACTACCCTCATATGAAGCTCATCTTCTAATTTGAGCAGTTTATCGCGTTCACTTTGCAGCATTCTGTTAACAGGGATTCCTGTCCATTTCGAAACCACTTCAGCAATATCCTCGGCGCCAACTTCCTCATTTATCATTGGATCGTCTCCTTGTAATTCTTTCAGTTGAACTTTTAAAGCTTCAACTTCTGCCTCTGTCTCTTTTATTTTACCGTAACGTAATTCTGCTACTCTACCGAAATTCCCGTCCCGCTCTGCTCGTTCAGCTTCAAGCCTGAATTCTTCAATTAACTTCTTATTGGTTTGGATTCTTTCAACAAGTTCCTTTTCTGATTGCCATTTCGATCTTAAATTACTACGCTGATCGTTCAAATTTGCTAGCTCTTCAGCAATATTTTTCAATTTTGATTTATCGTTTTCACGCTTAATTGCTTCTTTTTCAATCTCAAGTTGCCTGATTTTCCTTTCAACTATCTCCAACTCTTCAGGCAATGAATTTATCTCTAATCGTAATTTTGAAGCTGCTTCGTCAATAAGATCAATCGCTTTATCAGGTAAAAACCTATCTGTTATGTACCTTTGTGAAAGTTCAACAGATGAAATAATTGCCTCATCCTTAATTCGAACTTTATGATGAGATTCGTATCTTTCTTTCAGCCCGCGCAAAATTGAAATAGCTGAAATTGTATCAGGTTCCTCAACCAGAACAATCTGGAACCTTCTTTCTAATGCTTTATCTTTTTCAAAATATTTTTGATACTCTTTTAAGGTAGTTGCTCCAACAGCTCTTAATTCACCCCTGGCAAGTGCCGGCTTAAGAATATTTGCGGCATCCATAGCACCTTCTGATGCTCCTGCGCCAACAAGGGTATGTATCTCATCAATAAATAATATTACCTCACCATCAGATTCAACAACTTCCTTAACTACACTTTTAAGCCGCTCTTCAAACTCACCTTTATACTTGGCACCAGCTATAAGTGCACCCATATCTAACGAATAGATAAGTTTACTTTTCAGGTTGTCGGGGACATCTCCATTTACAATCCTATGAGCAATTCCTTCAGCAATAGCAGTTTTACCTACACCGGGCTCTCCAATTAAAATAGGATTGTTTTTTGTTCTTCTTGATAATATTTGCAACACTCGCCTGATCTCATCATCACGGCCAATAACGGGGTCTAACTTACCGTTTGAAGCCAAGTCATTAAGATTCCTGGCATAACGGTCTAACGAATTATACTGTTCTTCGGCACTCTGACTATTAACCGTTGAACCTTTTCTTAATTGCTTGATTGCTTCGATCAGGTCTTTCTTTATGATATTGTTATCCTTCATTAATTCAGATGCGCTACTTTTTGCACTAAGTATCGCAAGTAAAATATGTTCGATCGAAACAAATTCATCATTAAATTCTTTTAGATACGATTGAGCTTTTTGAAGGGTCTCTTTTGTTTCATTTGAAAAGTACTGTTCTGCACCTGAAACCTTAGGTAAAGAATCTATTATCTTATCAACAGCCTGACTGAAAACAGCATAATTAACATCTAACTTTTTTAACAGGTAGGGAACGACATTTTCGTCGACAGAAATAATACCTTTCAATAAGTGAATATTCTCAATAGCCTGATTTTTATTGCTTCCTGCTATTTCCTGAGCCATTTGTATGGCCTCTTGTGATTTTATTGTGAATTTATTTATGTTCATGATTTTATTTTAAAAACCATTACTCAAAAAATCAGCCAGCTAATCTAAACCATTATAAAAGTGAAAATATGTCATGAATAATTACAGTAGACTGCCATTTTGACCTGATTATTAAATACTTACGTGTAAATGATTGAATCCAGTGATTTACCGATTATTGTCTTATTTTCGCTAACTAATTTTCATACGATGCAAGAATACGCCGATAAGAAGAAAACACTGGTTCTTGGCGGAAGTATAAAGCCTACCAGATATGCCAATAAAGCGATTAGAAAACTTCGCGCTTTCGGACATCCGGTTATGTCAGTTGGTTTAAAAGAGGGTGAAGTCGGTGATGTAAATATTCAGACCTGCACACCTCTTCTTGATGATGTTCATACTGTTACCGTATATCTCAGCAACAAGAACCAGAAACAATATTATGATTACATTATTGGTTTGAAACCTAAACGTATTGTTTTCAATCCGGGAACAGAAAACCCTGAGTTATCAGAACTGGCAAGAAAAAACAACATAAAAGTAGTTGAATATTGTACACTGATTTTATTGGATACATATACTTTTTAACAACAAATTAAGTTCTTAATAACGTTACGCAATTTATTTATATTTTTGCCATGATTTTTTTTAAATCAGCTGAGCACATTTTGTTTTTAATAATGAAGCATTTCAAGATATTTTTTCCTCTTATTATTTCTTTATTTTTTGTACTTATTATAGGCAATAATAAAGCGCAGGCACAATTAAATTGTGATATAAGTATAAACCAAAGCATGCCTGTTTGCCCGAATATTGATTTCGAATTAAGTGTTCCATTATACGAGAACTGTACTTATACATGGAAAAAGGGTGTTGAAGTATTATCTGAAGATGGTAATAAATTAAAAACAAATATTGATGAAACTACTGCATTTACGGTTAGCATCGAACAAAATGTCTCACCATTCGAAGAATGTACCAGCGACCCATTTCTGGTTGAATCGCATACACCTATAGAAATTGATTTTATACAGTTACAGTTGACATGTACAAATGGTGATAATGATAATGGGAATAATGCAAAGGTCAAAGCTATTGCAAAAGGTGAGTTCGAGCCTGATGAATATCATTACTTCTGGAATGTAAGTCCTTTGCAGATGGCTCCGGGAGACTCGACCCTGGCTATTGGTTTAAAAGCACATCAAAATTACAATATTGAAGTGAGAGATAATTATGGATGTCCTGCATGGGATACTGTTTGGACCGAAGCTTATGACAACCCTGAAATTGAAATAACAACAGACCCTGATACAGCATTTATTGAAAATCCTATAGTTAATTTTTCTTATATAAATTTATCTGAAGATTCTATTCAGATTTCAAACCATTATTGGGACTATGGAGATTGTTTTGAAGGAAGCGCAATTTACCCTATATGCCTGGATGATATCTCAACAACACTATTTTCACCAACACATGCCTACGGTAATCCCATTGGAAAAGACACTACATATTATGCAACATTAACTGTTTATAACCAGCAGGGATGTGATACGATTTACACGAAAGATGTCATGATACGGTTAGTAGACTTGTTTATACCTAATGTATTTACACCAAATGGCGATGGCATTAATGATTATTTTATTATTACTGAAAATCAGGGTAATGATAGCGGAGGTGAAAGAGATGAATATGACAATTACGATGTGCTTGATACATATTACGAAAGCTCAAGACTTGTTGTATTTAACAGATGGGGCAGGATAGTTTATGAGTCTGGTGATTATAAAAATGACTGGGATGGTGACAACTTACCTGACGGGGTTTATTTCTATGTTTTACAATGCCATGGATTAATGAATGATGAAGTTGTTTATAAAGGTTCAGTTACTATCTTTGGAAGCGGAAGATAAAACAAAAATAAAATGAAAAAATTAAATTTTTTAAGCATTCTAATTTTTACAATAATATTCTTTGCTTGTGAGAATAGCAATAATAAGCAAATCTCAACTGATGTTGTAAAAAACACCAAGAGTGCTGTAGAACATGCTGAAAAAGGTACACCTTCGATAATTACTTTTGAAGAGACTGAACATTTTTTTGGCGATGTTATTCAAGGTGAGAAAGTTACTTATAGTTTTAAATTTCACAATACAGGCGGATCCGATCTGCTTATTACTAAAGTAAGCACCAGTTGTGGATGCACGGTTGGCAAATACCCCAGGGAGCCTATTAAACCAGGTGAAGAAGGTGATATTGAAGTTACTTTTGACACAAACAGAAGAAAAGGGATACAGAACAAGACTGTAACGGTTCTGGCAAATACAGAGCCTAACAAAACTATATTGAGAATTAAAGCAAACGTAATTTTACCTGAAAATCAATAACGTTATAATATAAAAGTTAAAATACTATGGAAAGTTTATTTATCGTATTACAAATCGGTGGTGAGGGCGGAAGCTCATGGACATCATTGTTACCTTTATTTTTAATATTGATCGTATTTTATTTCTTCTTTATAAGGCCTCAAACAAAGAAAAATAAAGATCAGAAAAAATTCCGCGAAGCCTTGAAGAAAGGTGATAAGGTTGTTACAATTGGCGGAGTACACGGAAAAGTTGGCGAAGTTAAGGAAACAACCGTAATACTTGAAGTAGGTAACCAGCTTAAATTAACAGTTGAGAAAAGTGCAATTGTTATGGATAACACTCAAGTAGGCCAAACTAAATAAAGCTTACGCGTTAATTTTATTATTCCGGAGTATTACTTATTTTTATACTCCGGTTTTTTTATGAAAAAATCTAACAAACCATATCATCGCACTGACAACAGGAATTCTCTTATCCCTACCCGCAACATGAAACGTAGCGATAATCTTATATTTCTGGTTTGCATTATAATAGCCGCTTTCTTTTGGCTACTGATTAAATTAGCTGAAATATACCCTGTTTCGTATAACTACAAAATTTCTTATTCAAATGTACCGGTCGAAAAAAGACTCACAAATATTATTGACACTGCGCTAAATATTAGCTTTACGGCAAGAGGCTATGACATATTAAGGCTTAATATGACAGAGAGCACAGAAGCAATGACAATTGACCTTGATGATTATAAAATTGAAAATATAATAAATGACAAGTACTCCATCAATATCGATTTAATAAAAGAAGAACTGGCTAATTACATCAATATCAACGAATCGGATGTAGAACTATCTAAAAATACGCTTCAATTTATATTAGATGAATTATACGAAAAAGAAGTCGAAGTAAAAGGAAGGCATTTAATCGAGTTCAAAGATCAGTTTGACCTTTATGAGAAAGAACTTCTTAGTCCGCAAACAGTAGCAGTTTTTGGCCCATTATCGGTTTTAGACACATTGGATTTTATATATACCGAAGAAATCAGGTTATCAAATATTTATAAAGATCAAAACATTAAAGTCAGGCTTTACAATCCTTCACCTGAGCTGCTAAACCTTGAACCTGAAAAAGTGACTGTTCAACTTAGGGTAGAACGATTCACGGAATCCTATATAGAAACGGATATAGATTTGTCAGGACTTCCTGAAACAATAAGGACTTTCCCTTCTGTTATACGTATTAATTTTAAAGTTGCTCAAAAAGACTTTTCAAATATCCAGGCTAAGCAGTTTAAGATTGTACCTGAAATTGAAAATATTGATTTAAATGAGGCGAAACGCCTGCGTTTAAAGATTGTAGAAAAGCCTGATTTTATCCGAAATGAATGGATTGTTCCAACCGATGTTGAGTTTTTAATAATTAAATAATGATTAAAGTTGCTTTAACAGGGAATATTGGAAGCGGGAAAAGTACTGTCGTTAAAATATTTTCAGTAATTGGTATTCCTGTATTCTGTGCTGATTTGGAAGCAAAATTGCTCTATAAAAATCCTGTTATTAAAAAAGCAGTTTCTGATTATTTTGGAAATACAGTCTTTAACAAGCAAAATGAGGTTGATTTTAAAAAGCTGGCCAATTCAGTTTTTAATGATGAAAATGCCCTGAGAAAAATCAACGAAATAATCCATCCGGGAGTTTTTAAAAAGTACAATGCATGGATGAAGCAACACAATAGTTATGATTATACTATTCATGAAGCTGCCATTATATTTGAGAATAAGTTGGAGCATCATTTCGATATGATCATCAATGTTTCTGCTCCTGAAAAGGTCAGATTGGAAAGAGTAATAAAAAGAGATGGAATAAGCCCTGAACACTTTTATGAAAGGGCAAGGTATCAGCTACCCGATGATAATAAAAGCCATAAAGCTGATTATATACTTTTTAATGATGGTAAGCAGTTCTTAATACCACAGATCATGGATATTCATAAGGCGATATCGACCTCCTGAAATGTTTAACTACGATTTACGGGTTCGTCTCCCTTATACTGACTCCGACTGCTAAATATATTTAAGATCGATCAAACAAGACTTGAATAATTCAAATGTATTTTCAACATCATGATCAAGCCCCATAGAAAACCTGACCAATCCCGGTGAAAGGCCCATTTCCTTTTGAATCTCAACTGGCACTTCAGAACTCGTACTTTTCCCCGAGTTCGAAAACAATGTTTTAAAATAGCCAAGACTAACCGCATGATAACCTACTCCTCTTTCCTGCATTATTTCCATAAGCAGAGCAGCTCTTTCAGCCGTTTCCACATCAATTGCTATGATACCTCCATATCCAAAACCATCATTCATAAGGTTTGTCATCAGTCCATATTGCGGGTGTGAAGGTATTCCAGGGTAAATAAATTTTAATCCCATTTCTTCAAATTTCTCTGCCATAAATTGGGCATTCTCACTATGTTTTTGCATTCGTATATGAAGTGTTGCCATGTTTTTAAGGATACTTGATGACCTTAATGGATCCAAAACCGGGCCAAGCAACATGGCTGTACCTGAATTTACATCACTTATGGCATTTATAAAATCGTTGGATGAACAAATAGCACCAGCTATACAATCGTTCTTACCATTGATAAACTTTGTCATGCTGTACACAACTATATCAGCTCCCAAAACAAACGGACTAATGATCATGGGCGTAAAAGTATTATCAACAACTAACTTTATTCCTTTATCCCTGGTAATATTTGCTAACACAGGTAAATCTGATATCTGCAACATAGGGTTGGTCACACTTTCTGTATAAAGCACTTTAGTGTTAGGCTGAATGGCATTTTTTACACTCTCAATATCCGTAATATTAACGAATGTGACACCGATATTGAATTTCTTAAGATAATTTTTCAAAAAAGCAAATGTACCTCCGTATGTTGTCACACTTGTGACAATATGATCTCCGGAATTACATAGTTGCAATATCGCCGTAGTAATAGCAGCCATACCTGAAGCCGTAACCCATGCCGATTCAGTTCCTTCCATTGTAGCCAATGCGTCTGCCAAATACTTATTTGAAGGATTCCAGTGACGTGAATAAAGGAAACATCCTTCTGCTTCTCCATGAAAAGCATCAATCATGGAATCTTCAGTCAAAAAAGTAAATGTAGCTGAATCTGTTATTGAAGGGTTAACCCCTCCAAATTCACCAAAATGTTGTAGGTTCTGAATTGCTGTTGCAGGATCTATTTTCTTTACCATGAGTACTTTTATTTGAATGATCTACAAAAATATGAAACTATACTTCATTTGCTTATATTTATCAAAATTTTATATTGCAAAAACAACAAACACAATTTGAAAAGAGATAAGCTTCTAAGCGGTTTACTTACTCTATTATTAACATCATTTATCATTACCAATTTTACTGGTCCAAACGCTTACCGAAAGGTTATTATTGATGGTGACGGCAGTGGTTTATATGCTTACCTACCTGCAATAATCATTCATAAAACTATTGATTTTACTCCGGTCTTTGAATTTGAAAAATCGAGAAGAGCTCCCGATTACATGGGGCATTATTTCCACAGCCATGAAGAGATATTAATCAATAAGTTTGGCTGTGGAACAGCATTGCTCCAACTACCTTTTTTCTTGATCGCTTATTTATTATCCATTCTGACCGGGCTGGAAGCTGATGGATACAATATATTTTTTCAATATTCTGTTGCGCTTTCTGCTATCTTTTGGGCATTTGTGGGTTTAATTTATTTTGTTAAACTGGCATCGCTTTATGGCATTAAAAAAGAATATGCCTGGTTAATTGCTATTTTGGGTTTTATAGGCACTAATTTATTTTACTATGCCCTAGTTGCACCCGCGGCTTCACATATTTACTCTTTTTCATTGATTTCAATCTTTCTGTACTTTATGAAAAAGTGTTTTCTGGTATACAACCGAAAATCCCTGTTCATTTCCACTTTTATTTTGGGGCTTATTGTGCTTGTAAGGCCTGTAAATATGCTTATTGTTTTGGCCCTGCCATTTCTTTCATCATCTTTTAATAATTTCTATTCTGTTATCAGAAAGAAACTAGCTAAGGGAGATATCATATTTATTGTTTTAATTATGGCTTTAAGCCTTTCACCACAGCTGGTTATCAATTACCTGCAAACCGGAAAACTTATCTTTTTTAGTTATCAAAATGAAGGCTTTTATTTTGGCCATCCAGAACTGTTGAACTTTTTATTAAGCTATCGAAAAGGATGGTTGATTTACACACCATTTATGTTGCTTCTGGTACCCGGAATGATTACTCTATATAAGAGATCAAAATTTGAATTTTTCAGCTTCCTGGGTTTCTTAATCATTCTGGTATATATTTTTGCATCGTGGTGGAACTGGTTTTATGGCGACAGTTTGGGTATGAGACCAATGGTTGATTTTTACAGTATATTCTTTTTGACAATCGCTTTATTTGTTTCCTCTACAAAATGGCCTCGCGCACGTCTGATCACATTCATATTCATTGGATTAGTATCTGCATTGAATCTTTTTCAAACCTATCAATACGCTAAAGGGATCATACACCCTGATTCTATGAATAAGGAAGCATACTGGAAAGTGTTTTTTAAAACATCAGATGAATATGTTGGAATTATTGCTGCCACAGATGAATCTTATTACGGGACTCTTAGTAAATATCCATTTTTCGAAACAATAAACGACATGGAAGGAACTTATCCTGCATGGGCAATAGCTAAAAACCGTAGTGAAGAGAACTTTTCAGGTAAGTATTCAGCACAACTAAATAACACTGTTATTTATAGCCCATCATTCAGTTACAAAATCCCTGAATCATTAATCAGTAAAAGGAATCTGTATGTGTTTTTCGAAACTATGGTGTTTGAGAAAGAACAAAATGCTGCAATTGATGCGCTTTTTATCGTGGATATTTCAAATAATGAAGGCCGAACCATTTTCTACAAAAAATTTCAGGTAAAGAAACTACCAGATGATATTGTTGGCGAATGGCAAAAAGAAAGTATCGGATTTAAGTTACCTGAGCTTACTGATGATATGGTACAAATCAAATTTTACGTTTGGAATGTTGGCAAACAGGTTTTTTTATTAGATGATTTAGTGATTAAAATTCATGAATATAATTAGCATACTAAACTTACTGATCATCAGGAAACTTTTC
>Ga0209013_10006144_pt1 | contig 10231 bp, 10 predicted proteins | sample Cruoilmetagenom2_FD_187291 | JGI IMG/M metagenome (GOLD analysis project Ga0209013, IMG submission 187291) | Oil polluted marine microbial communities from Coal Oil Point, Santa Barbara, California, USA - Sample 2 (SPAdes) (version 2) | ecosystem: Environmental > Aquatic > Marine > Oil seeps ...
CCGTTTTCAAGTTTCTCATCAACGGTTGCAAGTGTTAAGTACCCGTCTTTTTCACCTGCAAGAATCATCCCTTGGGACATCTCTCCACGAAGTTTTACAGGTTTTAAATTCGCTACCACAATAACTTTTTGTCCAACCAACTCTTCTGGTTTATAGCTTTTCGCAATCCCGGACACGACTTGACGTTGTTCATAACCTAAATCTACCTGAAGTTTTAACAACTTATCCGCTTTTGGAATGGCTTCACATGCCGTAACAGTTGCTACACGTAAATCAACATTCATGAAATCATCTATTGTAATTTCTGGAACTTCAGGTGCTTCTTCTTCTACTTTTTCAATCTCTTCTGGCTTTACAGTGCCACGCATTTGTTCTTGAATATACGCTACCTCTGGCTCCACTTCCAGTCTTGGGAAAATAGGTACGCCTTTTTCAATCACTTTCGTTCCAGTTGCAATGCTTGACTGGTTTTCCAACGAATCCCACGTTAAGCTCTCTGCAGATAAACCGAGTTGCTCTGCAATCTGTTTCGGTGCATTTGTCATGAATGGTTGTAGATAAACGGCAATTTGACGAAGGCTCTCAGCCAGATTCCACATAACCGCTCCAAGTTTCGGTTTGTCCGATTCTTCTTTGGCCAGTATCCATGGTTGTGTTTCATCAATGTATTTGTTGGTTCTGGAAACAAGCGACCATAAGTCACTCAATACAAGGCTGAACTGCATTTTCTCCATATTTGCTTCGTATTTTTCTTTCACTTCTTTTGCGTGGTTTTGCAATGGAATATCAAATTCAGTAGGATCATTATTTTCAGTTGGAATCATTCCATCGAAGTACTTATTCATCATGGAAATGGTACGGTTCAATAGGTTACCTAAGTCATTCGCTAAATCGAAGTTTGTGCGTTCCACAAACGATTCTGGTGAGAATACACCGTCCGCCCCAAATGGCAACTCACGCAATAAGAAGTAACGAGTTGCATCCAAACCATAGCGATCTACCAATAGTTCCGGTGTCACAACGTTTCCTTTAGATTTCGACATCTTGCCGTCTTTCATCATGATAAAGCCGTGAGCAAACACTTTTTTCGGTAATGGCAAATCCAGTGCCATCAAGAATATCGGCCAATAAATCGTGTGGAATCGTACGATGTCTTTCCCTACTACATGTACGTCTGCTGGCCAGAACTTGTTGAACAACGATTCATCGTCTGATTTGTAACCAAGTGCCGTAATGTAGTTTGTCAATGCGTCAACCCAGACGTAAATGACATGCTTAGCGTCACCTGGTACACGGATTCCCCAGTCAAACGAAGTTCGTGATACGGACAAGTCTTCTAATCCCGGTTTGATGAAGTTATTGATCATTTCATTTTTCCTTGATTCCGGTTCAATGAATTCGACATTTTCTTCATAATACTGCAGCAATCGGTCTGCGTACTTTTTCATATTGAAGAAATACGATTCTTCTTTTACTTTATTTACCGATCGTCCGCAATCTGGACAGTTTCCATTTTCCAATTGGCTCTCCGTATAGAAGGATTCACAAGGCGTGCAATACCAACCTTCGTATTCACCTTTGTAAATATCGCCATTATCCAAGAACATTTGGAAGATTTTCTCGACACCTTCTTTATGACGTTGTTCTGTCGTTCGAATGAAATCATCGTAAGAGATGTCCATCAATTCCCAGACTTTTTTGGATGCTTCCGCAATTTCATCTACATAGTCCTGCGGGTTTTTTCCTGCTTCTTGAGCTTTTTCCTGGATTTTTTGACCATGCTCATCCATGCCCGTTAAAAATCGTACATCAAATCCACGTAAACGCTTATAGCGCGCCATTGCATCCGACGCCACCGTTGTATAAGCCGTACCAATGTGGAATTTCCCACTTGGGTAATAAATTGGAGTCGTAATATAAAAAGAATTATTATTCTTGTTCACGTAAATTCGCCCTTTCGTTCCTATAAAGTAGTAATTCTATTCTATCTGAGTCGCAGGTGTGTTTCAATAATAGAAGGTTAGCGAAAACTGTCGAATCATATTTATTGTAAATTCCCATCCATAAACTTTCATTTTTTTGAAAACTTATAGACATTTTGAAATAAAAGAGTCAAAAATGTTGTATTATTATTTCAAAATATCATTTTATTACTAAAAAGACACTAAAAATAGAACATAAATTATTGACGTATATGGTAGTACTTGGTATGATTAATTACAGGTAATATCGAAATGTCGAATTTTGACGAAATACATATATTAGTTGAGGAGTGTACTATTCATGAAATCTACAGGTATTGTACGTAAAGTTGATGAATTAGGTCGCGTTGTGATTCCAATTGAACTTCGCCGTACTTTAAGCATTGCAGAAAAAGACGCTTTGGAAATTTACGTGGATGAAGACAAAATCATCTTGAAAAAATATTTACCAAACATGACATGTGCAGTTACTGGTGAAGTATCAGATGACAACCTACGTTTAGTAGGCGGAAAATTGATTTTAAGCCCAGAAGGTGCAGATTTATTAGTTAAAGAAATTCAATCAAGCTTAACTAAATAAGTTAAAAATCCGGAACGACGCATTGTCACTCCGGATTTTTTTTATTTTCTTATTGTCTAGCTACAAGCGCCAGCTCGCACCTAAGTTTGGGCCCACAGGATGTAGGTCATGAAGGCGTTGCAACACGACGTCGCGGTCTTAGCTTTACAGGCCCTCATGCGAAAGCAGGCTTTCGAATCGGTCCTGCAAGCAACCGGCGTCGAGCTAGAGTGGCGCTTTCCGCTTTTCTCATTCAACATGAAATTCCTGGTACACGTCTCGTTTTGGTAAGTCTCGGTCTTTCGCCGTGATTTTAATCGCTTCTTTTGAAGAAATCTCTTGGGTTTCCATCAATTGATTTACGTGTTCCTTAATGGATAAATGTGTCCACCATTTTTCTGTTTCCACTGGGTTTTCTTCTGTGGAACCGTCAATGACCAGTACAAATTCGCCGCGAATTTCTTCTTTCTCTGCCCACTCAACCGCTTCTTCCAAAGTCCCTCTGACAAATTCCTCGAATTTTTTCGTGACCTCACGAGCCAGTACCACTTTACGACCCGCTCCGAGTACTAGCTGTGCATCCTTTAATGTTTCTTTCAGGCGATGGGGTGCTTCATAAAAAAGCATGGTTTCCTTATTGTATTGAATCTTTTCCAATGCCGCTTTTCGATCCCGTTTCTGTCTTGGAAGAAATCCGTAAAAAGTAAACGACAAAGTTGAAAGCCCAGAAGAAATGAGTGCACTTAACGCTGCGTTTGCTCCTGGTATCGGCACAACTGATAAATTTTCAGCTACCGCCTTAGCGACGATGTCTGCTCCGGGATCCGATATACACGGTAAACCCGCATCACTGACAAGGGCAATATTCTTCCCTTCTCTCAGGAGGCCCAGAAGCTTATCCCCGCCATACTCCAAGTTATGCTCGTGATAACTGATGAGCGGCGTGTCGATTTCAAAGTAGTTACACAATCTCTTTGTATTGCGCGTATCTTCTGCTGCAATATAATCCGCTTCCTTCATCATGCGTATCGCACGTACGGTCATATCTTCGAGATTCCCGATTGGCGTCGCCACCAAGTAAAGGATGCCGGTTGTAGATTGCCCCGAAAAACTTTTTTGTGCGTTCATGATTGTCCACCCCTCGTTTCTTTTTCTATATACTCAATTTTTTTACTTTTCTTCAATTGTTTAAACGCATACTCTGCTTTCATGGCAAGCTGTTTCGTTTCATGCTTTTCATGATAGATACATGTGACAGGGCCTCTAGCACGTGTATATTTTGCCCCTTTTCCACTATTATGGACACGTACACGCTTACTCAAATCATTTGTGTATCCCGCATAGTATGTACCATCTGAACATTCCAGTACGTAAAAAACATGACTGTTAGTTGCCTCCATAAAGCATGTCCCGCACTTCTTCTGTGTATTCGCCTTTCCCATCATACACGAATAATGGGGGAAGGATTTTCAAGTCAGGCTTGCCATCCTTAATTCCTTCTATTAATAAGGTGTTCGCTTCCTTCCCTTCTTTCGGATAAACAAAGCGAATACGTTTCGGTTCCAGTCGATTGGCTCTCATTGCTGTAACGATATCGAGCAACCGGCCAGGTCGATGAACAAACGCTGCTTTTCCACCTTGTTTTAACAATTGACTAGCAGATTGCACGGCTTCATCAAGTGTTAAGTGAATTTCGTGCCGTGCAATTGCTAAATGTTCCTTTAAGTTTTTGTCACTTGCTTCATGTGCAGGGAAGTAAGGAGGATTGCATGTAACCACATCATACTTTTCAATTCCAAGCTGTTTCGGAATCATTTTAACATCGCCTTCAATGATCTTGATTTGTTCTGTTAACTGGTTATAGTCCACACTTCGTCTCGCCATATCCGCTAGACGAGGTTGCAATTCAACACCGGTGATGTTTGCCTTAGTTCTGGCACTTAAAAATAATGGAATCACACCATTTCCCGAACATAAATCAACAATATGACCTTGTCTAATTGGCACGTACGTGAATTTCGCAAGCAATACAGCATCAAGTGAAAAGGAAAATACTGAAGGGCTTTGAATAATCCGAAGTTCTTCAGCCAGTAAATAATCTAAACGCTCATCTTCTTTTAATTGAATCTCCATTTTATTCCCTCCAACAAAACAAAAGACCGACATCCACTAAGATTTAGTGGAATCAGTCTTTTGTTACCCGTTTTGTTTATTTAAAAACGAAAGGCAAAACAAGCAGTCTTCACCTTTACGTGAGCTCCCGAAATGTACATGGCATACATGGAACCCTTCTTGGTATAACCGTGCTAGATTATCATAACCTTCTCCAATGTCTTGACGTTTCACTTCTTTTGCATTTAATTCAGACTGCTTTAGTGCTTCCTCTTCCGCAGCGTGAATATCATCAAGACGTTTTCGAAGAAGGAAATTCTCCTGTTGCATCGATTGATGTTCTTCCATCATCAACGCTACGAACTCTTTAAGTGCATGGAATTGCCCTTGCAATGATTCCAATTGCTGTTCAAACTCCATAACCGTATCCAAAAAATTACGATCTTTCACATACATCACCTCATTGTTCAGTCCATTGCACTTGCTTTTTGCTTTTGCTTTTCTGCATGTTGTTGAATTTCTTCCAGCGTATAATCAAGCACTCGCTGTTCTTCGAGTAATTCTACTTGCATCACGCGTTCCAATAAGTTGATTCCTACCACTTTCCCTTTACCGTCGGGTGTAGAAATCCGTGCGCCCACGTCAGGCATCAGTTCCTTGGCCGTTTCATACTCGTCGTTCTCATATTTCAAACAGCACATAAGACGTCCGCAAAGCCCTGAAATCTTCGATGGGTTCAATGACAAGTTTTGATCTTTCGCCATCTTGATTGAAACAGGCTCAAAATCACCTAAAAAGGTAGAACAACATAACATACGTCCACAAGGCCCTATCCCACCAAGCATCTTCGCTTCGTCCCGGACCCCGATTTGACGTAATTCAATACGAGTTCTAAATACGGCTGCTAGGTCTTTTACTAAATCACGGAAGTCAACGCGACCTTCGGCGGTGAAATAAAAGATGATTTTGTTGCGGTCAAACGTATATTCAACATCCACTAATTTCATATCTAGTGTGTGTTCGATAATTTTTTCTGTCCCAAGTTCAAATGCTCGTTTCGACTCCAATTGGTTTTCATCCACTTGATGACGATCACGTTCATTGGCTGGACGTACGACTTGTTTAAGGGGCAATACGACGTCATGTTCTTCCACTTGTTTTACGGAAACAACCACTTTGCCGTATTCTACTCCTCTTGCTGTTTCAACTATGACATACTGATCTTTTTCCAAAGGAAAGTCAGCTGGATCGAAATAATATATTTTACCCGCTTTCTTGAAGCGGACACCTACCACGTTATACAAACGAAAATCCTCCCTGCAGATTCAGCATCAACTGTTCCATTAACAGCGTCCGATTCATATTGCGATGCAATTGCTGCTTCGCTTTTAATATGGCCTCAATTTTATTCGACAACTGCCCGAAAGTAATGTGCAGGGCATGTTGTTGATAAAAAGGCAAAAAATCCGGAAACGTATATGCTGCATCACTATCTGCCTTAACCGCCACTAAATCGCGGTATGCAAATAGAAGTAAATCCAATGCTCGTTCTGTTTCTTCTTTTTCTTTTAACAAAGGCAACCATTCTTCATGTACAATGAGCAATGCTTCATTTACATTCGTTTCAACTGCCTCCACTAATTTTAACACTGTTTTTCGAACCTGTGCAAATTGCTCATCTTTTGCCAATTCTAAAGACTCGTCCACATCATTCGTAATCATGGAAACAGTTGCTGCCATTGAGGCAGTCAACCCTTCTGCAATCAATACTTTTACACGTTCCTCATATGGGATAGAAGGAAAAGAAACTATTTGACTGCGGGATCTAATCGTCGGTAAAATCGCATGTGGTTTCTCCGTCAACAAAATCGCGGTTACTAGTCCTTCAGGTTCTTCCAAAAATTTGAGTAGTGTATTTGCGGCAGAAGCATTTAAGCGATCTGCCCTGTGGAGCACATATATTTTACGACCAGCTTCAAGGCCTGTTTTATTCATTTCAAAAATTAATTGTAAAATCTGATCCTTTTTAATATCTTGGCCATCTGGCTCAATTTGAATAAAGTTTGGATGGTTGCCAGATTCAAACCTTCTACACCCTCTACATGTTTCACATGAAACATTTTGAATCGGATTTTCACAAAGTAGCAATTTAACAAAAGCGCGCATAACAGCTAGCTTTCCCGTACCTTTTGCCCCTTCAAAAAGATATGCGTGAGCAACCCGATTTTTCTGAAAAACAGTTTCTAGTTGTTTTACCACTACTGGTTGTAATTTCCGTACTTCCGCTATATTGGTATTCATTCGTTGCTCACCTTTTCTTTTTTGAAAAAACCCGTGTTCCGGATATCCGGAAAACACGGGATTTTCGTGTATGGCTACATGAAATTCTTATAAATATATAAAGATCAGTTAATCAATCATTTAAAAATTGTGGAACTGTTCAATTGGCAACACAAATATGGTTGCACCGCCAACTTCAACTTCAACAGGGTAAGGAATGTAAGAGTCTGCATTACCACCCATAGGTGATACCGGAGCTACCATTTGTTCACGAGAACGACAATTGTCACGAATTAAACCGAGTGCTTTCGGCACTAACTCATCATCTGTACCGATTAAGAAAGTCGTATTACCTGAACGTAAGAAACCACCAGTACTCGCTAATTTTGTTGCGCGAAAGTCACCTTTCGTTAATGCAGTTGATAAACGGTTACTATCTTGATCCTGAACAACAGCCACGATAAGTTTCATCGACTCATCCCCTTTTTCGGAAGTTCTTCCTATTATTATAACATGAAAGGATTACTCAATTCATTGGTGAATATAGATAATTTTTCAGAACATTCGGCACTTCTTTTGTCACTTCTTCAAGAATTCCATAATATCCTGTTTCAAACTCTCATATTGCAGGTTCTAATGGCACCGAACATCCACTTTATTTTTTCAATCTCTCCAACAATATTCCTTCTATATCCGACAATACTTTATGAACTTCTTGATCCGCATTCACTTTAACAATTCTCTCAGGGAATCTTGTTAACACTTCATCGTATCCTTCGCGCACTTTAATATGAAAGTTCATCTCTTCCAAGTCCAACCTATTAACTTCTCTTCCTTTATTTTTGCTTATCCGTGCCAGTCCAATTTGAGGGTCTAAATCCAAGTACAACGTCAGGTTTGGCATAAAACTCCCAATCGCAAATTCATTAATGGAAAGAACCTTGTCTATTCCAAGACCTCTGGCATGTCCTTGATAGGCTAAGCTGCTATCAATAAATCGATCGCACAACACAATCTTTCCCTCGTTTAATGAAGGCATGATTTTTTCGACCAAGTGCTGTCTTCTTGCAGCGGCATACAATAAAGCTTCCGTGCGACTTTCCATTTCTGTGTTATTCTGATCAAGTATGACTGAACGTATTTGCTCGGCGATGTCAATTCCGCCAGGTTCCCTTGTGACAACTACCTGTTCCCCTTTATTTTCAAGATAGTCCTTTATGTATGTGATGATTGTTGATTTTCCTGATCCCTCTACACCTTCAAGGCTGATTAGATAACTCATGTATGTCCTCCAAATACTTTTTAAAATTCTTTTGCTATTACTTCTCAAGTAATAAGTTACTTTATATTCTTCACTCATTTTGTCCAGATTCGGTATTTTAATTAGTTAATTATCTTTCAATACAAATAACTGTTTACGGCTCAAGTCATGCTCTCCTTGAATCGTTGCACCACTTGCCAAGTAATCCGCAAGCATTTTCAATTTCGTTGTAGTGATACGTTCACCTCGCACAAACAATGGAATGCCTGGAGGATATGGAATAACCATTCCAGAACTGATTCGTCCATTCGCTTTGGTATAGGAAATTGACTCACTCTCGGCAATTCGTAATTCTTTATAGGAAACAGCTAAAGTAGAGAGCGCTTGTAAATCATGCATATAATCGATGGGCATTTTATTTCTTTGTTGGTTTTTGCATTTTTCCACGGCAAGTTTTATTTTCATTCGTATATTAGCAAATGGGAATTGATGTCTTGCCTTTAAGAGAGGTAATATCAACAGCACTTGCTCCGAGTCTGCAAGTTCAACATACACTCCTTGCTTTTCCAATTGTTTTTGCAACGTATAGCCTGTATATCCATGTACCCTCAAAAGCAATTTTAAAGGATCATCCACTTCGATGACTTCAAGAAAAGGTATGGTTTTTAATGCCTCTACAAACTGCTTTCGCTTCCCAGTAAACAACTGATGATCCTCATGTGCATACGTTCCAATATAATTTCTGGCATCATCCAATGACGCCAGCAACAAATACGATGGACTACTGGACTGTAACATCCGTAAATATCGGTTTATTTTCTCATTCGAAACCCGCTGGGAATTGATATGTAAATATGAACCCATCGTCAACGCCGGCAGTGTTTTATGAGCGGATTGAACGACCACGTCCGCACCCATCTCAAGGGCTGTTATAGGAAATTCACCCTTGGCAATAAAATGGGCACCATGTGCTTCATCCACCAATACAGGAAGATGATAAGAATGCGCTAAGCTAATTACTTCACTCATTGCAGGATTTGTAACACCGTAATACGTTGGATGCGTTAGTATAAGAGCTTTAGCTTCTGGATAATATTCAAGCGCTGCCTGTAAAGTATCAAGGCTGACATGCGTTGGTGTATGCGTAATTGCATCCCATTCTGGGGTCAAAAATATGGGGTGCACTCCTACTAATTCAAGTGCATGGAAAATTGATTTATGTGCATTTCGCTGCACCAATACTTGATCCCCTTCACTACAAGTTGCATACACCATTGCTAAATTCCCTACAGTGGAACCATTCACCAAAAAGTAGCTTTTCATTGCCCCATACGTTCTAGCCAATAGATCTTGCGCCTCTTTTATACTTTCTTCTGGGTGATGGTAATCATCAAGCCCAGCAAGCTCCGTGTAGTCAAATTTCATCACGTCTTTGAATGCACGAGGCAATTCAGACAAGGCCCCATGTTTATGGCCAGGCACATGAAACGAAGTATTACGATTTTCATAAAACTGTTGCATTGCCTCTACAATCGGCCGTTTATCCATTTGCAATTCCCCCGTACCTTCATGTTGATTTCATTATACATGAATACACACTTTCCCTAACTACTGACTTTTGAAAACCCAGAAAGGCCTCCTAATTAAAAACATAAGAAAAACCGGGCAAAGTGCGCCCGGTCCTTAAGATCTAAGATCATTCAATTGCGGGTTTGAGTCCAATACTCTTTGGACTCAAACCCGCTGCTTTACAGTCTGAAGAAAAAAGAGCGATGGACTCCGTGATAAGGTACCGGTCTTTCGCATTTGCCCAGCGACGTCCTACGCACGCAAGGGGAAACCCCCAACTACCATCGGCGCACGAGCTCAACTTCCGTGTCCGGGCTGTGACAGACGATGAGCGGCGGATACTTCGTCACCTGCAGGTCTTCGGCTGCTAAAAGAGATGCACTTCGTACGTATTTCTTCGTCACCTACGGGCTTCTCGATTCTCGCGTATCAAATACGCTCCGAGTTTCAAACCCTTGTTTCCTCGAA
>Ga0209013_10006145_pt1 | contig 10226 bp, 9 predicted proteins | sample Cruoilmetagenom2_FD_187291 | JGI IMG/M metagenome (GOLD analysis project Ga0209013, IMG submission 187291) | Oil polluted marine microbial communities from Coal Oil Point, Santa Barbara, California, USA - Sample 2 (SPAdes) (version 2) | ecosystem: Environmental > Aquatic > Marine > Oil seeps ...
CGCACTACGTTGAGGAGCACGATTTGCGAAAAGCACGACAGATGGCTGCCATTCGCCGCCCGCAGTAGACACCCGGTGAGAAGACCGGGTTAGTACTGATGAATGGTCATTCCCTTGGAAACGGCGGCGGCGTCGCCCGACACGACCGAGCAGATCGAGAGCTTTTCCTTGACCTGGTCGACCTTCAGTTGGGCGAACTCGGTCATGCTCTCGTCCAAGATCTCGCCGGTGTCGGGATCTCGCAAGACCTCGACCTCGCCGACCGAAAAGTGTTGGCCGACCGCCACGCCCTCCCGGTCGCCACGATTGACGTAGACCTTTCCATTCTTGACCAGCACAACGGAGCCCGTCCACTGGATGCTCGGGAGTTGCTCGATCATGAAGGCAACGGCCTCCGCGCAGGCGTCCTGTACCGCGAGGCCGACGTTGTCGTTCTTGTGGCCACCGAATGCGGCTCCCCAGTCGCCCGTCGCATAACCGACGTTGAGCGCCTTTTTCTTGTGGGTGCCGACGACGCTCTTCGAGGCGACTACCTGACCCGTGGTGGAGTCGACGATGTAGATGGTGGCGTTGACCTCGCCCTTTCCGCCACCGCCCCCGACCTTGAAACCCTTGATCCGAACGCCGCCGCCGCCGCCACCGGTATCACCCTGGACATGGGTGATGGCGCCTTTGACCAGGAGTTGGGCCGGCGTCATCTGCCCAGTGACCGGCGCCTTCTTGCCGCCGGCAGTCCGTCCAGAGGCCGCGAAGTCCTGTTCGTCGAGCGCCGCCGCCCGCATATCGGTCTCACCGAGGACGATGAAGCGACCGGTCTGGTTGAGCATGTCGGTCAGTACCGTGTCCCAGGCGTCTCCAAGGTCCCAGTAGCCGTGCCAACCGGCGCGGTTCTCGAACCGTGTGACCGTTATCGAATAGCGGAGACCTCCAGAGGCCTCCTCCTGAGCCGCCACCGGCAGCACAGCAACAAACGCGAAAACCAGTGTGAGCAACACAAACGACTTCGATACACCCCTCATAGTATCTCCTCCACCTTTTCTTGGTGCCAACCAGTTTACACGTGCGGGGGAATTTCGACGCGGCGTGATGCCATCCTTGATTTTTTTTCATCGGCCCGCGCCGCCGCGGCGCGGGCCGATGAAAAGAACCGCCCGAGTCTTGAATCAGACCGGATATTTCCCAGTAATGAAGTTCAAGAGATCCTGGATGTGCCCCTTCTGGTGGCGGCTCACCCAGCGGGTGAGATCGCCGATTGAAACCAGCCCGACCAGGTTTCCGTCCTCGATCACGGGCAAATGCCGGCATCGTTTCTCGGTGATGACCGCCATCGCCTCTTCGACCCGGGTGTTGGGAGGCACCGCGACCAGCTCGGTGGTCATGACCTCGGCCACCTCGGTGGTGATGGGGTCGCGGGTGCTGTCGATGACCCGACAGAGAATATCGCGTTCCGTGAAAATCCCGAGCACATTGCTACCGTCGCGCACCAGCAGGGCGCCGATGCGTTCCTCGTTCATCTTGCGGACGGCATCGAGAACGGTGGTTTCGGGGACCACACAGTGGACTTTGGCGCCCTTGTCGGCGAGCACAGCGTCGAGGGTGTCCTTCATTGGGGGGCCTCCTATCGGGCCGGACCCGAGGGTCCGCCAATTTGGATGTATCGCGACCATGGATAACAGGGCAGCGCGGGCATGTCATTCCCGCCGCACGTACCCGACCTCACCATCTCACGACAGCTTTGAACGCTGTCGTGAGACGGTGAGGTCGGGTACGAGACCGAAGCTGATCAGCTCCAGCGCTGAGCTTTCAACACGCAGAGGGCGGCCATGTTGACGATGTCGTTGACGTCGACGCCGCGCTGGAGAACGTGGACCGGCGCGTTGATGCCGGTGAGGATCGGTCCGATGGCTTCGACCTTGCCCAATCGCCACAGCAGCTTGTAGGCGATGTTGGCAGACTCGAGGTCGGGGCAGACCAGGATGTTGGCATCGCCCTGGATCCGCGACAGCGGGAACGCGTCACGGGCGATGCCTGGCTCGATGGCCGTGTCGGCCTGCATCTCGCCCTCGATGACGAGCTCGGGCCATCTCTGCTCGGCGATGGCGACGGCATCGCGGACCTTGCTCGAGCGGACGTCGATGTTCGAGCCGAAGTTCGAGTAGGAAAGCATGGCCACTCTTGGTTGGACATCGAAGTATTTCTCTGCGACCTGGCCCGCGAGCCACGCGATCTCGGCCAGCTCCTCGGCGGTCGGGTTCTGATTGACGGTGGTGTCCGCGATGAACAGCATCCGGTCCTCGAAGAGGAGAAGGTACAGCCCGGCCGCCTTCTCGATGCCCTCCCGGGTCTTGTGGATCTGGAGAGCGGGGCGAATCGTTTCCGGGTAGGACATGGTGAGACCGGCGATGAGTCCGTCGGCGTCGCCTTGGTGCAACATCATGTTGCCGAAGTAGACCGGGTCGCGCATGAGCTTGCGGGCGTTGTCGAGGGTGACCCCATGCCGCCAGCGCACGCGGGTAAGGACCTCCGCATAGACCTCGCAATTGTCGCCGCGTGTCGGATCCACGATCTCGACCGTGCCCTCGGGGACCTCGTGGTCGGCGAGCAGTCCGACGATGGTCTTCTCGGCGCCGATGAGCACCGGTTTGCAGATGCCTTCTTCGGCGAGGATCTTTGCGGCGCGGACGATCTTCTCCGCCTCGCCCTCGGGGAAGAGGATCCGCTTGGGATCGAGCTTGGCCTGGTCGAAGACGCCGTGCATGACCTGCCGGGTTCTCGACAACCTATTTTCGAGCTCGCGGATGTAGTCCTCTTTCGAAGAGTAGGGCTTGCGCGCGACACCGCTCGCAATAGCCGCCTCGGCCACCGCCGGCGCCTCCCACAGCAGCACCCGGTAGTCGAAGGGCTTCGGGATCAGGTACTCGCGGCTAAAGCGAAGGGGTTTGCCGCCGTACGCCCGGACCACCGAGTCCGGCATGTCCTCCTTTGCGAGGTCCGCCAGCGCGTGGGCCGCGGCCAGCTTCATCTCCTCGTTGATTCCGGTCGCCGCCACATCGAGGGCGCCGCGAAAAATGAAGGGGAATCCGAGCACGTTGTTGACCTGGTTGGGGTAGTCGGAGCGGCCGGTGGCGATGATGACGTCGGGCCGTGCGGCCAGGGCGTCCTCGGGCGAAATCTCAGGCTCGGGGTTGGCCATCGCGAAGATGACCGGATCGTCGGCCATCGTCCTCACCATCTCCTGGGTCACCAGACCCTTGACCGAGACCCCGGCAAAGACGTCGGCGCCCTTCATCGCGTCGGTGAGGGTGCGGGCATCGGTCTCGACCGCGAAGCGCTCCTTGTACTGATTCATGCCCTCGGTGCGGCCCTTGTAAATCACGCCCTTGGAATCGACCATGAGCAGGTTCTCGGGCTTGACGCCGAGCGAGAGGTAAAAGGTCGCGCAGGCGATGCCGGCGGCGCCGGCGCCCGAAAAGACGACCTTGATTTCATCGATCTTCTTGTCCGTGACCTCGACCGCGTTGAGCAACGCCGCGCCGGAGATGATGGCAGTGCCGTGCTGGTCGTCGTGGAAGACCGGGATGTCGCAGCTCATTTTCAGAGCCTCCTCGATCACGAAGCAGTCGGGCGCCGCGATGTCCTCGAGGTTGATGCCGCCGACAGTTGGCGCGAGAAGCTCGCAAAAGCGGATAATTTCGGCCGCATCCTTGCTCTCGACCTCGATGTCGAAGATGTCGATGTCGGCAAAGCGCTTGAAGAGGACGCCTTTGCCCTCCATCACCGGCTTGCCCGCCATCGGCCCGATGTCGCCGAGCCCGAGGACCGCGGTGCCGTTGGACACCACGGCCACTAGGTTTCCCTTGTTTGTGTATTCGTAGACGAGATCCGGATGCTTGGCGATCTCGAGGCAGGGCTCCGCCACCCCCGGGGTGTAGGCCATCGACAGATCGCGCTGCGTCACGCACGGTTTGGTGGCAACTACCTCGGTCTTTCCATGCCGCTTGCCGGTGTGGTAGGCGAGGGCGTCTTCACGGGTGATCTTTTTCATGGCGTTTCTCCTTGTTCAAGTGCGGAGTCTGCGGTGGCTTGCTCCACGCGCGGACCATAGTCCGCAAGAGGGGCGAGGTCAACCTTGTCGGTTTTCTTTTTTCTGCTTTGGATTTCCCCAGCGTCCGTTGTTCCCCGATACTCACGAGCGGAAATCCAAAGCAGAAAAAAAGAACTCATGAATTGTCTGCGGCGCGTGAAAGCGCGAGTCGTACCAGCTCGTCGACCAGGGCCGGGTAGTCGAGGCCGGAGAGACCCCACAGTCGGGGGAACATCGAGATCGGGGTGAAGCCCGGGATGGTGTTGACCTCGTTGACCAGCAGCTCTCCGGAGGTCCGTTCGAGGAAAAGATCGACCCGTGCCATTCCCGAGCAACCGAGGAGGCGAAACGCCCTGATCCCGAGCTCCTGCGCGGCGGTGGTCGTGTCCTCGTCCAGCGGCGCCGGCGCCAGCAGCTCACAGGCTGAGTCGACGTACTTATCCTCGTAATCGTAGAACTCGTGGCCGGGTACGACCTCGCCGGGGATTGCTGCCCGCGGCTCCCGATTTCCGATCACCGCCACCTCGATTTCGCGGGCGTCGATACCGCGCTCGACCAGTGCGCGTTCGCCGTGGCCCAGGGCAAGGTCAATGGCGGCGGCGAGATCGCGGGCCTCGTTGACCTTGCTGATGCCGACCGACGAACCGAGGCGGGCAGGCTTGACAAAGAAGGGCCGGGCGAGCTCGAGGCAGCGCTCGACAACGCGGTCTCGGTCATTCGCCCACATCGCACGATCGACCGTTCGCCATTCCGGCGTCGGAATTCCACCCTGTGCGAGCAATCCTTTGCAGAAGATCTTGTCCATGCATGCCGCCGACGAGGCGGCGTCGCTGCCCACGAATGGCAGGTTGATCATCTCGAAAAGACCCTGGATCGTGCCGTCTTCGCCGTACGGACCGTGGAGCACCGGGAAGGCGAGGTCGAAGCTCTCGTTGAGGAGACGCGGATCGAGGCGGTGGCGGCCCCTGAAAGCGACCACCGAGTCGGTGCGGTCGGGCGCATCGGCGAGAACGCGCTCGGCGGAGGCTGGGTCGGCCCACAGCCCGTCACGGTCGATGGCCATGGGCACGACCTCGTAGTGGCTGCGATCGAGGGCGCGGCTCACCGATCGCGCCGAGACCACGCTGACCTCGTGCTCATCCGAGCGTCCGCCGAAGATCAGGGCGATACGGAGCTTGTCACTATTGCTGCTGACGGCCATCCCGGGGCCTCCCAACCCTCACTGTACCGCGATATTGTGACCGATCGATGTCACCCGTGTGTCGTCATTCAGAGATTCCGGACGAAATCGGCGGGCGTGATCACGCTGGCCCAACTGGGTGGGTTTTCCAGGAGCGCCCGGTCGCCGGTGACCAACGTCGTGCCCGGGTGGGCTGCCAACAGCGCCCACAGATGGCGATCGCCGCGGTCGGGGGGAAGCGAGGGTGGATCGACCGGCTCGCGCACGACCGCCCGGTCGGCGAACGTCGTCAACACGACATCTATTTCGGATTCGTCCAGGCCGTGTCGCGTGCGCACAGCCGGACGCAGAAGAACTCCCCGGTACTCAGCAAGAAGGTCCACCGACAGCAGGAAAATCAACGAGCCGCGAAGCATCGCATCAACGATGCGAGCCGTGGGTGCGCCGGGGTCGGAGGTGAGGATGCCGCTGACGACGACATTCGTGTCGATAACGGTCGGGAGCCTCACCGGGAGCGCTCAGCGGTGGTTTCCTCGACCGCCAGGTCAATGGCTTCGGTCTCGGACATTGCCGCGCGTTCCCGCGAACGCTGGACCAGGGCCGCTGCGCTATCGGCCGTCTTGATGCCATAGAAATCGAGACTTTCGGCGACCAGCTGACCGATGGTAGTGCCCCGGTTGGCCGCCGCCGCCTTGAGAGCCCGGTGCAGCTCGTCGGGAAGATTTATGGTCATCCGTACCATGAAGCCTCCCTGATGTTTCCTGCGCAAATACAGAAAAACACCATGTCATATTCACATCTTAACACAAGCGCACCAACAACCGTTGCGGGAAACAAGAAAGGGTCACTCGTGGTGGTCGAAGAGTGCCAGGAACTCCGCGTACCCCTCCGCATCGAGATTTTCCACAGGGATGAAGCGCAGTGCGGCGGAGTTGACGCAGTAGCGCAGACCGGTGGGGGCGGGACCGTCGTCGAAAACATGGCCGAGGTGGGAGTCGGCGTCAGCCGAACGCACCTCGGTGCGGACGGTAAACCAGCTCCGGTCCCTTCTCTCGACGATGTTTTCCATCACCAGCGGTTTCGCAAAGCTCGGCCAGCCGGTGCCGGAGTCGAACTTGTCGATCGAGGCGAAGAGGGGCTCGCCGGAGACCACGTCGACGTAGATGCCCGCCCGGTGGTTGTCCCAGTACTCGTTCTGAAAGGCGGGTTCGGTGCCGTCTTCCCGGGTCACCCGGTACTGCTCGGGCGTGAGTTTCTCGCGCAGCTCCTGATCGCTCATCTGCACGCCTCCTCGTTTGTTGTTGTCATGGTCATTCTTCTCTCCCCACAGCTCTGCAAGCCGGCGGTCGCGCCCACAGCCTTTGCGATAGTAGGCGTAGCGAATTGAGTTCTTTGTGGAGTAATTCTGGTGGTAGGTCTCCGCCGGGTAGAACGCGGTGGCGGCGGTGATCTCGGTGACGATCGGCGCCGAAAAGGGCGTGCTCGCCTCGATTTCGGCCCGCGACCGCTGCGCGGCCTCACGCTGTGCCTCGTCGTGAAAAAAGATCGCGCTCCGGTACTGGCTGCCGACATCACAGAACTGGCGATCGATGACGGTCGGGTCGATGCTGTGCCAGAAGATCGTCAGCAACTCCTTGAAGCTGATGATCGCCGGGTCGTAGACGATGCGCACCGCCTCGGCATGACCCGTGCCACCGGCTGAAACCTGCTTGTACGTCGGATTGACCACCGTGCCGCCGGTGTATCCCGAGGTCACCGAGGTCACCCCCTCGATCTTTTCGAAGTCGGCTTCCATGCACCAGAAGCAACCGCCGGCAAAGGTCGCATACCCGGTTTCGCCGTGATCACCGGCCGAGGCCGATGCTGTCACGAATGTGGCCGCCACCAGCACGGCAGCCACACACACTGCGTATGCCTTCGATCGATGCACTCTCATCGCTGATCCTCCACTTCCACCTATGTAATGCCGAAAGCGTCGGAAAAGTTTCCGATCCGCCCATCCACCCGCGCGGATGCCGGATTCCGGATACCAGATACCGAATCCCCTGGACATCGAGACGGGTGGAATAATGGTTTCGGCGCATCCAGCATCCAGCATCCAGCATCCAGCATCCGGCATCCGGCATCAGGTACAATTACCGCATGCCACGAGTCGTAACCGGTCTCGAAGTGCTGATGGAGACGCCGGAGCTCATCGCCGGACGGCGGTGGGCGATGCTCGCCAACCATGCCGCAGTGACGCCCGATCTCGACCCCGCCAGGGTTGTGCTGGCGGCCGCCGGAGCGGGGAAACCGACGCGGCTCTTTGCCCCGGAGCACGGAATCGACGGGATCGCTCAGGACATGGAGGCGGTCGGCGATCTCCACGATCCCCTCACCGGTGTCGAGGTGAGGTCGCTCTACGGAAGTAACCCCGAGACTCTCGAGCCCTCCTCTGATGATCTCGCTGACGTAGACGTCCTGGTGGTGGACCTTTCGGACATCGGCGCGCGTTACTACACCTTCGCCGCCACCATGGACTGGGTCATGGCGGCATGCGAAAGGGCGAATGTCGAGGTGCTCGTGCTCGATCGCCCGAACCCGATCGGCGGCGTGGCGCGCGAAGGCGGGATGGTGGCGCCCGGCTTCGAGAGCTTTGTGTCACAGCTGCCGGTGCCGGTGCGGCACGGTCTGACCTTGGGCGAGATCGCGCTCCTCCTACAGCGCGAGCGATACCCGAATCTCGAGCTCTCGGTGGTGTCCTGCCGGGGATGGCGGCGGAGTGATTGGTGGGATGCGACCGCGCTGCCATGGGTGGCGCCGAGCCCGAACATGCCGACCCTCGACACCGCGGCCCTGTACCCGGGTCTGTGTCTGGTGGAGGCGACGACGTTGTCGGAAGGACGAGGCACCACTCGGCCCTTCCATCTGGTGGGTGCGCCCTGGATCGACGCCGAGCGGTTGGTGGCCGCGCTTCGCGAGCAGGGACCGGCCGGCATCGCATTTCGCACCGCCCATTTCACGCCTCTGTTCCAGAAACATGCCGGCGCCACATGCTCCGGTGTGGAGCTTTACGTTGTCGACCGCGAGATCCTCGAACCGGTGGCTCTCGGGATGCGCATTCTGAAAACCATCCATGATCTCCATCCCGAGCGCTTCGGCTGGCGTGCCGATTCCTACGAGTTCGTGAGCGATGTGCCCGCGCTTGATCTCCTGACCGGCTCGGCCGCCGCGCGGTCGGGCATCGAGCGCGGTGACCGTCTCGAATCGCTGCTCGAGGAGTGGCGTCGGGAGGTGAAGGACTTCGACGAGACCCTTGGCGGGATCCTCCTCTACCGCTGAGTTAAACCGGTCTTCTCACCGGGTGTCTACTGCGAGCGGCGAATGGCAGCGATCTGTCGTGCTTTTCGCAAATCGTGCTCCTCAACGTAGTGAAACTACGCCTGCGTCGCCCAGTTCACGAAAAACCCAACATCTCACTACCCTTCGCCACCCTCGTCACGAAACCCAGTGAGAAAACCGGGTTAAGCGCAGGCGGCTGACCTCCTCCACGATGCGGGCCGCGGCGCGGTCGATCTCGTTGGCCGTCGTGAAGCGCCCCACGCTGAGCCGCAGGGAAGCCTTGGCGAGAGCGGATGCAACGCCCATGGCCAGCAGGACCGGTGATGCCTGCGGATGGGCCGACGTGCAGGCGGAACCGGTGCTCACGGCGAGGTCTGGCAACGAGGCCAAGAGGGCGTTGCCCTCGATGCCGGCAAAGGAGAGATTGCAGGTTCCTGGCAGGCGGTGAGTCGTCGAGCCGTTGACGGAACAACCGTCCAGTTTGCCGACGATTATGGCCTCGAGGCGGTCGCGAAGATCCGCCAGCCGACCCATTTCGGCCTCGAGATCCGCGCAGGCGATCTCGAGAGCGCGAGCCAGGGCCACCGCGCCGGGCAGGTTGGGAGTGCCCGATCTCAGACCGTACTCATGACCGCCGCCGCGGATCAGGGGAACGAGGCGGAGCGGTGGCCGCGAACGCCGCACGAAGAGGGCGCCGATCCCCTTTGGTGCGTAGAGTTTGTGACCGGAGAGGCTGAGCAGGTCGACGTTGAGGGCGGCGACATCCACGGCCACCTTGCCGACCGCCTGGGCGGCGTCGCAGTGGATCAGGGCGCCCCGCTCCCGGGCCAGCACGGCGGCTTGCACCACCGGTTGCAGGGCGCCAGTTTCGTTGTTGGCCAACATCAGACTGACCAGGATCGTGTCATCGCGCAGAGCGCCGGAGAGCTCGTCGAGCCGGATGCGGCCGTCGGAATCGACGCCTAACTCGGTGACGTCCCAGCCGGATTTTTGGAGGTGGGCCAGGGGTTCGAGCACCGATGGATGCTCGGTGACCTGGGTGACGATGTGGCGGCCGTTTCCGGTCCGCATCTCCGCGGCGCCCGTCAAGGCCAGGTTGTTGGCCTCGGTGGCGCCGGAGGTGAAGACGATCTCGGTGGATGATGCGGCGCCGAGGAGGCGGGCGACCGTGCTCCGGGCCTGCTCGAGGGCGGTGAAGGCATCCTGTCCCGGCCGATGGTGGCGGCTCGACGGGTTGGCGAAGGTGTCGCTGAGATAGGGAAGCATGGCCTCCACCACCCGTGGGTCGCACGGCGTCGAGGCGTTGAAGTCGAGGTAGATGATGTCGTCACTCATGTCACTGATGGATTCTACCCCCCACACCCGTGCCCGACCGCAAGGTGCGAGCAATCTGGGGCGCGCACATGCGTTCCGGCGAGGGTCTTCCGGCTTGCAGATCCAGATTCTCCGGGACACTATTGCCCGGGAGTGCCCCCTCTGATGATGTTTGGGCCAGAGGCATCCGCTCGCAGGAAATACCGTGATCCCAAAATCGTCAGAGACGGCACTCCGCCCAGCATGAGTGACAGCGCCACGCCGACAGGGGCTTCCCGGTTCCGGAGGAATGTCCAGGGACGTCAAATCCGAAATCCGAAATCCGAA
>Ga0209013_10006146_pt1 | contig 10224 bp, 14 predicted proteins | sample Cruoilmetagenom2_FD_187291 | JGI IMG/M metagenome (GOLD analysis project Ga0209013, IMG submission 187291) | Oil polluted marine microbial communities from Coal Oil Point, Santa Barbara, California, USA - Sample 2 (SPAdes) (version 2) | ecosystem: Environmental > Aquatic > Marine > Oil seeps ...
AGGCAAACGTACGCACGTGGTTCCAGGCAGTCCAGTCGTTCAGATATCTGGCCCATAGATTGGCAGCCTCGACACTCCCTGGCTCGACGTTTGCCAGAGCCTCATTCATAGGCACGTTGAACACGATGGTTACAAGAAATGCGCCGACTAGATAAATCAGGCAACCAATAAGCAGATAAAGAGACCCTGGCTGCCCCCAATTCCAAAACAAAGAAAGAGCAAGCAATACGGAAAGAACAGCTGCTCCGATAAATACGACAAAAAATAGGAGATTGAGGATTGTCCTATTGATGGATTGCATAGCTGCAACACCCTGCGGGGGCCGGAGTTGCGCCAAAGCACTCATCACAGTGTTTGAAAAGATGAAGAACACCACCGCCACAAGCCCGCAACCAAGTGCAGACAAAAGAGTTATTATAAAAAATAGATTATCTGCCATGATTTATACTACCTTCCTGCCAGGCGCCTGCGGCGGCAGCCTTCTGCACATATTCGTTAAAATCACGTGGTTCACGACCCAGTGCACGCTGAATACCATCAGCGAGGTTCGCATTGCGGCCGTCGAGGACTGAAGCAAATAGATAGTTCATCAGCCATACAGCATCTGAGGGAACACCTTGCACAGTCATCGCAGATGCAAAAACTTCAGGCGATACCTGCTTATACTGAACCTTGCGATTGGTTACATTGGCAATCTCCTCTACCGACTCAGTAAAGGTCATCAGACGAGGACCAGTAAGCTCATAGAGCTGGCCAGAATGACCGTCCTCTGTAAGCGCTGCGAAAGCAACATCGGCTATGTCTTCAGCATCAATAAACGGCTCCTTCACAGACCCCGCAGGTAGTGCTACCTGTCCACTGAGTATCAACTCCCTTAAGAAACCCTCGCTGAAGTTTTGGGAGAACCAGCTCGCCCGCAGGATTGTCCAGTCGGCTCCGGAATTTTGGACTATTTGTTCGCATTTCTGTGCCTCTTCTTCTCCCCATCCGGACAACAAGACCAATCTGCTGACTCCACTTTTTACACATGAGCGGAGTCTTCTATACACGCTCCGAGTTCACAACACCCTGAGGCTTGGCATTACCACCATTAGAGGACTGCCTGATGTTTCATGTAGTAACCTCAGGCCGCTGTTGGCTAGAGGTTGAGGGAGCTGATGCTTCAACCAGGCGACTTTGCCCTTGTGCCTCACGGTGAGGGACATCAGTTACTAAGTGAGCTTGGGGCTCCTTCGGCAGAACTGTTTGATCTACACCGTGAGCAGATTAGTGAGCGGTATGAGATACTTCGGCACGGCGATGGGGGAGAGGCTACGAGCATGATCTGCGGCGCTGTTCGTTTCGACCATCCGGCGGCACCGGCTCTTGCCTAAATTAATGTATATTGAGGCATGGAGGTCTCCACAGGTGGAATGGACTCAGAGTACATTGGGCTTGATGGCGGCCGAAGCCAAAGAACTCAGACCTGGTGGTGAGACCATAATCACACGTCTCGCCGATATTCTTGTGATACAAGCAATCCGCTCGTGGATGGCTCAAGACCCAATTGCGCAAACAGGTTGGCTCGGCGCTCTACAGGATAAAGAGATTGGCCGTGCTATTTTGCTTATTCAGCGCAATCCTAAACGTGTGTGGACCGTAGAGTCTCTGGCTGATGAGGTTGCTATGTCGCGCTCTGCCTTTGCAGCCGCTTCAAAGAACTCGTTGGCGAGTCGTCTATGAACTATGTTGCCCGGTGGAAAATGAATTTAGCACTTACCTGGCTTAAGGAAGAGGACGCAAGAGTTAATAAATTAGCCGACCGACTAGGGTACCAATCGGAAGCCGCGTTCAGCCGTGCTTTCAAACGCTTCATTGGTGTCTCACCTGGGGCAATCCGACGGAATAATAACATTGCAAATAACTAAAGCACACATATAACAAGCCTGCTGCCATAAAAATGAGTATGGCTAAATTTTATCAAGTTTTTCTTTGACACATTTCCTCTAGATATTCTGATATGCAGCCCTATATTAAACTGAGTCAAAATATTAACAATTGCTTATACCTAAGCGGCAACTTATACTATAATTATTATGAAGAGGATAATATTAACACTTTGTTTATTAGCCATTCCCTTTATGACCTCCTTATCCTATTCCCAAAATTACTCCGCCAATACTATGGCAGCGCACCCGGAATGGTATATAAAGGTTGCGGACTGGAACATATACGCCACATGGAGCGCTGTTGCCATTATCCACCACGTTACTATTGAGAACAATAGCGACATAGAGTACAAGAACGTTAAGGTGAGAGTGTGCTACAGCTCAATGTCCACGGGAGGCGCCGGGGTAATAGTGAGCCAGGAAGTAGGAGTGTTGCCGGTTACTCTTCCTCCCCGCAGCAAGCAAACCTATCTCGCCAAGGGACATACACTGGGGGCCGGATCCACATTCATGAATGCCGTAGACCTGCAGGTAATTAGCGCAACGCCTGTATTGAAATGAGATGTTTTTATAAGTACTCAAGGTCAACTTAATTAATTTCGCCTCTTTTAAATAGTTCTTCTTGGATATTCTTGTAATTTTTTGTGCCCCTTTATATAATGTAAAGAGGTTATATCCACCGTGGGAGGGGATGGGATGAATATTCAAAGTATTATAATTTGCATTGTCTCAATTCTTTTGTCTTCAGGACTTCTGGCAACAGATGGTATTGCGCAGAATGACCCTCCTTTTGAAATAACAGAGGACAGGGTCAGATGCGATAACTATGACCCTTTCAGACAGCCGCTTTTTGGATCTACACACTTGCATACAGGGCTTTCATTTGACGCCTCCACGCGTTTTGTGAAATATATTCCCGCATACGCGATAGGCTCGATAGCAGCACTGTGGTTCCTGGAGAGAATATGGAGCCTTATTTAGCCCCTCTATTGTTCAAATAACTGTTCATATCAGAATTGAATAATTTGCTTGAGCTTTACGTAACATCCTTTAAACACATAAATATATTGAGGATGGGATGTTTAAACGAGCCGCTCAAATCGTGGAGCGAGCTTATTAAGCATTCTGAGAATCATTCTAGTGAAAATATATTTTTGCGAAATTAAAATAAAGGGGTTACAAAAAAAATAATTTTAGTTATACTATGAATAACCGGATGTTACAACCTGAGCCCCGTGAGTACCGGATATTATTTCTGTTACAGATTTATTGTTCCAGTCGGGGCTCACAAGGAATATTATTTTATACTTAATATATATACAGTAGTTTCAGTACCGCCGGTTTTAGTAGTAAATTATTCAAACCTTTAATACAGTTTTTGTGTCTGCAGGATAAGAGGCGGCGTTTAGTTATATTCAATTCCCGTGTTAGGAACTGAAGTTCCCAGTTTACTTTTTGCATTATGTTTCTGAATTGAACTATAAACCGATCATCACAATTTGGTCTTTATCATAAGCAGAGGGTAATCACCCTGCTCTTCATAAACCATGAGAACAATATTTCCCTAGTATGTCAAATATCTCTACAATATCCAAGAATTAATTCCGCTCAAAATATGAGATACTAATTCATCTATTTATTCCTAATAAATTGAGAGCGTTAGGGGTTTAATCTTATTTGGTTTCAGACTTGGCTTCAGGATCTTTCTTAATTGAGATTACTGTTACAGCTTTTCCGTCTTTTTCCACTATTTCAGCCTCTGTGGCGGGTTCTTCAGTAACTGTTTCCGGATCAGTTGCTGGATTGTAAACTTCAAAGTTCATGCCCTCTGGATTGTAGACCTCAAAGTTCATGCTTTTTTGAGGGGCTATAATAGAACGTCTGTACTGTTTGGTTCCCGCACTCTTATTATAAAAATTTTCACGCGTGAATATGTCCTTATCAAAATCTTCGCCATATGAAACCTCCGGGGGTCTTTCGGCAATATCATCCGGAACAATTTGGCTCGTTAAAGAATCCCAGGAATAGCTCGTTACAGAGAAAGGTATTACAAAGATAAGCGCTAATAATAAAGAAATGACTGCCGCTCTCAAATCACTGTCTCCCATATCTTATATAAGATTAAGTGTAGCATATAAAGCGAGAGGGCGTTATGAAAATTTCATTAATTTTACGTACCCTCTTCACAAACCCATAACTTTTGTATTATAATAGCTATTGGGTTTGAAACGTGTCGTCTCCAAAACCGTATGCGTTTCTGTTTTTAAGATTTAGATAAGTACACATTTTTTCAGACAGGCTGGGTCGCCTGCTGATAAAAAATACAACAAGCGGTATGGGAACTTAACTCATACACGCTTAAAGGTCGGAAGAAAATGACAAATCAATGGCAAACTATCGGGATTTCTCCTGAAGAACGCTTTTTGGATCTCTATTTTGAGCCTGAAAGCGAACAGTTTCTCGCACACTTCTACGAGCGGCTTGGTAATGGATTCGGTGTAAAAAGCCTGTACGCAAGACATTTTAATGAAAACGAATACCACAAAATCACTCCTGACAACAAGCAGTTAACTTATGAGGACGTGATCCTTTGCCCTGAGAGCAGGAAAATATTTGTAAACGTATTTAAGCTAAAGAAAAAGCAGAACGAATATCTTGGTTACGTGTGGCACTCACTCCAAATGATCGACTCCAACACGGGAGAGGTAACTGAAGTTCTAAAAGCGGGCCAGCTGGACAGTGAACGCCCTTATTCCAAAGTCTGGATCACCGAGCTAAGACTTGCAAGGCAAAATGGCGAGCAGCTTGTTTGCACCATGGCGTTTGAGAAAAAGACAAAGAACGGGTCCATAGAGACCGATTACTATATTACCAAAGTGTTTACTAAAACCGGACTTTACAAAAGAGTTACCAAGCTTGAGGATACGGCCACTCAAAATAGCAAGACCGGAATTATAGAAGAGAAGCTCTCTGCAGTAGGGACGTAGTTCTTATTTGGCAAGACAGACAGTTCGGTATTAAGATAAACATTTACCCGCCGGGAGAGACGAAATTCTCAAACTCTTCGGCGCTTCCGTTAAATACATTTAAATCCACAAATCCGTCTATCCCATAGAGCCTGCCCTTGTGGGCGTACTGCCAAAAGCTCCATCCGGATCCGTCTTCAAGTCGGGGCTTTGTATATATATCCCTTATCCATATGGGATAGCCAAGATCCTCTCCATAGAGAAAGGCATCATAGGATTCATTCGTGATATATATTATCGGTGGCTTGCCGTATTTCCTCTGAACCAACTTGGCAAACACAGACAGCTCTTTAAGCAACTCTTCTTTAGAAGGCCTTGCCTGACAGTTGCCGCTGAACTCAAGGTCAATCGCGGGAGGAAGTGTGTTCTTTTCAAAAGGTACGCTGTCAATATAGTTAAGCGCCTGCTCATATCCGGACTTACAGAAGGTAAAGAAGTGATAGGCACCCCGAATGAGCCCAATATCCCCTGCCCTTTTCCAGTTTTCTTGAAACTTAGTATCTTTGTGATCCCCACCTTCAGTGGATTTTATAAAGGCGAAGCGAATATCGGAGCGCTCTAAAATATCCCAGTCAATCACGTCCTGATGATGGGATATATCAATCCCGTGCACCGGGTATTCGGACTTATCGGGATAGTTAAAGCGGATGTACCCCTTCTCAAAAAACATTACCGCTATAATGACTATCAAAATAACAGCCGACAGAATTGCAATTAATCGATTCATAAAATATCCGTATTCCTCTGTATATTATACTTATAACCTGTGAGAATTACAGGAATCTTTGCTTCCTTCCGTTCAATATAAGTTTATCACTCGCATATGTTCGGAAATGATCTCTAGAGAATACAAAGTTAACAAATATTCACTTTCCCTTGCTAACATATCTTGGCAAGATTTCTCTGAGTGTCTTTCTCATCTGGGTTCGAGTAAGGTTCTCATAAGAATCTTTAGCAACTCTCCTTTGCATTCCATTGTTCACTTTTTTGTTGTTATAATATCAAAACGATTATTGTCTAAAGGGGTAATTCTAACCTCATACACAGCATTGCCTATTTCAGAATTATAATTTATTAATCTACCTTTTCGCCTAATTTTCCAATCACAGAAAATTCTAAAGGATTCAAGCGCCCTACGAAATTCAGACGCACTGCTATAACGATCATTTATATCAATCCATGCATTTATTAACAATTTTCTTTATTTGTGTTGAAATATATGGGCGATAATGATCTCTTTCAGGGAATTTATTTATCACTCATTTAGTAAAGATCAAGAATATGAAGGGTATAGAAATATCAATCAACTTTAAGGCGGTATTTCTTCTCGGTTTTTTTACCGTTTACGTCTGAGATGGAGACTCCTACTTTATAATGACCCTTGGGGATATGAATGGACTTACCGTGCAGGATTGCACCGTCTTTGGTGGTTTTAAAATATTTTAACACTCTATCTGTTACGTCTATCTTAATAAAGAATTTCTCCCCCCAGACTTTTAATGTCCCCGGGTCTAACGACGAGTCGTTTTGTTTAATTACTATGAAAAAATTTGCCGGATCCACAGCAATTATTGTAGGTCCTTTGTCAGTATCTGTTACATCGGGCTCTTCAAATATAATGCTGGGGCGGTCAGGCGTATCGGGTTCGTGTTTTGGTATAACTTCCTTATCCCATTCCTTGTCGCTGTATCTAAGCTGCTTTGCTTCGTCCTCTGCAAATAGATGTGTCTGCTCTTCGTCATCAGAAAATGCCGGAGTCAGAACAGCTATTGCAGTAATTGTGAATACTATTAATAGGTATTTGGAAATTGATTTAAACATAAGACACCTGTGCTCCAGAAATTAATATACTCAATTTTATGCATGCAGCCGATAGTTAGGAAGTTGTAGATTGAAACCGGAATTATCCAACTTCTACTTCGAGCCAGTGCATGATGTCAGTATGGTGGCTGACAACTTTCCATGCGCCGTCCTCTTTTCTGAAGACTGTGGTAGCTCTGATATTTGGATGCACTTCCTTGCCGTCGACCATAAAGTTTGTGCCTATTATGTAGTTATAGCAGACTCCAAGATCCTGTCCTTCGATTACCTTAATGTCTATAGGGTATACGTGTCCGTGAAGTTTGAGATCGGCCTGTTTGTGCCAGGAATCTCGTGTGGCATCCCAGCCGACTTGTATCCCCCCGATGGGGCTCATGTATATTACATCGTCCGCGTGCGACCAAGCCTCTTCCATCGGAGCTAAATTGCCATCAAATATTTCATTATGGGCTGAATAAAAAAACTCGACTGCATCTTTTAAAGTTGGCATTTTTGTTCTCTCCTGATTATTTTGATCCCCTACTTTGCAATTATTATATAATACTTTAGCAGTTATTATAATAGAAACAACAAGAAAAAAAGAGGCGATAAATGGGTTGATTACGGAGATTCACCCACGCTTCAGACCAAACCAGGAAAAAGCATACGATGAGAACGACAACATTCAGACTATTAACACTCAATATAGACCGGGAGCGTCGAATGTTAAGAAATAGGGAGCCGAAACTCCCTATTCTTGCTTTTCTTTTGCAGTCAGTTCCCATTTGCCCCATTCAAAAACAGCCTTATATTCATAGTCGGTTATAACAGCAAAATTGTTAGACCATCCATTTGGGGTTTTCACTTTATATTCATTTTTTCTTTTAACGAAATAATAGGTATTACCATTTCCGAGTTCAATAATATATTCATTCTTGCCATCATATATCCTCTACTTAATCTTACAGTTTCCTTTATATTTATAATCATCACTCTTTTGATTATATAACTTGCAGCGTCCATCAACTACAGACTTCATTTTCGAATCGTAAGAATTTTCAACTAGAGCATTACCAAAATCCTTAATAGCTTTATCTGAGACAGTACCCGGAGCGGGTGAATGAATAGCTATCGCTGATAATCCTGTTGACAGGAATAAAAATAATAAGACAACCGAGACTCTGATCATATCAAATCACCTCCAGATTATTTTGATTCAATTGGACGCAAGGAATCAGCCAATTCCCGACTTTTGCTGCTTCTCGATTGCATCTAAGCGTTTTTCAATCTGGGTGAGCTTGTGCAAAATTAGTATATGTGTCTTTTTGGCGTCAATTCCGACCGGGCTCTGGTCGCTATGAATTAATTCTGCTATTTCGTTATAAGTCTTTTCATCTATTTCCATCTTATCCTCCGTAATATTAATATAACGAGTATAACATTAAGAGAGTGGAGGAGTGATTTTTCCCAAAATCGTGGCTAGAATTGTTATATAAGCATCTAAATTCGGAAGACCCAAAAAAGAATACAAATATTGTGGAGGAAGAAGAATGAGCAAACTGATTAAACCGCTAAATATCTTTGCAGTAATCATTTTAATGGGTTTAGCGGTATCGTTTGGTTTTGCCGGCTGCTCAAGTACAAGCAACTCAACCGGACAGATTAACGATCTTTTTAATTTTGAGCCCTCACCCGATGACAGCAACGAGCTAAAACCTTTGATAGTTGAGGTGGTAAAAGAACCTCAAGCATTCAGAGCAAATGACGGCTTGGTTCATCTTGTCTATGAGGTGCAAATAGAGAATTTTACAACCGAAACAGTTGACTTAAAAAAGCTATCTATTTTTGGAGTAACAGGAAATAAGGCACCCGTGCCGCTATTGGTGCTTGAAGGCGGCAACTTCATGATTCGCACGCTCCTGCTTCAATATCATCCATTTAAAAAAGCCCCTTTGGATGAAGTTACAGTAGACCAGATTGGCCCAGGTCAGACAGGCGTTGTGTTCCTCGACGTTACAGTGGACGACTTTGAATTAGTACCTGATAGTCTTATAAATGTGGTTGAAATAGACGGCCCGCCTATAATTGCCCAGTTACTAGGCGAGAGCGCTTTGACTGTTAGCACGGAAGTTGCCGTGAACCATGAGCAGGCTTTGGTACTCGGCCAGCCTATAAGAGGCGGCAGGTGGATAAACCTAAACGGGTGCTGTGATTTCGCGAATTCCGCGCATAGACGAGTGATACGCTCAGTGGATGGAGAAGAGTTCTTCCCGGAGCGCTATTCGATTGATATACTCGAAGTTGATGAAGAGAACAATTTATTTGTCGGCGATCCTAATGACAATAATAGCTGGCTTGGATACGGAGCTGAATTGATTGCAGTGGCTGACGGTGTTGTGAGCCGTGTAGTAAAGGGCGTGCCGGATAACAAGCCGGGCGAGTCGCCGCCGTTTCCAATTAGTTTATCAAACGGCGCAGGGAATATTGTGATTATGCATATAGGTAACGGCATCTACGTACTTTACGCTCATCTGATTCCCGGCAGTAATGACCATCTGGAAGTAGGTGATTTCGTAGTAAAGGGAGAAATGGTCGGGCTTCTCGGTAATACAGGGCAGAGCGGCGCTCCGCATCTGCACTTTCAGGTAATGGACGGCAACTCAATTGCGGAAGCTGAAGGAGTTACGTTTGAATTTGAACAGTTTGATGACCTCGGAAGACTGCTCGATGTAGCAGAAGAAGATGGTGATAATGAGGGTGACGGACTGGATCTGGATGATGTTATAGACCCTGACGCGGAAGAGGAGATGGAGCAGAATAGTCCTGGAATTATTTTGACAGACGTTGAGCTTTTTCCAAACCCACTACCCAGAACAAATGAACAACAGCTACAATTTACAATTATAGGATTTCCAGAATGATTGTAGTCAATTAATAGCAAGAATTATCTAAAGAAAAGGGAGCAAACACTATCAGTGCCTGCTCCCTAATATATTCTTTTTATTCTGTCTCTAAGTTTTTAGATTGTGCTGTTAATTTCCTTCTTCTGATAACCATAAACCCTACTATTCCCAAAATAGAAGCCATCGTGATTTCTCCTTTGGATTGGAATACTGTTAATTATAATAACATATTTCTAAATATTATAACAACTTCTTTATATGAACTATTCCTATTAGACTTGTTTGGGTTTATGAATGCAAATTAAATCTTGGTTATACTAATATAGCATAAAAATAGTGGAGATGGAGGGATCTCAATGAAGAATTTCAGCAAGCCGTTTGGAAATTTTTCGAAATTTTTAGGAATAATATTAAGACTCGGCTTTATTGCCATAGGCAGCATCGGAGGGTGCAACAACAATAACTCGGGCGGAAACGATAATGGAGGTGGTCTGGGTACCGGACTAACAGCGATATTTAATGGCGGACAGTTCGGGGTCGACTACTCATGGACAAGTATTTCCCGCT
>Ga0209013_10006147_pt1 | contig 10223 bp, 10 predicted proteins | sample Cruoilmetagenom2_FD_187291 | JGI IMG/M metagenome (GOLD analysis project Ga0209013, IMG submission 187291) | Oil polluted marine microbial communities from Coal Oil Point, Santa Barbara, California, USA - Sample 2 (SPAdes) (version 2) | ecosystem: Environmental > Aquatic > Marine > Oil seeps ...
AACAAAACAATACACCAAATACCAACCTCCTTTTTTCATTTTAAAAGCTTGTTCTCTAAAAGGGCAAAACAATTCTTTTACCATTCCCCAATCTAAAAAAGCACCATGCTCCGACACTTGATTACAACGTAATACTGCAAATTCTCCTCTTTGAATATAAGGTTTATCAGTAACAGCAACAAGACGTTCATCATTATCTAAATAGACAAAAACCTCTAGCTTATCCCAAATTTTAAATTCTTTTGGAGCGTATCTTTTAGGAAGTAAGATTTCGTTATCTTCTTCATCACTTAAATATAGCCCTTGTTCCTTTTCACGAAGTATTGTTAGTGTATTATATTCACCTATTTGTATCATGCTGCAAATGTAATGATAATACGGTCAAAAAATAAAAAAGCGTCACAACTAAATGAGACGCTTTTACAATAAAAGTTAAATGTTTCTAATAAGCAGATTCTTTACCAAAATGCTTGGTTAATAAATAATAAACAACTGCTCTATATTTATTACGATTAGAACGTCCATAAGTTTCCATAACGGCATCTATGCCTTTGTCTAAATCTGCTCCATCTTTTAATCCTAATTTTTTAATTAAGAAATTATTTTTCACAGTTGCAAGTTCAGATTCGTCACTACCCGAAACTGTTGAAGCATCAGCATTGTAAATTGATGGCCCACAACCAACGGTTACTTTTGTTAATAAATCCATATTAGGTTTTACACCACATTTATCTTTTAAATCGGCGGCATACTTTACGATAAGTTCGTCTCTTTTACTCATAATTATTTATGTTTTAGGTTAATATTTGCTAACTAACTAATTAGACACATAAGATACAAATAAGTCACAATAAAATGCTATATGATGGCTTTAAAATAGTTAAGTAATATCTCATCGTTTAGTTGACGAGGCGTAAAAATCTCAAGAAGCTTTGGTTGATCATCATCAGTGTAAAAAGATTGCAAAGCAGAAACCAATTCAGTTTCGGTAGAAGCTGCTCCATAATTAAAACCATACATATTGCATAAATGCTTGGCATTCAAATTATGTTTGGTTTCAAAAAAAGTATCAAAATTTTCAGTGTTTTTATCTCCAGGAAGAATTCTGAAAATACCTCCTCCTCCATTATTAATCATTATTATTCTGAAGCTTTTATGAATATAATTATTCCACAATGCATTACTATCATAAAAGAAACTTAAATCTCCTGTTATAAAAGTGGCTTGCTCTTTTATTACCGAAGCTGCTCCAATTGCAGTAGATGTACTCCCATCTATACCACTTGTTCCTCTATTACAAAATACTTTAAGCGTTTTGTTTAAATCGAACAATTGTGCATAGCGTACTGTAGAACTATTCCCTAATTGAAGCATGTTTTGATTCGGAATACTCTTTAAAATAATATCGAAAACTTTAAAATCGCTAAATGGAATGTCTTGCAAATAATTTTGATGTTTTCGACTTCTAATTTGTTTTACATTTTGCCAATAACTTTGATAATCACTTACTATTTGATATTCCTTTTCAAATAAAGCTTTAAAAAAATCATTTACATTACTTTTAAAATGTGCGCTCAAACAAAAAAAAGTATCATTTGCTCTTTTCTTATCAATATGCCAATGATGTTTAGGTTGATAATCCCTTAAAAATGCTTTAATCTTTTTTGAAACAACCATACCTCCGAATGTGAGTAAAATCTCAGGTTGTAATTTTTTAAATTCTTCATCATTTAATGGCGCAATAATTTTATCTATACTTGGAAAAAAATTATCATGATGCAAATTTGAAGTAGTTTCAGTAAAAACTATAACACTCTCATCTTTAGCTAAAATGTCCAAATAATGTTGTTCAATATCATTTGGTGGATTAACTCCAACTAAAACCATTTTTTGTTTGGCAGCGTTCCAAGTTGAAGCATATTGATCCAAATTTTCTAATTCTATAGGTTCTTTATCAATACTGTTTTCAATAGGTTTTGGAAAAATAGAAAATTGATCTACTGTTACATATAAAGGTTCTTCAAAAGGAATATTAATATGGACAGGCCCTTTTTGAAAAATACATGTGTTTAAAGCAGTATTAATTTTAATTTCATTTTGTTGCTGTTTTTCTTGAATTAAATTAGCTGAGTATAATATATGATTAGCAAATACTTTGTCTTGATTTATAGTTTGTCCATCTCCAATTTCTATCAAATGTTTTGGTCTATCGGCTGATAAAATCACTAAAGGAACATCGCTATAAAATGCTTCGGCAATTGCAGGATAATAATTCAACAATGCACTTCCAGAAGTACATACCAAAGCAACTGGTTCTCTTAATTGTTGAGCTATACCTAATGCAAAAAAAGCAGCCGAACGCTCATCTACAATACTATAACATTTAAAAGAGTGATGATTGGTAACCCCAATAGTTAAAGGTGCATTCCTACTACCAGGAGAAATAACAATATGTTTTATGTTTTTAGCTTTACAAAGCTGAATAACGGTTTGAGCAAGTAGATTTTTTGGTAGTTTCATGTAAAATACAAAATTACAAAACCCTTTTCATAATAGCAGACTTATTAATAGTTTCTTCCCATTCCTTTTCTGGAATTGAATCTTTTGTTATGCCACCACCTATGTATAAAACTGCATTATTATTCTTAAGTTGCATACATCGTAAATTCACAAAAAGTTGAGTCTTTTTCTTAATGCTTGTATAAGCTCTATTCTCAACATTACGTTTACTTAAACGTGGCTTGATAATAGTTTCAAAATTCAATTCACCCAAATAACCAGTGTAAAATTCTCTATTATAATTCTCATTATTTAAAATAAACTGGCTTGCTACTTCTCTTGGCAACCCACAAACTGCTGGAGTTGGATGTAAGGATTTAATTAATAATTGCAAATTGCTTGGACTGTTTTTTATTGAACCTGAAATTTGCGATTTTAAATGAAGTAAACTTCCAGCTTTAATAGTTTCAACTCCTGAAACTTTTATGCCATTTACAACAGCTTCTAAATTTTCTACTATAAAATCAGTTACAAATTGTTGTTCTACTTTATTTTTTTTATCCCAGTTTACATCTTGCGTCCCATCATATTGTTGAGTTCCTGCTAAAGCCATTGTTGTAAAACGACTTCCTTCAACTTTTAATAAAGTCTCAGGTGTTGCTCCTATCCATAATCCTACTTTTGGATGGAACCAACAGTATACAAAAGCAGATGAATATGTATTAAGCAAACTCTTAAAAATTGAAATAGGTTTTGAGTCTGTAAGTGTCACACATTCGTTTCTTGATAATACAACTTTTTGAAATTGACCAGATTTAATAGCTTCTATGCCCTTTTTAACAAGATTTATATGATTTTTTTTATCTTCAGAAAGCAATTCACTAGCAAAAGTTTTAGTTACTACACTTTCTGTCTTTACCACATTGTTTATGGTTAATATTTCAGATTTTATTAAAGGAATTAAGTTAGCATCTCCTTTCACATCAAAAGGAGCAAAAACAAATCCCCCTTCAGAAAAATCAGAAACCCTATAAATTAAATCATCCTCTTGAAGCATTGCAAAAACTTCATTAGCATTAGGTTTCCTGTAAGCTACAAATGGTAACTTATTATTAAACTGTTGGGTAAGGGTTTTAAAAAATTCTTTCGAATTCATTTATTTAGATTTAGGAAGCGCAACTGTTGTTAATTTACATACCGAAATTAAATTTTCATCATCATCTGTAATTCTAATATCAAATAACTGTGTAGTTCTTCCTTTATGTATAAAAGTTGCTTTTGCATAAACATTTCCTTCGCTTATACTTCTTACATGATTTGCAGAAATCTCAATACCACGTACATAATAATCCTTAGTGTTTAAAAAAATATGTGCTGCGAAACTACCTGTAGTTTCTGCTAAAGCTACAGTAGCTCCACCATGCAACACTCCGTCTGGTTGATGTACTTTCGAATTTACAGGCATTTTAGCAATAACAAAATCATCCCCAAAATCAATATACTCAATATTAAGAGTCTCTAATAAAGTATTTTTTGAAGTAGTATTCATTTTAACTAATTTTTCTTCTTTAGATAATTGCATAGAAATAATATATTTGTGTAAAAGTACAAAATGAATTCAACAGAAAAAGAAATCTCATATATTTCAACAAACACATATTCTACTTTAAACACCTTAACTACTAAAACAAAAACTGTTTGGTTTGTCTGCCACGGAATGGGTTATTTAAGTCGTTATTTTATAAATTATTTTAAAGAATTAGATTCTAAAGAAAACTACATTATTGCACCACAAGCACAAAGTAAATATTATATAGCTCCAAAGTACAAACATGTTGGAGGGAGCTGGCTAACTAAAGAAAACACTATTAAAGAAACTGAAAATATCATGCACTATTTTGATGCTGTTTTAAATGCTGAACAATTTTCAAAGAATATTGACCTTATTGTATTAGGCTATTCGCAAGGTGTATCTGTTGCAATGCGATATGTAGCTCGACGAAAATTAAATTGCAAACAATTAGTATTAATGTCAGGAGGAATTCCAAATGAATTAATAGTTTCAGATTTCGATTTTTTAAAAGGAGAAACCAAAGTCTCTTTAATATATGGAACAGAAGATGAATATATGAATGAAGAAAGAATGAGTAATGAAAAACAGCGAATTAATAAATTGTTTGGAAACATGGCTGCTATTATTCCTTTTAAAGGGAAACATGAAATAAATAAAGACTTGCTTAACAATTTGTGTCCCTTCTAAAAAACACAAATAAACATTGCAAGTTATTAAATATTGATTATTTTTGCACCCAATTTCGGGTTAACCTCTGGCGAGAATCGTGAATGTTGTTTCGAATTAATTATTTTAAATTTAAAGATATGGAATCTTTATTAAAATTTGTCCAAGACGAATTTGTAACAAGAAAAGATTTACCAGAATTTAGTGCTGGTGATACTGTTACTGTATATTACGAAATTAAAGAAGGTAACAAAACACGTACTCAGTTTTATAGAGGTGTTGTTTTACAAAGAAGAGGAGCTGGAAGTTCTGAAACTTTTACCATTAGAAAAATGTCTGGCACTATTGGTGTAGAACGTATATTCCCAATTAATATGCCAGCTTTACAAAAAATTGAAGTTAACAAAAAAGGTGATGTGCGTAGAGCAAGAATCTTTTATTTTAGAGGCCTTACAGGTAAGAAAGCTAGAATTAGAGAAAAAAGACATAACTAAAATTGTTATTACTGCTCAAACAGAAATACAAAAGCTCTGTTCAAACTATTTTTTGAACAGAGCTTTTTTTATTAACAAAAGTTAATAACTCTCGTTTATAAATGGTTAATATCTAATTAGGTGAAAAATTTGCTTTTTTAAATTCTTGACATATATTAGCCAAAGAATTAATAACAACTCCGGTTGGTTTTGTTTGAAAAAATAAATTAAAGCTAATTCTAAAATAAAGTAACGTTCTTTATATAATTGTTTTTTGAGATTTTGAAGTACCATGTGTATGCATGTGTAAACTGACAAATCATGAAATCTTAAAAAGTACTGTATGCTTAGGCAGATAGTAACTAGAAAGATGGAAAGTTTCTAAAATTAGCAGGAGCGAAAGCGAAATCTAAATAAAAGAAGCAATGCTTTAAAGGTTGTAGATTGTGAAAACGAGATACAAGTAATAAAGGATCAAGAAAAATAATTAAACTGGAGCATTTTGGTAACAGGTCAATGCATATTGAAAGTTACAACACAGAATGTTTCATTGAGGTAGGGAAGCTTGAATCGAAAAGAATGAAAGATGAAAATTCTATCATTTGAAGTTAACTGCAAAGTTAAATAGGTCACGAAGAACTATGTCAAAGAAAGCCATGTCAGAGTAGTTAATTCTACAGTGATATGGCTTTTGTTTTTTAATTACTTTTATTACCTATTTTTATCGCTACTTTACCAAATTACTTCATCACTAATTGATGTATTCCACTATCTAATTTCGTATATTTACAGGACAAAAATTAGACTAAAATTATTAGTCTATTAATGCTCAAAAAAATAAAATAAGTCTCAAAAATGTCAAAGATAATTTACACAAAAACTGATGAAGCACCTGCTTTAGCAACCTATTCTTTTTTGCCAATAGTTAAAGCTTTTACAAAAACGTCTAGAATAAATATTGAAACTAAAGATATTTCTCTTTCAGGTAGAATTTTAGCAAATTTTTCTGATTTTATAAATGAAAATCAAAAAGTTACAGATGATCTTGCCGAATTAGGATTACTAGTAAAAAAACCTGAAGCAAATATTATTAAATTACCAAATATTAGCGCTTCCATACCACAACTAAAAGCAGCTATTAAAGAATTACAATCTAAAGGTTATAACTTACCTAATTATCCTGACGATCCAGAGAATGATAATCATATTGCTATTAAAGCACGTTACGATAAAATCAAAGGAAGTGCTGTAAATCCTGTGCTACGAGAAGGAAATTCAGATCGTAGAGCTCCTAAAGCAGTTAAAAACTACGCAAAAAAGAATCCTCATTCAATGGGTCAATGGAATTCAAACTCTAAAACTCATGTAGCAACAATGAATGAAGGTGATTTTTTTCATAACGAAAAATCTTTAACTATTGAAAATGCAACAGATGTAAAAATTGAACATGTAGATGCAAATGGTGAAAAAACTGTCTTAAAAGAAAAATCATCTCTTTTATCTGGTGAAATTATTGATGCTACAGTATTAAATAAAAAAGCGCTATTAATCTTTTTAAAAGAACAAATTGCTGATGCTAAAGAAAAAAACGTTTTGTTTTCTTTACATATGAAAGCTACAATGATGAAGGTTAGCGATCCTATCATTTTTGGACATGCTGTTAAAGTATATTTTGTTGATATTTTTAAAAAGTATGGAGAAACTTTAGACCAATTAGGTGTAGATGTTAACAATGGTTTTGGAAATCTTTTAAGCAAAATTCAAGAACTACCTGAAGCCAAACGTAATGAAATAGAAGCAGACATTAAAACTGTATTTCAAAACAGTCCAGACCTAGCTATGGTAAATTCCGATAAAGGAATTACAAATCTTCATGTGCCTAGCGATGTTATTATTGATGCATCAATGCCAGCAATGATTCGTACTTCTGGTCAAATGTGGAATGCTGCTGGAGAATTGCAAGACACAAAAGCTGTAATTCCAGATAGTAGTTATGCAGGAATTTACTCAGCTACTATAGACTTTTGTAGGGAACATGGCGCATTTGACCCTGCAACAATGGGTACTGTACCAAATGTTGGGCTTATGGCTCAAAAAGCTGAAGAATATGGTTCGCATGATAAAACATTTGAAATTGATTCAAACGGAAAAGTACAGGTAATTGATACTTCAGGGAAAATATTAATAGAGCATAATGTTGAAGAAGGAGATATTTGGAGAATGTGTCAAGTTAAAGATGCTCCAATACAAGATTGGGTTAAATTAGCTGTTTCAAGAGCTAGAGCAACCAAAACACCAGCAGTATTTTGGTTAGATAAAAATAGAGCGCACGATATTGAACTTATTAAAAAAGTAAATCAATATTTACCAAATCATGATATTTCTAATTTAGATATTAGAATTTTATCTCCAATAGAAGCTACTAAATTCACATTAAAAAGAATTAAATCTGGAAAAGATACAATTTCTGTTTCAGGAAATGTATTGCGCGATTACCTAACCGATTTATTTCCAATTTTAGAAGTAGGTACAAGTGCCAAAATGTTATCCATTGTACCACTTATGAATGGTGGAGGTTTATTTGAAACAGGAGCTGGAGGATCAGCCCCAAAACACGTACAACAATTTGTTAAAGAAGGTCATTTACGTTGGGATTCTCTGGGGGAATTTCTCGCGTTAGCTGTCTCTTTAGAGCATTTTGGAGAAGTAAACAAAAATAATAAAGCCTTAGTCCTTGCAGAAACTTTAGATGATGCCACTAGTATATTATTAGATAACAAAAAATCTCCTTCTCGTAAAGTAAATGAATTAGACAATAGAGGTAGCCATTTTTATTTAGCAATGTATTGGGCACAAGAACTAGCATCTCAAACTAAAAATTTAGAATTGAAGGAGGAATTTTTCAATATTGCTAAAGAACTTACAAAAAATGAAACAACTATTATTAACGAATTGAATGAAGCGCAAGGTAAGTCTGTAAATCTGGATGGTTATTATAAACCTGAAACTAATATTATAGCAAAGGCTATGCGTCCAAGCACTACACTTAATCTTATAATAAATAATATTTAGTAAAAATTTATTTTAAAACATGACTTTTATTCTGGACCAAATCCAAAATATAAGTCATGCTTTTTTCTATATCTTTCTTTACTAAAGTTTATTCAGTATATTAAAAAAATTTCTAAAAGAACTAAAAGAAATCAGTTTCAAACACATAGTATTCAAGATTTTAGTAAATTGAAATAGTTATCATTTATGCTAAACAAAATTGTTTATTTTTGAATTATGAATTTTACAAAAACTACAGAACAAGAGTCAAATTATAATCATCTTGAAAAGATGACTATAAAAGAGTCTTTAACTAATATTAATAACGAAGATAAATCAGTTCCTATAGCTGTAGAAAATTCCCTCCCTCAAATAGAAAATCTAACAAATCAAGTTGTAGAAAAACTTAAACTAGGAGGACGTTTGTTTTATATTGGAGCAGGTACAAGTGGTCGTTTAGGGATATTAGATGCAAGTGAATGCCCTCCAACTTTTGGAGTTCCTCACGATTTAGTTATTGGGTTAATTGCTGGAGGTGATTCTGCTATTCGTAAAGCTGTCGAGTTTGCCGAAGATTCTACTGAACAAGGTTGGAACGATTTAAAAACTTTTAATATCACCAACCAAGATGTTGTTATTGGTATTGCAGCATCAGGTACTACACCATATGTGGTTGGAGCAATCCAAGAATGCAATAAAAACAATATTATAACAGGCTGTATAACTTGTAACCAAAATAGTACATTATCTAGAATTGCTCAATTCCCAATTGAAGTAATTGTAGGCCCTGAATTTGTTACTGGTAGCTCTAGAATGAAAGCTGGAACTGCACAAAAATTAGTCCTTAACATGATTACTACTACTACTATGATCCAATTGGGGAAAGTAAAAGGAAATAAAATGGTAGATATGCAATTAAGCAATAATAAATTAGTAGATAGAGGTGAAAAAATGCTAATGGAAGAATTAAAAATTTCGTTAGAAGATGCTAAAGAATTATTGGATAAATATCAAAATGTACGTTTTGCTATTCAAAATTTTAAAGATGGCAGAAAACAAAACAGATAAGGATCTTCTTGTAACCGGTTTAAAAAAAATGGGGCTTTCCCTGATTTTTATGTTTTTAGGACCTACTCTACTTTATATAGCATTTAGTAACCAAGAAAAACCGCTTTATATCCCAATTTTAATTATAGCATTTTTAATTTGTGGAGGTGCAATATATTTTGCCTTTAAAGGAATTATGATTATTCTTGATAGTTTATTTAAAAAGAATTCTACTAATTTAAAGTAGTCGTTTTAGGTGTAGTTGGATTATAACCAAAGTTACTGTCGTTTACCGAAATTCCTAAATTATCTAAGATATAATTCATAATAGCATAATGATGGATAGCATGACTATTTGCTTGAGAAAACACAGCTTCAAACGTGTATTGCATCTCTATTTTGCCCAAACCTAAATCATCAATAACAATAACATTATTATCAGCTTGGTAGTCAACATTATTTAATTTATCAATAATAACATCTAAGTACTGTGTTGCAACTTTGCAATTACATTCAACCTCATTATTACGTTTCCTAGCAGTTAAATCTATTTGCTTATTGGAATCCATATCTAAAACACAATCATAAAAATCTAAAATATGTCTTATATGACAACCTAAACTAGAATAATATGGAGATACAGAATTATTACTTAAATCTTCATTGGATAAATTGGATAATAATATTCTAGTTTTTTGAAGTGTTTTTAAGTTAGATTGGATAATAATATTCATAGAAACGAATTTAATTAAATATTTTGGAATTAAAAATTAATATAATCTTTAGTCTATAAATACTATCAACCTTACTTAATGTATATAATTTAAACCAAAAAAAAGTCCCTTCACAAAAATGTAAAGGGACTTATAATTCTAAACCTCTAGATTTAGAATAAAAAAGGCAGCGACCTACTC
>Ga0209013_10006148_pt1 | contig 10223 bp, 12 predicted proteins | sample Cruoilmetagenom2_FD_187291 | JGI IMG/M metagenome (GOLD analysis project Ga0209013, IMG submission 187291) | Oil polluted marine microbial communities from Coal Oil Point, Santa Barbara, California, USA - Sample 2 (SPAdes) (version 2) | ecosystem: Environmental > Aquatic > Marine > Oil seeps ...
ATAGTTGTATGTAATAAAATTCCTGCTACTGCACTGAGAGTATTAGTATCTTGTGTAAATGATGTTCCTGCACCAGTAACAGCTTCTCCAACTTCAGTGGACTTATAACTAATACCCCAACGCACAAATAAAGCATCATTAGCTTCATTGGCATCTAACATCCAGAATATTTCAACTTCCATATCTGTGGTATCATCCCAACGATAAGGGACATTTTTCTCATAAAAAAGTTCTTGAGTAGCTGCCGCTGCAAAATCTTCTGTTGTATACAATCCTTCATCGTTAAGCGTAGGATCATTATTACCGTGTTTTACAAATCTTCCAGCTCCTAAAGGTGTGTGTCTTTCTACTCTTGCAGTTCCAACTAATGTAACTGCACCATCTGCACCAACACTTACACATGCATCTGGGTCCCCATCGGAAGCACTTAATTCAGAATGTCTATGTAAAGTATCAGCCATCGAATTATCGGTAAGAGTCTCAAGTTCTGCTCCTGTAACATTAGTATCCGGTATGGAGATAGTAACAGTACCATCTCCATCATTTGTAATTAATATCTGATTTATAGTACCAGCAATCCAACTTGCTAGATTAGCAACACTAACAACATTTTTATTTCCATCTGAAGCTATAAGTCTAGATGCTGTTAAATTCTTTAAAAGAGCTCCACCAAGTGTTAAAACTTTAGTAATATTATTCCAAATTAAATTGGTATTATCTTCAACTAAAAGATTACTCTTAACAAAAGGAACAGACCCATTTGTAAAATCTGTTGGAATTTCTTCAATCTTTTGATCTATTTCAACGTCAAGTATGTTTGCTAAAAGAATAAGATTATCAACAATATTTAAGTAATCTTCTATAAGCGCATCTGGCCAATCAATAAGTACTCTTAAATCATTAGCACTTAATACCAAACCTCTGAGACGTTCTATAGTTGTCGGATCAGGCATACGTTAACCTCATTAATGCAAATGCCATTCTTGATGCAGAAACTCCCCTAAATTTAAACCCCATCCAGCTATTACAAATACCAAGTCGTCTTAGAATAAACTTTTGACTATATTCAGTTGATTCACCATATTGCATCCAATGTTCTCCACCATAAATCACACCATCATATGTCATTGAGATAGCTACTGTTGCATCATCAGTTACAGTATGTCCAGGAATAGTTTCTATATTTATTTCGTCAATAGACAACGATTCAAGACCAATAAAAGGAGTATATAATAACCACTCTGCAATAGCATTATATTGAGTACTAACATCATTATCTAAAATACCTATCTTAGAATCTAATCTGTCACCATAAACCCATTCTCCGGATCGAGCATCAAATATACCATTAATTCCTCGATAAACTACATCTTCTGTACCAGTTTTTAACAAACTCCATGCAATTTCTTTTCCAAATTCAGCAGCGATAGATTCATTAAAACATAGTGTTTCTTCTGGAAGATGTACCAAAATAAATGTAACATCATTTCTAGTTCTACATTCCATTCGGATATCCGCCAGTTCTGGTTCTGTATATTTAGCTAAAATCTTATCAATTTCACGAGTAGAAACTTTTGTAGCACTGCCAATACCGATAGCATAAACAGACACAGCACTGTCTCGATAACCGCCAGTAATATAAAACTTTCCACCTGAATCGCATTTTGCATGAGTTGCTACAATTCCTATCTTTTGTGCTCTTGTTACTACTCGTTGAAATGCAAAATTTGCTGTTGCTACATTAACAAAGTATTCAAGAGAATACCTACCAAAGACTATAACTTTATTATCCTGGGTCTTCGCTAGTCCAAGAGATGGATCAGGCATAAACTCAGCAGTTGCAAACATTAAAGGATCAATGCTTGTTTCATCAGTAAGTTCAGTATGAAATAAATATTCTCCATCAGTCATAAAATAATAATTATCAATCCAAACCCCATCAATAGGAGATCCAATATCTGGATCAACTACTTGCACAAATCCACCACTAGGACTATAAAGATAAAAATTACCATCTACTATAATTCCTTGGGTATTAAAGCTATAAAAATCAATAAGACGTGCCTGAGAAGTTCCAGGAATATCACCTAATTCTGTAACAACTCCTGCTGCCGAAATTGATATTAACTTAGCTCCAGATACTCGATAATGGGCAGAAAATCTTTCATTATAAGTACCACCCCGGTCTGTACCCTTTCCATCTGCTAATTTTGTTAGACCTGGATATCCGATCATGTATCCTTTTGCGCCAAGAATATCTCTTTTAACAGCATACATATTAACAGGTAAAGCATCCCTATAATCAGTTTCTATTCCAATCTTATCGCCTTTTATTAATGTGATAGATGTTATCATAATTTTAAACTCATTCCAAGTTTAGTAAGACCGCGACTTATTGCCCCACCGCCAATACCAGTAAAAACTTTTTCCACAATACCGGCTATACTTATTATTCCATTTCCAATACATATAGAAGTCTTTTTTGTCAGGCTCCCTGTGATATTAACAGCATAACCACCAACATTTAAAGCATAAATAACTATCTTCCCTAAACTTCCCGCTATCACCATAGCATATCCGCCTACTGCTTGGAGAAATATTGTAGCTGTTGATAATGCTCCTGTGATGGTCATAGCATACCCACCAACTGTCTTGGAGGTCTTTCGTATCAAAGTACCAGAAATATTTACAGCGTAATCACCAACAGTTTTAGAAGTCTTTTTTAGTAAACTACCAGCAATTGCCATAGCATATCCACCTGTATTCTGTAAAAATATTGTAGCTGTTGCTAAAGTACCCGCTATACTTATGGTATATCCTCCCATAGACTTAGAGGTTTTCTTGATTAAACTTCCAGTGATTGTCATTGCATGACTACCAGGAAATTTAGATGTTTGCTTTATCAAGCTCCCAGCTATACTCATGACATGACCACCACAAACACAAACAAAAGTTGTGACCATGGCTAATGTTCCAGCGATTGTCATAGCATACCCACCTACCGAAACAGGAAATGTTGCTACCGTTCCCAAAGTTCCGGCTAATGCCATCGCATGACCGCCGGTGTTCTTATATCCCTGCTTGTTTAAAGTTCCTGTTGGGGAAATAGTACCCTGACCCGTGTTTTGATAAAAGGTTTGCGCTCCTGCTTCAAGTGTAACTTGTGCACCGAGCACCCCAACCTGTGCTGGTCTTGTGTCGTCATAGAGATCAAAGGTGTATTGATGAGAATCATCACCATCAGCAAGACTTACAGAAAAATGAATCTCAGTTTCGTATTCATCAACAAGGTCAATCGAAGCACTTAATTTAGTGCCTTCAACCTCCTCCCCTGCTTGCCAAGTATCACCGCCTTGCGAATCGCATACTCTACCACCTACGGCTATATCAGTACCATTTACTAAATCAGTAGCCCCGAACTTACACTCTCCGGTTGTGTCAAGGTCGTTGAATGCACCGCCAGGACTGTCCGTTTCATCACGCCATCTTAATTTATATTGAGCAGCGTTAGTATCCTTGCCACCTGAATTAATATTAACAGCAACAATGATATTATCAGCTTTAGCGTGATCGGTTACATCAGTATCATCAGCACCAGAAAGATCAGTTCTGTCTGATGCTAATATTCTCGACCCGCCTAATTGTGCGTAATATGAAGGCATTTATTGTTCCTCAAACTTAACAGTACATTCAGGAATACTTCTGCTTGGGTTTGCTATAACGCATACAAAAGGCATTTCATCTCTACATTGCCAAAGTCCGTCTTTAAATATTAAGTCTTTACAATTTATCTTTTTACAACATCTCAAACACCGACTACATTGAGAAGTTTTTACCCAAACCTTTCTTGTATGTGGTTCAATATACCCAATTCTTTCGTAACTTCCCGCTATGATATGGATGATTCTTTGCGGTGGTATGAAATCAGGTATTTCAAACTCAATCTTCATTATGCTTCGGCGCTGAACTGGATGGTAAATGTAAACTCGATTTTATCTGAGGCCACAACATTGATAGCACTAAATACTGTTCTATCCATTAAAATCCCGGCAGCAGCAGCATTAAATAAACCATGCTCAGTAATAGCAAACGCACCAGCATAGGTATTAGTCGCTATGGACTTATACTCATATGTCTGAGAACCTTCGACCTGTGTGCCTATATCACGTGCCTCACCACAGGGAGTTCCAAGGGCAGTATTAGCAGCATCTTCAGCCCCTACACCTGTTCCCGAATCGTGATACTTGAAATCGCCGAAAGCCGAAGTCTCGGTAATAAGTTGGTCAACAATGAAATTCACAAAAGCCGTGGTAACTTTCTTATTCTTCACCACTCTTTTACCAATCACTTCACCACCACGAATATGTTTTGCCGTTAAACTATTGGTGACTTTAACAATACTTCCACCCATTCCAGTTCGACCACGTTCTGCAAGACCATTCTTTAATTTGTAATCCAAACTTGATTTACGCCCTTTAAATCGTTTTAAAAAATTAAACATTTTATTCTCCTATACTCTTTCCCCAATATTAAAGATTATTTTTGCTCCTATTGAAAGGGTTGTTGATGCTGCTCCAAATTCAAAACATAACCTAATGCGTTGATTAAAATATTGAACTCTTGGTTCGCCATCTCCTGAAATAAAAAACGTTTTTACTGGAGCAGTGGTTATCTCCTCAATATATTCCCTTATCTCAATCTGATCATCTGTAGCACCCGGAATAAAAACAACAGATTCTACATTGATTTCCCGACCCATAATATAATTACTATCAATTTCTGAAATTTCAATCGTTCGATTTGATTGTTTTATTGTATTCGCCATTATTCTATGTCCGATGCAAGAATTCTAAAGTTAATAATTCTATTTACAACTCTACCATTTGAGGTCGTTACAACAATTTTTACATTTAAATAAGGTATACTAGTTCCATCAGTATTTCCATCAGCAGTAACATTATATGTAACATTGGGAGTTAAAAGAGAATCCGAATTTATTGTCAAACCAGTATTAGCTTCAATAGTATATGCAGAAATATCTTCACCATCTTCTAAGATGGAGTCAAAGTGCTCTACAAAAGTTCTTACATCATCAATATACATTGTTTTGGTAAGACAAGAATTTGGAGCTTGATTTTGAGCTTCAAAAAATCTTCTCCATCTCTGACATCTAGTTGCTCCACTTCCTTTTGGCATTCTACTTGGATATTGAACAGGATTTACTCTAGCAGTTGCTGATGATAAAAAAGAAAAACCAGCAGAACTTTGCCTTATTAAAGTAACATCAGGCTGTGTTCCTTTACCAAAATCTGGCATTAATCTTACTGCAAGTGTAACATCAAATGAATGCCAGAATTTTCTTTCCATATTATGAGGAGTATTAGGATCAGGTTCATCTTCAAAAAAATAATTTGTACAAATGTTTCTACCAGCATATTCAGCAGCCATATTTTCTAATTTACTTAAAGCTAACTCTAAATCTGAAGGAGATGGATCAACAGTAATTCCTGAAATTCTTAAAGCAGCAAAAGCTCTATTTAAAATATCCCCTTTAGTATTTTTGATTGCCATAATTATTCCTTATTTTTGTCAACGGTAAACTTAGCTTTTTTGGCTTTCAGTTTTTCAGGTTCCTCAATTGCTTCTTCCTCAGTTTCTTCAACCTCAGTTTCTTCAACCTCAGTTTCTTCAACCTCAGTTTCTTCATTCCTAGCATAGCATGCTTCTGGTGAAAGAAACCAACCTTGATCTAAAAGATGTTTATATGAAAATGAATCACATATCTGAATCTCACAAGAAATGCCCCTAACTTTTGCCATATTTCCTTTTTTATAAAGTACAATTGCCATCTTTATCACCTTAAATTGTGGGAGCCCAAAGGCTCCCAATTAATGTTAAGATACTGCTGCTCCAATAGCTTCAAGATTTGTTTCACCATCGGTATATACTACAGTTGTATTTGCAGCATCCAGTAAAGTTGTACCAAAAGTAAAATCACCATCAGATTTTATAGCTGTAACTGTTCCCATTCTTGCATGATCTGTGGCTGGTACTGGAATAGCTGCAATAGCTAAAGCAGCAGAAGCATAACCTGTCGAATTAGCTACTGCTTCAATAACATCAACAGTCCCATTTATCCCAATATCAAAAGCTACAGCACCATACTTACTTTGAGGTATAACATCGTCACCTGGACCAGTACCGGCAGTTATAGCTGCTTTTGTATATCTAATACCATTAATGGTAAAATCAAAAGCAGCATTAGCAACATCATCTTTATTTGAACCAATCGCCAATACTGGTAATGATACTATATAATTTCCCTTTAAAGATGCCCTAATATTATTAACAAGGGTTTTAATATTTAAAAGATTACTTCGAGACGTATTTAATCCTGTGTGAAAAAAATCTCTCATTTTATTATCTCCTCTGTTCGGGTGGGAGTGTTACCTCCCACCGAGTAAGATTGTTAAACTGTAAAAGCTGGAGGTCCACCTGTTCCAAACAAAGACCAAATTCTCCAACCAGCAATATCATCAACATAAAATAAAACAGCCGTATCTCCTGCATCAGCAAAAACGATAGTTGCAAAACCAGTGCATGTGGCTGGAGTTAAAGTTCCATCCCCAGTACCATCAACTATAAGTCTAATAGTTAATATTTGTCCAGGCTTACCATTTGCCAAAGTTAAAGCTTCTGCATCACCACCAGTTGTTTTTGCAACATGAGCATGAGTAACAGGAATCACCAAATCATCAGCTTCAACAGCAATAGCAAAATCCTCTGTCTCATCATAATCATTCTGATGAAACATTTCTGCAAGTCTAAATATTCTTGACATAATTATTTTCCTTTCAAACTGGGACAGTTTCCTGTCCCAGTTAATTAATGATTAATATGTTACCGCACATCCACAATTAGAAGGATTTTTGACCGTAATTCCATACCAAGTAAATAATCTGAACCGGAAAGTCATAGTGTCGATGTTGCCATCATATACTAGATACAAGTTCAAACCATTTTTCATAGTATCAGTGATTACCTTCATCCCATCAAACTGTTTGAAAAGTTCTGCCGGAATTGTACCGCCAATAACCTCAATTGCTGATTTATCCCAAAAGAGATTCGTTTTATTTGTGGCATCAATATTAAGTCGAGTAATCGTAGCAGCATTCAAAATAGCTGTATGAATATTGGCATATGCAGCTTCAAGAACTGTAATTCCAGCTTGGTCTGCTGCCATTACTTTCGGATAAACTTTGATATGGGTAGCATCAGTTATCTCGATTACCGTCCATGTCATAGCCTGATTGGTATTAGTTTTATCAGCCAATCCAATAGCATTAATATCAACAGCTGTATTCTGTAAAGTGAACTTATCACCCACAGATACAAGACTTGAATCGTTTACGATCAAAGTACATTCACGATAGTCAACGTTGGTTACAACACCGGTAACTGCATTGACTGACCCACCGACAGGTACAAATACATGATCGCCAGTCACGGTTACAGCAGGATCGGCTCCACCGGTAATATTGGGCAAAAAGGATCCTGTGAAAACATCGAATCCGGCAATATTCTGGCCAATTTGACCTGTTTTCCAAGTCTCGGCTGCTTTACCCTGAAGGGTTTGGCGTGCGGCCAAATCCTTTGAGAATAAAAGGGTATCCCGGTCATTCAGTATAAAATATCGCTGAGAAGTTTTCCCCTGCCGTTCGTTCATAATGGCCTGAGCTTGAGCAATAAACTCATAACCGCTAGTTACATTAGAACGATAAAACATAGCTCCTTGTGTTGCAATTGCTTCTGCGATTTTTTTATTCAAATCTGAAGCCTGTTTTTTACCTGACTCTTTTCCACGTTCTTCCCAGAACCGCATTGTCCGCATATCGTCTGCTCTCATCTTTACAAAATCATTAGATGGAGTGCCAAGCAAGGCCGGGTAGGTTTCTTCGATAATACCCGTTTCTTGCCCTGACAAATCCCAACCTGAGATCAAAGGTGCATGTTGTTCTACTGGATACCAAATGAAATTTCCAGTATTCTGCATAGTCCCACCATCAGGCTGATGAAAATTTGTCATATCGAGCATGTCCATTTGATGCTCGTGTGTTTCCAAGGTTTTCTCAAACATAACCTCTGCTACTTTACCTGTTGAAAGTGCCATAATTTATTTCCTTTCTACCATTTAGAAACATCTACACCAGCAGCCCTAGCTTCTTTTTTGGCATTATATGCTGACTGATTATCATTTTTACTGTGGGCAGCATCATACTTCTTTTTATATCTTCCTTCTGCCCCTGTTAATACTTGATCACCTTTAATATCAGTTGCCGGATTCGGTGCACCGCTCCGTGGTTTTATTGGTTTTGTTAAACGTTGTTTTTCTTGTCCTAAATAAACAGCAGCCTTCATGCCGGATCTATCAGTTGCCAGTAAATTTTGAAATTTAGCAAGTGCCGTTTTATTCCGGCCAAGATAATAAAGAACTTTTTCTGAGCCATCCCCCAAAATTGAGATAACTTGATCTACAATCACATCACCCAAGTTTGGGGTTATGGCCTCAACTGCTGCTCGAACTGTAGTATCAGCAGTCCTATATACTTCAGACGTAATACCACTTTCACTAATGAGCTTTTCAGCCCGCTCATAATGGTTGTCAACAGCCTCTACAAGTTGTTGTTGTGCCTGTACTTGACCAGCTTTTTGTTGGTCTTCTAAGCGAGTTCTGTTAATCGCTTCGGTAGTTCGGCTTTGATTATAAGTATCCAAAGCTTCATCAAATAATTCTTCAGTGTCAAAGTCAATTTTCTTTGGACGGACCAAAACCGTTTCTTCTTTTGGTTTCTGTTTAATTAACTCCGCATTTTCCCGTTTCAGAGTTTCGATCTCCTCATCACGATCAGAAATTTGGCCTTTCAGCTTTTTCTTAACACTGACAAATTTACCAACAGGTACTTGTTTAGAAGGATCATCAAGGTCCTGCTCCCCATCTTCCTTCATCCATGGTTCGAGTTCCGGCTTGGACTCAATGGGATTACCATCTTCATCGAGTTCTGGCTTTTCTTCTGCCAATTTTGCAGCTTCATCTGCTGCGATTTTAGCCGCCTCGTCCTCTGCCAATTTTGCTGCTGCTTCTTGCTCTTCAGGTGTCATCTCAGATATTCTCCTTATCTGCAAAGGCTAATCAGGTTCCCCCTGCGGGTTTGCGTTTAATCGGGTCGCCTCCGCTATTTTATTAAATTATCAGCTTCATTTATTAAAGCATCTAATTCATCTTTTAAATTTGATGGTTTTGCTCCTCTCATTTCAAGTTTTTTCATACCAGCTTTAACAACATCAGCTATATCATGACTTGCAGAAATAAAAGTATCACCTTTAGCTAGACCTTCATGATAAGTATACTGATATCTTTCAGGATAACTCCCAGATGCTTCCCAAACCCCATCAAATCTTGCTTTTCCACCAGGAAGTTTAACCATATCACCGATTTTAGGAGTACCTTTAATAGCACTTTTTGGAGGAAGTAACTTTTGGTTTCTCAGAAAGTCACTCCTATCAGACCTAAGTATCTTCGTCATGCTTTTCTTTTCTAAAGGAATTACAATATCAGATTTAAGTTGTCTAAGTATTGGCTTTAAACCACTCTTTCCAACAGAATTAATTACACCACTTCCTGTCACATCTATTGATGGCCGATCAGCATAAATTGATGGCGTATAATTAGGATCTGATTTATCAATCCATTCTCTAGGATTGCCAGTAAATGGCCAAACACCAGATCCTTCAGCTGATTCTGGCAATGATTGTAATTCCTTAAACCACAAATTTTTTAATCCTTCAAGCATTTCCTGATTTACCTGTAATAGCTGTGGGGCTACGAAGCTCAATAATTTTAGCTAAATTATCAAGTTCTTCACCCTCTATTTCAACTTTTGTTTTTGTAATTTTTGCACCAGCTTCATGTGCTGCAACTTGCACCTTCATCCGATCAGTCTGAGCTTTAAACATATCAATCACATGGTCTGCCTTTGCATTTTCATTATCAAGTTGCATTCCTATTCCTTCACGTTTTTCTCGTATGATATCTGCTTGACCTTTAAGTTCTTCAGCTTTTGCTAACACCATGGCAGCATCTGGTTCTTTTGGTTGTTCCTGTACCTGCTTTAAGAAAGCTGCTTCTTCAGGTGTTTGAGGTTTTCTAATACCCATTACCATTA
>Ga0209013_10006149_pt1 | contig 10222 bp, 4 predicted proteins | sample Cruoilmetagenom2_FD_187291 | JGI IMG/M metagenome (GOLD analysis project Ga0209013, IMG submission 187291) | Oil polluted marine microbial communities from Coal Oil Point, Santa Barbara, California, USA - Sample 2 (SPAdes) (version 2) | ecosystem: Environmental > Aquatic > Marine > Oil seeps ...
ATTCTTCGAATTCCACAAAAAGCGTCCGGTATTTAGCTGCATCCTACTTGGCATACAAACAGCGGCACTCCATGCTCCCATATTATAAGCGTGAGTGAATTGCTTGCTCCGCCCAACCAATCGATCAAGATTTGGAGTTTTAATTTCTTTATTCCCCAGAGCATGCAGAGTATTAAAATTTTGATCATCTGCAAAAAGGAAGATTATGTTCGGTTTCTTTTGGGGGGAACATTTTGAAAATATGCTTGGAACTGTAAGCGCTATAGCTCCAGTAGCTGCATATCTTAAAAACTTTCTTCGCGATAAATTATTCTTATTCATTTTAAAACTTCCTCTAATAATAAATTATTATCACTCCACTATTATCTCATCAGCACAGACCCAGGCTTTACCGCCCGCTCCTTTGTGCCATTGAGGGCAAATCTTTTGGCCTACAGCTTTCATTTTTATATAGCGGCATTTCTTATTTTTAAAGCTCGCTGAAAAGTTTTTAATTTCCCGAATATCATTCTCCTTTAAGGCAGTTCTCTTAATTATTTGGGAATTGGAGAATGACTTACCATCAAGCGATAAAGATAACTCAACATTCTTTGGATAAAATATCCAATAAGATTGTGCTTCAAGGAATCCAGCAGATACATTATTTATCTGTTTTATTTCTCCAAGATCAAGAAGATATTCCATGTCGCCACCTTCAACAGCAGTCCAGTAACCATCGTCAAACCAAGAAGAAGCGCGGATACCGTCTGTTAACACATTTGCTCCATCTTTGCTAAATTTTAATTCTACATCATTTAATAATTTTACTTTTTTCCCAATTGCGATATGTTCAACTTTATTAGTAGAAAACTTTTCATTTCGTACATTTAATGATCTCCAAATATCTGGTTCCCCTGTGTTTTTTTGTGGTGTACCCGGTGTACTTCGGCCATTCTTAACATATTTCTCAAGTAGTTTTGTTAATCTAAATACTACATCAGGATATTTATCGAATAGATTATTTTTTTCTCCAATATCTTCTTCAAGATTATAAAGTTGTATCATTGGCAAACCGTTGCGCATGGCTGTTTGGGCAGACAAGGTGCCTCCCCCACCCGATCCGGGTGTTATTTCCATCTTCCATTTCCCCTGTCGGATTGAAAATGAACCATCACCACTAAGATGCACAGTTGCTTCCCGTAGTTTTCCGTTAATCCTTTCACCAGTTAAAACTGGTAGAATGTTATAACTATCTTCACCTGCACTATCAGGTAATTTATCACCAAAAATTGCCGCACATGTAGCAAAAAGATCTGTTAAGCAAACAACCTCATCAGTCTTTGATCCTGCTTTTATTCTATCCGGCCAACGTACAAAAAATGGAATCCTATGTCCACCTTCCCAGACATCCGCTTTTTTCCCTCTAAAAATATAACTTGAATTATGCCCATATTTTATACCATATCCTTTTTCCCCTTCCATATAGGAACCATCAGCACTCGGGGAACCGAAACCATCAATATTCGGGGAACCGTTGTCACTGGTAAAAATCAATAGTGTGTTTTCAGTCAAATTATTTTGATCTAATGTTTTCAAAATATTGCCGACAATTGCATCTACTTGGTGAACAAAATCCCCATACAGTCCAGCCTGACTTTTGCCAAGATGCTCCTCTATTGGCACTATTGGTGTATGCGGAGCAGTTAATGGAAGATAGAGGAAGAAAGAGTTATCGGATTTTGACTCTCTATTAATATAGTTCACAGCCCTCTTTTCGATTTCAGGTAGCACTTTATATAAATCCCAGTCTTTAAGCATAATACCAGGAACCCCATACATTGAAGTAGGTTTTGCTTCCGTTGGAATTCCAATTGTACGATCATTCTCGATGTAACAATAAGGTGGATAATTTGGAGCGTCTGTTCCAAAAAAGTAATCAAAACCTCTTGATGTTGGGCCGTTTTTAAGTGGGCGAGAGAAGTCAATATTCCATCCTTTTTCAGAGCCTGTATTTTCTAATATATTACCCTCTTTATCATGCCAGTTCATACCGAGATGCCATTTGCCAAAACATGCTGTGTGATATCCTTTGTTTTTAAGATACTGTGGAAACGTTAATCTCCCCTCTTCAATTAGAGGAGGATCAAAAGACCATAGCGCTCCACCCTGTCTTCGCGATCTCCACGAATAACGGCCTGTTAAAATACCATACCGTGTTGGCGAGCAAAGAGATGAACTTGAATGGGCATCGGTAAATGTCATTCCTTGGCTGGCAAGCTTATCCAAATTTGGAGTTGGTATTTTTGATTCTGAGTTGAGACAACCAATATCTCCATAACCTAAATCATCGGCAAGAATAAAAATTATGTTTGGTCGACTCCCGGTTTCTTTCGCCGCATAACGATGACTGCCGGCAATTATTCCAGCAGCGGTTAGACCTGTTATTCTTAAAAAATTCCGTCGTGTGATATTACTCTTCATTTTTTTTCCTTTTCAATTTTTTCCCATTCATCAAAGACTGCAAGAACTGTATTCGGATTTGCTCCGGGTCCAAATTCTAACTGTACAATAATTCCTCCTTTTGGATCATACAGATGTTCAGCCACTTTCCGCACTGCATCTCTGCCATCCTGCGGATTTGGAGACGTTAAAACATGCTGGCGGTCAATTTCACCCCAGAAGGTGATTTTTCCTTTTGCGATCTGTTTTAAATATTCCAAATCCATACAAAAAAGCTGTGAATTTAATGCATCAACTCCAACTTCGATAATTTCTTGATAAATGTCATGAATAAATCCATCGGAATGCATAAAGATGAACTTACCGTGTGAATGGGCGAGATCACAGTAATCCCTATAAAGCGGTTTGAACATTTCTCGCCAAAGATCCGGTGGAATTAATAACTGGTTCTGGGAGCCCCAATCATCCATAAAAGAAATCGCATCCACATCGGATTTTACCCAGAGCTCAATTTCACGTAAATAGAATTCATGGATTTTTTGCAGCAAATTTTTTGCACCCAAATCGGGCATCATAAAGTCAATCATAGCATTTTCAGTTCCGCGAATAAACTGATACCGTTCCCACGGGCGCGGATTTATATTCGCTATAACAAATTTATCTGTTTTTTCGTATGAACGACTAATTGCGTCATATGCTGCTTGAATTTCAAGTTCACCATCCGGTAATTGTTCAAGCGGAGGTACTACTGATTTCCAATCGCTAATATCATTTAGAATTGGATTCCTGACTTCACCAATAATACCATCTTCAAGATTTTCGAATACACAGCCCCACTCATCTGTGTATATACCTTTTTTATATGGATTTCCTTTCATTTTAGGAGAAGGCGGATAAAAATAATCTACTCCGGTAAAATCATTTGGAAAGCGGCGAGTAATTTCTTTCAATTTCTCAGGATGGTGAATTTCTGCCCAGGGCAAAACCCATAACTGGCGGGGCATCCGCTCGGGTGAATTAAATGTTAAACATCGCTGAACTATTTCTCTAGATGTCTGCTGCATATGTTCTCTAATAATTTATTTATCTTAAAAGAATCATTTTACGAGAATCTTCAAACTCACCGGCTCTTATTCTATAGAAATAAATACCGTTCGATAATCCGGATGCATTAAAATTCACTTTGTATTCTCCTGCGGGTTGAAATTTGTTCACAAGAGTAGCGGCTTCCTGGCCTAATATATTGAATATCTTTAATTCCACTAACGATCTTTTTGGTAAACTATAATTAATGACTGTACTAGGATTAAATGGATTGGGATAGTTTTGTGATAACGAGTATTTTTGTGGATATTCATCAATATTACTGCTAATACCCGTGGCAGTATTATCTGAAACTTTGATATTTACATCATCAATCCAGACTCCGTCAAAAACTCCTGAGCTATCCGAAACGAATCTAAATCTGAAATTAATGTTCTCCATTCCGGCCCCGGTATAATCGGTTAGATCAACTCTCTGCAAACTAAATCGAATTACAGCAAAGGGACAAAGTAATTCTCTCTTCCAGGTTAAACCTCTATCATTACTCACTTCAACGAACAATGAATCTTTATCCGATCCCTTTATTAGAGATTTTAGGTAAAAATTTAATTCAGCATTTTTGTAATTAGAAAGATTAAACGGCAAAAGATAGGTAGCAGAGATATCCAAATTATCTTCATAATATTCTTCCGGACTTTCTGCTAACGAATACTGACCACTATTATGAGTTTCGGATAAATTCCACTCACCCTCAACATCCCAATTAATTAAACCATTTTCGAAATCATCAAGCACTTCGGTTGTATCAATAAAATACTCAAATATATCAGATTCAGCACTGTTTGCATTTGAAGAAGAATCAGCTGCTGAGAAATAATAGCTGACCTTATCTCCCAAATTAAGAGGTTCTGTAAATGAAAAACTCCCCTCAAAAATCCCTTTCTCAATACTTACAACTTTCATCAGATTGTTAGAATAAGGTGATATATCATTTACGGTATAGTGAATTTTAGCTGATAATGTATCGATTCCTAGATTATCAAGTAGGCTCACCTTTAATTTGGCAGGCTCCGGACCAAAAGCTCTTACAGAGTTTTCAGAAAACTTATTAATTGGAATTATTGTTGGGGATTGCAAATCATTCCCAATAAAAAATGAATAACTCTCGGTTCTTAATGACCCACCATTCTCAACTTCAGCGTAAACATAATATTCTACAGTTGTATTTTGAGCTTGTGCAGGTATTTCCGCAACATAATTTCCATCACCCAAATTTGTCATTGATATTTTATTGAAAGGTTGTTCACTGTCAATATCCCAAAATAGTTGAACGTTATTTAGCGATAATGCTGAATTAGCAATCGAAAAATGAACTGGAAATTTTATTGCTGGCGATTCACTATCCTTTAATTTTTCAAGAGTATAATCACCAATAATTAACCAGTTAATCACTTTTTCCATAACGTAATTTCTAGTTATGCTGTCGGAAATAGACTCAAATCCTCCAAAGCCAAAATATACAAGGTCATAATCACCTGAATATCTAATGGCTCCACTTTGTCCGTCATCATAATTAAAAATTGAGATGGCGCCATCTATAGGTTCTATAACATCAGGTGTTTGTTGATTATTTGTTCTCTTATCTTGATGAAAAATAAATGCCAAGCTGTCACTTATCGGATCCAAATCAACTCCAAACATCTCAGATTTATTAATATCATTTGCTATAAAATTTGACATTAGATATTCATTATAAAAAGTAATATCCGTATTTGTGCCACTCTTGTTTAAATCCCAGCCAATATCTTGACCAGATATAAACAAGGATCCCCCGTTGTTTAAAAATGATTTAATTGCATTTCTGTCTGCTCCGTTAAGAGATGGATTTCTTGCTTCACATGCCCAAACTACAGTTTGATAATTATTGAGAATCTCACTAGTTACAGTTGTATGTAAACGATGCAAATAATCAAAAGAAACATTGCTGTTTTCAAGTGCATTAATATATATATCGCTAAAATCATATATCTCATTATTGCTTTGCGAAAAATCAGCCACAAAAAGAACTTGAGGAGAAACTGACACAATTAGTTTAATTGTTTGTTTCGATCCATCTGCGTTGATTACAAGATCAAATTTATTTGTAAATGGGATTGCGTCTGCAAATGCAGAAATAGTGAATACCGCCTCAATATCCTGATTGTTTTTATTCAGCACTCCTCCAATACTCCCGCCGTTAAATGTTCCACTGCTTATCGATATAGGCCAAGTGGTATTACTTTTCAATTCGAGACTTACTTGAGATGCACTCTGCCAAACGCTTCTAAGTTTCACTTTTAAATTTACGTTTTCTCCCGGATCTAAAATCCCGTTATTATTCCCAGATCCATCGTCAATAGTAGAACTAATAACATTAAACTTTGGTGTGGCATATACATTTTCAGTTAGCGCTCTATATACATTAATTCTACCTGATCCAAGAAGTTCTCTATGATTAGGATTTATGTCATTTATATTATCTGTTGTTTCAACGATACGAGAAAATAGATCAATAACACTTAACGATGGTTCATGAGATTTAACCAGTGCGGCAGCGGATGCAACCAAAGGAGCCGCCATTGATGTGCCTTGCATTTGGGTATATTTATTACCTCCATAGAAAGATGAGGGATGAACAATTGTACTTAAAATATAGTTTCCGGAACTTCCACCTGGAGCAGACACCTCAACATTTTCACCGAAATTTGAATAACCTGCTTTTGTATCGTTATTCTTTACCGAAGCAACGCTGATTACATATTCTTGACTACATAATGTTGAAGGAGAGTTTTTATTATCATTTCCTGCAGACACCGTAATTAACATACCTTTTTTAAAAGCATAATATGCTGCGTCCTTAATTGCCTGACCGGAATTACCAAAACTGAGGTTTGCAACATGTGCACCGTTATCAGCAGCATAAATAAAGGCTTCAGCCATCCATGAAGAATAACCAAGTCCACCACCAGCGTTTGTGCGATACCCGATTCGTAGCGGCATCACTTTTACACCGTATGAAACAGAGGCAATTCCAATATTATTATTTGTATGGGCTGCTGCAATTCCTGCAACATGAGTTCCATGTCCAGCAAAATCCATAGGATTATTATCCGGAGCGCCTCCATCCTCACTGGGATGAGCGTCATTGTCATCCGAACCTGAAACACCAGTAACAAAATCCCACCCGCGGATATCATCTATATAACCGTTTCCATCGTCATCTATCCCATTGTTTGGAATTTCATCAGTGTTTGACCAGATGACTTCCGCAAGGTCTTCATGATCCCAATCAACACCAGTGTCAACTACACCGATTATTATTGTTGAATCCCCTTTCTGGATGTCCCACGCCTCGGGAGCTTTAACTTGACGAAGGTGGAATTGGTCGGAATAACGCGGATCATTCGGTTCGGAATCCATTTCGCATATGTAAACTGGTTCTGCATATTCTACATTCAATTCTTTGTTTAATTCATCAACAATTTTTTGAATATCCGCTGATTTATCCGTTTTCATAACATATACATTATTTAGATTTAACTTTTCTTTGAGCATATCATTCTTTGCATCCGAAAACAATTGTTTACTGCTTTCAACATTGTACTTAGCAACAGCATTCGACAAACTGGAAGTATTTACGCCGGAAATTTTTCCTAAAGGCGATTTGAATTTTACAATAAATTGACCTGGAACAATTTCTCTATTTTTCCCCTCATTAAAAGCGGCACTTTTATATTGTGAAAACAGGGTAAGATTTACAGCAAATTTAAGAACAACAAGTAACAGAACTTTGGAAGGAAACATTAAAACTCCTACTTTTTATAAAGATGATTGATGAAAATATATAAGTCTATTTAACTCCATAATTTGCAAAAACAAAATAATTATAATTCTGTAATTTAATTCTAATATGTGATTTAAAGAATATTAGTCTTGATTATTCCTATATAAATTATAGTTTGATCCATTATTCAACAATAATCTCATCCGCAAAGATCCATGCTTCGCCGCCAGCGCCGGGATGCCAGTCAGGACAAACACCAACATTCTCTGCAAAGACTCTTATATATCTTGTTTTTATTTCTTTTTCCAAAACAAATTCTTTTAATAACTCGCCCGATTGATTTTCGGGGATATCGTTTTCAATAACACCAATATTAACAAAATCGTTGCCATCTTCTGATATTGCATATTCCACCTTTCGCGGGAAAAACACCCATGCTTCAACTGTTTGCAGAAATCCTGATGATATTTTGTTGATGTTTTCAATCTTCCCAAGATCAATAATTACATCTAAGTCATTTTTTTCGTAACCTTGCCAATTACCATCCATTAAGTCTCTGCTTCCCTTAATTGAATTTATCAACGCCAGGTCTCCGCCTGCATTATATTTTGAGCTGTAATTACTTTTTATTGTAATCTTTTTTCCTTGAGTTAAGCTTCGCCTAAAATTATTTTCTGATATGGTAATTGAAGGATTTTTACCTAAAAAGGCTCTTGCTTTAATTTGAACAGATTCTTTAAAATTAAGTGACTGATTATAAAGCGGAGAATCAGATGTTGGATCGCTGCCATCGATTGTGTACCTAATATCCAAACTCTTTTTCTCACAATATAAATTAATAACAAATTCATTTTTTTCTACATCAAAGAGACCCGAGATTTTCACAGGTTCAAATAAAATATTCCAATTATCAGTCCTGAATGAGGATGCTGGTAATCCTGCTTCGTTAAATAAATTTGGTTCATCAGTATTACCGAAAGCATAACGAACAGCTACAGGATAGTTCACTTTATCAGATTCAACTAAAACTGTTTCCCCATCTATTACAGCTTTAGCAGGATATAATATTTTGTCTTCACCAGCAATTTCAAAATGAGTTAGGTCTCCACTATCAGCCATCAATCCACTTCCTACGTGATCAAAGTAAACTCTTGCTTTATGGTTTTCAACTTTCATCGATTTGTAAAGTGGACCAGAATATATAACACCTTCTTTCCCATAATCTTTTACTAATGTCCAGCGGGCCAGTCTTTCCCCAACATCCAGTTTATTTCTTGGATGTATATCGTCGGGATTCCCAATATCCAGTGTGACTACCATTCCAGTGTTTAGCACCGATAAAGATTTCCGCTGTGAATCGCGTACCAACGCTCCCACAATCGGGATTTTATAATTGTAAGGCGCTAGTTGAACAAAGTAAAATGGGAAATCACCCAACTGCCAATCATTCCTCCAATTTTTAATCATTGTTGGGAAAAGTTTTTCATATAAAATTGGCTCACTAGTGTTAGTCTCACCCTGATACCAAATTGCTCCTTTTATTGCAAATGGAATAAATGGATGAATCATTGCGTTATACAAACGTGACGGGCTATGTTGATTCAATGCTAAAATTCCAGGCTCTGCATTTTGCTCATTTTTCTTTTGTCTATCAAAATAGATTTGATAGTCATGATCTGCTTTCAGAATTTCTTTTTTAACCCAGGCTTCTCCTGATGAACCACCCCAACTTGTGTGGATTAGTCCAATTGGAACATTCAAATCTTGATGAAGTTTTTTCCCAAAGTAATAAGCTACAGCACTGAATGTACTTGCTGTTTTTGGATTACATTCAACCCAATAGCCGTAGCAATCGTCTTGTGGTATATCACCAAGCTGTCTAGCCGCGTAGTACAATCGTATTTGCGGATAGCTCGCTAATTCTATCTCTTCAGAACCACCATCCGTATTATTTAGCGGCCATTGCATATTCGATTGTCCGGAACAAATCCAAACTTCACCAATTAATATATTTTCTAATGTTTGTTCATTTATTGTAATTGTATATGGACCTCCAGCTTTCGGAGTTTTCACTTTAGTTTGCCATTTACCATCTTCATTTGCAACTGTTGTATATTCACTATTATCCCAACTGCATTCGATTTTTACATCTGTTCCTTTATCTGCCCATCCCCAAATTGAGGCTTCAGTCTGCTGCTGGAGAACCATATTACTGGAAATGAAAGATGGGAAATCTATTTGAGCAAAGACTGTTGTAGCGAACAAAAAAGATACGACAAACAGCATGTGAAATAAATTTCTATTCATGAAGACTCCTTAATTAATTACAGTTACTTATAAATACATCATTCTTATTGCTTCGTAAATATGCGCCATCAACTTTTAATTAATAATAGTACAGAATACTGGCAATATTTTTACCATTCATGGTACATAAATAGTTCTAGCAATTCTATTATATATCCACTATTGGCTTGATATGTTCATCATAACAATTAGTAAATCAATTTTTATATGACCTAGGACCGGGTCGATATGATTATAAAAGTAGCCCCAATTAGTTCGATAGCTTTGATCTGATAAGACTTTTGATTTTAAATCTATGTAGATAGAGAAAATTTCGCTTAAAGTTTTCATTTTTCACTTATAGTCCTTTATAAAGTTGATATACCAGACTTTTTCTAACATACATAACTTAAAAAAGAGCGATATAGTAATACTTGAGTCTATAATCTACTATAAATTTGCACCTATTTTTTCCCTCTTATATATTTACGAAATCTTGATAATCTCTTAACAAAAGAGTATAATTGAGAAATGTTACGTGTAGAATACTTAGTATTACTAAAAATGGAGGTGATATCTTTTGACTCAAGATAAAGTAATGATTTTAGATATGCCAATTGATAATATGTC
>Ga0209013_10006150_pt1 | contig 10221 bp, 5 predicted proteins | sample Cruoilmetagenom2_FD_187291 | JGI IMG/M metagenome (GOLD analysis project Ga0209013, IMG submission 187291) | Oil polluted marine microbial communities from Coal Oil Point, Santa Barbara, California, USA - Sample 2 (SPAdes) (version 2) | ecosystem: Environmental > Aquatic > Marine > Oil seeps ...
GAGGAATATCGTAGAAGCCACACGCCAGTTAATTCGCTTGATCAGAAAGACGATAAAAAGTGCACCGGCTGCGGCACCGTACATATTGGCCGAGGCTACGTTGCCGGCCTGCTGGTTTGTAAAGCCAAGTGCTTCGATCAGACCACTGACGATGGCAGGCATGATATTGACGTAGAAAAGACCGGCGGAGGCGAGAAAGGCAAGGAATGTTCTCGCTATCATGCTATTTGGAGATACTTTTGGTAAGTTATTGAACATATTTATGATTCTTTGCAATAATTAAGAGCTTTATTGGCTTCAACGGCCGCTTTGCGGAAGCCATGTTGATTGCTGTCTGTGAAGTAGTAATACACGCTGTTATTCGGGAACATGGCGACGGAAATACCACCGTAACCTGACATAAAGGGGACCCATGTTTCAGCCGGGCAGCCTATCCACCGGGAAACATCCAGACCCCAGAATCCATTGCTGTAGGCCAGATTTTTTTCACCAAGCCGCATATGCCTTGGCTTGCCGGCACGGAACATTGCAAGGTCAAAGTCGGGACCTGAGATGGTTTCGCTGTGAGCAGAACCCGAGTTCAAAGCCTGTCCGATCCGGGCCACATCATCGTTGTGAAAAATCATGCCGAAACCGGTGAAAGCTTGAAACTCTTCATCATAGGTACGTTGTGTCCACTGCAATGACGGACTGAGTTCGAGGGGTTTGAAAAACTGTTGGTAGATCAGATCCCGGTAAGCATCAGCCTGTGGGCCTGATTTTTGTTTCAGGAATGTGTCCATTGCGACACCGAGCAGGTAGGTATTGGTGGTGTTATAAACCCATTGTGTCCCGGCTGGCGATTTTCTGGGCCAGGCTTCGCAGCTGAATCGAACTTTGCCCTTGTGTGTCTCGGCCAGGAAGAAAGTTTGCATCGCGGCAGCATCTTCATCGGCGTTGAAAATGCTGGAGTTGTAATTGCCTGTTGTCATATTCAAAAGATGGGCAGGTGTGACATCGTCCCAGCGTTTGTCTGCCAGCTTACATTCAGGAATCAACTCTGAAACCGGGGTTGTTGCAAACTCCGGCCAGCGCCTGGTCAATATAAGGTATCCGAGACCGCCAGCAAGACTCTTGGCCACGGAGTACGAGGGTAGGTCAAGAACCTCGCAGAAAGGGTAGGGGCCGAAACGTGTTGGACATTCACTGCGGTAGTGAAGCCCATTCAATACCAAACCGTAGACAGTCACATCTTCTGTTCCCGGGGGTCGAAAGGCCTTCTTCTCAAGTCCGGGATAGTTCTTCTCAAGTTCGGAAAATGATTTGACCGGCAGACGACTGGATTTTTCTTTGTGATAGGCCCGAATGACCTCGGCAGACCGGGCAATTGACTGTGGTTCATAGCTGGCTTTAGCAACTCCCCACAGGTTTATTTTCAGATAAAGACAGGTTTCGCTGGTTATTTGCCATGCAACACGGGAGATGGCGCCGCTGCTCTTGTACATGAACGTCATCAGGCCGTTATGTGTGCAGTTCTGGTTTTTCTCTTTGAGTGAGAACGGAAGTGATGCATGTGACCAACCCTTGTCTCCAGTCACATTCCAGCTAATGCCTGGTTCGGGAATCATTTCCCAATAAGGGTGGTCACTTCGTTGAGGTCCACGCTTTAGCGGGACAATTTCTGCACCATCCATAACAAAGCTGAATGAGTACGGCGGTAATTCACGTATCTTCAAGTTGCCATTGGCAGCAGTCTCAAAGGTGTCTGTCAGTATTTCAATCCGGTTCAAGCCTGCATTGGTGTTGAAAGTTAAAACACCTTCAAAATGATTTGACGGGGAGACAGAATTATCGGGTGGTGAAAAAGCCCGTGTTGGCTGCGGCGAGGCCATGGCTTCGTCACCCTGAAGAAATTCAAGATCAAGCAATTCACTGCCAGGTGGGTTCCCGACCGCCTGGGTAACGGTGAAGACCTGTAGAAAGACCAGTGCAATAGACAGCAGCAGGTTCCCGGGACGCCTGGCAGAAAATAGCCACTTGCAGTTAGTCAATGCAAATCCCGCCATCAATCAGTATTTCAGCCAGCGGCGCCAGCTGTGATTCATAATCGCGCCAGCGATTTACAGAAGAGGTATAGACCGGTTGTCTTACCTGGGTTGCACTTGCAGTGGTGGTGGTAGCGGAATTTTTTGAGAAGTCCAAACACTGTGATTCCCAGTTCAGATCACATGCGGTGACCAGGTTTCGGGCACCGGGTTCGAAATTTTTCACCAGGTGTTCGTAGGACAATTCATGAATCACACCGGGCATGGTCTGTTTCCAATGTGTCATCAGGCGGTGATAGGCGAGGTAGTAGGCGGCAATTTCCTTGAGGTCGTAGGACCAGGGGTAGCCGTCCTGGAATAGGCGTTTGTAAACTGCGTAACAGGTGTCCATCGGATGACGGGTCAGGTGGATAATTTTTGCATTGGGTAGAGATAAATGAATCAGCCCGGCGTATAAAAAATTCAGAGGCATCTTGTCAACAAAATGCGGGGTTAAACCTGTCAGTGGTCGACTACTGTCGAGGTAGGCCTTTCCGAGTTGGGCAAAATCGAGTTCTGCGGTTTGCTGAACAAGTTCCTGGCGGGACAGGTTTTGGGCACCCGGGTGTTTCCGAACCTGCTGCATCATCTGCGTTGCAAAGTTGTTCAACTCGCCGGCAGCAAATACCCCGGAGTGGCTGCCCAGAATTCTCTCGACCAGTGTTGTGCCGGTGCGCGGCAGACCGATGACGAAAACAGGTTCCCTTGTCGGGTAGCCTTTTTCAGTGCCTGCCAGCAGGGTGGTGCCAAAAGTGTCAATGATGGCATTTATGATCTGCAGGTCATCACTAATGCTGTAGTTTATGTGTCTTCTGCGTAAATTTGCGCCGCGGGAAAGCGTACTGAATGACTGCTCTGGTTCGCCTATATCTTCAAGTTCCTTGGCAAGTGCGTAACAAACCCGGACTTCACCGGCGGGTATTGTGATGCCACGTTCAAGCAGTTTTTTTAACTGGGAAATATGATTGGCGTCCGGGCTTTGCTTACGCAGGTCCGAACGCAATTCGTAAGCCTCAAAATCTTCCGGATTCAGCGCGATGGCTTTTTCAAGGCTGGTCTCTGCCTGTGTAATCTGACCGCGAAACCTTTGAATGCTTGCAAGGTTGTACCAGTGCCCGCCATTTTTCGGCTCAAGTTCAATGAGTCTTTGATAGAGCAGGGCAGCTTCATCGTGCAATTCGAGACGACTGCATAGAAATGCCAGTTGTGAAAGCTGCACCGGCTTGTAGTGGTTGGAATCTGCTAAAAGCGTCAGTAAAAACTCACCACCGCTTTCATTGTCTCCATTCATAAGCAGGCAACTGGCGCGGTGTAACTGCCAGTCGATATTGGCAGGCTCGAGTTTTAATGCCCGATTGATAGCGACCAGGGCCGGTTGGGGCTGCTTGATGAATTGTGCTACGTGGCTGGCAGCATGCCATCCCGGCGCAAAATCGGGAAAGTTTCTTGCAAGCCGGTTGCTGGAGTCGATGGCCTTTTTGATATCTTTGTCACGCAGGCTTTGCCAGACCCTGTCCAGTAACTGTTTGCTGGTTTGATGACTGGGATTCATTTGTGGCTCAAGCAGCATTGGATGGGTTTATCCTAACATTGTGTCGCCGATATTGACCGGGATAAAAAACCGGGCCTGGGCCCGGTTTTTTCCTGTAAGCGTTTCAGCGTTCTAGCGGAAACGATAGGTTGCACTGATGCCAAATGTACGGGGTTGGGTAATGTAATTACGTTGGTTATTGCCGTAATAATTTTCAAAAATTCCCGTATCGGTACTCATATAGGCCTCGGGATAAGAACCCGTAATCCCTTCTTCGTTGCCGAGGTTCTTGGCAAACAGGGAAAAGTTCCAGTGATCCGTGATGATAGCGACGGATGCGTTAAACAGGGCAAATGAGTCAAAGGTTTCCTGGATCGAAGTATCCTGCACTGAATTAATGGAATCACCCTGGTAGTAAGCGAGTAAACGTGATGCCAGGCTCCAGCCATTGTTGAGGTTATAGTTATGGTCAAAACTGATGGTGGCGACGTGCTCTGCAGTACCGGGTAATCTGTGTCCATCGTCGGCGATCAGGCCACCGGTCTGGGGTTGGTACAAATCGTCAGTCAGTTCCGCATTGATATAAGAGTAACCGAAATTGACGATCAGGTTATCGGTGGCCGCCCATGCTGCTTCAAGTTCCAGGCCCGATGTTGCGGCGGAATCGCCGTTCTGGGCCATGAAGAAGCCCCACCAGGCAGAAGCTGTGTTGAGTTGGGGATCCTGCCAGTCGACATAGAATATGTCAGCGGAGTACCTCCAGCGATTGGTGTAACCCTTGATACCAAGTTCGTAGTTATTTACGGTATCCGCCGCGTAAAACTGGACCGTTTCCGGGTTCAGTTCAGCAAAGAAACCGCTGGTCGGAATGGCGTTCGCACCACCACGACGGAAACCCTGGGAAAAAGTGGCGTAAAGCATCTTGTCGTCGGCGATGTCCCAGGAAAGGTTTAACTTGAACAAGGTGTCAGATTCCTCCTGCGAGGGAAAGTCCACGTAAGGAACTACAACGCCCTCAAACAAGGGGAAGTCCATTGCGGTGCTATTGGTGAGTTCGTTATCAAACCAGCGTAAGCCGGCATTGATCCGGAAGGTATCAGAAACATGGAAGGTCATTTCGCCATAGAGGGCCAGATCGGTGAAGGTTTCCCTGCGGTCATACCAAAAATCAATCTCGGACAGGTCATAACCACCCGCCCACCAGTCACCATAAGCCCTGCATGCTTCACCCAGCTCGGGACAGGCTTTACCGTACTCGTTCAGACCCAGCAGGAAGCTGTAATTGTTAGTTGAGCGGTCCTGATCCATGTAATACGCGCCCACGATCCAGTCAATTTTGCTGTCGTCGGTGGCGTCTGATACGAGGCGGAACTCCTGAACGAATGCTTCTTCTTCAAAGCCGGCAGAGACATAGGCTGAAGCTCTTGGATTGCCTGTGTAAAGTATTTCGAACCAGTTGGTAAACGTCGTGTCCTGGCTACGGTCGGTTACCCACAGACTGGTATTGTCCCGCCAGCCGTTGCCGTTGTGTTCATAGCTGGAGGTATTGGAGGTCAGTGTCGCGAAGCCAAGATCCCAGGCGATATCCAGGTTCAGCAATTCAACGTCACGTTCTGAAGGTTCAAGAAACGTCGAACCGTTGTCATCGTCACCATATACGTTGCCGAAAAAGTCAGCACCTTTGGTGGTGCTGCGGCGACCGCCGATCTCATCTTCCTGCATCTGGTAGGTCAGCTGAAATCTCAAATTCTCCGTGGCATCCCAGAGGAAAGATGCTCGCAAATGTGTTATTTCAACGGAATCAGCATCTTTTTCAGATGTATAACATGAGTCATTGAACGCAACCTCTTCCGGGCTCAACGAAGCGCTATTATTGTCAACACAGGTGCCAGTATCATCCAGCACCACTGGTTTGCCATTACTGCCCAATTGATAAAGGTTAACGTAATCAATGATACCGTCATTATCAATAATACCGCCGGAGATACGGAATGCCGCGTTGGCGCCGATAGGGAAGTTCAGCATGACGTCACCACTCAGATTGTTTCCATCCGAGCCATCCGTCTGACCGATGCTACCACGTGCTTCTGCGTCAAAACCGCTGGGGTCTGGTTTTCTCATGATGTAGCGAACTGCACCACCCAAAGCGCCCGAACCGTACAGGGTACCCTGGGGACCACGTAGAACTTCCACACGTTCCACGTCCTTAAGCAGAAAGTTGGCGAAAATCGGTGTGTTGTCGACATAGGTTGCAACGGTTGAAACTGCTGACAAACCGACATCGCCATTTACACCGTTGTCGACGTTAACACCCCTGATGACGATGCTGTTCATATGGCCCTGGTTTCTGTAACCACGGTCGACCACTGAAATACCAGCAATATTGCGCATCAGTTCATACGAATCCACGATGTTCTGGGCCTGGATGTCGGCACCGGATATTGCAGAAATGTTGTAGGGAATATCCTGCGTGGACTCTGCTCGTGCTGTGGCCGTAACAATGACTTCTTCGAGGACCCGGTCACTATCAACATCTTGGTCCTGTGCCAGCGCGAGACTGACCTGGGTTGACGCGATGATTGCTGTTGTAATGGCTGTGGTAAGTGCGCTTCTCTTGAACTGCAGCGTGGGTTTCATGGATTTGCTCCGTTATTTTAGTTTAGATCAGTCCCGGGGCAGCCGACACTTAGCTTACCCAATCATAAAAGTATCGAAAGTCCCGACCGGGTCGTAGAGCCAGTTGGTAACTCCCTATGAGTCCAGCGTTTTTATTGCCGGGTTCTATTCTTCCTTTCCTCTGGAATTATTGACTCCGGGAACGCTTTATTTGGCAGGTATTACAAGTTCGCCAAGCTCGGCAAAAGAACCGGCCCCGGCGTCTTGCTGGTAGACCGGATAGGTAATGCCGGCATCACGAAAACTTTTCAGGGGTTGTCCAAGCCCGTGAAGACCACGCTCGCGGACACGGCGTACATGGTTGAAATCCATTTCTACCGTAATGATGTCGCGACTGGCAGAGGCCTGGTGGATGATCGTCCCATCTGGACCAACCACGATTGATTTGCCATAACCAAGACGCCCGGCACTGTTCAGGCTGAAAAAATATAACTGGTTAGTGGCGGCATTGGCGCGTGAGATAGCCAATTCAACATCACGGTCAATAGTGTTGGTCAGCGTGGGCACGATGATAGCCTCGGCACCCATCCATGCCAGTTGGCGGATGATCTCCGGGAACCAGATGTCATAGCATATAATCAGGCCGATTTTACCCACACCGGGCACCTCGAATACCACGAAGTTATCGCTGCCTGCTACATTCTTTTCGTAGGGATAAAAAGGATACTGCTTGCTATAACGCGCAATGACTTCACCTTCCGGGTTGATAACCGGGGCAGTGTTATACACCTTGTTTTCACGGCGCTCATAAATAGAGCCGGGTATCAGCCAGATATCATTCTTTTTTGCAGCTTCACGGAAACAGTTTTCAACTTCGCCCGGGAGTTGCACGGCCATTCCAGTATTGGCGCCATAGGTGCAGAGTTCCGGAAGCACAACCATTTGAATCCATGGGAAGCGCTTTTTGACAAGGTCTATTTCTTTTTCAATGGTAGACAGGTTGTCTTCAGCACCCAGCTCCAGTTGCAATCCTGCGATGGACAGATAACTCATGACAGGCTCCATTTTTTTGAATTACGCCTTTGTAAACAGGCGTTGAATGGCAGATTAGCCATTGGGTCACAGGTCGTATAGAACCAGATTTGAAGTGCTTATGAGTCCAGTCAGGGTTTTTTAGAGTATAAAATTCCCGAGTCAACCAGGCGACCGCCGGGTCTCCACCAGCGTATGTGGTCACCGTCGAGGCTCACCTGCAGCCGGCTAATGTCATGGATGTTTTATTGATCTTTGTTCAATTCCTCTCTGCATGATCTCCATCATATCCAACATTGAACACCTTTTGGTAATGTAAGGCGTTTTTCATTCCAAGGATTATTTAATATGAAATATCGTCGAGCTCATACAGTCAGAAACGGTTTGCTCACTATGCTATCAGCGACCGCCTTGTTATGGGGGTGTTCAGATTCCAATGAAGGAAATATTGCTCAATCACCAGAAACTGCTGAACCCCCAGCAGAGGTGACTGAGGTTAATCCATTCTTCGTGGAATGGGACACACCCTATGGAATTCCTCCTTTTGATTCCATCAAAGACGAACACTACAAACCTGCCGTTGATGCCGCAATCGCCGAGTTACTGGAAGAGATCGAAGTCATCAGGACAAATCCTGAGCCGGCAAGCTTCGCAAATACCATTGAGGCACTGGAGACTTCAGGCGGTGCCGTTAACAAGGTATTTGGCGTTTTCAGCAATATCACCAATACCGATACCAACGATGCATTGTTGGAGATGGAAACAGAATTCTATCCTGAGCGAACCCGGGTTAATGACAGCATCATTCTTGATGATGCCATTTTCCAAAGGGTAAAGACTGTCTATGAACAGCGTGACAGCCTTGAACTGGACGAGCAACAAGCGCGTCTATTGGAGCTGAAGTACAGGGACTTTGTACGCAGTGGTGCAGCCATGGACGAACAATCTAAAACCAGGATGAAAGAAATTAACGCGCGACTGTCTGAATTGACAACTGCCTTTGGTCAAAACCTGTTGGCTGAAACCAAGGCTTTTGAACTGGTCGTTACAGATGAAGCAGATTTGTCCGGATTGTCAGATAGCTTAAAGGGTTCTGCCAAATCGGCAGCCAAGTCCAAAGGACAGCCGGATGCCTGGATTTTTGGTCTGAACCGCTCAGTTTATGAAGCATTTATGACCTTTGCAGACAATCGTGATCTACGTCTTCAATTATTTAATGGTTATCGTAATCGGGCCGCCAACGGTGGCGCTACTGACAATGGTGATCTGATCACTGAAATGGCCAAGTTGCGTGCCGAAGCTGCTGAGCTTCGCGGTTATAAAAGCCATGCAGCATTTCAACTTGAAACCCGCATGGCAAAGACGCCTGAAAATGCGCTGGATTTCCTCGGAAAAGTCTGGGACCCAGGTCTGGCCAAAGCCCGGGAAGAGCAGCTTGCGATGCAGGCCATTGTTGAAGCAGAAGGTCATAATTTTATTATTGAAGGTCACGACTGGTGGTATTACGCTGAAAAACTACGTCAGCAAAAATATGCCATAAATGATTCGGAAGTCAGACCCTATTTCCAGCTGGATAATGTACGCAAAGGCGCATTCCACGTTGCCAATAAGTTATTTGGTGTCACTTTTGAGCCCCTGAATGATGTACCGAAGTGGAACCCAGGGGTACAGCCCTATGTTGCACTGGATGCCGATGGCAATCATCTCGGCGTTTTCATGCTTGACTACTATGCTCGTGACAGCAAACGAGGTGGTGCCTGGATGAGTAATTACCGGCAAGCTACCAATATTAATGGCAACGATATTCGTCCCATCGTGACCAACAACCTCAACCTGATGACGCCTGCAGAAGGTGAACCAACATTGTTGAGTTTTGATGAAGTAACCACCCTGTTCCATGAGTTCGGCCACGGTTTGCATGGTTTGATGACCAAGCAAAACTATGCCCGGTTCTCCGGCACCGGGGGACCACGGGATTACACGGAATTCCCAGCTCAGTTCATGGAGCACTATGCAGCAGAACCGGAAGTGTTAGCGATATTTGCAAAGAACTACAAAACAGGTGAAGTGATTCCTGCCGAATTAGTAGAAAAAATTCGCAAAGCACGCACCCATAACCAGGGATTTAAGACCACTGAATATGTCGCTGCTTCCCTGCTGGATATGAATTGGCATAACCTCGCAGCAAATGATGCGACTTCAGTTGAGTCGGCCCGTGATTACGAACTGAATCTCTTGAGTGAATACGGTAAACCTGATCTGATTGAACCGCGCTATAGAAGTGCCTATTTTTCTCATATCTTTGCTGGTGGTTACTCAGCAGGTTATTACGCCTACCTGTGGTCTGAAATTCTCGATTCCGATGGATTTGAAGCCTTCAAGGAAACCGGCAATATTTATGACCCTGAACTGGCCGAACGTTTGAAAGAAAACATCTATGAAGCAGGTGGAAAAGAAGATGCGGATGTTCTTTACAGAAAATTCCGTGGCAATGACCCAAGCATTAACCCATTGCTGCGTAACCGTGGCTTTCCAGTAATCGAGATGGGTTCATAGTAGATATAGGGCTTTTTAAAAAGTCAGAAAAAAGTCAGGGAAAAAGTAAGGACATCCATTGCTTTTATCGTTTGGAAGCGTGGGTGTCCGATTTTTCATTTTGGAAAACGATGTCAGCAGAACCAGATTTGGATTGCCTATGAGTCCAGTCAGGGCTTCTTGCGGTGCAAAATGCCAGCATCAACCAGTCGGCCACCCGGTCTCCACCAGCGTATGTGGTCACCGTTGAGGCTCACCTGCAGCCGGCTAATATCACCATATCCCCATTGATTCCACTGGCGGCACCACACATCATCTTCCAGCCACCATTTGCCGGTATCACAGTCCTCATCGGCGTGCCCGGAACGGCCGGACATGCTTCCATCATCATGTAGTTCGATGGTGCATGGGTCGCTGTAAAATGTGCGTGTCGTGATGATTGCA
>Ga0209013_10006151_pt1 | contig 10220 bp, 12 predicted proteins | sample Cruoilmetagenom2_FD_187291 | JGI IMG/M metagenome (GOLD analysis project Ga0209013, IMG submission 187291) | Oil polluted marine microbial communities from Coal Oil Point, Santa Barbara, California, USA - Sample 2 (SPAdes) (version 2) | ecosystem: Environmental > Aquatic > Marine > Oil seeps ...
ACTTTCAGATAAATAATTTCACTGTGTTACCAGTCGTCGACGTATAACTAATACGCCTTCCTCCTTCTGGCCTTGTGAAATTAATTATCTGAAAGTCTATACCACAACTTTAGGCATTTTAGTCACCTTAGCTCACTTTAGGAACTCTTAAATAATTACTGTAACGGTAAAACCTTTTTATGGTACCACTACCAGAGGTAGTGGTTTAAACTGATTAATAAACTGGGAATACTATTGTCACGTTTGCATACGAAGACAAAGACCCGTTTTTCGATCGTCTTCCTTCGATGGATATACAGAGATTTCCGCTGTTCTAGAGAAACGCCTCTACCTTTGCCAAAGTCTTCTTCGCTTGCGAGTGTTAAGGCAATTTATATTTTCCGATTCGATCGTTATGCAAACTGCCCAGATAGAGATAACCGCCATATTCCCGAGCTGAAGTGATCTCCTTCAGGTGTTTTCCTGTGGGTTCATGTAAGCTTTGGGTAATTTTCCCTCGCTCATCCAGAGCCAAGACCAGGCCATAAGGCTTTGGCTTAGGCCATAAAGCTTTGGACAGTTTGGACATTTGAGCTTTTAGAAAGGGAGAGAGATGGAGTTTGTCCACGGCTTCATTTCGAACCGTAAAAAGAGCCAGCCAAAATGTTCCTTTATGGTTGCTTGAAATGTTATCAGGAAATCCTGGCAAATTATCAATAAAAATCTCGTGTGTTCCCGCCTTGGAGCCCTTCAACCAGTACCGGACGATCCTGTAACGGTAAGTTTCATTAACCAAAACGAAGTCTTCCTGCTGAGATAAGGCCACGCCGTTGGCAAAGTAAAGGTTTTTCAATAGAACCTTAATCTGGCCAGTGGCTGGATCGTAGCTCAGGAATCTGCCGTGCGGTTTTGATTCTAAAAGGTCATAGAGATACTCATTTTGCCCATACTTGGAGCTTGCATCCGTAAAATAGATAGTCCCATCGCTGGAAATATCCAAGGCATCGGTGAACTTGAAGGGAACTCCATCCGTTGAGGTCGCCATTACTTTAATCTTCCCCTGGGGATTAATGGAGAGTAGACCCTTATAGGAATCGCAGACAATCAAATTTTTATTCTTATCAAATTGGATGCCAAGTGGGCGACCTTTGGTTTCAGCAAAAGTCTCCAGCTTGCCATCCGGCAGAAGACACATGATTTTTCCATCCTGCGTTCCCCCATAGACGTTACCCTGACTGTCCACCGCCACTTCTTCCGGACCATTAATTTTTCCCAGGGCCAAAAGTTCGGCCTTCTGCAAAAGGCTGTTTGGTGCCAGCACACCGGCTAACTTTTGCGATTTAGGAGGGGTGTAAGCCGACGGGTCAATGGGGGCCGATTGGAAAAGAAAAATTATGATTAGAATTGCCAGAATCCCAACTATCCCAAAAATTATCTTTTTCATAACTCGACCCTCCTTCTTAAAAATGGGATGTTTCCCTACATTACCCTCAAACCAAAACTATGGGCTTCGCGGCAAACACTGACCGGGGTTATAGAGAGCCATTCAAATATTCAAATTTTTCTACGTTGAATAATCCTCTGTCGGTAAGCTTCAGTTTCGGGATAACAGGTAGTGACATAAATGATAAAGTCATAAAAGGTGACCGGAGCGCAGACCCCATTGATTTGACCATTTCATTGATCTTTGTGTATTTCCTTGCCACGGTCAGGTAATCTTCGTTACTCATAATTCCCGCAATCGGCAGAGGCAGGATAATTGTTTTGTTGCCACTTACAGCGCAGATTCCTCCCTGTTCTTCAATGATACGATTAACCACCTTGCATAATTCTTCGTCATTAACCCCAACTGCTATAATATTGTGCGAGTCATGGGCCACACTTGAAGCAATAGCCCCTTCTTTCAGTCCGAAATTATTGATAAAGCCAACTGCCGGCCGTGTGTCCTTATAGCGGTTTACTACTGTTATTTTCAGGATGTCCCTTTCAGCGTCCGATACAGCATTACCATTTTTTGTTTTTGGTTTAACAGCGAGTTTGTCGGTTATCAGTTGACCGTCAATGGCCACAATGACGTTTATTATATCTGTTGTACCGGGGAAAGCAAAGTCCGTAATATTCTTCTTTCCGGCTTTGAAATTGTTGATAATGACCGACTGTCGTTTTGACATCAATGGTTTTTGGTCACAGGCAACAATCTCGCCGTTAATATAAGTTTTCAGAATGTTAAAATTTTTGAGATTGTCTATTTCGAGGAAATCTGCACAATCTCCAACACGGAGCATTCCGACATCCAATCCGTAATGTAAAATGGGGTTGGCCGATGCGACTTTGAAGACTTTGATGATATCTATGCCATGATTGATTGACTCCTTAACCATTTCATTGAGATGGCTCCGAACGAGATCATCGGGATGTTTGTCGTCGCTGCAGAACATCAGGAAGTTATAATGCTTTTCTATAATGGAAAGACAACTTTCGAAGATATCGGCTGCTGATCCTTTCCTGATTTGAACCCTTATGCCTGCTTGAAGATCTTCAAGCGCTTCATCCCGCGTCAAGCATTCATGGTTTGTTGATATACCTGAGTTTGCATACTTTTTCAGATCAACACCTCGCAGCCCGGGAGCATGGCCATCTATCAGCTTTCCATATTTTTTCGCGCAGTGAATCTTTCCCATAATATCCGGGTCGTCATGTAAAACACCGGGAAAATTCATAACCTCTCCAAGGTGTTTGATTTCGTCCAGTTTCAGGAGTTCTTCTACTTTTTTGTTATCCAGGATTGCTCCCGATGTTTCGAATGGCGTTGCAGGTACACAGGAGGGAGCGCTGAAATAAAACTTCATTGGCGATGCTTTGCCATCTTCTATCATGTACTTTACACCTTCTATTCCCATCACATTTGCTATTTCATGAGGATCTGAAACAACGGCGATGGTACCATGAACGACTGCCGCCCTCGCAAACTCTGAAGGAGTCAGCATGGAGCTTTCTATATGGATATGTGAGTCGACGAATCCCGGGGTGATGTATATATCGCTTGTTTTTCTGTTTCGAATGATTTCAATGATTCGGCCGTTGGAAATTTTTATTGTACCCGGATATATTTCGGCGTTTGCGACATCCACTATATTTCCCGAGACAATTGTTACGTTCGTTTGCATTTTTGCTTCTTCTTTTCGTGTTCTTTTATTCTCTCGAATTGCTTGTCCGCAGAATTGGTGGATATGTCGAGGATTTTCACGAATCCTTGATGCGCAAGAGATCAGTGCAGATCGAGCCAAAAATCGCTCAATTTCTATTATCGCATTAGTTTGATGACGTTTGTTTCATTGGTGCAATTTTTTCTAATGCAGCAGATTTGTTTAATCTCTTCCGGTTCTGTTTTTGTAATTAAATTCAGGCCATATGGATTGTCCTGAACAGGGCAGGCATATCTAATCTGTTTTTTTATCATAAGTGCGCCTGCAGCGCAATGGAATGCGCTGATAATCTTCATGCTTCCAAATATTGGTGCATATCCTCCAATAGAAACATCGACAGGAAGCGCATCTTGATATGATGTTTCATCTCCTGCCATACCATCAGCTTCTATAATATATAGATCTGTATTTTCCTTAATGTTGCAATGAGTCATAGAGGCAGGTATCATTTCGCAATATTTATTCTGACATTTTTCTAAGGTTGTCATCAAAAATACGCTTCCCTCTCCTGGAACAGCCGATGGTGAAGCTGAAAAATTAAAAGGTCTAATTTTTCCGTCATCGGCAATTCGTAATTTCTGGTTACAGATATACTCCATAACATTGCCGCACACATCAACACAGCCAAGCAAAACGTATTTACAACGCTTTTCAGTAAGCCAGGCTTTAGCAAGAATAAGAGACTGATGAATCGGTGAAGCAAACTGAGTAATTGTAATAGTTGGTCCACGGATATTTAATAAAGATGAAATATATGATGCTGCAGCATTATGAACTGAATGCGAAAAAGTTGTTGGAGAAACACTGCTATCACCGTAATCTATAATATCATCAAGAAAACGGAAGGTTGTTGTATGAGGCCCAAAGGCTGTTGAAAGAATAATTCCAACATCTGCTTTTTTGTCATTAATTTGAATACCGCTGTCAACGACCGCATCACGTGCAGCCATCACTGCCATTTTGCTGAATCTGTCTGCCCTGCGTATTTTTTTTAATAAATTTATATCATTAATAATTTCTTTTTCTACGCTGTAAATGGGATAAAAACCATTTTGATCATTACGCGATTTTATTTGAGATGGCGCAACCCAGCCTTGCCGCAATGCGATATCAAGGCTGTCAATTCCGCGTCCTCTTGTAGAAATTATTCCTATGCCCGCAATATTCATGTAATATGCCTTAAAACAATGCTGAGATATCCGTATCAGTGCTGCCATCATCCACAACAACCACATTTTGTGAATATAAACGGCAACCCAGAACAACATCTTTAACAGTAATGGTTGCTTTGCTGGGTTTGATATATATTGTCAATAAACGCACCTTTTCGATTGCATCTGTGACATAGCTGATGATTCGATAGACGCTCCTCTTTCCTTTTGCAAGATCGGAGCTCCCAAGTCTGATTTTGTAAACTCCTTTGCCCAATGCTTTCCCGCTTTTGGGGTTATGCTTAAGTCTTTTAAATCCTGACGGATATGAGGATATTTCTTTTGTAAAGTTCTTACCTGAGTTTTGAACGTTTCAGTTGCACTGCTCGTCATTAGTCAATTAAGGTAATTGACAGACAATTCCCTTGCCAGCCTTGCCTATCCTATCGAACGTACTTTTTTTGACCATCTCTGATAGATCAATTTTCGTGTAAATATTCTTCCTGAATTCCACAAGGAAGCCGCTCTGATATTCTTCGAAATGAGGCTCCGGAATATCTGCCAAAAAGCAAAGATTCAGAATCTTTCCTGCTGGTGGAAACAGCGCTCAAAACAACATTCCTATATCAACAACTTACCTTATCAAGATTTTTCATAAACCATCCTTCCATTCTTATCAGCTTCGGAATAAATCAGGTAAGGATCCGTCCTTAAATGCTCATACTTATCTAAATCAGCCACAATCACGTCTATGGGAGCTCCGACATCTTTAAAACTCAAATATATCTTCTGAGTTAATGAACGCTGTTTTTTGACACCTTTTTTCAAAACAAGAAGGTCGTAATCGCTACCTGGTTTGTCATCTCCTCTTGCATGTGAGCCAAACAGGATAATCTTGTCAGGTTCGGCTACCTTGATAATAGTTTTTATTGCCTTTTCTAATGAATCATTCATTTGATAACCCATTCCTTATGCCGCAGTCAGTTGATTCTAACGCATCTTTATCATCATAAAGAATTCTCTATTCCTACTATATCTCTGCTTTTATCATCTACCCCAAAAATTAACTCCCTTCCAGCTCCATTCGCAAAAGCGATAATGGATTTTAACCACTTCGCTCTATGTGGTAGGGAACTTTTCAACATTTTACTTCTTTGAAATTTCTTTCTTGCGTTCTGCATAGCCCTTACAGTTAGCGTCCGTTGCCACAATAAAAAGATCCGGCAGTCCCTCTCTTGCTTTTTCTAAGTAGCGAAGAAAGATCTTGAATTCCGTTAAGACCTTGCCGTGCCCGCCTCGTACACTCCGAGGTATGATTTTGACGGAGATGTCTTGTTCACGGGCAAGCCTCTCAATCAAGGAAGCAATAAAGACTTCATGACCATAATCTTCAACAAAAAGGATAATCCTAAGCATCGAAATCACCCCGCAAAATGCGCTCGGAAACGGTAGTCTCCTCAGCATTCAGCGCCTTGTCTATATCGGAAGAACGCCCTAATGGACCCCACGTAGAAAACGGATCAATTGCTGTACGACCTTGCTTTTTGGGGTTTTGTCATTCATGTATTCTGATGATAGGTATGCCGGTGGTGGTGCATGGAATGTATCCTACTTATCTATTTTGATCTAATTTTAGACACTTCAAAATGTTTAAAGTTGTATCCAAGTGATTTAGATAATATACTGTGTTCTTTATAATTTGATGATATTAAACCAATCCCAGCTTTACTTTCCAAACCGATAAGTAAGTCTCCAATTTGTCTGCACGTTATCCCTTGCCATTGGAACTTTTGTGTCTCAATAACTTGTTGTGATATTTTATAAATTCTTTCAAGTTCCTTTGTTTTCCGTTCCAACGGCAGGGCATTAAGATTGGTGTTTAGATTTTCTATTTCTTTTAAAAAGCGGGTAATAAATTTGTTAATCTTACAAGTTGTATTATTATTTCTACATTTTGGTATTGTCGCTGACCAGTTCCCATTGTTGTCTTGAGGTTCTTCTTTTGCCCTGGTGCAATTAAATTGTCTTTCAATCTTATCTACGCTATTTAAAAAATTTTCCCATACAATTTCAATTTGAGAGTCTAAATAGGTTAGTAAAATATTTTGAGCTTTATTCCATTGTTTTACTGGAAAATTAATTTCACCGATCCATTTGACCAATTGCGCTAACATCAATGCAGCCTTTCTCCCACCTGAGTTTTGGATTCTGGAGTATGCTGATTCAAATGAGTCACTATTATTTATTTTTCTTCTTAATAGTATCAAGCAGGCAATATAGTTACCTTTAAATTCAACTATTGAAAATTCTGACATCGCTGATGGCTTATTGTTTAAAAACTCTTTTTCAGCACATTCTCTTACAGGTAGATCTACGCTTAATTTGTGAATATACATATCTGTATCGAAGAATGTAGCGTTCATTACAAACATTATAGCTACTTACTCCTTTTAATAAGAGACTTCATGAGTTGATCCAGATTCTCTTCCTCTTTACTAGACACATTATCTGCTGCCAGTGGAATCGCCATGTCAGCGCCAATATCAATCAATCTCTTTATAATTCTTTTACTATCACTTCTAATCACCCTCGGTTGTCTAAATATATATGTAGCATCTCTTAGCACATGTAGTTTTTCTATAGTAAAATCTGCTATATCTTTACCTTTTGTTGCAACAATAATAGCTCCTAATATTTTACGATGGTTAACGCTTACATTTGTTACTTCTGCTATTATTGTATTCAGAGAGTCTTTCCATTCATCAAAAAAATTTGATCGCTCAATACGATTGATTTTAGAATCTAAAGCATCAACGATCGAATAATAAGCATAATTTATTATCTCATTGTCGGCTTTCTTTCTAATTTGATTAAATAAAATTTTATCTCTAAAATCTTTTCTTGTTCTGTGCTGTTTTAATTGATCACTTCTATACGAGTTTGTTTGATAATTTATGGTGTTGTCAATCTGCTCAGTAACGCTATTTGTTTTATTCGGAAATAGCTGTATTACATCAGCTTTTTTTGTTCCATTATCATCATAATTTGATTCGTATATTGCTCTGTCTTCAATCATATTGCTATTAATCATAGTTTCTCCAATATTGGCAAAAAGTCATTTCGAACTACATCAATTTGTTTTTTTATGTACTCTTCGATTGGCGCTTGTTCTGGGTTGTACTTTACGCAATCTATATCCAGCATTACGGCATACATTGGATTTGCTGAATATTCTTTTAACTGTTTCATTTTTAACAGTCTGTATTTTTTTTGATTTTTAGACAGAGTTTCAGATCTACCAGCGTATAGACTTGAGGGATCTATAGATTGTGAACGCGCTATCCCCTTTAATTCAACTCTATATTCCATATCTTCCTTTTCGAATATCGTTATTACTTGACGGATATTCAAATCGTAATGAGGAACTTTAAGTTGATCCGGAATTTTTACATTAAGCTCTGAATTTTTAATCAATTTTTCGGATTCATCCACTGAACTTGTAGGTTTGAGAAAATGAAATCTGCACCCTATCCTATTATATTCTTCTAATCCAAAATTCGCTCTTATTATCTTCCAGATTTTTTGCACTTCCTCTATGATTAAATTGTTATCTAACTCCTCAGGTTTTTCTGTTGAAACATTGAAAGCACTGTCATTAAATACCAAATTCATACTTTTTTCCGGATTTTCTAATCGACCAACGTTTTTTACGTCTCTTGCACTAAACCAACCATCGCATTGTGTTTCAATATCTAAAACTGTTTGTCCACATCTATCCCAATATAAGTGGCCATAGGAGTACTTAATTTCAACAGACAACAGATCTAAAAATATTTTGAAATCTTTCATTTATTATGCCCCCTTTTTAAAAAGATTATATACGGGCTATCCGGCAATCTCCTCAATGTTTTTTCTATTTCATGGTCAATGATTTTTACTTCGCTATATGTTAAATTGTAGAGTTTATAGACCATGACGTCTATTTTGTTTTTTTCGGCTGTTGTGTCTGCGCTTTTTTCTTTTTCAAATTCTCCCAGATAAACAAAATTACGCAAATTATAAGGCCTAACACCTTTATCCTGCCTTTTTTCAATTTTCTTCCAATACTTATCTAAGGGTAACTCCGTATCGTACCGTGGTGAACTTTTACAATAATTTCAATAAATTATAAATCATAGCTTCTGGTAGCACATAACGAAAAATCAGGTGTTTACAAAGTAATATAGGGGCGGTATTTCCAAATCTGCATTGTTTTGTTGGGAGTACCAAATGTTCAATATTCATTGTTCTTTGGCAATAACAATAGAGGCATTATTCCCGCCGAAAGCCAGTGAGGTAGATACAGCAAAACTGCCATTTATTTGTGTTTGTTCTGTAATTGGTTTAACAGGTATATTTTCATCCTGTCGAACAAAACCTGCGCTGGCAGGTATCCAGCATTCTCTCAGCGCAGAGGCTGTAAATGCCGCTTCCAAACCTCCTGCAGCGCCAAGTGTATGGCCTGTGTAACCTTTTGTTGAAAAAAATTTTATTTTCGGCCCAAAAATTTTTCCAAGCACAATTCCTTCAACCTTATCATTATCATGAGTCGCAGTGCCGTGAGCATTTACAAAACATACATCTTGTGGAGTAATATTTGCATCAGCGAGAGATTTGCGCAATGCTGACTTCAGTCCTGAACCGTCAGGACGAGGGGCTGTGAGATGGTATGCATCTGCTGCTGCTCCATATCCTGCAAGACGCAATGCCGGCTTTTTACCTCTAACGCGTGAAAATTCTTCTGTTTCAAGAATAAGAATGCCTGCACCTTCCCCTAAATTCAGACCCGATCTGTCTCTGTCAAAAGGGCTGCATAAAGATTTGCTTAGAATCCCAAGAGATCCAAAACCGCATAAAGGTATTCTGCTTAATTCATCTGCTCCACCGGCAATGACAACATCACATACACCGTTTCTTAACCATGACAGAGCTACTCCTATTGCGTCAGCACCGGATGAGCAGGCGTTAACTACGGTGACTGATGGCCCGTTTGCTTTTATTGATTTAGCAATAGTTTCGGCAAGGTTACCCTTTAGAAAGCGGTCAACAGAGGCCATGTCTGCCGCTCCTGTATTCCGGTATGTTCGGTAAAAATCAATGTCATTCAACTGGCTTGCCACGCTAGTTCCAAAACATACCCCCGCTTTAATGCCGGAAAAGTCCTCTTGCAGGCCGGCATCATGTAAAGCTTCTTTTAGTGCAAACCTGGCGAGAGACAGGGTGCGCATTTCATTTTTTTGTTTATTATTTTTTTTATTAATCAGGGGGCTTTTTACCTCAAAAACCGGATATGGTAAGGAAGTATCAAACAAGCTAACTGATCCGGCATTTCTTTTTATGAGCCGAAATGATTCCATCTGTTCTGCCATATTTATTCCAGCAGCCGAAATCCCACCAATTCCTGTGATGAATATTTTCATCTCTTTTTAACCCTGAATCCATAAACGCTTACATATTTTCATATACGTAATTCGCCAGCGTATCAATCGAATAGAATATTTTCTGGCCTTCCTTCATATCTTTGACCTCCAGACCAAAGTTGCGCTGAAGAAGAACAACAATTTCAACTGCATCAAGAGAATCCAGACCTAGCCCTTCACCAAATAAAATTTCATTATCTTTAATTTCTTCCGGACTTATATCTTCTAATGAAAGATTTTCTACCAGCAGTTCCTTTAACTTTTTTCGTATTTCAGGCAATTCCATTTCTTTTTGGTCTTCCATCTATAGCTCCTTTATAAAACTTTAGACTTTCAGATAATTAATTTCACAAGGCCAGAAGGAGGAAGGCGTATTAGTTATACGTCGACGACTGATAACACAGTGAAATTATTTATCTGAAAGT
>Ga0209013_10006152_pt1 | contig 10220 bp, 6 predicted proteins | sample Cruoilmetagenom2_FD_187291 | JGI IMG/M metagenome (GOLD analysis project Ga0209013, IMG submission 187291) | Oil polluted marine microbial communities from Coal Oil Point, Santa Barbara, California, USA - Sample 2 (SPAdes) (version 2) | ecosystem: Environmental > Aquatic > Marine > Oil seeps ...
ATCAATGGCTGGATGCTCACTCTTGGTATGGGTCGATACGGCACGAAGTACGGGTATCGAGCTGTCTGGACGTTTGTTGCCATTGGTGGCAACTTGGCTGAAGATGCCGTATACCCAATTGCCCGCGAAGATGGTGAAGGGCAGCGACTCACGGGAACGAACGACTACACCTTGACCTACAGCAAGGAGCAGATACCGCCTGTCGATGCCTTCTGGTCGTTGACGATCTACGACGAAGAGAGCTTCCTGGTGGCCAATGCGATCAATCGCTATTCGCTCAGCAGCCGCGATGAAATGAATTATGGAGAGGATGGGTCGCTCACGATCTACATTCAGCAAGAGTCGCCGGGGAAGGACAAGGAAGCCAACTGGCTTCCTGCACCTCAGGGAGAGATCGGCTATTTGGCTCTTCGACTCTATGCTCCCAAGAAGCAAGTCCTTGACGGGATATGGAAACCGCAGCCGGTGATGAGGGTGAAATAACTGAACTGGCGCTGTGAGACAGCAAATCTCACAGCGCCGGTGAGGAAAATTAGCTACAAATACCATTCGAGGGGTCAAATATGCGCTCAATTCGCATCAGGGGGCACATCCAATGTCGGCGTCCAGCACATCCACATCCGGGAGGACACAGGGAGAGTTATCATTCCCATATGTATCCGTCACCCGGACAGGCTGCGAAGTGCCTGGCACCAAGGGCTGCAATAGATCCGGGAGGGTGATCGTCGAGAAAAATATTGCACAAAACGTGACTTTGGAATATAATACCCGCCGCGATATAGAGGTGATGAGGTTCACTTTCATCAAACACCCATTAAGCAATTGACGACCTCTACTGTACGGTACACAGTGGAGGTTCTTTTTGTGTGATTTTTTCTTTTCTTTAATCTAATCTACCATAGAAGAGACTGAGATGGAATAAAATATGTCCAAACAAACTCGAAACTTAATTATTATCATTCCCATTGCATTAATGGCTTTTTGGATAGCACTATCTCCCAATCCGATTGAAATATTCGGACGCACAATCGCCGTTCACCTCGGATTGGATCTCGTAGGAGGTGTTCAAGCGTTAATGGAAGCCGACCTGCCAGCAGACGTACCAATTCCTCCCGATTCAATGGAAACTGCCAGGATCATAATGGAAAGCCGGGCAAACGGTTTACTCGGAGTAGGCGAGGCAATAGTGCAACTTGCCGGTGATCGAAGAATAGTGATTGAACTTCCCGGCGAAACTGATCCAGAAGCGGCATTGTCTGTATTAGGAGAATCGGGGCTGTTGGAATTTATAGAAACGGGACAAATTAACTCGCAGGAAGCCCTCGCCCTGGAAGGGACAAAGGTCGAAACAGATTACCCCACCACCCCGGATGTCCCCGAAGGGACTAAGATCTACCATACCGTCATGACCGGCAGTTCGCTGAAAAGTGTTGGAGTTCAGCTCGATAATCTAAACCAATATGTCGTTGCATTTGAACTGGACAAAGAGGGAAGTAAAATTTTCCGCGATTTCACAACCGCGCATCAAGGGGATTATTTAGCCATTGTCCTGGATAAAGAGGTAGTCTCCATCCCGATTATAAAAACAGCCATCACTGATGGCGTGGGGTCGATCTCTGGCAATTTCACTAATGACACAGCAAATGAACTGGCTATTCAATTGCGATATGGATCTTTGCCTGTTCCTCTTAAGGTGGTTGAAAGCCGCACTATTGGCCCCTCCCTGGGGGAAGACTCGTTGCAAAAAAGCCTGGTCGCAGGACTTATCGGTCTGGGTATCGTAATGATATTCATGGTTGCATACTATCGTTTACCAGGATTGGTTGCGGATGTTGCCCTCATTATCTACGTAGTCATCGCCCTTTCTTTATTTAAAATTATCCCTGTCACGTTGACGCTGCCCGGCATTGCCGGCTTTGTGCTCAGTATCGGTGTTGCTGTGGATGCCAACATCCTGATCTTCGAGCGTATGAAGGAAGAGTTAAAACAAGGTCGTAATTTGAACCAGGCGATTGACCTGGGGTGGAATCGTGCCTGGCCTTCCATTCGTGACTCAAACTTTGCCACCCTGATTACTACCATCATTCTGTTTTGGTTTGGTAGTGCCTTTGGCGCCAGCATGGTCAAAGGGTTTGCCGTTACCCTGGCATTAGGTGTCCTCGTCAGTCTATTCACCGCAATCGTTGTGACACGCTCGCTGCTGCACCTGGTTTTAGATCATATTCGCATCGCCAGCCACCCGCGTTGGTTTGGCGTTCACATGGATCCAAGGAGCAATTGATGGACATTATCGGTAAACGCTATCTCTACTTTTTGATCTCGCTGATCATAATTATCCCTGGCGTGATTGCCCTGGCTTTATGGGGGCTGCCACTTGCGATTGACTTCACCGGTGGCAGTCTGGCTGAATTAAGATTTGAGTCCAGCAATACACCTGCTCTGGAAGATGTACGCGCATTATACGCCGAATTTGGTTTTGAAGAAGCCGAACCGCGTTCATCCGGAGAAGATACACTCATTGTTCGCACAAAGCATTTGGATAACGCAACGAACAACCAGATCATAGATGAAATGAGCCAGCGCTTCAACAGTGAGATAACAATATTACGTTTTGACAGCGTTGGCCCAACCATCGGGAAGGAAGTCACCAAACGTGCTGCTGGAGCGATTGCAATCGCCTCGCTAGCCATCATGTTCTACATCTGGTACGCCTTCCGCGGTGTAAAGAACGCCCATCGCTACGGCATCAGTGCCATCCTGGCTATGCTACATGATGTATTGGTCGTGTTTGGAGTCGAGGCAATCCTGGCTCATTTCCTGGGCTGGGAATTGGACGCGCTCTTCCTGGTCGCTTTGCTGACCGTGATCGGCTTTTCGGTGCACGACAGCATTGTTGTTTTCGACAGAATTCGTGAAAATGAGGGCCTCTCGCGACGCAAACCGTACGAAGTGATCGTGAACAATTCGATTGTTCAAACGATGGCGCGCTCGATCAATACGCAATTGACTGTGTTCCTGGTGCTGCTGGCGCTGGCCATCTTTGGCGGCAGCACCATCCGCCATTTTGTGATTATCATGATGGTCGGCGTACTGAGCGGCACCTATTCCTCCATATTCAATGCATCCCCCATCCTTGTGGTGTGGGAAAATCGTGAGTGGAAAACCTGGTTCCGCCGAAAAAGTCCGTGATCCTCCCAGTTTGTCACAGGTGGCGAAAGCGCTGCGCTTGATTTTTCAGTCGTGGTAGGAGAGTAAAGGGAACATGTATTTCCCCTCCCAGGTCTCAAATTCCAGGCTGCTGTCGTGCCTGTTGTTCGGACCGGGTGATGACAGAGAACGCCGGGTTAGACCAGGTCTGGATCCAGATTGGCGTCCTGCTGTTCATGGGCATTGTTATCTTCCTGCTTGCCACCTGGCGCTTCCGTTTCGAGTAATAAGTTCTTTTAGAACCTATCCGTAAAATATTAATGAGTGGTATTTTGTGGGGGTATCCACCCCCACAAAATACCACATCTCCCGAATTTACGGATAGGCAATTACTAAGATGATACTGGTGGCAGAGACAAAGGAAGCAATTCCTGCGCTTATTTAGACGACCAGGCTTATTGCCAACCCTAGAAGAACAATAACGAAACCAAATCCCACACCAATTCTCGCAAAGTTCCTTGATTTTTGTTTGTGCTGAGTACTTGCCTGATTTACCAATCGCCAGGCATCAGCTTGTTCCTGTTTCTCTCTCGTGCGTTCCTTACCAATATCGTACAGACCAATCGGGTTCATAATTATTTTGTCTCCTGAATAGAAATATTAATGAACACAGTTTACCCAACCATCGTCACACCAGCGTCTATCGCATCGTCATTTCAGCGTACTATTTGCAGGAAAATCGAGTAAATATTATTATTTGCATGTCTTTAGGCTGAAAGTTGGTAGTCTGGATTGAGATGAAATAATCAGCATGTTATACTTCTGCAACACCTTCTGACAACCTGATCACATTTTAATTTATGATTTAAATCGGGGTCAAAACACACATGCTCGACGTTCGTTTGTTTGGGAAATTCCACGTAAACCTGGATGGCAAAGCCGTTGAGATTCCATCTCGGGCTATGCAGTCGCTGCTGGCCTATCTAATTTTGAACCCCGGCACAGCTTATCGACGAGAGAAGCTGGCCGGTCTCTTGTGGCCGGAATCCGATGAAAAGAGCGCCCGCCATAACCTGCGCCAGACTTTATGGCGCCTGGGAAAAGCAATTGGGAAGGACTATTTTTTAACCGATAAGATCTCGGTTGGCTTTAACCCGCAGGCCGATTACAGACTTGATGTGGCTATCCTCAAGAATGACATTACGGAGCAGAGTTCGATCCATCAGATAATTGCCAGCGTGTCTGTTTACACGGATGTTTTGCTGCCGGGCTTCTATGACGATTGGGTTTTTCTGGAACAGGAGCAGCTGTACGCCATTTACGAGAACCAGATGCAAACCCTGATGGAGCGACTGTTCCAGGAAGGGTGCTGGCGAGAGACCCGCGAGTGGGCCGAAAGCTGGATTGCCAAGGGCCGGGTTCCGGAAGCGGCCTACCGGGCTTTGATGGTTGCACACGCGGGACTTGGCGATCAGGCAGGGGTGATCGCCGTATACCAGCGCTGCGTCAACGCGCTCGACGAAGAAGTTGGGATTGATCCTTCGCCAGAAACACAGGCACTGTATCAAAGGATCAGTTCGGGCCAGGAACTACCTGAATTACAGGGCAAGGATACAAAACCACGTCCAACTGTGAGACTCCCTCTCCAGCCAACACCCTTTATTGGCCGGAAAAATGATCTCAAAGAACTTGACGCCCTATTAAGCGATCCCACAATCAGATTAGTGAACATCCTGGGTCCCGGCGGCATTGGAAAAACGCGCCTGGCCATTGAAGCAGCGCGAGCGCAAAGTGAAACTTTTTCTGATGGGATCTACTTTGTACCATTGGCGGCGTTGGACGATGCAAATCTGATCGCTACGCCGATTGCCAATGCGGTCAACTTTACTTTTCACGTGTGGGATCAACATAAAAAACGAGAAGCAGATTATCAAAACCAGCAGCTGCTGGTTTACTTGCGTGACAAGCAAATGATGCTGGTCCTCGATAACCTCGAACATTTATCAACAGGGCTGCCATTAATAACAGACGTGCTTCAATTTGCTCCTGACGTAAAGATACTGACAACCTCGCGCGAGCGTCTCGGATTGCGGGGAGAAACAGTGTACACGGCGGGATACATGAACCTGCCGAATAAAAACAGCGAAGAAGCTCCGATCATTACTGAAGATTACGACGCACTCCAATTATTTGTAAACTGCGCGCAGCGTGCTTTACCAAAATTCACTCTCACAGCGGACAATCTAAACGAAGTTGTTTCTATCTGCCACCTGGTTGATGGACTGCCATTGGGCATAGAATTAGCTGCAGCCTGGGTGGGGCTGCTTGCGCCACGGGAAATCGCCGCTGAAATCAAAACCAACCTGGACTTTTTATCGTCGAATTTACATGACGTACCTGACCGCCAGCAGAGTGTTCGCTCGGTTTTCGAATCATCGTGGAGCCGGCTACCTGAAATCGAACAGAGAGTATTCCGGCAGCTGTCGGTTTTTCGGGGCGGCTTCACTCGCCAGGCGGCAGAAAACATAACCGGGGCAACGCTTCAAATCTTGATGGCATTGACCAACAAGTCCCTGATTCAACCCGATTACACCGGTCGATACCATATCCATGAGCTGCTGAGGCAGTACGGCAGTGAGAAGCTACAAGAAGCAGGCGAGACAGAACTAACGAGAGATCTTCACCTGGATTTCTTCCTAAAGGTGGCAGAGGAATCGGAGCCGCATTTGTGGGGTTCAGAACAGGTGACGTGGATTAATCAATTAGAGATCGAAAACGATAACCTGCGAGCCGCATTAGAATGGGGACTGAAGGCGGAAGGAAAGGCCGAATCTGGTTTACTTCTGGCTGGATCACTCGAGAATTTTTGGTCAGCGCGCGGCTATTTCGATGAAGGACGCGAGCATCTTTCAGCGGCGCTCTCCAGATCGGAAGCTTTAGATCGAACGGCCGCGCGTGCCAAGACCCTCCACGCAGCCGGACACCTGGCCTATATACAAAGCGACTATCCGGCGACTCGCTCGCTGATCGAAGAAAGCCTCTCCATTTACCGAGAGCTTGGTCCCACTTGCCGGAGGGGTCTTGCCAATGCACTCATCACGCTTGGAGATATGGAGACCGAATTGGGAGATTACACAACGGCCTCCTCTTTGATGAACGAAGCTCTGGGCATTATGCGCGAGTTGAACGATGAAAGGGGCATTGCCAGAGCATTGTGGCAGCTGGGGCAGTGTGCGGTTCGACCGGGGGACTACGAACATGCAGTTGAATACTTTGAATTGGCGCTGCCATTACTGCGGCAGATGGGAGACAGGTCGCACACGGCAATCGCTCTATCCGGCCTGGCAGAGGTGGCGATTCGTCAGGGCGACTATGAGCGTGCAACAGTACTGGAAGAGGAGAGCCTGGCGCTGCGCCGTGATATCGGCGAAACATGGGGCATCGCCATTTCACTGGCCAATTTTGCCTGGATCGCCCTACGGCGGGACGACATAAAGCAGGCCGCGGCACTGCTTGGGGAAAGCATAACGCTGCGCCGCGAAATTGGAGACAAGGGCGGTTTGGCATGGTGCCTGGAGAAATTGGCAGAAATCGCCCTGACCAAAGGGCAGCAGGAATCCGCTCCACGAAGGGATGAGGATATTCAGCGTGCGGCTCGGTTGTTTGGGGCTGCGGAGGCCGTGCGCGCGCTCGTAAACTCTTCCATCGACTTAGTGGATCAACCCGAATACAAGCGACAGGTAGCTGTTGTGCGGGCGCAGCTTGGTGAAGCCGCCTTCACGGAGGCGTGGGCCGAAGGGCAGGCGATGACACTGGAGGGGGCGATCGACTACGCGTTGGCAGTATAAACAACCATTTACACATAAGTACACAGAACCGCTCGATTAGAACGTCGAGCGGTTCGATTATCTTGCTGCGTATTTGTTATTCGAGGGTGGTGAGGAAGACATCCCCGATGTTTATAGGTAGGTTGCTTTTATTGACGGGCCAGGATCTGGCGCATCTCGGCTTCGCTGTCCTCGATGACCTCACCGCTGACGTCGAAGGTGACACTGTGCACCGTGCCGGTGAACTCAAAGGGCGTCTCATAGAAAGGCGCCACCGGTGCCCCAGGGTCAGCACCGACGGTGATGCCGCCGGTCAGCCCCAGGCTGAGGGGCGTGGTGTGCGGGAACTCGGCCTGTCCGACCAGCACCCCATCAATGTAGAGCTGGGCGCGGCCGGGTGTACCCTTGCCGTTGGCGATATCGGGCGGGCCGGTAACTTCGAACTCGAAGCGCAGCTCGTGATGCCCGGTCGTGACTGGTTCAGTACCCTCGACGTGCAGGTAATCCCGAGCGACATAGTTCTGGACGTACTGCAGCACCCCGTCCTTGACGTAGAGCGAGTAGCCGCCGTCCGTGCCGCCAAAGGAGACCAGAGCGCCCTCAGCACCGCCTTCAGGGATTTCCACATCGGCGGTGATGCTGTGGGTGCGGTTGAGCAAGCGCGGGCCGGCATTGAATGGCACCGACTGGGTGTGCGGGTAATATGTATAGCTGGTGCGGTCTTTGGCGATCTGCGGGCGTTCTTCAGCAAAGCGCGCCGTGCCGCGCCCATCCACCGGGAGAACGTTGTACTTCCCGGCCTCCACGTACCACTGCCCGATCATTTCGATCAGCTTGGCGCGGTTTTTTTCGGCCACGTTGTGGTTCTCGGCGAAATCTTCATCCACATGGTAAAGCTCCCAGTGTTTGGCGTCCAGCTCGGTCAGTTTCTCGGCCGGGATCGGGTCGCCGAAGAAGCCTCCCGACTCAGTAAAGGAGGGACCGGGCCAGGGGCAGACAGCCCGCCAGCCATCGTGGAAGATCGAGCGATGGCCCATCATCTCGAAGTATTGGGTGTGACGGTTGGAGGCCGTCAGCGGGTCTTCGAAGGAGTGGGCAAAGCTAACGCCCTCGATTGGCGATTGGGTGACACCTTTGATATTGGTGGGCGGTTCAACGTCCAGTAGATCGAGCACCGTTGGGACCATATCGATGGCGTGAGTGTACTGTGTGCGGACCTGGCCTTGGGCCTGGATGCCCTTGGGGAAGTGCACGATGAAGGGATCGCTGATGCCGCCGCGGTAGGTCTCGCGCTTCCAGCGGCGGAAGGGCGTGTTACCGGCCCATGTCCAGCCCCAGGCATAATGGTTGAAGGTGTTCGGGCCACCGAGTTCATCAATCTGCTTCAGATTCTCTTCAACCGATTCGGGCACGTTATTGAAGAACAGATTCTCGTTAACCGAGCCCGTCGGGCCGCCCTCAGAACTGGCGCCGTTATCCGAGATCACCATGATCAGGGTGTTCTCGAACTCGTCGAGGCTCTTGAGGAAATCCAGCAGACGACCGATATGGAAATCGGTATGCTCCAGGAAACCGGCGAAGACTTCCATCATGCGGGCGTAGAGTTTCTTCTCATCATCGGAGAGCGAGTCCCACCTGGGAACGTCGGGGTCGTGCCGCGAGAGTTCGGCATCCTCCGGGACGATGCCCAGCTCCTTCTGCCTGGCGAAGGCTTCTTCGCGATAGGTCTCCCAGCCTTCATCAAACTGGCCATCGTACTTATCGGACCACTCCTTCCTAACGTGGTGTGGGGCGTGCATGGCGCCGGTGCAGAAGTACATGAAGAAGGGTTTGTTAGGCGCCACCTGCTTGGCGTCAGCGATAAAGCTGATGGCTTTGTCGACCAAATCTTCGGTGACATGGTAGCCTTCCTCGGGGTTTTTTGGCGGTTCGACCTGGTGGTTATCGTAGACCAGCTCGGGGTAATATTGGTGGGTCTCACCGCCCAGGAATCCGTAGTAACGTTCGAAGCCGCGACCTAAAGGCCAGCGTTCGTAGGGGCCGGCGGCCGAGATCTGGTCGGCGGGTGTCAAATGCCACTTGCCGATAGCGTAAGTGTTGTAGCCCTGCTGTAAGAGCATCTCGGACAGGAACCCGTTCTCGAAGGGGATGTTGCCGTTGGCACCTGGATAGCCGGTGGAGGCCTCGGTGATGCAGGCCATGGCGTTGGAGTGATGGTTGCGCCCGGTCAGGATGCAGGTGCGGGTGGGCGAGCACAAGGCCGTGGTGTGCATGTTGTTGTAAATCAGACCGTTGGCAGCCAATGCATCCAGGTTGGGGGTGGCGATCGGACTGCCGTAGCAGCCAAGCTGCCCGTAGCCGGTGTCATCCAGCACGATGAAGAGCACGTTGGGGGCGCCTTCTTTGGCGCGGTTTGGCTCCGGCCAGGCCGGCTCGGATGTGTCGTAAGTGCGGCCGATAACACCGTTGAAGGCGGTTCCGGGTTTGAATTCTTTTAATGGTGACATTTTTTCTCCTTTCTGTTTGGGATTATAAAATGGTTAGCCAAAGCAGTTCGAACAAACACCAAAAACAATTAAGTGATCCATCGTAATTTCATATTTGTACTCGGAACTAAGCTGCATGTAAAAATCATCAACCGCTTTGTTCTCAATTTCAACATCGTTTCCACAAATTGTGCAGATCAGGTGATGATGGGGACATTCTTTTACCAACTCGTACGTCCGCTCACCATTGATATTTTCAGCGACAATGACAATACCTAATTTGACGAACAGATCCAGAGACCGATAAACCGTTGACCGGTCAATGCTTACGTCAAGTTTCCTCGACCGATAATATATCTCTCCAACCGTGGTATGGCCATCCGCCTGACAGATTGCATCCAGAATGACCTGTCTTTGCCTGGTTATGCGGCTCCCATTCTCATGTAATTTTTCAAGGTAATTTAATTTATTGTGTGTCATAGTTCCATAGTCTTCTTGCATGTTTATGCAACAAATTATTTTCCAGGATTAGCCTATTATACTTCGTGTCATCAGGCACAGAGAAAAAAATGCAGACGCAAATTAAACAGCACCAAACACACGACCATCATCGAGGCGACAGTTGGTGGGAGAAGATTGCCATTGCTCTACATTTACCCGGGTACGGACACAGTCATGAACTTCCAGGCCGGCAGGATGCAATCTATAACAATGAACTAGGGATACGTACGATCAAACTGGCGTTATTACTGCTTGGAAC